>ENA-OZKN01000310-OZKN01000310.1-human-gut-metagenome-genome-assembly--contig:-NODE-310-length-27345-cov-5.048369_pt1 | contig 27345 bp, 17 predicted proteins | sample MGYA00244827_ERZ653766 | MGnify/ENA primary metagenome ERZ653766 (study PRJEB26926, sample SAMN06165281) | human gut metagenome | biome: ENVO:00009003; feature: ENVO:2100002; material: ENVO:00002003... | reverse complement strand
ACGAGATTTCTGCCTGTCTCGTGGGCTCGGAGATGTGTATAAGAGACAGGGGTCAGATGCTTGCCGATAATGGTGTACATCAGGCCGAGCATGGCAAGAGGCACTGCGATATATACCTGCCCGAGAATGGAGTGGGCAAGGTGTGACAGCGGGTTGCCGTCGTGCATGTAAAGCTGTATAATAAAGCGTGTTATCAGATAGATGAAATATCCCAGTGCGAATAACCCGATTGATTGGGTGTCGGGAAACATTTGGTTCGCAGTCCAAAACATAGGGGCTGCTGCCGTGATAAGCAATACGGTGCCGAGAAGGTCGAGCATCGTTGTGGTGTTGGATACGAAATTCTTGTTTGTCATGCGGTTGAATTCGTTCACACCAAGGATTCCGAATAGAACCGTCAGCGCCCAAAACCACCAAGAACCGGCAAACACCGCCCCAACAATAATTGCTACATACAGGATGCCGGTGAGCGACCGGGTCAACACATTCTTCATATTATGGCACAATAGGTATTGAAACTGGCAACAAATTTACTAAAATCTTTTAAATCACCCCTAATCTGACAACCCGTTTTTGTCACGGCCATGTCGTGTGGTCGCATTGGCTGCCTGTTACGATGTTGATTGCCAAGTCGATATGTAGGTATAGTCATATCTCGTCGTCAGAACGGCGTTCGATTGCACGCCCTATCAGCATCAATATCGAGCCGAGAAGAACAATGCCGCACAATGAAAGGGAGGTAATCCAGGATGTGAAACATGTAACATCGATAATCATGATGATTATATAGGCCATGACGATGCCTATGGTAAGTATGAATCCTGTCCAAAAAATATATTTTCCAGTTATGCCCATGTCGTTGCATTTTTAATGTAAAGCCTCTCAAGGTTACCGGCTTTGTAACAGCCGGGTTTATATCCGGAGAGGCATTATTTGACCTGCATGGCATGGAGTATTACCGAGCCGTCGGCTATAGTGCAAGTGGATGGTTGTGCTTCATGCCGTTCTTTACCTATATAAAGTTTTTTTAACGGATATTGTTCATGACAGGAGTGAAAAGAATAGTTCTGACGGGTCGGTGTAGCTGTTTTGTTCCAACGTCCCTTTTATCCCGAGATATGAAGCGCTTTCAACCAGGTGGCAATAGGCAATCCCCATGTCATAATATGAGAATTTCCCGGTCAAGGCTTTTTTGAAGGCAATCCCGGTGGGGCGTCCTTTGAGATTCCTGCACACGTTGGCACGCCATGGCTGGGAATTCCTTGCTGACGGAGCCATGCGCACGCATTCGAGTGCTACCGCAAGACGGTGTTCTAGTGAGATGTTGTCGACACTGTGTGAACCGGCGCATTGTGTTTCTGAAATTTGGCGCATAAGGTGGAACGACGGAGGTGTTATGCCTTCGAACAGGTCGTGGAATGGTTTACGGCTGTCGGACGACACGATGCGGCGCATTATCCTTTCGGCAAACCTGGTGTCAGGGGTGCGGTGACCCAGCGGGCTGATAATGGTCACAGTTTGTTTTTTGCCGGGTTGCTCCGTGGCAATATCGCTTTCTGATTTGTCGGTCGCATTGTCGAATTCGGCTTGGAATACGGTTTTGCCGAATGTGCCGCCTACCCAGCACGTGTCAAGCCCGTTTCGTGTACATTCCAGCACAATTTTTTCAAAAAGGTATCCTGCCAGGAGCTGTTCTGCAGTGGAACTTCCTGCTGCCATTGCCAGGAAGGAGCGTGCCCCTTTTATCACCCCATATGTGCCGAGCATGCCTCCGGCATTACAGTCAGATAGGAGTTTTATCGAAGGCCGCGGTATGTTGTTGAAAATTCCGGGTTCTGACGAATCCGGCGATATGGATAGCTTCCGGCATAGTGTGTCGATTCGGTTCAGGATTGCATTGTCAAGATGCAGGCCGTTGAATGTGCGGCTTGATTTGCGGGTGCTTATGGCTTGTAGGATGTTCATGGCAGCAGTATGTGGTTTTAAAAGGAAGCGGTTGTGCGGGATTTTGATGTCGCGCACAACCGCCTTATTTATGTTCTCCGATCGATTAGGGGAGCGGGTTATTGTTTTGCATCAAGACCTTCGATGAAGGTTTTGAGTTCTTCCGACGGTTCCACGTCGTAGAATTTCTGGAAGTATAGTTTGGCGTTTTCAACGTCGTTGTTGGTCAGGTAGTAGTTGCCAAGGCGACCGTAGATTGCGCGGTAGATGTTTTTACGTTTTTCAAGGTTTGCCGGGTCGGAGTCGAGCACTGCGAGTGTGGCCTGGTCGGCGGCAATCACATCGGGTGTTACATTGCCACGGCTTGCCACACGCAGGATGTCGCTCTTGGTGTTAAGCACCAGGGGGTTGTCGGGCACACGGGTTATAACCTTCTCGATTGTGGCAAGAGCCTTGTTTGCTGCGTTGAGCGATGCCACGCTGTCGGTTTCCATGTAGGAAATGGCGAGGTTCTGGTAGCGGCGGGCAAGGGCAAGGATATCGTTGGGGTTGGCATTGTCACCTTCGCCATCGATGTATTTGGCCATTATATCGGCAGCTTTGTCATACATTTTCGCGTTGCTGTAGGCACCGCTGAGGTCTTTGAGAAGTGTGGTCTTTTCCGGGGATATGGCCACTGCTTTCTCATACATGTCGACTGCGAGGGTATCCTGGCCGAGATCCTGGAGGAGTTCGCCATACTGAATATAGTCCTGCGAGTTGATTTCGGCTTTTGGATTGTTGAACAGCTTGTCGGCAGCGGTTTTGGCAGCTTCGCTTTCACCCATGGCCTTCTTTGTGTAGAACTGCAGGCGCTGCATGTAGAAGTTTGATGGGTCCTCGTTGAGGAGTTCCGATGCCAGCGCATATGATTCGGGATAGCGCTTTGCGAAGAAAAGCAACCCTACAAGGCGCTGTTTGTCCTTTTTGAAGTGGTTGGGGTTCTGGATATATTTCTCATATTGCTCGGCTGCGCGTGTCAGCTGGTTGTCCTCGTAATATTTTTCAGCGAGTTCGCGCTGTGCGAGGGCCGAGTTGGGCTGTGCGGCAAGCAGGGCTTTGAGTTTGTCGATTGCATATTGCGGGTTTACCGGGAAGTATGTGCGGGCATACTTCACATAGGCTTCGGGGTGTTCGAGGTCGGTGTCGAACTGGGCTGCCATCTCATACATGCCGGCAGCCTCACCTACATCGGTTTTGGCCAGGCGGTCGCCTTCGAGAATGAATGGCGAGGGTGCGTTCTTTTCAGCCTTTTTGGCGTCGGCAAGGGCTTTTTCGATTTCCTTGTCATATTTTACCGGATCAGACACGAAATAGGCGCGTGCGATTTCGGTAAGGATGTCGGCGTTCTTTTTGGCTTTGCCTTTGGCATCTTTGAAATAACGTGATGCGTCCGATGCATTTCCGTCGGCTAAGGCAAGTGCACCAAGCCCTACATAGTTATACCCGTTGTCGGGATTGGCAGCCATACCTTTGTCGAAATTGAATTTGGCAGCGGCTTTGTCGCCGTTTTTCAATGCAATCTGGCCGAGATAATAATAAGCGGTGGATTGGTCGGTTCCGGCCTGGTTAAGTGTATTGGTAAGGATAATTGCGGCTTCTTCGGGCTGGTCGGCGCGATAATATTCCACACCATCCTTGAAACCTTGGGCTGAAAGACCTAAGGCACTTCCTAAAAATAAGGAAAACAGAAGTTTGGATTTCATGTTTTGTACGTGTTATTTTAAAAGCATTATTACTATATTTCTTTGTCAGTCAACCGATACCATGCGGTGGTGTACGGTGGCGGGAAGCACTCCTGTCGACATCATCAGCTTTTGTCCGCGGAACGAGGTGACGAATGCGAAGAATCCGTTGGCCAATGATCCTGATGCACCGGTGTTAATCATGTAGATTGAGCGGTAGAGCGGATAGTTGCCGTCGAAAATATATGCCTGGTATGGTTTATAGGCTATTGTGGAGTTGTTGCGGTTGATGCCTAACACCTTCACTTCGTCGGTGAAGGTTGTGGCGGTGGTGTCGTCGGCTTCGAGAGTTTTCACGCGTTCTTCAGCCGTGAGGTCGGCTGATTTCAGGTCGGCTGAAATCCAGCTTACACCAACAAGCCCTATGGCGTTTTTGCGCTCTTTCACGGTTTCGAAAACCGCTTTCATCGCTCCGGCAGAGTAGACATTATCGGCAAACGGTTTGCCTTTGAGCACGCTGTCGGCCATGTATTTTACCACCGATGACCCGCTATGGTCAAATACCACCTGGATTTTTCCGAGCTTGGAAGGGTAGATGTCGTTCCATTCTGTTATTTTCCCGGTCAGGATTTCATCAAGATCCTTCACCGAAAGGTTTTCCACCGGGTTGTCAGGATTCACGATTACGGCTACAGCGTCGACTGCTATCTTCTTTGTTTTTGCGAAATGTTTTTTGTCCTTAAGGAAGTCGATTTGCTCGCGTGTCAGTTCATGAGAAACCACGGCAAGGCGTGCTCTTCCGAAAAGCAGGGAGTCAACGCAAGCTTTTTCGTCGGTATAGTAGGGGAGAATCGAGGCATTGGGATATACATATTCGAACACCTCTATTTCCTGTTGCATTACATTCTCGAAAGAAGCATCGCATGCCATCACGACAGTGCCTGAGGTGGAGGAGTTCCCTTTTGGCGCTTCCCGTTTGCCGGTACCCCTGCAACCTGACATAATGGCCAACAAAGCCGCGACGGCTAATAACAGTGATTTTCTCATCTTTAGTCTCTACATTCAATTAAGTTTCCAATGGCTTATCCGGATATAAGGGATTTTCCGATAAGTTCAGTGGCATCATGCCTGACGGCACAATGCCTTGGAACTATTTTTTTCGATTAGCAAAGATAGTCATTTGTTAAATTAACAGATGCCAAATTCAGGCGCTATTTTACAATCGAAATTTTAAAAATTGTCAAAGCGAGGTGTCAAGTCCCCAAAATTGCCGTATCCCTCGCCAGATGCCGTAAAGAATGAACATTATACCTCCGATCCATCGTAGCCATTGAAGCACCGGTGAAGTCCATTGGAAGTAATTTATGAGCAATAGCACGCCCATTCCTACATAAACAATTATCATTATGATTCCGAAAATCACACGCATCGTTGATGGAACCATTGGCTTGCGGCCATCATCGTCTCTTGCCATATCGTTAAATTTTTATTGGTTACTGCGGTGGCGGCATTAAGGCAAATCGAATGAATTATTATCTATGTGCATTTGGCCGCCAGGCTCTCTGAATATATTAATTGAAACATCTGTGCCATTGAAGCCTGAGTCCGTCAGCCGAACCGTGTGAATGGCTATCGTGATGTTTTAATTTTTAACATCACGAAGGGGGGTAAAGTTCGCCGTTTGCGGATTGTGGCGATTTACCCCCCCGACGGATTGGCGGACTATCCGCTCAATGACATGGTAAAGTTAGCAAAATTTTCTGAAACAGCATGGCATCACATCCATGGCTGCCAGGCCGGGCGTTAATTATGCAGGCAGTCAAATGCTGGCCCGGTGGTTCTGGCTCTGTATTCACAGGGGCTGGTTGCTGTTATTTCGCATGGCTGATGCCTTCGTATATACTTTTGCAACTGCCAGGCTACTTGGCCGAATTGATGCATTTGACAGAGTCGTTACATGAGGTTCTTGCTTTATCGCATGCTTTCCTGCATGGGCGGTCTGACTTCTTTGCGTCAAGTTTTTTTGCGGCCCGTTCGGCGGCGTTATCTATTTTCTGCCCGGCACGTTGCCCGGCGTTTTCAGCCTGCCGTGTCTCTGATTTTATCGCCTTATTGGCACGGCGTGCTTCTTTCTTGACTTTTGTCTTGACGTCGTTGCCGAATTCTTTGGCTTTTTCACCCAGGTTCTTTGCAGTGTCGCTTACTTTGTCGGCGGCCTGGCTCGTAGTTTCTTTTACTTTTGTGACAACGTTGTTGTCCTGAGCGAATACTGATGTTGATACAAGGGTCATAATGGCTATAGCCACGCTAAATATTTTCTTACGCATAATCTATTATTTTACAGAAGTCACAGTGACTTCATTTGGTTGAAAAATTGAAATCGTTTCTAGTTAAGACAAAATGCGTAATATAAAGTTTGCTGATGCAGGCATATGGCTAACTAACTTTAACCAGTGTGGTTAAATTAACATAAAACGGCCGGTACCGGCCAAACATTTGGATAGTCCTGGCGGTTAACGGGCGAGATTCAGGTTCAGTGAAAGCCCGTAGGAAGAATTGCTGGTAGGATAGGCCGATGTGCTCACCAGCGGGGTGTTCACCTGGTGGTCGAAATATGCTGCCAACGTAAGGCGGCGGCTTAATATATAGCTTGCATTGAAGTTTATGGTAAATGTGCGTGTGCCCGATGTAGGCTGTGTGTAGTTGCTTTCGATTCGCCTTATGAGGGCTTGGGTGTTTTGCAGCGACAGGTCGGCATTTATGGTCAGGTCGTTGCTTACGCCGCGTTGCGACCCGCGCATTTTCAGGATGGTGTTGAAGCCTACGATTTTGTATCCTACCCCCACGGTCAGCCCTTGCGTGGTTGCCTCAACCAGCTGTCCGGCCGAAGAGTTGAGGGTCAGGGTGCGTTGGTCGCGCCATTCGGCATTCACTTGCAGCTCGTTTTTAAGCGTGGCATTGAATCCTAACAGTGGCGCGAAGCGTTCGGTTATCGATACTGATGAGATGTTATAGGGAGAGGAGGGGATTGGTGCGCCTGTGAGCTCGTCGAGGGTGAAGCCGAGGTTGTTGTTGCCGTCGGCGCTCAGCCAGTTGAGGTATGATGAATAGCTGCCCACCGAATAGGTGCATTGGTAGGCATGGTTGAGCGTGAACGATTTGAAGATGTTGCGCATGTTGCCGAGGTTTATCAGGCCGTCGTAGGTTACACGCCAGTTTGGGAGGACATGTGCAAACGATGGGAAGGGGTCGAGATATTGCTTTTGCGGGTCAGTGCCGGTATATGCAGCGAGGAATGCCGGAATCAGTACATCCGACGAAGTTTCCTGGACACCGCCTACCTCGGGGTTGAACGGTTGCCCTGCATGAGGGTTATCCTTCATGAATCCGCCACCGGGGTAGTTAGTGCCGCTATAGCGCCCCTCTACACGTTGTGCTATTACAGGTATATTGTCGACGAAGTTTTGGAATGAGTTGCTGTAGTAGCCGTTGTCGGCTTTCGACGATGACAGGGCTGTTTTCAGCGCTACGTGGGTCTTGGTATATGAACCCGAAAGGCTTACCGGCATGTCGGCATACATGAACTGCACCTGGCTGGTACGGTTGTCGGTGCGGTTCGATGTGAGTTGTATTTTCAGGCCCTTTACCGGTTCGAGCTGAAGCTCTATGTTCAGTTCGTTGCCCATCGACCACATTGCCGGCGATGTCTGGCCGTCGTCGCATATAAGCCATCCGCGGTCTTTTGCCTTATAGATGAAATTCTCATCAGTGAAACCGAAGGCGAAGTCCAGGCCGGGCGACATGGGCCCGTAGGCGTTGCTTTGCCCGAACATGTTTCCGATGTCGTTTCGGAACAGGGGTATCGAGAGGGTCTTTGTCCGTTTCCAACGTATCGAAGCCGATCGTGGGCTCATGGCCAGACGCAGCGAGTATTCGCCTATTTCACGCCATAGCGATTTTTGTTCTTTCAGTATTTCCTCGATGGTGAATTTTATATTCTGGTCGGATGGTGTGAGGATTTCAACGGAGTTGGCGTCGATTACCCGGTGTTTGAACACAAACGGCTTCCCGTCGGGGAGGGCGGCTGTGATTTTCACTTTCTTGTTGCGCAGGTTATGCTTTATGACGAAGGTGGTGTCGGGCTTCAGCTTATAGGTGCGTTCGAATTTTTTCGGCTTCTTTTCCTGCGTTATTTTGCGGGTGTTGGCAAAGCGTTTGTTCACATCCTTTACAAACGGGATTTTGTTGTAAAGGCTTTCAAAGTTTATGCGTCCGTCAAGACTTAGCGATGACTGGTTGGCGATTGTGTTGCCGAGTGACACGCCGTCGATTTCCGCACCGCGGTCCCACCGGTAGGTTGAATTGTAGGATGCCGAACCCGAAATGAAGTCGAGCACGGGTATGCGGTTGAACGGTGCGCGGTAGCTGGCCACAAACGACTGGTTGTAGGCCCACGGGGTTCCGAGCGACAGAATCGACTGCCACACGGTGTCTTTCCATTCTTTGTATTTGTCGGGGAACAATTTCCGGTTGACCGCGCCCACGGTTTCCTCAATCCTTGCCGAAGTGTTGGAGGTGAACGACAGGTTGATTGACTTTGTGAGGTTCCATGTCATTTGCAATTGCCGGTCCCACAGGAAGTTCTTGCTGACAGATACCGGCAGCTGGAACATTACGTCGGTTTCCGAGCGGGTTTGCTGCTCGTAATAGTAGCGCGACATGTTGGTAAGGAATGAGATGCTGTTGGGGAGATAGTTGATTTCCCATTCCTTGAAGAATTTCAGGTTTTTGTTTTTCGAGGTCATCCACCCGAACGGGCGCAGTCCCTTTATCATCGGGGAATAGCTGTAGGCAAACGAGCCTCGGTAGTCGTTGGTGTACTCGTATTCGGTGGTCGGGTTGGTTTTCGACTGCTTGTTGAACGAGAAATTGAATGTGAAGTTAGAGGGGTCCCACGGCATCGGTTTCGCACTGGTTATGTCGAACTTAAGCCCTGATATGGAAAAGCTTTCAACCGTGTTGCGTTCGATGGCATATGCCGATATGGAGTCGCGTTCATGCTTGTCGGCGGCATCGTCGAGGGCGTCTTTTAGCAGGACGTCCTGGTCGAGGGGGTTATACTTCGGGGTTATTTTTTCTTTCGACAATGAGTAATAAACCGGTGCACGCAGTTTCACTTTTTCGGGCAGGAAGCGTCCGAGGTCGGCCTGAAGGGCGAAATTATATTGCTCATAATCGTCCATACGCCGTGAGTTCAGACCCTGGTCCACATTGCCGAAACCTGCGGTTTCGATGTGCGTTCCGAAATTGAAGGTGGCTATATCCGAAAGCCCCAGGTTCACGTTTGCTTTGGCCGCCCAGCCGCCTTCCTCGTCGAAATCGGTTACCTTCAGCTCGTTTACCCATACGATACCGTCCTTGGTGCTGTTTGAGTTGTTGCGTACACCCACCAGGATTACACGGATATCGCTCAACGACGGATTGCCCATCACAGCCATGCGGTTGCGTTCGTTGTCGGGATCGCGGCCGGTGAAAAGCGTGGCGTAGCCTACATTGCTACCTTCCTGTGCTTTTGCCTTGTTGCGTTCTTTTTTGAGGTCGATAAGGTTTTGGAGCTTTATGTCCATGAAATTTTCCAACGGCCATACGCGTGCGCGGTCGCTTTCAGTCCAGTTGTTGTAGCGTCCGTGAGGGGTAAGTGTGAGAGGCACCTCATATTCATAGAAGTTGCTCTTCACGTCGGTTCCCATGCGTATGAACATGGAAAGCTCGCCGCTTCGCAGGTTGGTCACATCGTCGATAAGGCTTTCGGCATGAACCCACATCTGCAGGCGTTTATAGTTGCGGAGGTCTTGTTGCGTGTCGCGATATACGCCGCGCCCGTCGCCTGCCTGAAGGCCGGTTACCTTCATCGACAGCGACTGCTCGTTGAGCTGTGTTATCTGCGACTGTCCGGGATCCACAATACGTGTCACCCCTGGAGGCAGCACATAGTTCACGGGTTCGCGGTCGGCATTCTCTTCGATGTTGACAACTGACACGTCGAGTACCCCTTCGGCGGGGATGTCACCCCTTGAGTTCAGGTTGAAATCATAGGTGCGCCATTCGCCGCGCACTAGTTCGAGTGTGGCGAAACGGAGATGGGTAACCTGCTTGAACCCGGTCATGAATATGCGGGCAAAACGTATGGTGGAGAAGTCGCTGATCGAACCTACGATTTTTTCGTAGGCGCTCAGAGGAATCTTGAACTGGTACCATTCGGCTTCCTGTTCGTTGCCGTCGCGTGTAAGCACAACCGAGGTCTGCTTGTCCGTGATGAAGTTTTTGCCTACAACGAGGTCTTCGGGACGGATTGAGACCCGGTATTGGAAATAACGTTCGTATTCGTTAAGCGTGTTGTCCTGGTTGATATCCTCCACGTCGGGCACGCTTCGCGAACTTTGATAGAGCGGGTCGGCGGCTTCATCGGGCGAGAGAGAGTTCCCTTCAACGCCGTTGTAGCGTTTGTAACGTTCGAGAATCGACAGGCGCATATCGTCGTAGTCATATCCTCGGAAGAAGTGGTAGTTGTCGCCGGCCGGGTCGTTGAACGGCGAGAATATGTCGTTCTGCATTCTTTCGATGGTGGCGGCAGGCAGTTTGGCCCGGAGTTTGTCGAGGTATTCGCTATAGGACGGGAATGTGAATTCGTCGGCATTCGGAAGTCCGTCGAGACCTATATCCTGCACTGCACGCGAACCTGAATTGTTGTCGAACGAGTATGTGAGCGAAGCCTGGCTTGAAACACGTCCCCAGACGGTGTTTTCCAGGAAGCGGTCATCACCGTCATAGGGGATGCCGTTTTCATAGGATTTCAAGCCGTCTTTCAGTATATCCTCCGATATTTCACCGAAATTGAAGTAGAGGTCACCTCCGTCGTAGTTGGGATTGTCGGGATCCATAAACGGGTTGAGCATCCAGAACTGCACATACTCTATGTTCGATTGCTCGAAGTTGGTGTTCTCCATTTTACGCATGATACCTCCCCATCGCTTTTCTGGGTTGAGGAGGTTGCCGTTGTCGTCGATGTCGGTGGCGTCAAGGTTATATGGGCCGCGTTCGGTAGGATAGAAGGAGAGATTGAGGGTCTGTATTGTGTTGGATTCCCCGTAGGTGAGTTCACGTCCGGGAAAGATTTCCTGCGATGTCACCTCGCGTACATAGGGATTCGACTGCTGCTTGAAATCGTTTTTGATGTAACCGGGGGCAAGCGATGAGTTGCGGTCGGTGAACATGCGGTCGATGTAATACCAGTTGAGCAAAGCGCGGTTTTTCCCGTAGTCGACATTATTGGATAGGGCGGCTTCGGGGAAAAGCGGGGTCTTGCCGTTGTCGTAGGGCGTAGAGGCAAGGAACCATGAGTAGGGTGAACGGAGGTCGATGCCGGTTTGCGACGATTCGAAATCGTCGACATATGAGCTTCCCTGCGACGAGCCTGATTTTTGTTTGTGCGGAACGAGTTGCGCGTATTCGGCTGTGAGGTTCAGCGTGGACGGTGCCGTGGCATTGACTGTAGGAATTTTGTTCAACAGGTTTGTGAGCCACATGAACTTGGTGTTGTATGCCACGTTGAAGCCGAAAATGGAATTATTTATAACTTCGTCGCCTATGTTGACCTTTTCGGTAATGGCTTTTTCCGAAAAGTGCATGATTGTAGCCCCGATATTGAGGTTTTTATTGATGGCATATTGCAGGTCAAGCCCTAGGAGTGTTTTACGCTGCATAGAGAAAAGCGACTGGTTTTCAAGCGTAACGCTTATGCTCTGCCCTGAGTCGATGATGCTTTGGTTGGTGATGGTTACTATACCCATGGAATAATCGACGGTATAGTCGGAGTTTTCAACGAGTTGCACCCCCCCGGCCATCACCACTACCGACCCGCGTGGCACATTCATTGCATTAAGGCGTATCTGGGAGCCTGACGATGCCTGGTAGGAACCGGCAAGGATGAATTTGTTTTTGTCGGAGAACTGACGGGCCACGACCAGGGTGGAGTCATAGAGTTCCTTATATACATATTTTTCGGCTATTGCCGGGTTGCCTATCTTTTTTTCCAGCCATGCGCCGAAAGGTTCCGCCACAGGGAAAATCACCTTGCCGGTTGAGGGGATGATGGTGTAGCCTTCGATAAAATCGAAGAATCCGTCGGGGTTCGACTGCTGGTTGGAGTCGATACGGTCGAGGTTCATCACCTGCAACAATGATATGTTGTTCATCCCGGGTACCGGTAGATAGTTGATTTGTGTACCCGTGGTGTCGCTGAGGTATTTGATATTAAGTTTGAAGTTTTGCTTCTGCACCTGGTAGGCCCCGAGTGAGTAGACGTTTTTCATCATCAGCCTCCACATCGGCATCTTGGGGTCGGTCGTGGTGCTTTTAAGCATCTTCACATAGATTGATTGTGAAGTCGTGGTGATGTCGCTTGAAAACTCGCCGACCTGGTAGACCTGTCCGTTGTAGGTGTATTGGAAAGCCACACCGAGCACTTCGTCGGCGTTAAGCTGGCTTTTGATGGAGATGTAGCCTAATGTGGCGTTGAGAGTGTATTCGGAGGCGTTGAGCAGGCGTGCGCTTTCTATTTTCTCATAATCGCGTCCGCCCTCTATGCCGTAGGCTCCTAAAGGCGCGAGTGCCTGTGTCACCGCGTTGATGTTACGGGCATCGGGATATTCGGTCTTTATGGTCTGCAACAGGTTGTTGGAGCTGTTTGACGGCACGGAGACTGACATGTCGGGAACCCAATAGTTGTTGGCGAGCCTGGTTGACTCGCCCAGGTCGGTGAATGCCACGACGTTGCGTGCCTGGTCATAGCGTCCGCTCTTGTTGGTTACCCACACTTCCACGCGTGTGATGTTGATGCCTGACGATACTAAGGGCAGGCGTGCCGCGAATTTGTCGTAATTTTCGTAGAAATATTGCGACAGGAAGAAGTGGCGGTTCTGGTCGTATTGGTCGGCATTGACAGAGAAGTCGGTTGTCTGCGAGCCGCCTTTTGTGTTTACGGTTTTCGATTCGGAATTCTGCTGCGACACAAGGGCTGTTGCAGTGAGTTTGCCGAATTGGAGCTTTGTCTTGACACCGAAAAGCGCCGTTGACCCGCGTATGAGCGAAGACCCTGTGGTCATGGAGACATTACCGGCCTCGATGCTCTTCACAATGTCATCCTCTTTCCCCTCATAAGCAAGTTTTATGTTTTTCGAGTCGAAGTCGAAGGTGGCGTCGGTGTTGTAGGTCATGTTAAAATTCAGGCGGTCGCCTACGGATGCGGCGATTGTGGCCTGGATTTTCTGTTCGAAGTCGAAGTATGTTTTTCTTCGTGAATTCAGCGCCAGCGATGGGTTGTCGGTCTTGTTCGATTTAATCCCCATGCGCAATTGCACGGAACCTTGCGTTTTGAGTGACACTCCGCCAGGGCCGAAAATTTTTTCGAGCGGGCCGTAGGCGAAGTTCATATCGAAGATGTTGAACGGTTCTTTCTGTTTGTTTTCGGAAAGTTCCTGGTTCTTCTGCTGGTAATACTCCTGCAATGACCGGCGTAGCTGCCAGTTGTCATATTGTTTTTCCGAGAGCAGGAACGGGGTGGCAATGTCGGTGTCGCCTAGTTTTGTGCGGATTACGTAATAGCCTGTTTCAGGGTCGAATTCGGCAACGGTTTTTATGTTCGAGGGGGTCGCCAGGTCGGCCGCGAATTGGTCTTCCATGAGGTTCTCGTAATTCGCAGGCACTGTTTGCTGCACCGGGAACGGCATCATTACCGAATCGGCAGGATTGGCCGGTGGCACCACCGGATAGAACGGGGGTGGGGTAAGTTTCGGGGAGGAGAGTGACGAACTGCTTTGTGAGCTGATTTGCGCATAGGTCAAAACCGACGACGCTACCAAGAGCAAAACTGCCCCTGACAGCGTTACTATGCGGGAAATGACCGGTTTATGGCGTAGGCTATCTTTGCGCATTACAATTGACCGGATGCGCCTTCCTCCGGAATCATCCCGGGGGGCGCTCCAACATTAAAGCATTGTCAGCGCTTTCTTGATTGCCTGCTCCACCCTTAATGCGGGTTCTTCCTTGAACAGGCGCGTCAGAACCTTTTGGCTCTGAGGCTTCGGGAAGCCGAGCATGAGCAATGCCGCAAGTGCTTCGTCGAAAGCGTCTGACGATAAAGTTTGCTCTATAAATAACGTGTCGCCTGATGGTTTTATTTTATCTTTGAGGTCAACAATTATGCGTTGTGCCGTTTTGACGCCCACTCCTTTCACACCTTTCAGACGTTTGTCGTCGCCTGAGGTTATCACCTGTTCCAGTTCGGGAGGGGTGATTGACGAAAGTATCATCCTGGCTGTGTTTGCACCGACCCCGCTCACGCCGATAAGCAGCCGGAAGAGTTCACGCTCGTTTTTGGTGGCAAATCCGAAAATGATATGTGCGTCCTCGCGGATTACTTCGTGAGCAAGAAGTTTTATTTCGCTTTTGTTTTCGAGCTCGGAGTAGGTTGTCAGTGAGATGTTCAGTTCGTATCCTATTCCGTGATTGTCGATTACGGCATAGGTCGGTGTGAGTTCTGCTATTTTGCCTGATATATATTCAATCATGAGTCTGAGTGCGATAGGGGGCTATGGTATTGCCTGGATAGTGTTATTTTTACTCCACAACTTGCCGCTGTCACGGTGGTGGGGATGTGAGCTTTGTTTTCAATCTTCCGAATAGTGACGCAGCACCCTGCGGTAGGAGTTGAATATCTTTGATTTCGATACGAATCCTACATATTGTTCACCATCGACTACCGGCAGGTTCCAGGCACCAGTGTCATCAAAAGTCTTCATCACGTGGTCCATCGAATCGCCTATTTGGAGTTTGGCGGGTGGCATGGCCATGAAACGGCTCACGTGCATGCGCCTGTACAGGTCGGGACGGAACATGATGTTTCGTATGTCGTCCAACAGCACGACCCCGATGAGGCGTTCTTTGTCGTCTACAACCGGGAAAAGGTTGCGGTTGGAACGTGAGATGGTGTCGACCATCTGTTTGAGGTTCATGTCGGGCTTCACAGTGAGGAAATCGGTTTCTACCACGGAATTCATTTTCAACAGTGTCAGCACCGCTTTATCTTTGTGGTGGGTCAGCAGTTCGCCACGACGGGCAAGACGCATGGTGTAAATGGAGTAAGGCTCGAAAATCTTGATTGTCCCATATGAAATCGCCGATACGATGAGCAACGGCAGGAACAGTTCGTAGCCCCCGGTCATTTCAGCCGTAAGGAAGATACCCATAAGGGGCGCATGCATCACTCCCGACATCACCCCGGCCATTCCCATAAGTGCGAAATTCTTTACCGAAAGATCCATGCCGAAGCCGAGATTGTTGATGAGGTAGGCAAAGAAGAACCCTGTCATGCACCCTACGTAAAGCGAGGGGGCGAATGTGCCTCCCACTCCGCCTGCGCCGTTTGTTGCCGAAGTGGCGAACGCTTTCATAAGGATTATGAACCCGATATAGAGGATTATGAATGCCACATCGTCGCGGTCGCCATAAAAAATCGAGCCGTCGACGATTGATGAGGGGTCGCCGTTAAGGAGGGAATTGATAGCTCCGTATCCCTCTCCGTAAAGCGGGGGGAAGAGGAACACCAGTGATGCCAGTATGGCACCGCCTACAACGGTTTTCTTCCATTGCACACCGAGATGTTTCTTAAAGAAGGTTTCCATCATGAACATTATCCGTGTGAAATAGAGCGATACGAAACCGCAGATAACCCCAAGCCCTATGAAGAACGGGATGCGCTCGGTTATGAACGGCTCGCTTTGAACGAAAAAGAACTCGAATTCATAACCGGTGAATATGTAGGCAATCGATGCAGCCGAAATCGATGCTATGAGCAACGGCATTACGGTGACCGTGGTGAGGTCGAGCATAAGCACCTCGAGCGTGAAAAGCATCCCGGCTATAGGAGCCTTGAAAATGCCGGCTATACCTGCCGCGGCACCGCATCCCACAAGTATCATAAGCACGCGTGGCGACAGGCGGAATGCCTGCCCCAGGTTGGAGCCTATGGCGGCCCCGGTGTAGACGATAGGGCCTTCCGCCCCTACCGAGCCTCCGAACCCGATTGTGATGGATGAGGCCACGATGGAGGTGTACATGTTGTGTGGCTTTAACCGGCTCTTGTTCTGTGAAATTGAATAGAGCACGCGTGTCACGCCGTGCGAAATGTTGTCGCGTACCACGTAACGGACATACCAGCATGCAAGCAGGATGCCGATAACCGGGTAGAGGATGTATAGGTAGTTTCCTTCCGATACATTAAGGTCGGCGGTCAAGGTGCCGGAAATCAGGTGAATCATCCATTTCAGCACCATGGCGGCCAGTCCTGCGAGAACGCCCACGACCAATGACAGCAGTATGACGAAGCTTTTCTCTTTGATGTGTCGTTCGCGCCAGCGGAGTAACCTCAGCCAGAAGGTATGTACCCTATGATAGATTACGGGCGGTAAAAACGGTTCGCGCATTATTTAAACCGGGATAATGTGATTGATTAGTTTGTTCAGTGAAGCCTAGATGGCATCATCATTTCCTTATGATTTTCACCTCGCCTGAATTCGAGAGTTTTATTATGCTCGACGGGGTGTGTGGGGTGTTGTCGTCGCGGCGGTAGTTTACAACATAGTCCACTCCGCTGACAATCTCATCGGGAATCTCGTTGAAGAACCGTGGTGTGCTGCCGCCGCTGATGTTGGCCGATGTGGAGACCAACGGCCTGCGCAACCTGCGGCACAGCATTGCTGAAAACGGTTCGGATGTGACCCTTATGCCTACGCTTCCGTCAGGGGCAAGAAGGTTTGGTGCAAGGCCGATTCCCCGGTCATAGATTATGGTGGTTGGTTTTACTGCGACTTCAATAAGCTGTAATGCCACATCGGGCATCTCGTCGACATAGCGTTCTGCCATTGCCGGTGAGTCGGCCATCACAATCATTGCCTTGCTGTCGGCTCTCTGTTTTAACCCGTAGATGCGTTTTACCGCCTCGGGGTTGGTGGCATCACACCCGATGCCCCACACCGTATCGGTAGGGTATAATATTATGCCCCCTTTGCGAAGGGTATCGAGTGCCTGTGACAGGTCTTGACGGAAGTCGGCCGCCGGTGCCTGCCGTTGGCCGTTGTCGCGTTGTGATGCGTCTTGGTTGGTATCGTTCACGGGTATTGCTTGTTAAGCCTGGTTGGATTGCAGATGGCGGTAAGTCGCCCCTTTCTATCGCAAAGTTACTCATAAGTCGTGACACGTGCAACCCGGGTTGCGGCCTCCCTGATATGCACTTGAAAAAAATATTGCAGGTATTATCATTTTTTGTAACTTTGCGCCTTTCATTTAGGAATGGTTCATGGAGGGGTTTGCCAGGCTTCGAAAAGGCAATAAGCACACGTTTCGCCCCTCTAAGGGCAAAATGGATTTTAAACAGTAGGGATTACAACAAAGCAGAGACCAATAATAATTATTTTATGTGTGGAATAGTAGGTTATATAGGCCATCGTCCCGCTTACGGGATTTTGATTAAGGGTTTGCACCGGCTGGAATACAGAGGGTATGACAGTGCCGGGGTGGCGTTGCTTCAGCCCGCTGTCGGACTTAATGTTTATAAAACCCGTGGCAAAGTAGATGATCTGGAACGATTCTGTGAATCGAAAGATGTGTCGGGCAATATAGGGATAGCGCATACCCGGTGGGCAACCCACGGGGAGCCTAACGATGTTAATGCCCACCCTCATTACAGCAGAAGTGGTAAAATCGCCCTTGTACATAACGGCACTATAGAAAATTACAATGTGCTGAAGGAAGCTCTTGAAATGCATGGGTGCACTTTCCGGAGTGAGACTGATACCGAGGTGCTGGTGCAGCTTATCGAGTATGTAAAGGAAACAAACGGATGCACGCTTGCCGATGCCGTCCGCGAGGCACTTAAGGAAGTGGTAGGTGCATATGCCATAGCGGTTATCGACACGGAAACGCCCGACACCGTGATAGGGGCCCGCAAGAGTTCCCCGCTCGTAATCGGGATAGGTGAGGGTGAGACATTCCTTGCCTCGGATGCGACACCTATCATAGAATTTACGGATAAGGTGGTTTATCTGAATGATGACGAAATCGCGATAATCCGTCAGGGAGAACCTTTGCAGATTATCACCACCGACAACAAGCCGGGTGAAATCGACATCAAGACCCTGCGCATGTCGGTATCACAGCTTGAGAAAGGGGGCTATCCCCACTTTATGTTAAAGGAGATTTTCGAGCAGCCACGCACGATTCACGACTGTATCCGTGGACGCATAGGAAGCAGCGGTTCGGAAGTCACCCTCTCAGGTGTGCTCGAGCATAAGGACAAATTCCTTAATGCACGCCGCATAATCATCGTTGCATGCGGCACATCATGGCATGCCGGCCTTATCGGCAAGCGACTTATCCAGGAAATAGCCCGCATACCTGTGGAAGTGGAGTATGCCAGCGAGTTCCGTTACAGCAACCCGGTAATTTCGACTGACGATATAGTGATTGCCATTTCCCAGTCAGGGGAAACGGCCGACACCCTCGCCGCAATACGCATGGCCAGGGAATGCGGCGCGTTTGTCTATGGTGTGTGCAATGTGGTCGGCTCATCGATAGCGCGTGCCACCGATTCCGGGACTTATATACATGTAGGGCCTGAAATCGGAGTGGCATCAACCAAGGCGTTTACCGGGCAGGTAACTGTGCTTACCATGCTGGCCATGGCGATAGGGACGTTGAAAGGGACTGTCGATGCTGCTACAAAAGCCGTTGTGACCGATGCATTGCGCAATCTCCCTGCGCTTATCGGGCAGGCTCTGAAGCTCAACAGCTCTATCGAAAAGCTTTCGGGCATATACACCTATGTTCACAATTTCCTTTACCTCGGTCGCGGTTATAATTATCCGAGTGCGCTTGAGGGAGCATTGAAACTCAAGGAAATAAGCTATATACATGCCGAGGGGTATCCGGCGGCAGAAATGAAACATGGCCCGATAGCCCTTATCGACCACGAACTGCCCACGGTTGTGATTGCGCCTGATGACGGGATGCATGAGAAAATCATTTCCAACATACGCCAGGTAAAAGCACGTGGCGGGTCGGTTATAGCCATTGTGACGAAGGGGGACGACACTATTGCCGAGATTGCCGACCATATCCTTGAGATTCCGTGTGTCCCCGAAATAATATCACCGGTTGTGGTATCCATCCCCCTGCAGTTGCTGGCATACCACATCGCGATAAAGAAAGGGTGCGATGTCGATATGCCACGCAACCTTGCGAAATCGGTTACGGTTGAATGAACCTTGACCGATTTAAAGGAAAAGTTCGTACCTTTGCAGTCGGTTTCTCAAAAATCGACGTTGCATGAAGACTGACCGTATATACTCACAGCTATTTGCCTCGTTCGTAAGAATCGGGGCATTTACTTTTGGCGGGGGATGGGCCATGATTTCGCTTATAGAGCGTGAAGTGGTTGAAACCAGGAAGTGGATTGCCCGTGAGGAATTTCTCGACCTGCTGGCTGTGGCACAGTCGCTTCCGGGAATCCTTGCCGTAAACATATCCGTGGCGGTCGGCGACCGCCTTCGAGGCTGGAAGGGGAGTGTGGCGGCTGCCATGGGCACTATAATGCCCTGTTTCCTTATCATCCTTGCCATAGCAATCTTCCTTACACCTGAGTTGATTCAGAACAACCCCGTGGTATCGGCTATTTTCCGTGGTATCCGGCCTGCCGTTGTGGCATTGATTATCGCGCCTGTGGTAACAACGGCCAAGGCATCACATATAGGGTGGAAAACGGTATGGATTCCTGTTGTGGTAGCATTGCTGATATGGTCGCACATTCCTGTGATTTCCAATCCCATACTATACATAGTGCTTGGCGGGGTGTTCGGCTTCATTTGGCTTAGGCGCCAGGAACGGTTGCTGACAATGCGTCAAATCGACAAAAAAGAGAAGGAGGAAGGATTATGATATACTTGCGGTTGATATGGAGCTATCTTAAAATAGGATTGTTCGGTTTCGGTGGCGGATATGCCATGCTGTCGCTTATCGAAAGGGAAATTGTCGGCCCCGGCTGGATAACCGAAAAGACCTTTACCGATATTGTGGCGATTTCACAAATGACTCCCGGCCCCATCGGTATAAATTCCGCCACCTATATAGGATATGCCGCACCTTTGCAGGCCGGGTTTACAAATCCGTTATGGGGGGTGCTAGGGTCGGTGGTCTGCACGCTGGTTGTAGTCCTGCCATCGTTTCTCCTTGTGGCGTACACAAGCCATTTTATCGCACGCCATAAGGATAGCGTCGCTATCCGGGGAATATTCATGGGGTTGCGTCCTGTAGTTATCGGGTTGATTGCATCGGCGGCTTTGTTGCTGATGAATGCCGAAAACTTCGGATCGGAAACTTTTGAAATATGGATTTCTGTTATTATAGCCATAGGGGCACTTGCAACGGTGCTTTTCACAAAAATCCATCCCATCCTTGTGATTCTTGCATCGGGGCTGGCCGGGTTCCTGATATATTATTGAAAAAAGTCAGTATGATTTAAACGACTTCGCTGTTATATAATGAATTACCGCGCGACTATCGATTACCTGTATAATTGCACCCCTCAGTTTCAGCGCATCGGGGCGGCAGCTTATAAGCCGGGACTTGACACGGTGAGGCATCTTGCCGAAGTTTTCGGCAACCCTCAATATCGTTACAAGGTCATACATGTGGCCGGAACCAACGGGAAGGGTTCAACCTCCCACACGTTGGCGGCTGTGTTGCAGTCGGCCGGGCTTAAGGTGGGGCTATATACCTCCCCTCATCTTATTGATTTTCGTGAACGAATCAGGGTAAACGGGTCAATGATTCCCGAAGAGGATGTAATCCGTTTTGTGCAACGCTACCGTGAGCTGCCGCAGGCTTCTGATTCCGAACCATCATTTTTCGAGCTAACCACGGTAATGGCCTTTGACTGGTTTGCCCGTGAAAAGGTGGATGTGGCGGTTATAGAGGTTGGACTTGGGGGCAGGCTTGATTCGACAAATATAGTTGAAGCCGACCTGTCGGTTATTACCAATATATCATTCGACCATACGGCCCAGCTTGGCCATACGCTTGAGGAAATCGCCCATGAAAAGGCCGGGATAATGCGCAAAGGGGTTCCTGTGGTGTGCGGGGAGCCGAATCCTTATATCAGAGGTGTTCTTGCTGCCGAGGCTGCCGGACATATGACGTCGATACGGTTCGCCCTTGATGAGGAGAATGTATCTGGATTTGAAAACGGGGATAACTCGTTGCGCATCCTTGGCAGCCGTTTCGGTAATCTCGCTTATCAGCTTACTGGCGACTGCCAGCAACAGAACGCCCGAACCGTTCTATGTTCGATTGATGAATTATGCAAACTCGGATGGGATATTCCGTCCGTAGCCGTTAAGGAAGGTTTTGCCAATGTGTGCACACTGACAGGGCTTATGGGCCGTTGGATGTCACTATCGTCCGACCCGCTTGTGGTGTGTGATACAGGGCATAACATCGGAGGATGGGAAATGCTTTCAGGCCAGCTCAAGCGTTTGCCGAGGCCGCTGACGGTTGTCCTGGGGTTCGTCAACGATAAGGATATAGCCCCGATACTTCCGTTGCTGCCACGCGATGCTGAATATATATTTACGAATGCCTCTATCCCGAGGGCTCTTCCTGCCGGAACGCTTGCAGAAGAGGCCGGCAGATTAGGATTGAAAGGGGAATGCGTCCCCACCGTGGCCGAAGCATACGAAAAAGGTCTGGGCGCGATGAGGGGGCGCACCGAGGCGGGTTCGATGTTTGTAGGCGGTAGCACGTTCATTGTGGCAGACCTGCTTGCCTACCTGCATTCTGCCAAAAATTTTTCGTAACTTTGCAAGCCAAAGCAATTACATGATGAAAAATATACGCAATTTCTGCATAATAGCGCATATCGACCATGGCAAGAGTACCCTTGCCGACAGGTTACTTGAATTTACCAAAACTGTAGACGGTAAAGACCTCCAGGCGCAGGTGCTTGACGATATGGATCTCGAGCGCGAACGTGGCATCACAATCAAAAGTCATGCAATCCAGATGAATTACATGCTTGACGGCGAGCCATACACGCTTAACCTTATCGATACTCCTGGGCATGTTGACTTTTCATATGAGGTGTCACGTTCAATCGCGGCATGTGAGGGTGCCCTGCTGATTGTCGATGCCACACAGGGAATACAGGCACAGACCATATCGAACCTTTACATGGCTATCGATTCAGACTTGGAGATTATACCTGTAATCAACAAGGTGGATTTGGAAAGCGCGAATCCCGACGAGGTGGAGGATCAGATTGTAGACCTGCTTGGTTGCAGCCGTGACGAGATTATACGTGCCAGCGGCAAGACGGGTGAAGGTGTGCCTGAGATTCTTCGCGCCATCGTGGAGCGTGTGCCTGCACCTTCGGGCGATCCGCAGGCTCCGTTGCAGGCGTTGATTTTCGATTCGGTTTTCAATCCTTTCCGTGGCATTATCGCATATTTCAAAATCGTAAACGGGACCATACGTAAAGACGATTTTGTTAAATTCGTGTCGACAGGCAAAGAATACCATGCTGATGAAATCGGCGTGCTGAAACTCGACCTTAATCCCCGGCAGGAGCTTTCGGCCGGTAATGTGGGATACATAATTTCGGGTATCAAGACTTCGAAAGAGGTAAAGGTGGGTGACACCATAACCCATGTGCAACGTCCGGCTCCCGCAATCGAAGGCTTTGAGGAGGTGAAGCCCATGGTGTTCGCAGGCGTTTATCCCATCGAGGCCGAAGATTTCGAAAACCTCCGTTCCTCGCTTGAGAAATTGCAGCTTAACGATGCGTCGCTGACATTCCAGCCTGAATCGTCGATGGCGTTGGGTTTCGGGTTCCGTTGCGGATTCCTGGGGTTGCTCCATATGGAAATAATCCAGGAACGGTTGAGCCGTGAATTCAACATGGAGGTGATTACCACCGTGCCTAACGTTTCCTATAAAGTGTATGACAAAAAAGGGAACGTAAGCGAGGTCCACAACCCTTCAGGGCTGCCTGACGTCACGCTTATCGACCATATCGAGGAGCCTTATATCCGTTCGTCGATAATCACCACTACCGATTTTATAGGGCCTATCATGACGTTGTGCCTCGGAAAACGCGGCGAGCTGATAAAGCAGGAATTCATTCATGGAAACCGTGTCGAAATAACTTTCGACATCCCATTGGGTGAAATCGTGATTGATTTCTACGACAAACTGAAATCAATTTCAAAAGGTTATGCATCGTTTGACTATCATCTTCACGATTTCCGTGATTCAAAGCTAGTCAAACTGGATATGCTGCTGAACGGGGAGAGCGTCGATGCCCTTTCCACGCTTACACATGCCGACAATGCGGTTGCTTTCGGGCGTAAAATGTGTGAAAAGCTTAAGGAACTGATACCACGCCATCAGTTCGATATTGCCGTGCAGGCAGCCATCGGTGCGAAAATCATAGCCCGTGAAACTATCAAGGCTGTGCGAAAGGATGTGACGGCCAAATGTTATGGCGGTGACGTGTCGCGTAAACGAAAGCTTCTTGAAAAGCAGAAAGCGGGCAAGAAACGTATGAAACAGATTGGTTCCGTACAGGTGCCGCAGAAGGCGTTCCTCGCGGTTCTGAAACTTGACTGACCTTTAGTATAGCCGATGTCCGAATGGCAGACATCGGCTATCACATGTTAAACCAAAATCAAGTTTGCGGCATTTTATAAATAAGGAAAGGGAAGTCGTCCCGACTTCTTTTATATACGCATGTTTTTTAGAATCTTATTCATGATGTGTTTGGGATGTTTTAAGTTCGGAACACCTGTAATAGGTGGAAATTATAGGTACAAAAAAGAGAGCTAAGGTAAATGGATAATAAGGATTTAAAGAAAAAATTCCCGAAGGAAAAGATTTTCATCACGGCCGACGAGCCGCAACCGTCGTTTGCACACAATGTGTATTATGCAGCCAGGCAGGCTTTGCGACGGCATGCTTCGGGTGGGAATGTGTTGATTGCGGCCACGGTACTGGCACTTGTGATTGCCAATATCCCTGCGGTCAACGGGTATTATTTTGATTTTTGGAATCAGCCGTTACGGTTGCAGGTAGGCGATTTCAACCTGTTCTCGCACAACGGACATCCAATGACTATGTTGTCGTTTATCAACGATGCGTTGATGGCGGTGTTTTTCTTTACCATCGGATTGGAAATAAAACGGGAAATCCTGGTGGGGGAATTGTCGTCATTCCGCCAGGCCCTGCTCCCGATAGTCGGTGCAATCGGCGGTATGGGTGTGCCGGTGCTGTTTTTCTACTTGATTGGTAAGGGCACACCGTTTGTAGGCGGGGCTGCCATCCCGATGGCAACGGATATTGCGTTTTCGCTGGGTGTGCTGGGCATGCTTGGAAGCCGTGTACCGATTTCATTGAAGGTGTTTCTGACCACGCTTGCGGTAGTCGACGACATTGGCGGCATCATCGTTATCGCCACATGCTATTCAGGGCATATCGAATATATGCTTTTGGTTTATGCGCTTGCCCTTCTAGGGGTGCTGGTGTTGGGGCAGGCCATGCGTATCCAAAGCAAGGTGTTTTATCTTACGATAGGTGCCGTTATTTGGTTCCTTTTCCTGAATTCGGGTGTGCATCCGACCATAGCAGGGGTCGCTGTGGCATTCTGCATACCGGCCAAGCCCGTTCTGAATCCCGGCAAATATATTGTTGCAATCCGTGAGGCAATTTCCAATTTCCGAAAAGAGGATGATGAGAAGCTCACGCGCCGCACCATTCTTTCAAACGAACAGATGGACTGGCTCAAACGGGTAGAGTCAGCTTCGGATAAGGTGATTTCCCCGTTGCAGGATATGGAGGATACCCTCCATGGGTTTGTCAACAACCTGATTATACCGCTTTTCGCTTTTGCAAATGCGGGGATATTCCTTCTTGACATGAGCCCGGTAACGATAGTGGATGGGATATCGTTGGCAGTGATATTCGGGCTTGTGGCCGGTAAGTTCGTCGGGATTTTCCTTTTCTCATGGCTTACGGTTAAATTGAGGTTGGCACCGATGCCCGCTGATGCCAACTGGAAGATGATGGCATCGGTATCGATGTTGGGTGGTATAGGTTTCACGGTCTCGTTGTTTATCGCCAACCTGTCGTTCGGGGCGGCGGAGCAGGCCGATATCCTCAACCATGCCAAATTAGGAATCGTGGTAGGCTCCCTGTTGGCAGGGATTCTTGGATTTTTATTGTTGTCGGCCACATTGCCACGCAGGAAATCCGTTTCGAAACAGGTTGCCGACGCACGGTAAGAATTTTTAAGACCGGGCTTTTTGTGCTATTGGCGCGAAAAGGCTATATTTGTAAGCCGTTTTCTTCCAGGGTCGGCCCCGGCTTTGGGAGGAAACGGCTTACAACTGTTCATCTGATGAAATTCACCTGCTTACGTCATATTTTTTTATTCCTGTTTGCCACTTTGTGGGCGGTAACGGCGCGTGGCCAGATTAATGCCGAGCAAGTGCTGAGGGTGGGGCAGAATGCCCTTTATTTCGAGGACTATATGCTCTCGATTCAGTATTTCAACCAGGCGATAATGGCCAAACCATATCTTGCGCAACCGTACTTCATGCGTGCCATCGCCAAACTTAACCTTGAGGATTATCTCGGGGCTGAGGAGGATGCCACGGCTGCAATCGAGCGTAACCCCTTTATCGCCGATGCCTATGAGGTCAGGGGGGTGGCGCGCCAGAACCGTGGCAAGTTGCAGGATGCGGTCGATGATTATAACAGTGCCATGAAGCTGCTTCCAAAAAGTCGCGGCTTGCTGTTTAACAAAGCCCTTGCACAGCAGGAAATGCATCAGCCTGACAGTGCTGCCGCCTCGTTCGACCTCCTGCTGCGCCAGTTCCCCAAATATGAGAACGGTTACATAGGGAGGGCACGCCTTAGCCTGGAGCAGGGTGATACGGTAAAGGCACGCGAGGATATTGACCATGCTCTCGAACTCAACAAGAATCTTGCCAACGGATACCTCCTCAGGGCCGATATTGCGATTCACGGACATAAGGACTATGAGGCCGCCCTCGGCGACATCAACGAGGCGATACGCCTTTTGCCACGTGAAGCCGGGCTTTATATAAACAGGGCATTCCTGCGCCATAGCCTTGATGATTATTTCGGGGCGATGGCCGACTATGATTACGCCATCCAGCTTGACCCATTGAATGTTGCCGCTATTTTCAACCGTGGATTGCTGCGCATGGAGGTACGTGATAACGACAATGCCATAAAGGACTTTTCAAAGGCCCTGGAACTGGACGCCGACGATTACCGCTCGCTCTATAACCGAGCCTACCTGTATTCCGAAAAAAAGGATGTGCCTAAGGCAATGGCTGATGTGAACCGCCTGATAGAGGCTTTCCCGGAATTGCCCGAAGCTCTGTATATGAGGAGCAATCTGAACCGGATGGCGGGTAATATGCGCCAGGCCGAACGCGACTATAACCGGGCGCTTGACATGGCAAAGAACCTGAAACCTACAGGTTTGGATATAATAGATTCCTCGACAACCCCTAAAGGTGATATGGCGTCGGGTTCGCAAAACCAGGGTAAAAAGGATGCGGCCACGTCTGCCGAAAGTTCGCTGTCGCCCGAAGCGGTGGCAAAGCGCTTCACTGCTCTCCGAACCGTGGAGCAGGAGATTGAGGTTGACGGCGATTATAATAACAAGAATATACGTGGCCGCGTGCAGGATCGTGGTCGCAGGGTCGAACTTGAGCCGATGTTCGCCCTGAGCTATTACACCGCGCCAACCGAACTGAAGCCTTCGGCCTATTACATCAAGGAAATCGACGATGTGAATGCAACACGCATGCTACGTTTCCTGGTGCAGCTTTCGAACGATGATATAACACTCGGTGAGGAGAATATCAACAAGCATTTCCGTTCCATCGAATATTATAACTCTTACATAGCCACCCATTCCCCGCGTGCTATCGATTATTTCGGCAGGGCGATGGATTTCATAGTGTTGCGCGACTATGCATCGGCGGTTAATGATCTTACAAAGGCTCTTGAACTGACCCCCGGATTTGCTTTGGGGCATTTTCAGCGTGCAATAGCCCGATATAAATCTTTGCAGGCCGGAAACCATGCCGACGGCCCTGCACGTACAGCTGAGATACGTGCCGTTATCGCCGATTTCGACCGGGCCATAGAGCTTTCCCCCCGGCTGGCTTTTGCATATTACAATAAGGGGAACGTGCTTGCCGAACTTGGCGATTTCACTTCGGCTTTGCTGGCCTTCGGGAAAGCTATAGAGCTTAAACCTGATTTCGGCGAGGCTTATTATAACCGGGGGTATGCTTATTTCCAGCTCGGCGACCGCGAGCGGGGGGTGGAGAACCTGTCGAAAGCCGGGGAGCTTGGTGTGGTCCCCTCGTATAACCTTTTGAAACGCATGCATTAACAAAACCTATATAAAACCCTAAACCTATCAGACCTAATGAACCTTTCAGATTCTGACCTAAAGACATTGGAAGCCAGG
>ENA-OZKN01000281-OZKN01000281.1-human-gut-metagenome-genome-assembly--contig:-NODE-281-length-29940-cov-23.542848_pt1 | contig 29940 bp, 8 predicted proteins | sample MGYA00244827_ERZ653766 | MGnify/ENA primary metagenome ERZ653766 (study PRJEB26926, sample SAMN06165281) | human gut metagenome | biome: ENVO:00009003; feature: ENVO:2100002; material: ENVO:00002003... | reverse complement strand
ATTTCTGCCTGTCTCGTGGGCTCGGAGATGTGTATAAGAGACAGAGCTATGACAGTTAAAGAACTTATAGATAAACTTCAACAATTTGATGAAGATAAACTTGTTTTAGTTGAAGATACTGAATATAAAGAATTTCAGGCTGCTGATGTTGAACCAATGGATGATAAATTTGTAATAATTACTACTAAATTTCTACTACGGTTAAATAAATAATTAAATTTTAAAATTATGGCTAAATTTATTGGAGTTAAAATGATTGAAGCTGTTCCTATGACAGCTCGTGAAGCAAATGACAAAGGTTATAAAATTGGTAATCATTCTTTTGAAGAAGATGGTTATGAAGTAACTTATCCAGATGGATATAAATCTTGGAGTCCTGCTAAAGAATTTGAAAAAGCTTATTATAAACTTGAAGACCCTGCTGGAGATGTTCTTAAAGAAAATGATATTAAAAGATTTATTAAAGGTATTGAAAATGTAAAAGTTGGTACTAAAACAACTAATACTACTCTTACTTGTCTTACTGGATTTGAAGTTCATGGTCAAGCAGCTTGTGTAAAACCTGAAAACTTTGATTTAAATGTTGGTTCTAATTATGCTTGAATTAAAGCTGAAGATAAAATTTGGGAAGGTCTTGGATTTGTTCTTCAATGGGCTAAATATGGACTAAAGAAGTAAATAGTATTAATGCTAATGGTTTATATGTTATACGTAAAGCTGGCTCTAATAGAGCTGGCTTTATTAAATTTAATGATTAGCTTGGAACCGCTACGAGTGCTACGCACTCTTCGCTATACTCCCCGTAGAGGATGGAATGGTAGTTATGCTAGTAATATTAGTATAGTTATTAATAATAATGATTATATTGATTGAATGAATACTAGTCTATTCCATCCTCTACGGGGAGTTGAGCGTAGCGAAGCGGAGCGTTCTACTAATCCTTAAACTTATAGTCGTTGGCATGACTGAGACCTCGGTAGATAAGCTAGTCTTACTACTGAGGTTTATTTTTATCTTATTGTTAAACTTAAATATATTATAATTATGGTTGCATTTATTGTTCTTATTGGAATTATATTTGGTGGTGTTAAATTGTTAGCTTCTGCTAATAATATTAGTGATAGTGAAGCTATGGATAAGTATAGTGGTAAACTATTTGTTGTTGCTATTATAGTTTTTGTTATTCTTATGTGTGTTATTGGTAATAATGATGATGGTTTTAATTAAGATAAAAGTAAAAGGGCTTGTCTAGGTAGTGATACCATAGGCAAGCCCTTATTTTTTACTAGGTTCAAGTCCAGCTTATTCAAATATGTCTTTAGCTATATCTTTATAAGGTATAATACTAAGTATATTTTCATCAACTTTATAATAACTATTATTATTAGGTAAATCAAGAACTCGATTAATACTACGAACAACAGGTATATTACGAATAGCCATAACTTCAAACTTATTCATACCTTTATATCTACCAGTAGTATATTCCTCTGTGAAATCTTCTTCGATAAGGAATCTAGCAGCCATAGCAGTAGTACCAAGTAAGTCATTAATAGTTTGTCCAATAGCAACAGGACTAGACCATAGTTTTTTACCTTCAGCATAAGCACCAAATGGAGTAAATGAAGCAGCTTCAGAAGCAAGACGGTCAGCGTGATAAAGCATAAGATTATATATAATACTTTCATCATCATCTCCTCCCATACCAGTTATAGCAATTGCTCCAATAACAGCAGCACCTACATAAAGTAAATCACCTAAATTACGTCTAATATTTGCTTTTTCATGTTCAGGAAGAAGTTCATAATTAAGTTTGAAATTAACAGCAAATGAAAGTAAATTCTTACCATAAGTTTGGAATGCTTTAAGAACATCACTTACATTATTAATTTCTCCTATGTTAGTTTCTTTAAATGGAATAGTCAAATAATCATAAAGACTAGTATAACTACCTTTTTCAATAGTACCTAAAGTTTCATTATAATAACCATTCCAACGATAACGTTTCTTAAAACCGGGATAAAGATGTTTATGATATTGCATAACCATACCACCCCACCAATGTTGTTCAATATTAGCAGAACCAAGTTTATCATAAACACCATGAACTTTTTTATTTACTTCACGAACTTTATCAATAAATTTAGCATATTCTTTAAGAGTAAGTTTACTATCAGATTTTATTTGAGCAATTCCATCTTTAAGTTCAAACTGATTATAAATATCTGGAAATTTAGCAAACTTTTTATCAATATTCTTAATAAGTTCTTTACGTTTAGCTATATATTCTCTTTGTTGTTCTTCATTAAGATAAGTTTTAACAAAATCGAATATAGGATTAGCTTTAAATAGATTATATTTAGCTCGTTTTTTATTATCAGCTTTAGCATCATCAATGAACTTATTGAATTGTTCAAGAAGAGTTTGACTCTCATCTCCACGGGGAGTATTTATTACAGACATAAGAGCATCTTGTTCAGCTTTACGATGATACATTTCTTTACTCATTATATCATAACCACCTCTACCATTATCAATAAGTCTATGAGATTTAAGCATAGCAAATAGCATAACATTTTGCATATAATGTTCACCAACAGATTGAGGACTAAATAGTAATCCACGAACTCTACGAATATTTTCTCTAAGACCTTCAGCAGTACTAACTTCAGTTACTCTATCAAAATCAACTACATGACTAAGTTTAATAATAGCATCTTGAAGTGTACTACTATTTTCACTATACATATTAGCCATATAACTAACAGTTCCTTTAATCCATTCAGATTTACCAGCTTCCCAATCTTTAAGATTAATATATTCACCAGCAGCTCGTTCCATAAATATATTACTAGAACCAGTAAGAACGTTAGCAATACCACCAGTAATGTTTATCATCATATATTTACTACCAGCAATGTTTTGAGCAAGAGAACCAAGTTTAACTAAATTAGGAGTTTTATTATCCTTATATTGTTCAAATACAAGACGACGTATAAAACTTCTAAGATGTGCACTAGTTCTAGTTTGTTGTTCTTGTTTATATTCAATTTCACCACCAGCACTAGCTTCTCTATTTTCACTTATACTACCTTTATAATTTATATCATAAGCAGTATTGCTAGTAATAATTTGGTCAGCAGTATAAAGAATATTTTTAACTGTTTTAACAGCATTATATCTATTACTTTCAATTAAAAAACTATTAAATACTTCTTCCCAATTACGATTAAGAATATCATTATGAATTTTATTATTCTTTTCAATAATCTCATCTCTAGCTTTAATAGCAGCAGCTTTACGTTTACTAAATTCTTCATCACTTTCATTAGGTTCTTTAAATTTAGGTATAGTAGGCAACTGTTGAGTATCTTTATTAACTAATTGAATTAATCTAGGATTAGGAATATCATAATCTTTATCAAAAGTTAAATCTTCATTATTTCTCCAATTAGTATTATTAGGAACATTGGCTGTCCAACCAAGAAAACTAAGAGCTTGCTCAAAGTAATCTTTAACAGTCATATCTTTAGACTTAGGTAAAGCTGGAAGATAACCCATATCAACATATCGCTTATTACTATTAGTAAAACAATACTTTTTCATAAGTTCATTTACTTTATTCATAAGTTCAAGTTGATACTCATTAAGACTAGTATAATTAGGATTATCATATCCTGTTCCTACTTTGTACTTATTAACAAAACTACTATATTCTGGATTAACAAGTTCTTCTTTAGGAGTAATATGCATTTGATTAATACGTGGTTCATAATTACCAACAACAGCTGAACCATCATCTTTAATCATTTGCATAGTAGTCCAAATACGAATAGGTTTAATAGTACGAGTATATGGGTCAAAATAATGATTATCTCTATACCATTGTTTATATTCAACACTATCAATACCATATTTGTCAAGAACTTCTCTTTCTTTTATATAGTAATATTGAGTAGTAGTTTCTCTAGTTCTCTTTTGAAGAATATTAATTGCAGCAGTTCTATCAATATCAGTCCATTTATCTAAATCTTTAGGTTTAATAATACCATAAATAGTTCGATTAGGTCTTTCTGCAATAGTTCCATTTTCTTCAACTTGTTCACTAAATACTTCTAGCCATTTATCATAATATTTTTTACCTTTAGCAAAAGCTCTATTTTTATCAAGTTCATATTGTTTCCAATTATAAGTAACATCACATTCACTTTCAATAAATTCAGCAACACGTTTTGCTTTAGCTTTATCAGTACTCTTTTCACCTCTAGTAATTTCATTAAATACTTCAAAACCAGTCTTGAGTTGTTCTAAATCTTCTTGACTAATATCAGCAGTATTAAGAGTTCTAGTAGCATTATCAAAATATTTTTCAAGTATTTTATTAATAGCTTCTCCTACATTAATTTCTTCTTCGCTCTTAGATTTATTACCTGTAAGATAATTATAGAAATCAGCACGATAAATTCTAAGTTCATCTTCAGCAGAACGAATAATACCAACATAAGGCATACCATTGCCTTTAGTATATTTATATTTTCTAACTGTTTCAGCTTTAATAAGAGCTGCACGTTCTTCAGGTATCTTACGTCCATCAACTACGTTAAATTCATCTTTAGCTTGAAATTCTTTAATAGCAAGATTAAGAACACTATTACCTTTATTAGCATCTTTAAGTTCTTCAAACGCCCAATTTAAATCTTCTATATCTTTAATATCAAGAATATATCTAGTATTCTTACGAATCCATTCTTTAGCTTCATAATATTCAGGAACTTTCATAAGTTCTTCCATACTAATAAGAAGATTACCATTAGCATCACGTTGACTTTCATATTTACTAATAATAGAAAGTTGTTCTTTAAGTTTAGAATCAAATCCTTCTTTAGCTTGCTTATCATAGAACATTTCTTTAACTTTACGAATATTAGTTTGATAAGCACGAAGTCTTTCAGCTACATTCAAGTCATGACCAATCTTTTTATTACCATCTTCATCATAAAGACTAGTAAGACTATCCATTTGAGCATATATACGTCCAAGTTCTTCATCTTGACTTTGCGTAGTAACATTATCAGTAGCTTGGCTTAGAATATCTCGTATTCTACCATTAAGTCTTTTATATTCAGCAAATTCTTTAGGAATACCATCATCTCCTTTTTTAAGACCTAATAAACTTCTTTCAAGATTTATAATATAAGTAGAATATTCAATAGTAACATCATTACCATCTTCATCTTGAACTGTGATAGGTTTAAGTTGATGAATAGTAGTCATATTAATAAATTTAGCTTTATTAGATAAAGCAATAAGATGTTCAACACTATTTATACCAAATTTTTGTTCAGCTTCAATAGCAGCATTTCTATATTTCTTCATCTTTTCTTCCCAAACAGGATTATTAGGTTGAATTAATCTACCATCATCATCAATAATACTATCAAGACTAACAGATTTACCATCTTTAGCAGCTCTGGATTTAAGTTCTTTAAGATAGTTTTTAAAGTCATTAGACTCTTTAATACCATTAAGACGACCTTCTTCAACAGTACCCATTACATCTTTAAGTATATTTTGCAATACAAAGTTACGATTAGCACGAATATCTTGTATCCAATAGTCCATAAATCCAGTATCTCCATAAGCATCAAATTCTTTCATAAGACCACTTATATAATTAGGATTAGTAGTACGTAATTGAATCCATCTTTCAAACCAATCTTTTCTAGCAGAATGTACAGTAGTATTAGAATCAACTTGATTAACTAATTTTTGAATCTTTCTAATATTTTCTTTAGTTTTATCATCAAGATTTGTACTATCAATATCAATTTCGCTAATAAGTTTGTATTTATTCTTAAACGTATTAGCACTAAGAATAACATCTAAGAAACGATTTTGAAGTTGTTCATCTTTAAGAACTTTACTAATAACATCTTTATCATTAATAGGTTTATCAATACCATCAATTTTAATAAAACGATTAATATCGTTAAGAATATTATTAGCTTCAACATCTATATAATTAGCAATAACTGATAATGAAAATTCAGAATTATCAGAAAGACTACTACTATCAAGATAATTAATTTCAGCATTATTAAGAGCATTAAGAACATTTTGAGCAGCAGGTTGACCATGACGAACAGCACGAGAAATAACTAAACTTGCATTTTTAGCAAATCTACCAATAGGAGTTTGGTCATCAACACTACTATATCTATCAGTATTACTAGTAACTCTATCTATTTCATTTTCATTAATTTTAATAAATAATCCAAGTTTATTATCTTCAATATTAGGATATTTAGTTTTATACTGTTTTAAATCATCGCTTAAATTAATAGCAGTAGTTCCATTAATATTAAGATAAAATTTACCATTAATAGTATATATAGTATTATTCTCAAAAGGAGTATTCATAAAAGGTTGGAAATACTCATCAGAAATATATTTACTATATAGTTCAGGAACTTCTTTATAACCTTTATTTACAGCTTCATTAATATTGTCTTTAATACCATCAATAAATTTATCTCGTTTTTCTTGTTGAGTAAGACCTTTATAAAGAAGAACGGCTAACGGTTTATGAATATTATTATTAGCTATAATACTTGGTTCAATACTATTATAAGTTTCAAACGATTCAAGTCTATCAATAGGATAATAAGCTAAAGTTCCATCATAAGTTCCTTTAATATATAAATTTCTATTAATTCTAATAACATTAACAGCATCTCCATTTCTTATTATTCCTACATTATCAAGATTTTCTTGACTATTAAAAATAATAATACCACTTCTTTTTAGACTATAATTAATTTTATTATTAGTAAGTCTTTTAAATGTATAACTAGGACAATTAAAACTATTATAATTCTTACGAATAAAACCAATTATATCTTCAACATTATCTTTATCAACAAAACCATAACTATTAATACCTTTCATAGCTATATCTCCAATAGCTATTCCGCCCTCACTCAATCCTCTAAGGGGAGTATTACTTATAAGTCTACTAATATTTCTAATTCTAAATTTATGACCTTCAACAATAAAAGCATATTTAACTAAATCAAGAGCTGTAAGTTTAATAAGAGGATTAGGATGATTCCAAGCTCTATCAAACAATCTATGGGCTTCATCATTAGTAATATCACCTTGTATATAATTAATATATTGAATATTTACATTACGACGATTATTTCTTTCGTCATTAGCAACTATTTCAATATGTTCAAATATACTACCATCTTGACTAAAGTTACGTTTAATCCAATCAACTTTCTGAGCAGGAGTAAGTCTAGCAAATACATCAATTTCAGTTTGTGTAGGCTCAAATATATTTTTAACTACAACATCATCTGTTTTAATATTAACTAATGTACCACTTACTCGTCCAACTTCTAAAGCTCTAGATTGTCCAGTACTATATTCTTTAATATATTTAGGATGAACAAAATCTCCATTAACAACAGTAACAGGTAAATTAAGATAAGAACTACCATTATTACCTACTTCTAGTTTATTAATAAGATAATCTTTATAGTCATTATATAACTTTTCAGTCATTATTCCACCTTTAGTCCATTCTGCTATTCTATATACATAATCAATAAATACAGGATTAGCAGTTTCAAATACTTGTTGAGTAGCTTTAACACTAAGAGCAGTACTCATTTGTAGAAAAGCGGCTAAACTAGGATAACTACTTTTAGATATATCTGATTTAATAAACGCATCTATACCACCACTAATATCAGGAAATACACTCTCTAACAGCAAGGTTTGACCCCCCGTAGAGGATGGAGCATAAATATTACTATTCTCAATAACAGTTCTAGCATCTCTAAATACTTTATCACTAGCATAAAAACTTTGTTTAGCACCATATTTATCAGCACTAAGAATATTAAGATTATTACTTATATCCTGTCCGATTGAGTTTAACCGATTGAATTGTGCTAGAACATAAAGGTCAAATAAAGCTTGCTGAACGCCATTCATTTCCCCTCTAAGACGAGATTTATATGCGTCTGATGAAAATATAAGGTCAGGTGATGAAAATGCGTCAGAAACGCTTAAATTGAATATTTTCTTGAAAGTTTCACCATAACTTTTATCAATAGTTTCAATTAGCTTTTTACGTCCAGCAAAATTAACTTTTTCACCAAAACCAAGATTATGAGCAACTTCTCTAATAGCTTCAGTAAGCGGATTTTTAGTACCTTCCGCAAGAACACTATTGGTTTCTTTCCATTTACGAACTAGTATATCAATAGCAGGTTGCCACATAAATCCAATAGCAGTATCATAATTACTTCCAAAGTCAACAATAGTTTTGAAAGCATTAAACGTATAAGTATTTTCATTATGTATAGCCCCCTCTTTCATAACATCAAGAATATGAGCAGTAGTCTGAGAACTATAAGGATTAATCAAATAGCCATCAACATTTTTATCATCTCCAGACCAACCAAAATTTTTATGAGTAATACGAATATGTTTATTACCAATAGTTTCAACATTTTCTTTACCATATCTATTAACAGCTTCTTGCTCACTAATTACATCAGTAGTATACATAACTTTAATACCTTCACTATGATTAGCTTTAGTAACATTTCCAATACTCATAAAAGTATCTCGATTAACACTGATACCTTTAAGTTTAATACCAGAAGTAGCAGCATCAAACCAATTAAGTTGAGTAAAGAAATCACTAGGAGCAACAGTTGTTTTATTAGCGCCAACTATTTCTACATAAGTTTCATTAGCTTCTTTGACATTTTCAAAATTAGAAGTAGTAGTATTTTCTTCAAATGCAGCAGGATTATTAAGTATATCAATAAATGATTGAATAATAGCATTAGTTCTAGCAGCTTGACTACTTGTATCCTCCACGGGGAGTTTTAAGTATGATTCGTAAGATTTAAGTCCACCATCATTAGCAATTTTTTCAACAACTTTAAGATTACCACTATAACCTTCAAGAGTAGCATTAATAGCATCTTCGCTATTTTTTAAAGAAGCTCTAATATTACCTTGTTTATTATAAGTCTTACCAAGAATTTTACGACTAGCTTTATCTACATTATCTTTAACATAATTAATATATCCTACTTCATCTTTAGTATATCTAGCATGAGTAATTTCAGTTGGAACACCTTTAACAAGATTAAATGTTTTAGACATACCATAAACACTATCAACGTCAAAGTCAGAACCAGTTTGAGTAACCCATTCATCAGGAACAACAACAGTACTACCATAAGCATCTGGAAGAAACTCCTTAACATACATAATACATATAGATTGCTTACCTTCAGTAGGAATACGATAACCAATCATAGTACGTAAGCTATCAGGAACTTGTTCAATATTTAATCCTTTAAGTTTACTACTCCATCTAGGAAGTTTAATTTCAGTATAATAAACAGGAGTACCATCAACTTCTCCAATCTTTTTATATTGAAGTTTACTATCTGTTTGAGTTTGTTTATCAACTTTAAAACCAAAATCAGATAACTGAGCAGCATGCCAACCACTAATAAGTTGCCTAGTAATATTAGTATTAAAATAACTATTAGCAATACTTTCAAGTTTACTATTAATATTAGACAAAAATAAAGGAAGATTATTAAATCCAGCACTATCTAAATCAAAAAACTCAAGAAGAGCTTTTTCAACTCCTTGTTGTTGAGCATTTTCTTTAAATCTATCAAAAAATACAAAACGATTAAGATTTTTAATAGTACCATCAGAATTTAAATCAATATGACCATTATCATCTAATCCAATACCAAGTTCAGCACAAGTTTTTTCAAAACTATTTCTAATATTAGCTACATAATTATTAAATACTTTATCTTTAAGTTCATTAAGTTCAGTTCGATTAGGAAGATTATCAAGCATTTTCTTCATAATCTGAATAGCAGCTTTATTACTAGCATCAACCATATGTTGAGGAACTTCTTGCTGACGATAAAGATAATTATAACTAAATAGTTCAGAATTATCAAATGCATTATTATCAAATTCTTTAAGTGCTTCATCAGTTAGAACTCCATCATTATTCCAAAGTGTCATTCTATTATGTTGTGCAACTTTAACAGTTTCAACAGTATTAATTTGATGAACACCTCTATTAGTCATTATATTATAAACTTTTTCAAGTTCTGTTCCTTTAATAAGTTTAGGAATAAGAACAAACTCAGCATTCTTTACTTGTCTAGGAACTTCAATACCAACAGTAGTATCATAATATAAATCATAATAGAAATTCTTTTGAATTTGAACTTTATTAGCAAATTTAGTCCAATCAATTTTATCTATTGGAGTATCATCTGTAAGACTTTGAATAAGTCCAGCATATTTATCTAATTCACCAGCAGCAGTAATACGACGAATCCATTCTTCAAGAGTAATATAAGATTGAGCATCATTAGTATTAACTCCTCCTTTAAACGGTTCTAGTATTCTTTCTCTGTCTTTTTTATCAAGCCCAGCTTTTTTAAGTTGATTATCAAGTCTATCAATAACAACTTTATCAGAAGATTTAAAAGTATTATAAATAGTAACACCCCTAAATTTATCTTGAAGAACTACTTTTTTACGTTTAGTAACTCCATTAACAGTATAAGGAACAGTAACAGCATTACCTTTGATAGTTATATCATATAAATCAGTAGCTATATCTAAATCATTTTTAGTAAAATCAGTATTACCAAAAGGATTACCACTAGCTTGTACTTCTTTAATACGTTTTAGAATAGCTTGACCATTCTTATAAAAACTTTGGTCACCACCATACATATCGTACATACTATCTCTAACAAGATAATCATTAACTAGAAATTCAGCTAAAGATTCATTATTAATCCTATCATCAATAAATGTACCATATTTATTTTTAAGTTCTTTATAACCATTAGTTATATATTCATTTAACCAATCAGCAACAGCATCTTCAAGAGCAATACGTTGTTCTCCATTAAGAACTACTTGATTATTAACATAGCTAAGTCCACGTGTAGACCCCCCGTAGAGGATGTCAATAGTCTTACCATACCCAATTAGTTCATTAAATGCTCCATTACTATTAGGAGTAATTTTACTAACTAAACGTTTAAAACTAAATACTCTACCAGCTAAAACTTTATGTCCATCTTTAGTAGTAAATACATTACCTTTTTCATCTTTATGGTATTGATTATAAAAATGTTCAGGTTTATTATTATAAGTATCGCTAAATTCAAAATCTCCATTAGTTAAAATAGGATTACCATTAGCATTAGTCTTAAACATTACATTAACAGCTTGAGCCATATTAGTAAGTTCTTGAATAGCTATATTATAATATTGTTTAAATAATGGATGTTCTCTATTTATAATTTTAGTTCCATCTTCTAGTTGACTACGCAATCCAGCAAGACTATATCTAGGAGCAGTAATAATAAAGTTTTTAGGAGCATCACTAGGTATGGGAAGTAAATAATTAGCAGTAGGAGTTTCAGAATTATTAATATCAGTCATAAATAATCCCATAGCAGTAATTAAATAATCACCGTCACTCATACTACGATATAAGTCATTATTATTATTATCTAATTCACTAATACCATTAAGAAGAGAAGTTTTAAACATACTACGAGCATATTCGGTAAGTTTAGGAGTTCCATTTCCAATTCTTCTAAACAATCCATAATTAATTATATTACCATTACTATCTCTATGTTCAAGAAGTAAATTACTATAATCATATTGATGACTAGCAAACTTTTGTTTAGCATAAGCTTCAACCATAGCGTTTTGCTCTTCAACAGTAGATTTATCATCATTGATTATTTTAGCAATATTAGTAATAAAATTTCTATTAATAACATCAGAACTTAAATTACCTTCAGGATTACGAGAATTAAGTTCAACAGGAATATAAATAATATCTTTAAAAACATCAGCCATTTGATATATAATAGAAGTATCACCTCTATTAATAAAACTATCAGGCATTTTAGTTTCTTTATCCTTTTTAAGCGCTTCTACATATTTATTATAGTTTTCAACTGTACGATTAATAACATTGGCAAAATTAATAAGATTATTAGCCATAGCTACACGACCAATCTTAGCAATAGCTAAATTAAAACTAGCTTGATTAATATCTGGAAATATTTCTTTAAAAGCATCATATAAATAAAGATTAGCATGAGGAGTATTTTTATATCTATCATATATACGAAACTTTTCACGAGCAGTAGGAACACGATTAGTAATAATATTATTCTTAACATTATTATAAAAAGTATTCTGTAAAATAGTACGAGAATCAGTATTAGGATTAGTTACACGAGCACGAACATAACTATTACCATTAGAATCAGTTTGAATATAAGTTTCAATTTTAGATATAATAGGTTTATTAAACACCATCATATACTTATTAGCAAATACTTTATTTTTGCTAAGTAAATCATGTAATTGAATTAAACATTCACAATTTGGAATAGTTTCAGATATACGTTTAAGACTAGCTATAAAATTATCTACATTACTAGTATCAGCACTAGCATATAATATTTTAGACAAGTAATTAGCATCAGAAAAAGTAACAACTCCTAATTCATTATTAGTATCAAAAGGATAACTTCCATTATCAAGTTGAGAAGCAGCAGTAAGTTTAGGTAAACTTGCAAGATGATATTTAATAATTTCTTCTACGTGTTTATTAAAATCTTTAACTTCACCAATACTTAAATTCCAAAGTTGAGTCATTAAATCAATACCATCATCTATACTATTTTCATCACCTTCAGTAGAAGTTTCATCAAGATAACCGCCTAATTCTTCATAATCAGTAGTTTGATATAACTCATCTCGTTTAATAAGTTTAGCTACATTTTTATTATTAAAAAGAGCTTTATTAAATTCAGTATTAGTTAAAGAACGTAGTAATGCACCATAATTAAAATCTTGAGCATTACCATATTTACGAAGAAATGCTCCAATACCATTAATTTTAATAGCAGGACTTGGATTATTAATAAAACTATTAAGTTCATTATTTTTAGCTTCATCACTTCCAGCTAATTTCTTAGCACGTTTAAGTCCAGCATTAATAACAGTTTCATTAGTACGTTTTTTAATTTCATTAAAATTTAATGGAGCGCCATTATATAAAAAATTAAAACTAAGTTTATTCATAATATCAGCCATATAAGTAATAGCTGTATCTCTAGCTTTAATTGTACTAAACAAACCACGTTCTTCTTTTTCAGCAATAGAAGCTACATCGTCCATATTACGAAGTTTAATAGCTCTAGCTTCAAGAAGAGCATTATAAGCTTGTCTTCCAGAAGTTTTAACATTAATACCTCTATCAGCTATAATCTTCTTAAAGATTGGGTCTTCAACCATAGCTATAAGACTATAATAATCTGCATTATTAGAACCATGTTCTTTAATAATAATATTATTAAGATTATTATATCCTACAAGTTTAATATTTCCACAACTCATAAGTTTATATTTAAGTTTAAATTCATTAATAGTAATACCTCTATGACTAATGTAAAGTAAAATTTTATTACATCGTCATAGAGGCTGTTTTCTTTCGTTTTAAGCGACTTTTATATTTGCTCGATTAATTCTACATACAGCTAAAACTGATGCGCCCTGTGTCAAGCAAAGTGGCAAATTCGGACTGTTGGTCTATTGGTAAACGGCTAGTCAATTCAGCCATATTCAGCACTATATCATCATCAACACTACTAAACATATCAAGTCCATCATTAAGATTATCATTATTATAATTATAATCTTGACTGTTATCTTCATTAGGATTTTCAGTTTGTTCTGTACTAGCAGTTTCTTCTTCAAACTGAAAAGTTCCTTGAATAGCCTCTTGATTACTTTCTTTAGGCATTTTTTTAATAGCTTTATAAGCATCTCTAGCAGCAGCTAATAAACTATCTTCATTAATCTTAATACCTAACATATCAGCAATAACTTCAAGAAGTCTACTAAATAAAGTCTTACGTTTATTAACTTTTCTATTATCATATTTAATTTCATTAAGTGCAGTCATAAGAGCATTACTAGTAATACTTTCAACTAGAAATTCTTCAAGAGCTTCACTTGTATTAAAGTTCTCAAATAGATAAGGTTTAAGTCTTTCTTTAGTAGCATCATCCTGAGTATCAAGCCAAGCTTTAAATTTATCATAAATAGGTTTAACTAAAGCAAGAGCTTGTTCAGTATTATATTTAGTATAAAGTTGTCTATGTAAACTTTCATGAAGTATAATATTAACAACTCGATAAACTCTTTGACCAGCAATAGCAGAACTATTAAGTTCAATAGTATCTGTATCACGATGATAAACAGCATTAACTTGATTACCATTATTATCAGTAATACTATCTATAACTTGAATATTCTTAGGCAATATACCAATCTTTTGAAGAGCATTAATATAATCAATAGCAGTTTGGTCATTAGCAAAATACTTTTTAAGTCCACGAGTTAAATTCTTAGCAGTTATAGCAGATTCAAAAGCATTAAAATTAATAGCATTAAGAGTATCATCTAACATGAACTCTGATAGCTGTTCAGGTATTGCTCTATCCTCCACGGGGGGTCTACCATCAAGTTCATAAGTAATATCGAGTTTAGAATGAATATCTATTTGCCAATTACCAGCAGTTTCATTAGTATTAGTATTAGCTAATTTAGTTCTAACTAAACCATTACTAATAATAAAATCTTGATAACTATTATAACTATAAGTTTTATCATCAATATTTATAATAGTTTTACCATTTTCACGATAAATATATTTATTAGTTTTATCATTAGTTTTTGTACTATCATTAATAAAATCTTTACTAATAGCAAATTGGGCATAGTTAAACATTTCATCAATAACAGGACGAAGAGCATTATCTAATTCATCAATAGTACTAGCATTAATACCATAACTTTTACCTATTTTAAAAGCACTATTAACAACATAAGGAGAATTAATAATAATATTACGTTTATAATTACCAGCATCAGAATTAATAGTAAAAGCATAATCTTTACCATTAAAATGTGCACCTTTAACATAAAAGCCTATATTAGTAGGATTAATACTAATTTGAAGTCCAGTATTTCTATCTCCGTTAATAAGTTTATTATTTCCAAATATATCTCCAAGACTTTGTTTAAGTTCACCAAAACTTATTTTTCCACTAATATAATCTCTACAAAGATTATTAACTTCATTTTTAATAGAATTAATAATACGTCGAGCATCACCTTTAAGTAGATTACTATTTAATGGAACTTGTTTACAAAAAGCATATAGAGAAGTACCATCACTACTTGGAATACTAATAACAGGCATACCATTAGTAGTAAGATTTTCAATAATAGTAGGTTTGCTTTCTCCATTAAGATATACTTGACCTTGTACAACTACACCAAGTTTGTTAATATCTTCGTTATAATTAACTACTGTTTCTTGTACATCATTCCATTCGCCATTAGCGTCATCAATAGTATTAAGAACTCCATATTTAATATTAACAGCTTTAACTTTACCTTTAAAATCACCTTTAACTATTGTAATAGCTTGGTCATAACTATTAAGAAGATTATTAAACCAACGATTAATACTAGCTTCATGACTATTCTCATAAGGTTGATTAAATATATATTTAGTAAGATTAATAAGATGTCCAGCTAAATCAAAACTTGCAACAGGAGTAGTAAAGTTTTTAACAATATCAGGATATTTAACTTCAAATTCTTTAAATAAAGTATCAAGTTCTTTATTTGTAACTTCTTCTTTAACGGCAAGTTCATATAAATGACCAATAAATTCTTCATCAAATCTGTCACCGTCAAGAATACTAATTAAAGCATCTTTAAATGGAGAAATAACTTGACCATTTTCAGCATGAATATTATATTTCCAACCTTGATTAACCATATCATAATTACCAAACTTATCAATATTTGGAACTCCTATATAACCAATAATTGTATCATTAGCAAATATATCAATACGTTTAAGTTTAACATTATATATGGCTTCTAAATAATCACCTTGCTTAATACTAGTAAATGCTTTAACATTTTCATTCTCTACTATATACTTAAGATTAACATTATTAGTATGTTCAACTTGAAGTCTTTCAAGACGTTCTTTAGCAATACCGTCAACGTATTGAACAAATTGTCTAGCATTAAGTTTTTTAATAGTTGATTCATCAGTAGCACGATATTTACCTTGATTATTAGTGCTGGCGTAAAGATAGTTTTTTATTTGATTAAACAAGTAATTTTTAATAATTTTATTACCTGTAATACTATCTATATATTCAACTAATTGACCAATACTAAGATAGACTTTACCATTAACAATTTTACCTCTAGTATTACCTTCACTATCAATACTATTAGCAAAATCATTCATAACAGCTTCTATATTGCGTTCATTACCTGTAACAGTAGCATAAGTAGCATTAAGTAATAAACGTCTAGTACTATTATCTTGAACAGAACTATATAAACTACCTCCTGTAAGACCATCAATAATATTATTAACTATATCAGCAGCTTCTGTTTGTTCAAATCCAGCTTGACTAAGTTTATCAATAAAAGATTGTCTTGCATTAAGTAAATCACTACTAGTTGATTCATGTCCAAGAGAATCTTCTAAATCAGCAATACTTTCATAAACTAAATCAGTACCTATTTGACCGCGTTCAAATTCATCATCTGGTAAAGTATTAGTAACTTCAGGTTTAGGAGTACTAATAGGTTCTTGAGAAATTGGTTGTTCAGTTTGAGATTGAGGTTGTTCAGTATTAGTAGGCTCACTAGGAACCGCTTCGCTTCGCTCCGCTATACTCCCCGTGGAGGATGGAGATGAGTTAGTATCATCTACATCAGTTTCATTAACTTCATTAACATCAGGATTAACAGGAGCAACTTCTTCTTCTTTAGGAGTATTATTAACATTGTTTTCAATCTCAGCAATCTCAGCTAATTGTTCTATTGTATTTTTAAGATGTTCATTACCTTTAGAACTTAAATCAAGTGCAGCATAAGCATCTCGAATAGTTTTATCTATATTAGGTTTATTACCATTATTAGCATCTTTAATAACAGAATTGACATAATCTTTACCATATTGTTTATAAGCATTACGTAAATCGTCCATAGCTTTATTAACAATCTTTTTACGACTATTATCAAAGAAGTTATTAAGATAAGTTATACGAGATTTAATATTATCATCAGATAGATTAAGTTGATTTTTATTAACTTCAACATTAATCTCAGCATTAACAACTTCTGCTAAATCTTTAAATACTTCATTATATTGTTTTTGAAGTTGAATAGCTGATTGAACATCATTTTTATTTTCAATATCAATAGGAATATAAAGTTTATTAATAGCATCTAATCGCTCATTTAATTGAGCAATACGTTCTTGTTTAACAGAATTATTAATTGCAGCGTTATCTTGAATAGTTTTAATATCTCTTTGAATACTATCAATAATATGTTGATAAATACCATTCTTAGCAGAATTAATATCAACATCTTCAATATGATTATTTGTAATATCTTGATTTAAAACATCATTAGCCCAATTAAGAAGATTATTATAATTTTCTTGACGATTACGAGCATGAACCATTTGGGTAGCTATAATACGACCAACTTCAAATCCGCCACCAAGTCTATTAACTTTATTTAAAGTAGTATTATATTCATTTTTAAGATTATTAATTTCAATTTTAAATCTATTAATAAGTTCATTACTATCTTGTTGTTGTAATCCAAGTTTATTAGTAATACTATCATTAAATTCTTTACTATTAATAGAACTTTCAAGAAGTCCTAAATTACCAGCGTTCATAGAATTAATAATAATATTATCCATATATTCTTTTTCAGCTATATTACGAAGTTCTTCTTCAGTACCAGTAATAATATCTGGATTAACCTGTTGACCATTTTCATCAGCAATAGTTATAAATGGATTTTTACCATTAGCAATACTATTAAGTCTTTCTTGATATGCTTGAAAAGTAGCAGTACGACCAAGAATTTCATTTTCTCTTTGTTTTTCAGCAGAAGTCCAATCTTTATCAAGACGTTTATTAATAAACTCTCCAGCTTTATTCATAACACTACTAAAAGTAACACCACCAAGAGCACCCCAAAATGCTTGCTCCCATAACATTGGGTCTTGAAGATAATCTTTAATAGTTTGTTGAAGAATATCTTTATCAAATATTTTTTTACCATTATATAAACCATCTTGACTAGCTATATAATTAATAGCTTCTTCAACTCCTTCTGTCCATTCAGCTCTAACACCATGAAGAATATCATTACCTATATCTTTTAATGTACTAGTAATAGCTTGTTTAGTAGTTTTATTACTTAAAGCATTAGTAATTGCAGCAGCATCATCAATATTACTATTAAATGCAGTATTTAAATTTCTAAGTCTAGAACTAGTTGTATTACCACTTAAAGCATTTTTCCATAAGTTTTTTAAACTATAAACTTGCCATACATCAAAAAGAACATTAGCCCAATCTTCAGCAAAAGTAATATCAGCACTATTTTTAGCAATATCTTTAGCTACTTCTTCATCAGACATATCTTTATATTTAGGATTATTATTATAAAACTCTTCTCTTTGTTTATCATTCATATTAGCAAGTTGAGTTTTAGAATAATCTTCAATATCATTATAAGTTTGTCTAGCTTCTTGATAATTTTCAAGATAACGAGAAGGAACTCCAATAGCAGTAGCTTCTGCTATTCTACCAGTAATGGCTCTACTCTTTTGAGTCATATTAATAGCATTAGCCATTTTATTAGCTAATTTATTAAACTTTATACCTTTACCTAATAAAGAAACACCTTTAGCAAGACCAGTACTAGGAACCATAAGAGTTAAAGAACTAGCTATACTAGGAGCATTGCTAGCCCACCAAGCAAAATCTCCAATATCAAAAGCAGCATTAGGATTTTCTCTATATATAGCTAAACGCTCATTAATAGATTCTTTTAAAGATTCAAGTTCAGAACTTATTTCAGATTGATAATCATTAGGACTATTACTAACCATATTATAGAAAGCATCAGCTAAATCTGCAAAACCAATAGCTGTTCCAATAGTAATTTCATTACCAATTTGCCCAATCATTCTTAATCCTTGTTCCCAATTACTTTGATTAACAGCACGTTCTTTATCAAGTTTTTCTGGGTCATCAACAGGATTAACATAAACATCATAAGGAGCATATTTATCTATATCATATTGATTAAGATTATATGATTGTCCAGCAATACGACTAAATAAACGACTACGACCCTGGTCACTAATAGAAGCGCCAGGGTTGTAATCAACTAAAGTAGGAGGCTGTATAGCCCCCTTTTTAGTTTTAGGATTATATTCAGGATTAGGTGTTTTATTACCACCTTGTAGAAACTTTAATACATCCATATTAATATAGATTATTAGTTAATTCATCATAGTAATATTGAATAACATAAGGGTCTGAACTGCCACTAAGTTGGGCAAGTTTAGTAGCAACATTTTGTTGAATAGCCTTAACAGCATTTTCATCTACTGCCATACCAGCTTTAACAGCAGTTACAGTTTGTTCCCATTGAGATAAATTATCTACAATATCAACAGCATTTTCTTTACTTACTAAACCAATAGTTTGATTATTAGTAGAATTAATTAAATTAAAACCTTCACCATTAGGTACTAATTTAAATTTATCAATTCCAGTAAATGCAGCATTATTAGTAAGAGAAATAGGTCTATTAGCATTATAATAATTTTCTACTTTACCAGCAGCTCTCCAACTAGTATCTTGATTCCAAGATTGAATAATAGAACTATCAATAGCACCACTACCTACAAGTAAAGTAATAGGTTCTCTTTTAAGTTTACCTTCTGTATCATAGTAACCTGCAATATTAATTTGAACTCCAACATCCCCAGTTTTTGGGTCACGAACAATAGTAGGAGTAATCTCATTTTCTTTAGCACTTCTAAGATAAGCTGTATAAGCTTTTCTATCTTCAGAAGTCATAGGTTCAAATATTCCATTTTCACTAGTAATATAAGATTCTCCTTGAGTTAAATCAATACCAGCTTTAATAGCAGACATAGCTTGTTCTTCTAATTGTTTCTTTTGAGCAGAATATTTACTAGCAGCTTCTGGATTAGAACTCATAACAAAATTAAGTTCAGCAAGTTCAGGAGTCATTGCAGATATACCAATAGTAGAAGAAGTTATTTGACCACCATCAAGAACAGCATCATTTTTAGATTTAAGAGAATCAACATAATCAATTAAACCAATATAAGGTTCTTTATTGCCTGTTGGTAATCCAGCATGATGTTCTTCACCATTAGAATCAACTCTAACAAATTTATCACCATATCCAAAAAATCTAGTCTTAGCAGAATTAAGAAAAGCATTTAAAGGATTCCTAGTATCTTCAGCTTCTTTAACAGCTTTACCAAAACTATAAATAGATTTATGATAATCTTTAGGTAATTCAGCATATCTATAACCATTACCATCAGAACCAAATCTTACTCCAAGACTAGCAGCTTTTTTCTCTCCACCAAGAGCATTAATAAATGAATTATATACATCATCGTTATTAAAGTATTGTCTAATAGCAGAACTATCTCCAAATATCTGATTAACATATTTACTATATGTCTTAGAATATTTATTAGAAGGTAAATCACTTAAACTAATAATAGAATTATATGTATCAAATCCGTCAATACTATCTTGCGATTTACCAACTTTAAGACTATTGATATATTCTTGATTATCAATAATATCATTGAGATAACTAAGAGCATAGGCTCTATCAGACGGATTAGTAATATTAGTCATGATACTAGTTCTAATATCATCTGGATTGGCAGTACTTAAATTAATATTAATATCAGGATTATATTTGTTAAGTAATCCAGCTATTGATTGTCTATTACTAGTAATTTCAGCTTGAGCTTGAGCAGGCATAAAATTATCAATACGAACAGGAGTACCTTTATAGGTTAAATTATCAATAGCTTGTTTTCTTTGAGCACTATTTCCAGAACCAGCTTGTTTAGATAAAGCTAATTGAGCTTTCCATGCTTCACCATAAGTAGTATTACTACTTTGATTATAAAAAGTTGCAGCATTATAGAAAGGGTCAATACGTTTAGCAAGATATTGTTCAGGAGTAAGTAGAATACCATTTTTATCTGTTATATCAGGATTACTTCCATTTTGGTCATATTTCCATTTAGCAATTTTATAATCTTGTTCAAGACTAGCTTTAGCACCAGGAGTGTTTTCAATAACAGCTTTAACGGCTTCAGCAAGTTTAGCTTTACTTAATCTTTGCCAATCACCTTTAGTATGAGAATAAATCTCTCCTGTAACAGATTTAGTAATATCATCAGTAACTTTTCCATTAGCATCAAGCCATCTTGTTTGACTACCACCGCCTTGTTCTTTAGCGGCCCATTGAAGTGCTTGATTAAGTATCTGATTCATAGGAATTTCAGAAACTTCTTTATCAATAGGAGTCCATTTACTTCCACCAATAACATTACCATTCTTATCAGTTATATCTTGATAATTATATTTATTAACAGTACGATAATAATTCTTATAATCTTCAGATAAATCAGTACGTTTATCAAGATTATCCATATAAGCTTTATAATCTTGTTGAGCACGTAAACGACCAATCATTCCCGGACTTGAAGTTATATCTCCATAAGTTCCAACTATATCATCAAGACTAGAATAAGCATTACCATATTGCATATTTTCAGTAAGAGCATTACGAACTTTATTAAGTTGTTCTTGACGCCAAGCATCTTCAGCTTCATTTAAATCTAATTGAGCAAGTTGAGCATCAATTTGAGATTTAGTTTGAATAGCTTGTTGATGACCTTGTTCAAGAGTATTATAAGTTCTAGCTAAGACATTTAAGTCAATAGGATTAACTTGTTGTCTAAAAGTAGGAGTATAAAAGTTTATCGGCATGATTGTTTTCCTCCAAGTTTTCTACGTTTACGAATAATAAATTCATCATAATCAACTCCAGCATCCCGCATAATTCTATCATCTACATTAGGAGCAGATGCTCTCATCGCACCAATAGTATTATTTAAAGCTTTACGATTTTCATATCTACTAATCATATCTTGAATACCAGCATTAATTCCACTAAATAAATTATTAATATTAGTTACTTTAGCTTCTCTAATACCATTATCAAATGCTGCTTTTCTATCTATATATTGATTGTATTGTTGGGCATTAAATTGACGAACACTTTGTTGATTACGTCTATCTTGATTAATAAGATTAGTTTCTATATTTTCTTTATTACCATAAAGTTCATTAGCAGCTTGACCAGCAGCATTACGAACTCGTTGCTTACGAGCTAAACTAACACGACTACTAGCTGTATTAGAATCAATATCACGATAAGCTTCAAATTTATCTTCTCTAATTCTATCAAGTTGAGGATTAATATTATATTTAGTTTTAAGTTTATTAGCGCTAATAAGAGTAGGTTGACCTGGGCCTCTCATTTTATTAATAGCTCTTCTACTAGCAAAATAGCTAGCTAAACTACCAGCTACATTACTACCTAGTCCAATCCAATCAGCAGTAGTAAGATTTTTAAATTTACCTTGACCTTTACCATCAAAAGATGTGGTTCCTTTAGCAGGAATATTAGTAGAAACAGGTAAAGTAGTAGGAATACTAGCTTCTACTTTAGGTAGATTACGATTATAAACAGCAATAGGAGGTGTTTTAGTAGGAACAGATTGAGTTGATTGATTTGACTTACTTCGTCCTCTACGGGGGGTCTTCCCGCTAGATTTAGTTGCAGATAAACTTGGAATATTAGTATTATTCATACTAACACCTTTGTTATTTCCATGACTCCAACCAGCTCTAACTAAACCACTAGTAATACCAGCACCATCTTCAAATAAAGGAAGTCTACGTTCTGCATAATATTGAGGACGACGATTTCCATTATCAATATTAGGTTTATTAGTATTAGTATTTACATTATTATTTTTAGACCATCTTCCATTTCTAAAAGTATAATCACTGCCAACAATAGTTTCTCCTCTAGCAGATTTATTAATAGGATAAGCAGAAGTTCTACTAATAGTTCTATTAGTAATAGGAATATAAGCTCCAATTTGTTCATCATATTCCCAAGTTCTTCCATGACGATTAATACGATTTCCACCAACAGCAAATTTATCGCGTAGACCCCCCGTAGAGGATGGAGAATGAATTAATCCATTCTTAACATTACCATTAATACTAACAACTAATCCAACATTACCTTTCTTTCTAAGTTCTGGATATTTATTATAAACTTTAGCTTTAACATCACTTCTACCGTGAAGTCCAGCTAGTCTTAAAGCATCAACAGCATCAGCTTTAGTAGGGATAGGATAACTTCTATGTCCACCAGCAAAATCTTTTTTAGCTACACTAGGATAAGGTTTCTTTTTAGAACCATAATCTTTATCTCTACTTAATCCGCCCATAGCTTTTTTATTTTCATTTATATTATTTTTATTTATATAATCAATAGTTCTAGGAAGATTACTACCATGTTTACCGATAGTTGTTCTATAAACTTCTTTAATTCCTTGATTAATCCAAGTATTATCAATTTTATTAGCTAAATCATAAATTTTTTGTCTACCTAAATTAATAAAATTAGTAGCAGTTCTACCTATTCTAGAAGCTTTAGTTAAACCTTTAATAAATTTATAATTTCTATTACCAGCTATTGTAGGATAACCACCAATAATTATCGAACCATTTTCAGCGATTTGTCTTTTATATTCATCAGGTGCTTGATAAATTTTGCCACCTTCTTTATATTTAGTTCCATCATCATTAATTCTATTTCTATCTTTAAAATCTTCTTGAGCTTTAAATACTTTATTAGGATTAGCTCCACCAATAACTAATTGAGCAGGACTAGCACCATTAAGTATAGGCTGTGCAGAATAAACTTTAAGTTCATTTCCATTAGTTTCAACTACTTCACCACCTTCTACTTCAATACCAGTTTTATCACTAGACCCAATATCAATACCACCTTGACTATGTTTTCTTCCATTCATATAAAAGAAATTATTACCAAGAGGTTGAGCAATACCACCAGCAACTACATTTGGTATTTTACCACCAACAGCATATTGCTTTTGAGGAAGCTTTTTTCCATTACTTCTAGGAGTTTGAATAATATTAAATGGAAATGTTGGTCCAAGTTCATCATCACTAGGAAAAGATTCTTTATTAAAATCTTTAACATAATTAATAAGTCTACCAGCAGTATTATTCATTAATTTTTCTCTATTATCTTTAGACACCAAATTGTTTACACCATTATAGAGAAATTCATTACCGAGTCTTATTAAACCAGTAGATTTAGCAACTTTATCATAAGCTCCACCAAGTGGAGGAATACCATTTTGAATAAATCTTCCATTACGAGTAACATTACCTCTAAATGTACTAGGTAAATTACTTATATGAATAACTTTATCTTTTCTAGGCATTTTATATAATATAATGAGAAATTGTAATTTGATTGATTTTAAGGCTCTCTGCTGAACGATAGCCTATCAGTCGATTAATAGTTCATACCTATATATAATAATTCAACAGAGAGCAAAAGACTAGCGTTTATGACCGCCACAGCGATATACATTTAGCCTATCTCGATATACTGATTGAGGCATAACAGGTTGTTGAACAGTACCATTAGTAATCCATTCAGGACGTTCAAGACCAGTTTTAGGAGCACTATAACTAGCTTGGTCAGCTTGTTTAACTTGAATTGGTTGTTGTCCTTTACTTCCAAACATACCACCAATTAAACTTCCAGCAGCTCCAATAGCAGCACCAATCCACGCTTTTCTACGTCCACCACATTTATATTTATTAATAAAACTAGAACGTTGATACATAGTCATTGGATTAGTCATTTTATCAGAAATAATATTAAGTTGCTGTTGACCAGCTTGAAGTTGTTTACGTTGTTCAGCTTCTTGAGCAATACGTTTATTTTCATTAATTTGTTGATTAGCAGAAATACCTTGACCTATTGCAGTACTTAATTCACCAAGTCCTTGAACTCCTGTAATAGAACTAGCAAGATTACCTAAACCGGGAAGAGCTTGAGCAAACTCAGTACCAAAATTAGCTTTACGTCGAACTCTACCACCACATTTAAGAGTAAGTTTATCATTATATTGACCAACATAATCTTGATTAGCATAAGCACTAGTTAAAGCTTGAGCATTTTGTAAAGCATCTTTATGGTCTTGTGCAGCTTGAGCTTCAGCTTGGGCTTTTTCTTGAGCTTTCTTTTGTTTATTACCTTTAATTATACCACCAGCAATACTAGCAGCTGCACCAATAATAGCACCAATAAAAGCTTTTTGTCTTTGTCTATCTCTATACTGTATCATAATTTTCTAAATTGAGTTTGAGCACATTCAAGACTTTCAAATTCAATGCGCTTATTATCTGAATTATTAAATATGAAACGAATTACAAAATAATTACCATATACTCTACGAAGTTTATCACTTACTGTATTAGGATGTTCTTTAATTGCATTACGGAAATAATTAAAGTTATATTGAGTAAGTTCATACCAAGGTTTTTTATACTTATTAAATTCATTAAGTTTATCAATATTAATATCTATATCATCAGTATCATTATCTTCATTAAATATACGAAGTATATCTCCAGCATAAGGATGTTCTCTTAAATCAACAGGATTATTAATATTATCACTATAAATAGGAATATATATCTTACGTACTTTATATTTAATAAATTCAAGAAATTTAATAAGTTCATAAGATTCATTAACTATAATATCAATATAACTATTATGAACTAATATAGGTTCATCGCCAACTTCTTGTTTAGATACTAGATATAGACTTCTACTATCATCACCCATGTGAGTATTAAATCTACCATAATTATATTCATGAGTAAATACATGAAGAGGGCAGTTAAGTCTATCATTGTTATGTTCAGTTTGAAAATAACATTTAGTTTTAGTAGACCAAGCATTATTAAAATAATAATCATGTAAACTAATAAAACTACCTATTTTATAATTAAAACTAATAACTTCATTATGCGATTCTATAATAGATTTTTTAGTATTAGGATTAATATTATCATAAGTATAATCAAATTTAATTAGAATACGATTATTAAATTTATCATGAGCAAATCTAACTTTATTAGGATGATATTTATCTAGCCATAATTTAATATCTTCATCCATTATTTTAAGTTGACCATCATCAAATTGATAAAGTTTATGAAAATCATCATTATAAAAAATATAACCAAATTCTCCAACTATATATGCTAAATCATCTTGCAGCCCACCATAACCTTTATCACTAGTAAAAACTTCTTTATAATCAACTTCAAAAGCATCAGGTTGATATAATTGAACATTTTCATCTCTAGTTTTAAGTGCAGCACTTATATCAAACATAAACATACTATGTTGAGTATGAACTAAAAGATAATATCCAATTCCAACTAAATTAGTTATACTTCCTTTATTTTCAGTAATATTTTTATAACCTTCAATAGGAAATATTCTCCAAGCATTAACTTCACTTTCATCTTGAATAATATTACTACGTCTTATAGTTTTATCAAAACGAGTAATATTAATAATATCATTACGATATTGAGTTAACAATTTAGGAACATATTGGTCAACATTTCCAATAGGGTCTTTAAATAAATCAACACTATTCTTAGGTTCTACAAATGTACCAAAAGCAACACTTTTCTTGTCAGTTTCTTCTTTAATACTAAAAGCTATCTTACTAGGTTCATTATTAAAACGTTTACTTTCAAAGAACTTATTACTATAAAGAGGAAATTGAATATATTCAACAAAAGGAATATCAAACCAAACAGGATAATGATTATCACTACCGCTATCATAATATTGACTTCCACTAGGTTTATATAATTTATAATCTCCCTCATTTATAATAACTCCATAATCATTATAAATAAGAACACCGTCATAAGTCATTCTACCATTATATCCATGTTCAATAGAATAAGTTCCACCATTATAGCAAACGTCATTAAGTCTTACAAGTTCTTTTTCTTTGCTAGTATAAATATTTTTAGTACAATTAAGAACTGTTGCGAGAAACATAGTTTCAGCATCAAGTAGTAATTCTTTATAATCATCCATTTCAAGAGCAGTTCCTTTTCCAGCTCTACTATCTACAATACTATCAGCAACTACTAATTTATAATTATTAATAGGTTTATATTCATTTCTACTAATGACACCTATAACTGGCATATTATAACTATAAGGGTAAGTAGTATTAGTTACAATATCAACTACATCATGTTTTTCTCTATAAGGATTAAATTTACATTTACCATCAATACGAATAATATTAAAATCATATTTAATACTATCATCAATATCAAATCTTCCACTATATAAATAACATTTATCACTAGTATAATTATTAGCATTAAAACCGGGTTTAGCTTCATAATTATCTTGTTTCCAAGTAGTATCACTAGGAAGATTACAAAAATCTTTTCTAGTTAAAAGTCCAGTATATCTAATAATAGATTCAACTTTCTCATAACTAATAAACCATCCAACATAACCTAATTCTTTAATTTGATTCCATAAAACAGTATCAATATTAGCACGAATATAAAACTTATTAAAAGTATTATTCATATTATACACAAAATCTCTAGTATGTTCACCACCAACAACTTCAGAATCAAATATCAAATCAGGTATTCTAAATAGTTCATCGCCATTAATATTTTCATAATAACCAAATTTAGCTTCATTATCAACACCAATAGCACCTATTACTTGATTACTACAAGGAGTATAACTACCACTATTTATAACTTGATAAACATATAAATCATTATATTTATCTTTATCTTGATAATCAATAAAATAATTAGATATAAGAGTATATAGTTCATCTTTATTAGTAGCTTCAAGTTCACCAGAACTATTAAGTAATATATTAGTAGTAGGATTATTTATTGGTTCAGCAGTATAAACTACAATTTTATGTTTAGCAATATATCTTTTAACATTAGAACTAATAGTAGATATTGGAATATCTCCACTAATAACTGCCCAATATGGAATATTACCATTACCTTGATTATTCCAATTAAAAGTAATTATAGTACAATGAGAACCATCATTAACAATATTATTTATATATTTATCTTTATTAGATAGTTTATATCCTCTACTAGCATCACCATATTTATCAACAAAATGAATAAAAAAGTTATATACTTCTCCAGGAATAAGAGTATCATTCTTTTTACGTTCATTAAAATCATAACTAGGTTCAATAGTAGAATGAGTAATTCTCATTTTACAATTATCAATATCAAATATAGTATCTCCAAATAATACTTGCCCACTAGTAAATACAGTATCTTCTGTAAATCCAGTTCCATTATAAATATAACAAGCTATTTTAACTGTACTAGGTAAAGTATAAACAGATTGATTATTTTCATATTTATAACTTGTAGGAATAATAAAACAATGACAAGCAAGATATTCTTTAAGGTTATGACTACCTCTACTACCTACTTTTATTTTAGCATTATAATTAATCTTTAAATATTCATGTGCTGCAATACCTTGTATAACTGTATCATTAAATAATGTTCTGAAAGTACGAAAAGGATATTGATTATTATTAAATACTTCGGTAATATTTTTAATTTGATAATCAGCAGTACCAGTAATTTGGAGACTAGCCATTTTAAAATAAGGGCCTTTTTCACTAACTGCATTGACAGTAGTATAATCATTATAATAAGCATTAACAGCTTTATTACGAAGTTTAATAGTAATATCTTTAACAGCCTCTTCTAATGTTTTACCATTATTTAAAGTTCTATCATCGTTATCAGTTTTTTCATTATAATTAGCAATATATATTCTATTCTTATAATTAATGATATTACCAACATTATAATAATTATAATAGTCAGTAGTTAAATCAGCAACATTATATTCAACAAGAACATCTCTACTAAATTTAAAAATATTATTATTTAAATCATCTGTTCTAAACGCTTGAGTACTATCTTTTTTACATACAATAAAACCAAGTTGATAAAGACCAGAACGACCTCCACTAATATTTATTTCAAAAGTTTGATTACATATATCTTTAGAATCACTAAATGAATCGGTATTACCATAACAATAACCTTTTGGTTCATCTTTCGGTTCATAAACATTAGTTTTTCTAAAACAAACTTTATTAATAACTTGTGGAATTATAACATCATTAAAAATAGGAAATCCAATACTATACCATTTAGTATAATTAGTTTTATCAATTTTATAACGAATAAATATAAAATAAAATCCTTTATAAGCTCCACCACTAACATAATTTAAACCACTAATAGTAGGTAAAGTTATTTGTGGAATAACAGACATTTCAGAATCAGGACGGTCAGAATCTAAATCAATATTAATAGTTTTAAGAGGAACATCAATAGAAGTATTACTTTCAGCAATAGCTATAATAAGATGATTTTTAACATTATAAGTATATGTTCCTTTAATCTTTCCACCATTATACTTCCAATTACTATTTACCCTATAACAATTATCAGCTTGTTCATTATATCTATAAATATAAGATTCATTAGAATCAGTATTAACAATAAATAAAATAAGTTCAGTACTAGTACTGTCTCTTATACACATCTCCGAGCCCACGAGACAGGCAGAAATCTCGTA
>ENA-OZKN01000235-OZKN01000235.1-human-gut-metagenome-genome-assembly--contig:-NODE-235-length-36059-cov-17.523359_pt1 | contig 36059 bp, 40 predicted proteins | sample MGYA00244827_ERZ653766 | MGnify/ENA primary metagenome ERZ653766 (study PRJEB26926, sample SAMN06165281) | human gut metagenome | biome: ENVO:00009003; feature: ENVO:2100002; material: ENVO:00002003... | reverse complement strand
ACCGTATCTCTAGCACCAAAGATGTTGTATTCTATACTGATACATCAATAGAATTGCGAACTAACCTATTACCATTTTTGACAAGCGTAGATTCCACTGATTCTCTTGTAACGTTATCAAGAATGCTTGTATCAAACTTTTGTCCCGGCTTCCAATTTGGATTAGCCGATTTCACTGCTGCATACATAGCAGCTCTATACTGTCCTTCGTATTGCTCTAAAGTCCATGTACCACTTATTTCATGTATGAGGAATACGGGCGGGACGCAGTTATCAACGACAAGGGCAGATTTACCGAACAAGGGTATATCTACAACAACAAGAATACCTTTTCCGAGTGGTACAACGGGCGCGAAAGCGATATACCCAAAGAATACCGCATTATGAGTTACCCGCAGCGGTCGCGCGGCGAACAGGACAAAGCCTATATGGACGCAGCCGAAACGCAGCAAGCAGCCGTACAGGCCGCAGAGCCGCAGCAGCCCCGCCCCGTCGTCCCCATTATCCTTACTTCCGAAAAGCCCGCCGAAAAGGTAAAGGAGATCACCGCCCGTTTGGAACAGGGCGTACAAGCGATTTTTGACAGCGACCGCTACAAAGAGTTTCTAACCGCTATGTCGAAGTTCCATGATTATAGTTTGAATAACACTATCCTAATTGCTATGCAGGGCGGCAATTTAGTAATGGGCTTCCGTCAATGGGAAAAGGAGTTTGACCGCCATGTAAAGAAAGGCGAGAAAGGCATTAAAATCTTTGCCCCCGCACCCTACAAGGTGAAAAAGCTGGTTGATAAAATCGACCCCGAAACGAGAAAGCCCATGCTTGACCGCGAGGGAAAAGTGGTAAAGGAAGAAACGGAAATCACCGTCCCCGCCTTTAAGGTTATAACCGTCTTTGATATTTCGCAGACCGAGGGAAAGGAGTTTCCCGACCTTTCCGTTAAACCGCTGCTTGCCGATGTGGAGCAGTACGAGGATTTTTTCGCCGCCCTTGAAAAAGCGTCCCCCGTCCCGATTACTTTTGAACAGATTACAAACGGCGCAAACGGGTATTTCAGTCTAACCGACAAGCGCATTGCAATCAAAGAGGGCGTGAGTGAATTACAGGCGGTAAAGACCGCCATTCACGAAATCGCCCATGCGAAGCTGCACGACGTGGACTTGAACGCCCCGCCGGAAGAACAAAACCGCGTTGACCGCCATACCCGCGAGGTAGAAGCGGAAAGCGTCGCTTACACCGTCTGCCAGCACTTTGGGCTTGATACGTCCGATTATTCTTTCGGCTATGTGGCGGGTTGGAGCAGCGGCAAGGAAATGACCGAGTTAAAAGCGTCCCTTGAAACGATACAGGCCACCGCAAAGGAACTCATTACCGAGATTGAGGGGCATTTTACCGAGTTGCAGCAGCAACGGCAAGCCGAGCAGGAACAGCAAACCCCCGTATTTGACAAGCTGCCGCCCGAACAGCAGCAAGCCTTGTCCGACACCGTAAAAAACACCTTGCAAATGCTGGTTGACGCAGATAAGCGGATTTATGGCGACGTTACAGGCAAGACCCTTGAAGCAATCGCGGCGCAAGGATATTCCTACAAGGACGGGCAGCTTGAAAAGCAGCAGCCGGAAGCGACCCCCGAAAGCCTTTTGACGGGTGAAACCGTTAGAACGCCGAGGGGCAATTTTCATATTACCGATATGAGCCGGGAACAGATCGAAGCGTCGGGCTTTGGTTTTCACCATGCGTCGGAGGACGGGAAGTATCTCATTATGGGGAACGGCACACAGGCTTACGCCATAGCCGCCGAGCAGCCGCAGCGGGATAATCCCTTAAAGCACGTCGAGGACACCATAGAGCAGAACGACAACAATTTTGACGGGATTATCAATAACACGCCGCAAACGCCCACCGTCGCAGATTTGGAGCAGCGGGCAAAGGCGGGCGAAGCAATTTCCGTTACCGACCTTGCGAAAGCGGTAAAAGCCGAGAAACGGGAGCAGCCGCAGAAAAAGCCCTCTATTCTGAAAAAGCTGGACGAGTATAAGAAACAGGCGGCGCAGCAGCCGAAAGATAAACAGAAAGAGCATAAAAAGGATTTGGAGGTTTGATAGCATGAATATCTGCTTTACCATAGAGGAAGAAAACATTGTTGCGATCTACGCCGAGGACAGCCGAGAAACAACGCTTGAAAATATCCTTGCCGCCATGCCCTACATGGACGAGGATATGCGTCAGCTTGCCGCCGCAACGGTAAACAAGCTGCAAGCCATGACGGACAGCGAGTTTTCTGAACGGGAGTTTATCTTGACCGACGAGGAATAGTCCATAGAAAACAGGGGCGCGGTTGCCGATTTCCGGCGCCGCGCCCCTGTTCTTTTTTGTCCTTGCGTGGACAATTAGAAAGCCGTTTTTGCGGGTTTGAATATAAAGTATCGTCTACGCCGTTTCCCCGCGCTGGAAGCCGCAGAAATACAGGCGTTTTCAGCCCTTAACATTCCACTTGTTACCCTTGCTTTTCTAAATTAACCGAGCAACAATTTTGAATTTGCATGGGTGATAGTAAAACCCATTTTCTTTAATCCATGTCTTTTCATATTTCTTGGTAGAATGAAACAGTTGGATATGGTATAATAAAAAAGCACATTGTGCTTTTTAGAACTCTAAATTCAATAAATGAGGTGCAAAGGAATGAGGAAACTTCTATGTGCCATTTCGATGGCAGCTTTATTGGTAAGTATGACGGCCTGCAATTCATCGCAGGATAATTTTACGCCTGATTATGAATCGGCGATAGGGGCAATTTTTATAAACAATGAGCAAGAGTTGCCGGAAAATACAAAGGTCTATGCGGATTTTGCAGATAATAGCTACTCATTTGATTTGGACGCTGCTTGCGTATATTATTTCTCTGCCAGTGCAGATGTTGCTTATGCTGGAGATCAGAACTTTACCAGTATGACGTTTGGGGCAAACTTGGACAATGATTCCGTGGGTGCTGAAGGCGCGATAGCATATCTTCCGCAAGAGGAATCCGAAAACTCTGTTACAGCTTACTATCTGTATCATGATGAAGAAGGGGTATATTTTGATACAGAAACTTATTTTGACCGCATGGAAATCACTGATCAATGTGCCATGACAGGAATTGATTATTCCTGCCAAGTTACATTTGAAATTCAACAACCGACAACATCTTTTTCCATGATATATTATGATGAAAACCATTCGGAAATCTCCAAAACAGATTACACCCCAGAGGAAGTTACTGACTATCAAACCTTTGAATTAGGGAGTGAAGTTGGTTCGGTGGAAATCATTTGTTATGACGCTAATGGTTCAGAATTAGAAACAATGACAATTACTCCGGATAATCCCAGTACGGTGATTTGTTTTGATGATGGAGGGCAGATTCTTGCCAGCCGGTATCTCCGCTTTACTTGGGAAAAGTAATCTTGAGTTATCAAGCAGTACCAGTAAGGACAGCCGAGTAAATCGACTGTCCTTTTTATTTATGTTTGGTTTATCGCTCCTGCTCCCGCGCCTTGCTTTGGGACGGGTAAAGAATACTATCGACGTTCTTTTTGACAATGCCGTACTCCTGCATTTGCTTTTTCGCTTGGCGGTAATCCTCATACAATTTGCTTTTCCTGTCGTTTAAGCTGCTATACTCCTTGCGCAGCGCGGCGAGATCGGGCAGCTTCTTTATCTGCATTTCCCGGAGTGCCTTTGCCGCAGCTTCAAACAGGATAATTTCGCTTTCATGCCCCCGCAGATACTTTTCCTTGTCCCGCGACTTCTTGTATTCCTCGTAAATCGGTTTTAACTGTCGGTATGTGGTGGTGTGCTTGATAAGCAGCGACAAATCAGACATACGCTGTTCTACCTCTTTAACCGCCCTTGCCGCCGCGTCATGGGCGGTCATAATATCCGCAATTTTGCTTTCAAGGTCGCTGTAATACTCAATCTTGTTTTCGGTTAGGAAGTTCATGCTTTTAGCAGCCTGTTTCAGATTATGGATTTTCGCCCACCGTTCATAGCCCGCCGACTGTTGGGCTTTGATACTGTTTTCAAGATCGACGACAAGCCGGATTTTCTTATCTTCCCGCAGCGTTTTTGTTTTGGCAACATACACGCCCTTGATACGCTCCTTTATCGCTTCTTCCGTATAGGCCGCGCCGAGCGTCTTTGTGCGGGTAAACCGTTCCTGTCCGGCAGCGCGAAAGGAAATGTATTTGCCCTGTTTGATTTCATACCCCATTTCCTGCAAGCGGCGCAGCAGTTCGTCAAAATCTTTCACTTGGGGAATGAGAGTATCTATCGCCGTTTTCAGCTTTGCTTTGTAGCTTGTCCCTTGCTTTTCGGCGGTGTATTCTGCATAGCTTTTTCCCTTGTCCTGTCCCGGTACGACGACGGATAGCCCATGCTCTTTACATATCCTGTCGCTGGTGCGCCGGATAAAGTGATAGCTTTGCTTGTTGGAATGGTACTTTTTGTAGTCAACGAAGCTAACCGCGTTGAAAATCAAGTGATTATGCAGATGGTCTTTATCGACGTGAGTTGTCAAAACAAACTCATACTTGCCGCCTAATACCGCCCCGGCAAGTTCCATGCCGATTTTGTGCGCTTCTTCCGGTGTGGTTTCTCCCACCGCAAAGGATTGTATCAAGTGCCGCCCTAAATGTGTGCCGCGATCTCCGGCAGCTTCCCGCGTCCATGCAAACTCAATATCGGCGGTTTCCAGCCCGCAGCCGAAAGAGGACGCAAGCAGCTTCCCGTCTGTCTTTTCGGGATTTAAGATATAGTCTATCGCAGCCTTTAAGGTTGATTTAATAGGGTGCGTCTTTGTAACCGCCATATCTCGTCCACCGCCTTTTTAATGTCCTCTATATCCTGCCTGTAAACCGTCCCCGTCGCATTGGCGCGTTTTGCAATTTGGTTGATGTTCCGGCTCACCGCTTGCAGTTCCCGGATATATGCTTTTGTGTCGCTTCGGTCAACGACAAGAATATACCCGTCTATCGCCATTTTACGGAAGTATGCCCCATACTGCTTTATGGGAAGCTGCTTCATCTTCTCGTCGATCAGCCGCTTTTCTTCTTCCGTAACGTAAAACTTCATCTGTATATTTCTCTTTCGGTTTTCCATTTCCGCACCGCCTTTCGGTATAAGGGTTTGGGATTATCCCAACAAGCATTTTCCGCAAACGGGTACTCGTTTGCTGTGCTTGCTATCTACTCCATACCCCCACCGAAAGGCGGTATTTGTTGCGCGTTCCTTTGATTTTGGACGCAAAAAAAGATTGCAGCCGCCATGCGCTGCAATCTCCCGATTTCTCATATTGTGAGGTTAATCCTCTGCTTTTTCGACTTCCGTTATCTCCCTTGCTGTTGCGGTTACAATCCGTATGCCTTTATCGCTCATACCGTCCAGCAGCGCGTCAAGCTGCCGCCGCCCGGTGGATTTCTCCGCATTGCTGTTCGGGAAGAAAAATTGATCTACCGAAATATGATACCGGGTTACAAGGTCATAGAATACCTGTAAACTCGGCTGTTGTCCCTTGTTCTCGATATTCGCAAGGTAGCGCGGGGAAATATATAACTCGTCGCTTACCTTTTTGCGGCTCTCGCCGTATTCATTTCTCGCGGCTTTTATAGCTGCCCCGAAAGCCTTAAAGTCGTACAATGGTACGGGTCTTTTTGCCATTTTCATTCACCCTGTTACATTTTACAGTTCACCTTTCTTTTTGGATATGTCCACACAATTCATATCATTAGGTTAAATACTTCCTGTTGTGTATTGACAGTAGACTGATTTTCTGATAAAATAAAATTTATGTAAAAGGAGGCGGCGTTTATGTTGCATAGCATGCGTATTAGATAAGCATTGAAAAAAAGGATTTTCCCATTTTCAACATGGGCTTTTTTGTCATGCTTATTTTGCGGATGCTATACAAAAAACTAACGACGTATAGATATAGTATAGACATAGTGCAAGCTATGCCTTAGTTTTGTTGTACTGCTCTGTGCATTATAAATGCAGGTCAATGCTCATGTTGAGGATTGACCTGCATTTTTTTGTGTAAAAAGGACGAGTGAAATATAATGCTTAAAAAATATTGGATAAAATGTCCGATTTGTAACGGAAAGACGAGAGTTCAAGTATTTCATAATACTGTATTAAAAGATTTTCCTCTTTTCTGCCCTAAATGCAAATTGACGCATATCATTGATGTAGAAAAATTAGAGATTGTAATCAAAAATACAGAAAAACAAACTTTTATTATTTAGAAGAAAGGATATAAAAATGAAACGTTTACCTAAATATACGCCTGCGGAAGTACGGAATGATCCATACGGATTTACTTACAAAGAAATGTCGGAAGTTATTGGCGAGAATGAAGCAAAAGCCTTATATGAAGAATTATATAAGCAATTACCACGCAAAAAAAATCTATCAATGTTGGTAAAAAATATTTGCAAAAGCAGTGATACTGAAAAGTATGTTTACGAACTGAAAGACAACAAATACATTGAAACGGTTTTTATCAAGCGGCGAGATGGTGGAACTGTTTGCGTGAGCACACAAGTCGGTTGTCCTGTTGGTTGTATTTTTTGTGAGTCCGGGCGAAATGGCTTTGTTCGTAATCTAACATCGTCAGAAATCGTACAACAGATTATATTGTTGCGTCGAAAAGTAAACCGTATCGTTTTTATGGGTATGGGAGAGCCTTTATTCAATTATGACAACTTGATAAAAGCAATCCATATTCTCCGAGATAGATATGGGCTCAACTTTCCAACCGACGGCATTACCATATCAACAGTTGGTCCGGTCGATCAATTAAAAAAATTGCGCGAGGAACATCTTAAAATTCAGTTGACAATATCTTTACACGCAGCAACACAATCTGCAAGAAATCGTATTATTCCTCACATGCGCATATATGCTATTGAAGATGTTGTTAAGCAAGCCTTATCCTATTCTGAAAGGCATAATCGCAAAATTGTCTTTGCGTATTTGCTTTTACCGGGTATAAATGACCGGCCCTCAGATGTAAGACAACTTGCAAAATGGTTTCGGGGCAAAAAAGTTATGATTAACGTGTTACAATACAACCCAACAAGCAATTCAAGAATTAAAGCACCACAGAAACGGGAAATAGTTGCATTCAAACATCAATTAGAGCAAGCAGGACTTGAAGTTACTATGAGAGTTTCTCATGGCAGAGAGATTAACGCGGCTTGTGGACAGTTAGCTAACACATATAATAAATTCAAAAAAAAATGATTAAAAGTGCCAGACGCATAGACGCAGAGCCGATAACGCATTAGGTCAAAAAACCTATGTGTTATCGGCTTTTTTATTTAATATTGCGCAAAAGCCGCTGTTCCCTATTATAGAATGGATTGCGGGTAGTGTATTAAAGTCGCCCTTTTTTAAGGATACGGCGGTATCGGGGAGGTATCGCCGTGTCCATTTTTATTTACTGTAACCCGCCTAATGCTTTGCGGTCAAAAAAAGCTATGCTCCGCAAGCGGGATATTCCGGCTATGAATGTGAACTGTCAATACATTTAGCTACTGCTTACATTTCCTTTGCGCCCGTCCGCGTCTTGCGGACGGGCGCATTTTGCTTTTTTCAACTTTTTTCTGAAAAGCGCACTCAAGAGCCATCTCCCGAACGGGTACGGAGCGAAAGGGGCAGAGAGGACAAGCCCTTAACTCCCGTCCTCTACTCCACGCGGGAAGGAGGTGAACTCTATGGAGCTATCTTCTTCCGACAAGGAAAGAATACAACATCAGTACGACGCATTAGCAAAGAAAACTTTGGTCGGCGAAGCGAAAAGCCACCGCCGCACTCTTGCGAAACGCGCAGCACGCGAAGTTACTTTTTCGGATTTGAGCGAAAGCGAACTCGCGCAGCTTTTCACAACGGACGAATACGAAAGCGATTATTTCCGTTTTCAAGTGTCCGGCTTTGATGTACTCGTCAAAAATGAACTGCTTGCCGAAGCCCTTAACGCTTTGCCCGAAAGGAAACGCGACATTATCCTTTTGTCCTACTTCTTGGATATGAGCGACGCGGAAATTGGCGAACTGCTGAATGTTGTACGCACGACGGTTTTCCGGCACAGGAAATCCGCGCTTGCGAAAATCAAACAGTATTTGGAGGGAAAAGCAGATGATGAATACCGTTAGGAAATCTGAAAATCTGTTGCCGTTCCCTGTCATTTCCGCAGCGGCAAACGGCGACACAACCGCCATGTGCGCGATCTTGAAGCATTACGAGGGTTACATAGCGAAACTTTGTACCCGCACGCTGAAAGACGACGCGGGCAATACCTATTCCTATGTGGACGAGGAAATGCGTAACAGGCTGCAAGTGCGCCTTATTACCCGCACCCTTGCTTTTCATGTAGGATAATCTTTTAGCCCATGCGGGGAGCGTGTCCCCTTTCCACGATTCCCGTTATGGGCTATTTGTCGTTCCGCAAAAGCATATCCGCTGTTGATGTGCTTTTGCAGGCCGACAAAGCCTATTGTAACTTGACAAAGAAAGCGACCTTTGGTGCGCAGCATAACAGGCAAACGGGTACATTCCGTCTGTACCGAGCCGGGCGGCGGGTACGCCATGACGCTTTTCCCCTACGGGGAAAAGCCGAGCGAGAACTACTGAGCCGCAAAACAAGTTTAGCAGCTTGTGGGCGACGACATACAAGGCGGCACAATGATACTCCCGCGTTGAACACCCTCAAAGTATTGCGCGGCGCACCCATAAGCATGGGCCGGGGTGAAACTCCCGTGAGGTTGCAGCTAACAACCGCCCGTTTTGCCTTTTCAGTTTATATTCTCTTTCTATCCCACGAAAGGGGGATTTTCTACTATGGAACAAACAAATAAGCAAGAAGCAAAATCCCCGATTGTACGCGAATACAAGATCGGGGATATAACCTATATCGTCAAAGCCGTTGTAAAAGACGGTGTAAGAGAGGACGCCGCGACAAAGGTACGCCGCCTAATCCACAATGACCTAAAACAAGAAAAAAGCCCGGTATAATGCCGAAATTACTCTCCTATTGCAGACGGGCGGCGGGTTTTGTGGTATAATATATATGAACCTGTTTGTCCGGCTGTCGGAATAGGAGGTAACATGAAACAGCCGGATAAATTGACCGCATACTATTTTCGTGCGGCACTTCAAACAGATACTTTGTACCTTGACAATCAAATGCAAAGACTTCTTTACCACGCAAGTCAAAACGGGATTGCCGCCTTTGCTCTATATGCGGATAATGGCTATAACGGATTGAACTTTGACCGCCCCGCATTTTCCCTTATGCAACAGGATATGAGAAATGGGCGGTTAGAAAAAATTATTGTGGCAAGCCTTGACCGCATTTCCCGTAACTGTTTAGACGTAATCGCTTTTGCAGATTGCGCCGCTGGTTTGGGTGTTTCTATTGAAGCGATCAACGGCGACCATGCCGCGCTGGATTGCAGCCGACAGCTATATGCTGCACTTGCCGCGAAAGGTGGTGAGCGCAGATGAATAACACTTTTTCCTTTCAGCAAATTGCAGCCCCCAAAGTGTTAAGCGCGGAAGTCCGCGAAGCCATTTCAAACAATGTCTTGCAATTCTATGTGCGCGATCAGCAGCAAGACACGCAGGACGAGGGTATAACGGCTTTATATGAAAGGCTTTCGCAAGAGGACAAGTTGGAGGGTGAGAGCAACAGTATTGCAAACCAAAAGAAGATTTTGGAACGATACTGCCGGGAGCATGGGATTACTGCCTATCGGCACTATGACGAGGACGACGGATATTCCGGTACAAACTTCAACCGCCCCGGCTTTCAGCGTATGTTAGCCGATATTAAGGCGGGGAAAATCAAGCGCGTTATCGTCAAGGATATGTCCCGTTTTGGACGCGATTATTTGCAAGTCGGTTTTTACACCGATATGCTGTTTCCCGATTTTGGCGTGCATTTTATCGCTGTCAACGACGGAGTGGACAGTACGCGGGGCGAAAATGAGTTTACCGCAATCCGTAATGTGTTCAATGAGATGTACGCCCGCGACACTTCAAAGAAGATACGCGCTACTTGGCAATCAAAGGGGAAATCCGGCGAACATCTTACCACAATCCCGCCTTACGGCTACATGAAAGACCCGGACAACAAAAAGAAGTGGATTATAGACGAGGAAGCCGCAGCCGTTGTGCAGCAGATTTTCGCGTTGTGCGTTTCCGGCATGGGTCCGACGCAGATTGCAAAATGGTTAGAAAAGCACGAAATCTATAATCCGACAGCTTACTCCCAAGCAAAGGGGCGGCCTGTTACCAACAAGCCGACGGCTAACCCATATAAATGGACAAATGAAACGGTTTCCCGCACTTTAGAACGCATAGAGTATTTAGGGCATACGGTGAACTTCAAGACCCGCAAGCAATCCTATAAGAGCAAGAAGAAGTTGTGGAACGACCCGTCGGAATGGGTAATCTTTGAAAACACACAGCCGCCGATTGTGGAAGAAAGCGTATTCCTCATTGTGCAGAACATACGCCGATCACGCCGCCGCCCTACCAAAATGGGCGATATGGGTATTTTCTCCGGGCTGCTTTATTGTGCAGAGTGTGGCGGCAAGATGTATCAATGCCGAGCAACGAACTTTACCGAGGAACAGAAGTATTTTATCTGTTCAACCTATCGGAAAGGCAAAGATTTGTGTACGACCCATTCCATAAAAAATGTTGTCCTGCATGAAATTGTTTTGCGGAACTTGCGGGAAGCAATCGAGTATGTAACGCAGTACGAAGCCGAGTTTATCCAAGAAGCAGCGGACAGCCGTTTGCGTGAGCGCGACGCGGAGTTTTCCCGCAAGCGCGAAACACTTTCCAGAGCCGAAAGCCGGATTGCCGAATTGGATAACCTGTTCAAGCATTTATACGAGGATAATGTAACCGGGAAATTATCAGATGAACGGTTTATCAAAATGTCCCGTGATTATGAGTTGGAGCAGGAAAACTTAAAATCAATGGCAGAAGTGTTGCGGGAAGAAATCAAGCAGCAGGAAAAGCAAAAAACCAACGTTAAGGCGTTTATCAGCGTCGTAAAGAAGTACACCGATATGCAGGAACTTGATGCTTCCATTTTGCGGGAGTTTATAGACCATATTGAAGTTTCCCATACCGACAAGAAATCCAAGACAAGGGAAATCACGATTGTCTATAACTTCATCGGTGCATTTGATTTTGACCGGGCAAAAGAAAAAGCCCAAAATACAACTCAAAAACAGCAAAGAACGGCATAGCCGTTTGGCTATACCGTCCCTTGCTTCAATGTTTTCTTAATTCACCGCCCCATTATTAAGTATTTTTGTTTTTAGCATATTTCTAAAGCACAGAATACCATTGTCTGTTCATACGATCAGCTTCATACTGGTATGTAATCAACTGGTTCATATCCTTTAAGCTGCTCTTTCCATATATAATGCTTAAAGTCATATCTGGCACATTGTTCCATCCTCTGGTTGAAATAGTTGAAACCAGGTCATGTATCCAATTATTCATTTGCTGCTTAAACTCTTTCGGAACTTTTCCGGAACTTTCAACTGCACTATCCACTAAGTCTAATATATTCTCTCCCGACTCCGTATAATATGTCCCATTTTTTTCCTCAAGTTTGTCTAATTCATATCCTGTATAACTATAAACCTGATGATATGCTTCGTATTTCATCTTTGATTCCTCTGTTACTTGAGAACTCTCACAGCCATCTTGTGTTGAGCAATAATAGATATGCTTATAGAGATTTTTCCCATTATTACCTACATTTAAAGCATTCTGCATCAACACCTTTGTTTCTTCATCCACACCATCTACCGTTATCTCGTAACTGTATGGATCGACAGTAAAAGTACACTCTTCCTTAATAGAAGATGTATCTACACCAGCCTGCTTTAAAATATTTGAAATCTGTGAATTTACCAATGCTCTTTCAAATTGGATTTTATCCGAATCTACACTGTCGCCGTCTACTTCAATTCCCCTGAACAAAGAATCCTGATAATTTACACCATTTATTTTTCCTGTCCGGCACATCTGCATCTCATAATTATATGCAATCCTACGTTCTGTATCAGTCAAATTAGTCTCGTAATACTCTGAACTCTTATCAAAATACTTGGAATGAATATAATTTTCTGGGTTAGAATGTGTTTTTGCTTCTGCGGCAAGCTTAGAATACTTTTCCGTTAATGCCGCCCTAAATGCTTTACCTGTACTCATATATTCACTTGTTTTCGCATTAATCTGTGTTCCTGCATTCTCAATGAGCTCTTGATTCGTTTTTTTTGCTGAAGCTATATAGGACTTTAAGTCAATGCTGCTGTCAATACTTGTGTTATGTGTTCTTCCACTTGTACTTTTTGTCAGTTTTTCCTTTCCCGATGCACTTATCGTTAAAGTATCTCTTGTGCCTCTACAACCAGTGTTTTGACTGCTTGCCGCTTTTTGTTGTTGACCAAACAGAACATTAAGCAACGACTGATTAGCATTAATTCGGCTGTTAAAAAATATATTCATAATATCACCAACCTTCTTATTATATATCGGATTATCCTAACCTTGTTTGTAATCTTTTCTTTCTTCAAAATTATAGAAATTGATACTATGCATATGTATCAAAACCTACCTTATTTTTAGTTGTCGCTTCTATAGCAATCATATTTTCTGTTTTTTTATCTTCTTTTTCTTTATCCTCTTTCATTCTCTCCAGCCATTTGTCAATTTCTGAATCCGTACCAGTCTCTCCAAAAATGCCACAGGTTGTCATTTCGGTTCCATTATTCGTAAACTTAAACTCCACTGATATCAGTTTACTACCATGACTTATTGCCGCCTTCTGTGCATTTCGTATAACATCTGGCATAATTGCTAAATTTTCCTCAAGCCATTTCGCAGTTTTTTCATCTCCACATGCCTTTTGCATTACACTTCTGTCAATCAATACAGAAGCATTTTTGCATGGAGTCAAACATTTATACTTGTTAGTCAAATACTTTGAATAGTCTGATACATTTTTAAACTTATTGGCTGAATTCATAGTGTATCCTGCATAATAATTCTTTTCACTATTCTTTGATGGCTTTACATTTTCATTTTTTACATTTCCGTATGTGTATGTATTGGCATACGATGATACTCCATTAATTCCCATACTGTATCTCTCCTTTCTATTTAGCCTTGATTTTTTATTTGCAGGCTATTGGGTTTTGTTCGATACGCTTACTGCCATTGTAAAATTTGTCTCATAAGAAGCTACTGCCTGACTTATTGTGACAGTCTTAGCAGACGAACTACTCTCAGCCACCAATCGAGTTCTGGCATCCTGAGCGGATAACCTTTTATTTTGCGCATATTCTTCATAAGCTGTTCTTTCCGCTTGTTTTTTCTGAATCCGCTTTTTTTCCTGTTGTTTCTTTACCTGATTTTCTATTCTCTTTTTATTTTCTATTCTGCGCTCCCAAAAACTATTTTTTGACTTATCATTAAAAATCTTCCCACCATTCCCATTGTTATAACCAGCACTCCACATCTCAGCATGACATTCTTCTTTTGATGCTCCATAATATATTGTAGAAAACGCTCCTCCGCATATACCGGACCATTTATCTGGTTGTGACCAACCCACTTGCAAATCATTTAATACCCATGCTTCATACTCTGGATCATTCTTCATTGCTTCAAAACCCGCCTCTGAAATTGTAACAGATATTGACTCGCCTGCTCTTGTGGGGTGCATTGGAATTTGAGATATTTTATTGTAAATGTACTGCTTGTATTCCACCATCGTCATATCTTTAGCAGACACAGAACCTATTTTTGAATTGCCCACTATACTTCCACTAGCTTCGCTCTTTTCTCTTACACTATCCGCAAACCTTGTATCTTCCTTCTCCTGATCTTTAGCCGCATTTTTCTGTTGGTACTGATTGTAAGCCCGTGTCATATAGTTCACATTAATTGTATTACTCATAGTAACCTCCTTTGCTTCCTTTATCGGATAAAATAACCTGTTCTCCTAGTCCCATATCATCAAACGACCATATTGCGCACAAAGACCATATTTTTACAAGATGACCACTGCCTTAGTAGAAGCTCTGTATCTCAAACTCTTTGAAATACAATGCTTCCCTGCATTTTCTATATCGGCATGTTGATATTATTACTTTACTATCCTGCACACTCTCTGAGAGTGACTGTATCTATCAAAAAAGAAGCCAGCAGTTTATTCACGCACTGCTGACTTCTTATAATACTACTCATTTTATTTACTTCGCTGCGTCTCAGACAATTTTTTTATTTTTAAACATAACCTCTGTTTTCCCGCCATCCCTTTACATACCACCTGATTCCAACATATACCAGTTGCACGAATAATAAGAGAAATAGCAGATTGATTGGCAATACTTCCTTTATCCAATCCCCAAAGTAGATAGCTATTGCCATACTTACAAGTATCACCATTATGGTAATCATATCCCAACAGTATTTCTTATATAGCCCTGCAATCTTTATTTCGATGAATGCCAAAAGTATTCCCACACCCACCAGACATCCACCGCAAATCAATATTCTTATCAGCCAGTTTATAATTCCAGCAACGACAGGATTGGATATTCCATCACTAATCTGTGCCACGTTCTTTCCTGCCAGTACAACCCAGCCAGCAATGGTCTGTGTGAAAGTTGCGATTGTATCAAAGAATACCACGCAATCAGAAATAAATATTTTTGACCGTATCATCTGAAAAAGAGTAGTTGATACGGAATACCATATCAGCAGAAACATCAATGCTTCATACATGGCTGTTTTTGTTTTATATCTGCCTGCCAGTTTTTCCCTCTGCATATCATACTTTTCCTTAGCTTTCAGATAAGCTGTCTGTTTACAATTCCCGCACTTTTGATAGAGTACCGGCTTTTCAACCGGTATCTCTACTTTTTTCTGATGGGAGAGTGCATAATCCCGTTCCTGTTCTGCCTGTCTCTGCTTATCTCGACATTCCTCTATCATGGCTTGGACGGTGTGTGTTTTCTCTTTCTCGCTCTGCAACAATTCTTTTGTTTTCCTCAAGTCGTTCTTTAAGGCTTGAATGTTCTCTGTTTTGTTCTCGCTGTTTAACTTCTCGTTCAAGGTCAGCGATTCGTCGAGCTGCACTTTCAGTTCCCTGATAGTCCGGTCTTTCTGGTCGAGTTCTTCCTGCATCTGCTCTGTCAGCAGAAGCAACTCTTCCAGTTGATCGTCGCTCTTTGAGTTTCTTAATTCGTTCATCAATCAACCTTCCTTTCTCTAATTGCTGTTCAAGTTCAGTAATTCGCTGTTCTGTTTCTGCAATAGCCGGTTCTCGCTGTTTAATTTCTGTGCCAATTCCTGCCATTGCTGATTTTCGTCTGTGAGTTTCTGTATCTGGTCTGTCTTTTCTTCCAGAAGCATCAACAGTTCTTCTGTATCCGGTAAGATTTGTAGCAGCTCTGACAATTCTTTCTCTAATTGCTGCAATCGTTCTTCCTGCTCCTGAAAGCACATCAGCTTCTCGTCCTTTTCCTGTATCTCCTGAAGCATCTCTGCCATGATATTCTGCTGTTCCTCTATCTGTGTAATCATTGCTTCCATCATGGGAATTACTTCTTTGCTTTCTTCTAATGTCATTCAACCACTCCCTCCACATCGACAATGCACCGGATACCTTACCAAAGGTTGCAATTACCTTTTGCAGCAGTGCATTTTGTTTTTTTATCATCTGGTTTTCCTCGACCTTCCATGAACCTTTCCTTATCTGCCCGGTGAGATATTTTTCCTCAATCTTCCTTGCATCTGCACCCTCATGAATCGTAGGGACTTTCAATTTGCCCTGTCTTTCATAAGAGCGGTGGTCAATCAGATTGTCTATGGATAAATGCCGGTTACACATCTTTGCCCATTCGCTTCGCCATAACTCACAATTCTTTGGATTGTTCCAGCCGGTAGCGTCAGTCAGAACCCTTTTCCATTGTTTTCTGTTTCTTGCCCCGACTTTCTGTACTCCGTTTTCATCAAGTACCGGAATACGGATTCCATGACGGTCTGGATTTTTCTTATCCTGCCACCAGTCCGGGTGGGATTCATCAACCACGATATTTCCGTCAGTATCTCTGACAAAATCCCAGTCCTTGACTTCCTTGCTGCCCCATGAGTGGTCTGGATTGAATGGTCGCATGGTTACAAGTAAATGCACATGTGGGTTCCCGTCGCCCTTATCGTGTATGCTCCAGTCGGCACACATTCCCTCGTCCACGAAAGTCTTTTGAATATATTCGGTTGTATAATCAATCTGTTCCTGTCTGCTCCATTCTTTCGGCAGGGAAAATTCAAATGAGCGTCCAAGCTGTGCATCTGCATTTTTTTCTATCTTCAATACCTCATTCCATAGACGCTGTTTCTGAAATGTGATTTTAAACTTTTCCAGTGCGGCATCTTTATCATCCGCTCTTTTATAACGGATAGACTGTTGACACCTTTTTATATTTTCTTCCGGTACATGCAGCCATTCAGGAGGTGCATTTTCGCACATCATCAGACTGGTGTAGACGACTTCCTTTTTGGAAGTATAGTAACTGATTCTGCCTGTTTCCTCATTCTTCATCACATCTCCATTAAGATATGCCGATGCGGATATGACAGATTTTCCTTTACTGCGCCCGACAATCTTTACTGTAAAGTGAAATATCGCCATGATACGATTCCCCCTTTCTGCCGTATCCGGCATTGATTTCCGACAGCATCTTCTTCTGGTTTGGCAGAAGTGAAGCTGTCGGAACGCCCTCTGCGCAAGAGTGCCCCCTGCGGCATGAGCAGGTCTGGCTGAAAGCCCCGCCGACGGAACGAGCCCGGCAAGCGTAAGCGCAGACCGGTTGCCACTTGTGGCAAACTTATAAGGACGACCTCTGGTTGTCCATAAGTGCGCCCTTCATTCAAAGGCAATGAAGGGAATGGAAAAACCACTCCCTCCGCCATTACACTTCCTCCATATCTGTAAGTGGCTCTTTCTGCATCGCCTTTGAGAAAAACTTTCCGTTTGTTTCCTGCCTTTTTAAGAAGCCTATCAACTTTGGTAAATCTTCCTCCTCAATCGGACAGCCAAGAACCGATTCCACCGCACCGCCAATCTGACAGAGCCTGTGGGTTCGTTTTTTACTTTCCTCGGCTTTCTTTCTCTTTTCCAGTTCCTTTCGCTGTGCAATGAGCTTTTTGGTAGCTTCGATGCTTTCCTGTTCCTTTTTCTCTAATGCACGTATTCTTTCTTCATAAGTCTTTGTTGATTTCGCCATATCGTCTTCATCCTTTCTCTTATAATCAAATCTTGCTCTGCTAAGATTTGGCACACGATTCTGGTCAGCTCTGTTGACATAATTCCAATCAGAATCGTGGTGCATCCTTGCGGAGCATTATCTTGTCGATGTTTTTCCGGCAAGATAAACATTAGTTCCCGGTTGCATATCAGGAGAAGCACATGGTATAATCCTCTTGCGTGTAGGTATATCATGGCTTCGGTCTGATAGAACCTTTGGCGGTTTCGTAGGAAGCCGCCTTTTTAAGTTGCCACATTTCTTGTGACAGTTTTTACATTTCCTTTATCCCTCAGATCTCGCCCCTCGTTGGCTTCCATGAACTTTTCCAGAATGTCAGTTTTAATAAGGACTTTTCTTCCGACTTTTAATACCGGAAGTTTCTTCCATTCAACCAGCTTTCTCAAAGTGTTTCTGCCAATTCCTGTATAGTCGGCTGCTTCCTCGATGGATAATGCAATCTTTCTTTCCGTCATCTTGTCACCTCCTTATGAATTGCATTATGCAATTTTTGTTGTGCTGTTAGTATAGCGGTTTTATATTGTGTTGTCAAGCGTTATGAAATTTTAAAAATAATTATTATATTGCATATTGCAATTATGTGAGGTACATGCTATAATTCATACATACCGAAAAAGGAGGCAATCAGCATGAAAGATAAAGAACTACGCAAGCTGATAGGCAGCAGGGCAAAACAGCGTCGTCTGGAATTAAATCTGACACAGCCTTATGTTGCAGAGAAGATGGGAGTTACCGCTTCCACAATCCTGCGTTATGAGAATGGTTCGATTGACAATACCAAAAAGATGGTGCTGGAAGGTCTTTCGGAAGCACTTCATGTATCTATTGAATGGCTCAGAGGGGAAACCGATGAATACGAAACCGATATTACGGATAAGAAAGAATTACAGATTCGTGATGCAATGGGCGATATTCTCAAACAGTTACCTCTCGACCTTAGTAAAAAGGAAGATGCTTTTTCCAAAGATTTACTGCTGTTGATGTTAAAGCAATATAACCTGTTTCTGGAATCATTCCAGTTTGCCTGCAAGAATTACAAGGGCAACACGAATGAAGCTGATATTGCAAAAGTAATGGGGTTTGAATCGAATGATGAATATAACGAGATTATGTTTCTCCGGGAGATCACCCACACTGTTAATGCCTTTAACGACATGGCAGATATCGTAAGGCTTTATTCCAAGAAACCGGAAATGGCAGAACAAAGGCTTGAAAATCTTTTATCAGAAGTTTTGTATGAGGATTCCGATTCGGTATAGAACGACAACCGGAGTTATGATATACTTACACGCAAGAAGCATTTCATCAGTTCCGATTGTCTGATATCGAAAGGAGACACACGATTATGGCAAAAGGATCTGTAAGAAAAAAAGGAAAGAAATGGTACTACCGCTTCTATGTAGAAGATGCAAGCGGCAATCTGGTTCAGAAAGAATACGCTGGAACAGAAAGTAAAAGTGAAACGGAAAAACTGCTCCGTCAGGCAATGGATGATTACGAAAGCAAGAAATTTGTCGCAAAGACAGATAATCTTACTGTAGGAGAACTTCTTGATATGTGGGCGGAAGAAGAACTGAAAGTCGGAACACTCAGCAATGGTACAGTGGAAAATTATCTTGGTGCAATCCGTTGTATCAAGAAACATCCGATTGCAGAACGCAAATTAAAAACCGTTACTGCTGAACATTTACAGGCATTTCTCGATCTGCTTACATTCGGTGGGGAATTTCCAGATGGAAAAGTGAGAAAAGGATACAGTAAAGATTACATCCATTCCTTTTCAGCAGTATTACAACAGGCTTTCCGGTTTGCAGTATTTCCAAAACAGTTGATTACTTTTAATCCTATGCAGTATATTAAGCTGAAAAAACAGGCAGAGGATGTGGATTTATTCTCAGATGATGAGGTAGAAGAAGGCATACAGCCTATTTCCCATGAAGATTATGAGAGACTGATAGAATACCTCAAAGTAAAGAATCCACCTGCAATCCTGCCAATCCAGATCGCATACTATGCGGGACTTCGTATCGGTGAAGTTTGCGGATTGACATGGCAGGACATCAATCTTGAAGAACAATGCCTGACCATTAAAAGAAGTATCCGCTATGATGGCACAAAACATAAAAACATCATCGGACCGACCAAGCGAAAGAAAGTAAGGATTGTTGATTTTGGCGATACTCTGACTGAAATACTGAAAACCGCCAGAAAAAAACAGCTTAAAAGCCGGATGCAGTATGGTGAACTTTACCACCGCAATTTCTACAAGGAAGCACAGGACAAAAACAGAGTGTATTATGAATATTATCATCTGGACGGAACCGAAGAAATCCCGGTAGATTACAAGGAAATCTCCTTTGTCTGCCTGAGACCGGACGGATGTCTGGAACTGCCAAGCACACTCAGCATTGCCTGCCGATCAGTTGCAAAAAGGCTGGACGGATTTGAGAATTTCCATTTCCACCAGTTGCGACACACCTACACAAGCAACCTCCTCTCAAACGGAGCTGCCCCAAAAGATGTGCAGGAACTGTTAGGGCACTCTGATGTCAGTACCACAATGAATGTCTACGCCCACTCTACAAGAAAGGCAAAGCGGAACTCCGCCAGACTTCTTGATAAAGTGGCAGGCAACGACTAAATAAAAAATTCCCTTATTTCCCTTGCTGATTCCGCATAAGGTCAAAAATAAGGGAAAATACATATCATTTCACTATTTAAGGGGCTGGAAAGCCCGTAAAATAAGGAAAGTTCAAGAAATCTCTCCACAAATTCCGATTTGTTGATTTCTTATAAAATATCATACTTCACTCTCCATTACAATAATTGTACTATTTTCCACCTTTTCTACACCATAGCAACATGCTTCCTTGTAGCCCACATATAAATCAATAATCATAAAAAGTCTCATACTACACCTTTACTTCAACAACTTTTGTACATATCATGAATCCTTAAATAATTCATGCTGCATCCCCGGAATACCGAATGCCAGACAGTTCTGCTCGTGTACGCCAGTACATACGTATGTATTGGCTATCACTTATGTTGTTGTATAGCTTATTCCATCAAATCCCCCCTTTCCATGGCATAAAAAAAGCAACCGGAACATCTCTGTTTCGATTGCCATGATAATCTTACTACAACCACAATAAAAATAAAAGTGACTATATATTAGTTTTTTACTAGTTTTATACGTAAATTTGTTAGTTCCTCGTTAGTACGCTGTTAGTCTATCGTTAGCCTATGGTCAGTTCAAAGATCAGTTTTTACACTCAAAGCGGAACGTACATTCTTCTCTAAAACTATTTTTCAACAAGGCAATTACTAATAAGTTTTTCCAGCATATCGTTGCTGGCATTTGCCGATCTGACACTGGCGGCTATCATCTCTTCTTTTGAAACATCGGTAAAATCAATTTCAAATCTACCATTGTTCAAGCATAACTGCTCAATGTATATTCTCTGAGTCCTTCCATTACCTTCTCTAAACGGATGGATCATATTAATCTCACCCAGGTAATAGGCTAGTCTCTCGCTCATTTCTTCCTTATCGGTTATGTCAGCTAAGAAATTTTCCTTTTTCAACTTACGATACAAATCATCAAACTGGCTTTCGATAAACTGCACCAAACAGAAAACGGTTCCTTTGGAAATATCAACCGTTCTCGTCTTGCCCGCCCAAGAGTATACATCACTGAATAAATGCCTATGTATAGAACAAAGATGCTTAAAAGAGAAATCTCCAGTAACGCCTTGACCTACGAGTTCTGCCTGACGCACCGCTGAATAATCTCTTTCAGCCTCATGCAATGTATCTAAATCTCTTATATCCAGTTTATTCTTTAATACATTTGTTCCCGGATAACAGTACTTGGCATCCTGTTCATCCTCATAGAAATAATCATACTCTTGATCCTTCAACCTGCTTCTTGGATACTCTGTATTTCTTATTTAATTCTGAAATTGCATCTGTAGCAGAAACTTTCTTGGTCAAGACATTTCTTACTCTTTGACGACATTCTGCATCAAATGGCATGCTTTCCATTTTGAAGCTGGATTCAATACTGCTTACTCTTCTATCAACTGTCATACGCGTATCCTCTCCCCTTTCCCTTTCACAGAAAGGTATTTGTTCTTCTATAGTATACCACAAAACGCTACATCTATACTACAAATTTCCGTATTATGAAGAGCGAACATAGTTTGCAAGCTTATCACCAAACACGTTCGAGCCCTTGTAAATCAAGCATTTCCGCCACTTTCAGCCACTTACTTTTCATCCACCACCTGAAAAATATAGACTTTTAGCTGATAGCTTTTATAATTTTTTTCTCATGATCTTTGGTAAATTCACTCAATTCATACGATCGGATTCTCTTATTGACTAATATAGGAATCACAAATCCATTTTTTACCAGCATCGTCAGTCTGTTAATAACCGTTTTATTTGTTACCGACAATTCTCTGCTAATTTCAATCGGAGTAAACTCTCCCCGATAATTTTTCATTAAAAACAATAATAGCTCCTTTTCTTTTCCTTTCAGAAAAGATAGACTTCCTGCAATATCTTCCTCCTCAGAAGCCAACTGTAAGTCACAGACTTTTCCCGAATACAGTTTCACCATTCGCAGAAAATAATTAATCCAGATTTCCGGGTGCGGAGGATTCTCTCTTCCGGAATAATACAATGCCGGAAGTCCCATCTGAATAGATTCATAATATTCATCTATATCGTATGCAAAATATTCTTCTAACGATCCGATTCCATTAAATCCGTAACCGTTCAAGTCCATAATATAACCGGATAACAGTCTTGCCGTTCTGCCATTGCCGTCTTCGAACGGATGTATTGTCACTAATTGATAATGCACCACTGCTGCTACGATCAGAGGGTGATCATCCGTAGTATTTACATACTCCACTAATTCATCCAAAAGTCCCGGAATGTCACAATATTCCGGGGGAATATAATCCGGATTCCCTGTTTTGGAATCATACACTGCAAACAGAACTCCGGGCGGCATAGGTCCTCTGAGACCTATTTTTTCTTTGGACGCCCCCTTTTCCACCAGTTTCTGTACATCTAAAATAAGTTGCTTGGAAAATTTTTCTTTATTCTTTACCTTTTCTTCGAGATAATTCAACGCCAAAAAATAATTCCGGACTTCCTGCTCCGGTTTCAGATAATGCTTTCTTTCATCACTTTCTATTACTTCGTTCACCTGTTTTTCCGACAAGGGATTTCCCTCTATCTTGTTCGAGGCATACGAACTTTTTTTCTTTGAATTTTTGCGAAGCTTATTCATAACTGTTTTGGAGAGCTTGACTGACGAAACTTTATATCTGTTCTGCTCAATTTCTGTAATATATCTTAAAATTTCATTCGTTAAAGTCACTTTAATCATATAAAAAAGCCTCCCTTTCAAATATTATTATATCCAAAAAGGAGGACTTTTTCCATTATTATTTCACTATTTTTTCACTATTTTCCACTTCTACTTTTCATCAACCACCTGGAAGATATAGAACTTCATATGTGAGGGCTGAAAAGCCTGTATTTAAAGGATTTTCAAGCCCACTCTATAACTTACTACACCATTTTTACACCATTTCTGCTATGATAGACATCTCCTCTTTGAGTGTTTCATCCAGTACATGACAGTACAAGTCCATTGTCATTTGTAACGAATTATGACCGAGTAATTTCTGCAAAGTCTTTGGACGCATACCCTTTGCAATACAATTTGTTGCAAAAGTATGTCTTAAACAATGTGGTGTAAATCTCTCAAATTTTTCTGTCGGGTTTTGAGCATTGATACGGTCAACTATATATTCAATTGAACTTCGGATATTGCTTTCATGGATAGGGCGGTTTGTCTTACTTGTAAACACCAAATCCTCAAATCCCTGTTGTGGTTGAAATCTTGTTGTCACATCCTCATGCCATATTCTTTGCTCCTGCAATACTTCCTTTACCTGCTTTGACATAGGGATATTTCTTTTCCCTGCTTTGCTTTTTGGTGGATGAAATTCGTATATCGCTTTTCCGTTGTTTGGCAAATAGCACAGTGTTTTCTTGTATTATCATAGCCTTGCAACTATTGAGACAAAAGAAGCAGGAACCGCCCCGACCAAAGTTTGGTTTCCTGCCTCAACCCTCAACGCACCGGCAATGCCTTTGTGTTTAAAGCAAGACTATGATAACTCTTTACGTCGAAGAAAACAATCCTATAACTCCAGATTTTTATAATAATGTAATCGCAAATCTCCAGTTTCATCGGCTCAGATGCTCCTGCGGTCAGGCAGGATGCCTGTCTGTTCATGCTTATTATCACCGCCACATCAAAGTGCCGGGTGACAGGCTGGGCTTCCGTATCTGCAGAGTTCGTTGTGCATCTTGCGGAAAGACTCATGCTTTACTGCTTGAGTTGGCTATTATCTTCGATTTCTTTGCTCTGCTTTACGGCATATGGATTTACCTGGACAACGCTGATTCCGTTTGAAATCATCCATGCAGCCAATGCAAACCAGTAGTGACCTGTTGGTTCAAGACCAAGTACTATCTGTTTTTTATCGTGTTTTGCCGCAAGTGCCAGCACCCATGCCTTGGCATTCTCAAAACCTTCTGAAGTATTGCTGAATTCAAATGCTCCTCGACTTAACTCCCTTCCTCGGACATCAATTGCCCTGATATAATGAGTCTCACTGCCTATATCGCATCCTACTATAAGCATGTCATCCGTAATGAAAGAGAGTTTATCGTTCTTGGCAAATTTACCGTTTGCTTCCAATTCTCTCCATGTATAGGATCTCAGTTCTTTTTCTACCACCTCTATTTTCTTGTCCAGTTCCTCTTTTGACAAAAGATTAATTGCCTGATTTTCTACATTTACTTGTTTTTTGTTCTTCTTGATTTAACATTCATCTTGAAAACCTCTTGTGTTTTTAGATTTTACTAACTGGCCGGTCAGTAATAATCTAAATTTACTTGAGGTATTCTTTTGGGTCAATTCCCTTTACTCTTTAAAGTATACAGGAAGCTTCCTATAATTTCCTTTCCTTTTCAGTTCTCCTGACAGGATAGGGGATTCCCTTTCCAGAAGCTCATATAGTTCCTTATCCCGGTAATTGGCAAGCCCATCATCATACAGTGCATCGAAATCATACCCATCCCTACGGAAATTTGCAAAGTCCGAAAACCAGGCTTTCGGAACCGTGTGTTCTTCTATGGAAAAGTCCTGAATTTCATTCGCAAAAAGAGGGAGAAAGCCCAATGCCTGAACCGCTTCCTTCAAATCTTCTTTTGTGTAAATTGTAAAATCAAGCCCGCCCATAGTTTTAGAAATCGACCTTGTCCGGATGCAGGCCGGAGCCTCCGCAGTATTCCATCCCGTTTATTGCTTCCATATCCTCGTTTGTAATCTCAAAATCAAACACATCCGCATTTTCGATGATTCGGGACGGAGTCACAGACTTTGGAAGCGGCAGGATGCCGTTTTGCAGGCACCAGCGGATACAAAGCTGTGCTGCAGATTTGCCATATTTCGCAGCAATACTTTTCAGCATCTCATTGCTTAACATCCGCCCTGTTCCAAGAGGGCTCCATGCCTCAACAATGATGTTATGATCTTTGCAGTAAGAAACCGTTTCCTCCTGCATCTGTCCCGGATGGAATTCAATCTGGTTTACCATCGGCTGAACTTCCGTTTCCATAAGCGCCTTTAAATGATGCGGCAAGAAATTACATACGCCGATTGCCTTAATTCGTCCCGCTTTATATAGCTCTGTCATGGCTCTCCACGTTTCAAGATTGATCTGTTCCCAATCCTCAAACTGTGTGGAAGAAGCCGGCCAGTGGATCAAATACAAATCCAGATAATCCAGTTCAAGGTCAGCCATCGTTTTTTCAAAAGCAACCATCGTTTTCCCGTAACCTCTGTCGGAATTCCAAACCTTGCCTGTAACAAAAAGACGGCTTCGTTCCACACCGGAAACTTTAATCCCTTTTCCAACACTGGTTTCGTTTCCATAGCAGGCCGCCGTATCAATATGACAGTATCCTGCCCTGATTGCTTCGCTGACTGCTTTTATGGCTGTGTCCCCGTCTGGCGTCTGCCATGTGCCAAAACCCACACAGGGTATCTCATACCCATTATTCAGCTTAAATGTGTCTGTCATTTTTTTCATTTCAATATTTTCCTATTTTTTTTCAAATTTTTCGGCTGCTTCACACATCAGTTCCGCTATCGGAAGGTGCTGCGGAGTTTCCTCCTTCGATGATTGATCCGAAATCGTTCCATTCTGTTTGGATATTATTCTCCTTTTGAATATGAATCTAATTTTTTACCAATTTATATGCCCGGAAACTTTTAATGGTTTCCCACCGTATATGTAATCATTGGATACATGTTTATAAATCATTTTAGGATTCTCAGAGCAGTGATCCAACAATCGAATTACTGTATTTCCCTTCCATTCAACTCGTACCTTGAACTGAAAACAAGGAATAGAATTTATATTTCGGTAAACATTCTCTTCGGTAATATAACTTTCCAACGGATATTTAAATTGAATCTCCTGTCCTGCCTCTGCATTCTGAATGACCACATAGTTTCCTTCTATTTTAAATAGTATCTCCGCACCTTCAGAAAATATCTGTAATTTTGTTTTTTCCCAATATTCTGGAATACGCACCCGTATTTTCTGCGTACATTTTTTAGGAATAACTACAAATTTTCCTTCAAACGGTTCATAACTAATCAACTCCGCATACTCATTTTCAAATGAATAATGAAAATTAACATCAAAGCCCTGAATGGTAGGATGAATCATTTTTTCTGCTACCAAATGGAAACTTCGCATTGCATGACCAGAACAGCACAGCATCAAAGAGGCCGGAACAAAACGATGTTCAGAAAAATCTGTCCACAGGAAGCCTCCTTCACTCTTATCGAGCACATCATCACCATAATAGTCATATGGTAAGGTATCTAATGTATCTGAATAATTTCCGAAAACCCAGCGGAATTCCTCACCTGTAATCCTTCCTTCATGGGCTAGTTCACGATGCCACTCACTTTTTGTCAGGAATTGTGCTTCTTTTGTCTGATTTCTGACATAACGATCAATCTGCTCATAATATGAGGCATCCACTGTTTCTGCAAGGTGAATTGCACTGTATATCAATTCCATATTGCTGCACGCCGGCTCTGTACATGGTGTTGAACCATATCTCGTTACATAAGAGGACAATCGATCATGTATTTGCTTTCCTCTTGCAAATAACGAAGCGTCCTGCGTAAGCCTTGCAGCTCGTAAAACCCCACTCAATATTGAGATACCAGATCGATACAACTGATTTCCAACAACATCTCCATTCTCATCAAAAAAACCAGTTGATAAGTCTGTACAGTAATAAGCAAGCCCCACACCAAGCGTCCTTGCATTTTCATCTCCAAACAGTTCATCAAATTTGAGTAAAGGATCTATGATTTCTCCCAAGGCAATCGCTCCCATTCCGATATCACGAATAACCTCAGGGGCAAACATCCGCTGATTTCCAAATTGATGGGACATATGGAATAAAGTATCGACCATTTTTTTCATGATATGAACCAATCGCTCATCTTGTTCTTCCATATACCAATATAAAAGTGCATGTAAAGCTCTCGACTGCTCCCACAGGCACATTTTATAAGACTGGCTCCATGGGGAAGAACTGCTGTGAATCAGGAAATCCAACGGTGATATCTGACGTAAAAACAGTTCACGTTGCTTTTTTTCTATTTCTAATCCCTCCTGACTTCCACAGAGATCGCGAGCACATATTTCTCCATAAATCGCATAGGGCAATACCTCACTCCAATCTAGGCGATGATGAACAAAATGCGGTTTTTTCTCTCCAAGTGTTACTCCTACATAAGGAACATAATCATGATCCGCATCATAATTGAGTGTCATATGCCGCAAACATGGTTCTGCTGCATCTGCAAAATTCAGGCTTTTAGGTCTTCTGTTTATTTCCATTCATTTCCTTCTTTCTAAACATATCAAAAATAATTTTGCAGCTTATACTGTTCAAAGCTTCCAAAATGATATAATCAGCCTTTGATACCTGTCATTGCTATTCCTTCTATAATATATTTCTGCGCAGATAAATACACCAGTACAACTGGCAATATTACGATACTGCACGCTGCCATAAGCACCGGCCAATCCGTAAAATATAATCCTTTAAACGTATTCAGCATCAAGGGAAGGGTAAACTTCTCCTGTGAATTTAAAAATAACATAGGATACAAAAAACTGTTCCAATTCTGCAAAAACGAAAAGATAAACAGAGAACTCAGCGCAGGTTTAATCAAAGGAAGAGTCAATTTGAAAAAGATTCCAGGATATGAACATCCATCTATTTTTCCAGCCTCCATAATTGAATCCGGCAAGCCCATAATAAACTGTCTAAGCATAAATATACCAAAAGGGTAACAGAATGCCGTCGGAAGAATCAGACCCAGATGAGTATCTATCAAACCTACTTTTTGAAACATCTGGAACAGTGGAATCATAATTACCTGTTCGGGAATCATCATCGTTGCAAGCACTAAAAGGAAAATCAGTTCACGGAATTTAAATTGCAACTTTGCAAACGCAAAGGCAGCCATTGAAGCTGTTAAAAGTTGAATCACCACTACAGTCAATACAATTTTTATGCTATTCACAAATGCCTGTCCAAACGGAAGTAATTCCCAAACCTTTCCAAAATTGGAAACCACCAATGGATTCGGGAAAATTTTGGGTGGATACTCATATACCGCATAGGTATCTTTAAATGCAGTTGCTATCATCCAATAAAACGGGAATATCATTATAATACAAATTGTAATAAGTATTATATGTTTTATAATCGAAAACACTTTTTTACTTTTAGCTTTCATAGTTCACCCACCTTTTTGAAACAACATTTTGGAATACTGTCATTCCAAGCAATGCCATGAAAAATATAACTGCCGCAGTACAACTTTGGCCCATTTTAAATAATTTGAACCCGTAATCATAAATGTGCATTACAAACACATAGCTCGCCTTTGCTGGTCCTCCTTCTGTCATTACATATGCCAAATCAAACACTTTAAAACTTGCAATCATTGTCATAATAAATGTAAAGAATATGGTGGGAGACATCATCGGAAGTGTAATTCGAATAAATCTTGTCCACGCACTTGCGCCATCAACCATGGCTGCCTCATAATATACACGTGACACTCCTTCCAGTCCAGCAATATAAATGACAACATTATATCCAAGATTGCACCAGATTCCTATTAATCCAATTGTTAACATTACAGTTTTTGTATCTCCGAGAAGATTGACCCGTCCAAGTTTAATACATTCCAAAAAATAATTCAGGATTCCACAATTTGGTTCCAGAATCCATAACCATATCATTGATACCCCAACTGAGCTTGCAACAATTGGCAAAAAGAAAATCAATCTATATCCGACCTTGCCTTTGATATGCTGAATTGCTGTTGCAATCAGCAATGCAAACACAACATTCCCTGGTATATAAATGAGTGAATATTTCAGTGTATTTACAATAGCTTTATAAAATGCCGGGTCATGAAATTCTGTAATATAATTCTGAATTCCAACAAAAACCGGCTCTGAAATTGCATCCCATTTACAAAAGCTAAAATAGAAAACACAAATAATCGGAATAATGGAAAATAGTAGTAAGCCAATTACCTGCGGTGCAATAAAAATGTATCCCCAGATACCATCGCGTTTTTTTTGCCTCATATTGACCTCAGTCCTTCCCTGATGATATTCATAACAGTCCTGTTTTCCCTGAGTACCGGAACCGAAGCATGATTCCCTCATCCTTCGCATTCCGGCACTCAAGTATATTCTTCTTACTGACTGACAATTTGGTTTATCTGATCCTGCAGGCTCTGTAAGGTTGTTTGTACATCTGCAAAATTAGCAAACATCTCATCCTCTGCATCAGAAAGTACATTGGCTGTTTCGGGATGCAGGGAATCTTCCACATATCCACGCACACCCTCTGCACGATATTTCTGCCAGACTTCTTTATGTTCCGGTAAAGCTTCATTCATGAACGTCGCTTCATCCAGACCTGGCAAATCCATAGACGGAATGCAGTTTCCATAATCCTTCAGTCGTAATGTCTGTCCAGTTTCTCCAACGAAATAGCTCAAAAATCTCCACGCAGTTTCTTTATCCTTTGAATTGGATGACATACAAAGCGGAATAGAACTAAGGCATGCTGTACGTTCTCCCGTAAGACCTTTAGGTATCGGACAAATATCAAATTCAAAGTCCTTTATGTCTTTAAAAAGCGGCATCAGCCATCTTCCTGCTTCTACAAACGCAAGCTGTTGTCCCATGAATAAACCGTTGGCATCTATTTTAGAATTGCCATTCCACTGTACTTTCCCATCTTTGATCATATTCTGCATCTTTGTATAGATTGCAACAGATTCCGGACTATTAATAATACATTTTCCATTTTCATCATACATAGTTGCACCACTTGATCTAAACCAGCAAATATTTGATTCCTGATTGTTATCCAGCACCAGCGCAATTTTTCCTGCATCTTTAATCTTGCCTGCCATTTCTTCAAAGGCATTGATATCCCATTTTCCCTGCTCCTCAAGTTCATTCGGATCTTCCAATCCAAGCTCTTTTAACATTGTTTTGTTATAATACAATGCCCGAGGTGCACAATCTGTCGGCAAGCCATACAACTGTCCATCAACTGTCAGATAAGTCAGCAGATTTGAAAAGAAATTATCTTTATTAATATTTTCGTCGTTCTCAATATAGCTGTCCAAGGGTTCTAATTTTCCTCCCAATGCCAGACTATGATAATTACCGTCCGCAACATAATAAAGATCCGGTTCAGTTCCGCTTGCAATCATTGCGAGAAGTTTATCTGAATATCCATTATTTGGAATTGGAATAAAATTCACTTTAACATCCGGATTTGCTTCCATAAATGCTTCATTTAGTGCTTCAAACCGTTTTAGTTCTCCTTCATTTCCCCATGTTGCCCAAGTGATTTCCTTTTGTGCTGCATCGGTTTCCTCGGTTTCGGTTTTATCTGATACCTGCACCTCAGCTGCCGAATCTGCCGATGTAACGGTCTCAGTGTCACCTGCACCACATCCAACAAGCCCTAATACACTTAAAGCTGTCGCTAATGCACATCCTAAAAACTTTTTTCTCATACCAGCATCCTCCTTTGAATTCTATTTTTAATGTATTTTATAATAATGGCGAATGAGCCATATATTCTTCCATAATGGCAACACTTGAAGTAGATCCTATTCTACTTACTCCAAGATTTATCATTTCTAACGCTGTCTTTAAGGTACGAATCCCTCCGGCTGCCTTGATTTTTACCCCACTTCCTTCAGTTTCCCGTTTCATCAGCGCAACATCCTCAAACGTTGCACCTCCGGTTCCAAAACCCGTAGACGTTTTAATAAAATCAGGCTTTACCTTTGTGGCAATATGACAAAGTGTTTTCTTTTCATCTTCTGTTAAATAGCAATTCTCAAAAATCACCTTAGATACAACACTAAATTCTCTGCAAATATCCGTTATTCTTGCCATTTCACTTTCAATATATGCCGTATCACCTGCTTTCAGTTTGGTCAGATTCACAACATAATCTATTTCATCCGCACCATTCTTAATCGCATTTCTGGTCTCAGACAGCTTATCTTCCAAAGTTGTCTGTCCAAGTGGAAAAGCTATTGCAGCTCCTACATGAACATGGCTGCCCGCTAAAAACGTTTTACACAGCTTTACTGGAGCAGGATTAATAGCTACCATGCAAAAACCGTATCGTTTACTGTCATCACACAACTTCTTAAACTCTGAAACTGTTGCATTTGCCCGCAAAAGGGTATGGTCAAAATATGAGGCCAATTCCTTTGCTGTTAAAACCTTTTCTGATTTTAAGTTTTCCATCTTCTTTCCTCCTGTATTAACATATTTATGTCATTACATATATAATTAAATATTTCGACAGCCACTTTCATTTATTTTTGAAAACGCTGTCGTATATTCCGTATGAAATCTATACCTGTAACTCGATACTGAAGCTGTTTCTGTCACCTCGGTATCTTGCCACGGAATACTCTACTGCCCTTCCCTCTTTTGTAAAACCTACTGTTTGCACTCTTACCATTGCTTTTCCTTTCGGAATACCAAGTAAATCTGCATCTCGTTTTTCAGCATTTACCGCTTCAAGCACACGCTGTACTCTTGTAACCTCTACCTGTGCAAGATCTCTCATACTTTGATACAAAGAACTCTGATTAAAATCCACATTCGTCAGCATCTGGAATTGCCGATATGGAAAATAGGTTTCCACATATACCAACGGTTCATCATCTGCATATCTGATTCGCTCAAGATAAAATAACGGTTCTGTTGCTTCAAGCTTCATTTTTGCATTAATATCTTCCCTTCCGGGAACACACGAAAAATTAATCACCTTAGTAGATGGTTTCAAACCTTTTTCCAACATTTCCTGATTGAATCCCTGCAATTTATTCAGAAATCTTGCATCTATTTTTGTCTTGGAAACAAATGTACCCTTTCCCTTCAGTCGATAAAGATAACCTTCCGATACCAGTTCACCCAACGCTTGACGAATCGTCGGTCTGCTAATACCACAGATTTCACATAATTCTGCTTCCGTCGGAATCATATCCTCTACTTTTAAAGCACCCTCTTGAATCGCCTGTAGTATACCCTGTTTTATCTGATAGTAAAGAGGAACAGGTATTCCCTTATCTACCTTTAAAAAGTTATCTAATTTTACCGCTTCCATGTGTACTCATCCTTATTTTTATATATTATTGATTATTTCGTGTTGTTTCTTCTAAAGGTTCCCAATTCTCCAAAAACATCTTTGAGACTTTCATAGCTTTTGTTAAAAACCCGATACAGTTCCGCATACAATTGCACATTTTGTTGTTTCGGAATTTGATATGATTGTACCATATTCCACTTTTCAGCAACACTATAATCTGCAAACATTCCTATACCAACACCCGCACAGATTGCAGCTCCCATAGATGTAGCTTCCTCCAGATATTGTGGAAATTCAAGTTTTTTTCCATATATATCCGATAGAATTTGCCTCCAAACCATGCTCTTTACACCACCTCCTATCATTGTTATGGTTTGCACAGGCTGTATCTGTTCTAAAAGTTCGAGAATTACCTTCAGATTATAGCCTACTCCTTCCAACACAGAACGCAGCATATCCTCCTTTGAAGTAGAAATTCCAATTCCTATAAATGCCGCTCTAGCATCCACATTCCATCTTGGAGAACGCTCTCCCAATAAATATGGCAAATACAATAACCCGTTTGCACCCGGAGGCGAACTACTAATTCCCTGCTCTAACAACATATAAAAATCTTCCTGTTCTTCATGAGCAGTTTTTCTCTCTAATTGGCAAAAAGCATCTCGATACCAGCCATAAGACATTCCAGCAGTCTGCATTGTCCCGCATGGTGTATATAATTTTGGATCCAAATGTATCCAGTTAAAGGTTCTCATCTGATCATCATAGAAAGGATGATCAGATGCCATGCTAATCCAAGATGACGACCCTAGTACATTATAAATTTTTCCTTTGCGAACAACACCTGCTCCAACACAGGCGCAAGAACCATCTCCGCCACCAATTACAACCGGCATCCCCTCAATCAATCCAGTTTCTTTCGCTGCCTGTTTTGTGACTGTACCAGCAATATCGGAAGAACTATGCAATTCAGGAAGTAATTCTGCCCGAATTTGAAATGCCTGGATCAATTCAGTCGACCAGGTTTGTTTTTCAATATCTAACAAATTTGTTCCTGATGCATCACTTAAGTCTGTCACAAACTGGCCTGTCAGTCGATAAATAATGTAATCTTTTGCTTGAAGCATACGATATGCTCTATCATAAATCTGCGGTTCATTTTCCTTAATCCATAATAGCTTAGCAGCACTATATGATGCACTTAAGCGGTGTCCAGTAATTTGATAACCACGTTTTTCTCCAATGGCATCCTTCATAAATTGTTCCTGCTTGACACTGCGTGTATCAGCCCATATCATCATAGGTCTGAGCGGCACTCCGTCCTGATCAACCACCAGACATCCCATCATCTGTCCAGAAAAACTAACTGCAACAATATCCTCTGCCTTTATACCTGTTTTTTCTAACAACTGTTTTGTTGAATTACAAACTGCCCGCCACAAATCAATTGGATTTATTTCCGCCCATGTATCTTTAGGGTAACTGACCACATAACTCTCCACGCAGGAGCCTATTAATACTCCATCACAATCATACAGGGTTGCTTTATTTCCGCTTGTACCCAAGTCATGTGCCATCAAATATTTCACGAAATATCTACCTCCGCTAAAGTTGCCGGCATTTCATGTGCTGTATTCACCTTTCCCGGTCCTGTTACAAGGTCAAAACAAGATGCTACAATTTTTCCATCATATATAATCGGCTCCCCAGGTTGATCAAGACCTCCATCCAGCCCATCACAATCCGGGCTCTGAGCCAGACGTGAAACATATCCATCCTTTGTTACTTTAACAATCGCATTTGCACAGAAATCTGCGATATAGAGATTTCCATTTTCATCAAACACCATACCGTCCGTGCTTTTGAGTTCTTCTGGATTTTTGGCAAAGAGACTCTTTTCCTTTAGAGACCCATCTTGATTCAAAACGAGTTTCCATACCTCCCCATCACCAAAATTTCCAACATATAAATTTCCTGCACTATCAAAAGCAATCCCATCTGCGCCATATTGAGTTTCCGGATTTTGTGTAATAAAGGTGGTCAAAATATGTGGATCTTCAAGTGTGTTTGTGATATCAATATCATGTTCATCCAGGCGAAAACGATATACACAGCTTACAAGTTTACCAGATGGATCTTTAACAGGGTGAAGATAACTTTGCGTCACGTACATATACTCACCGCGTATTCTGATTCCATTTGGATGTTCCATGTGATCTGCAATCACAGTTGTTTTTTTAATATTTCCCGCGTCATCAACCTCACACTTCAAAACTCTTCCCTTATAAAGAAGCTCAGGTCGTTCTGACCATCCCTGATTGTCACACAAATATATATTCCAATTACTGTCAAAAGCGATCCCCATATTTCTTGCAACACCTGTTTCCGGATGAACAGGAACATCAAACCACTTTTCTACGCGTCGATCTTTCGTGATTCTAAGCACACATCCAGACATATGTTCATCCGCATAATTAGGACAAGATAATATTAAATTTCCATATCTATCAATTTCCATGCCATCAGGTGTACACGCATATGCTTCAGGTAATGTCATGAATAATTTTGATATCTTCATCATTTTCTCCTCTTCTTGTATAATAGACAGTATAATTCCAGTTTAAGAATATCGAATTACCACTTTTTTTGTATCTGGTAAGCGCTTTTCTACAAGCCCAAATGCATCTAAAATATGGTCGAATTCAAAAACATTTGATATAAAATCACTTGGTTTTAATGCACCCGCTGCAATCCAGGCCATAATCTGAGAATGTGCTTCTGCCTCTTCTTTCTTTCTTGGAAATTGCACAAAATGTAACTGCCAGTTGTAAGGTGCATCACTCCAATCCAGATCCATTCCAAGTTTTGGAGAAATACCATATCCGCATACTTTTCCATTATATTTTATCAGTCGCATTCCCTGATTCAGCAATTGGTTAATTCCCACTGCATCTACTACATAATCTGCCCCTTCCGGCAAATATTTCAAAACCATCGCCTCTACATCTTCTTTAGAACTATTAATTACTATATCAGCTCCCATGTTACGCGCTTGTTCCGTTTTGTCGTCTGAAATATCAATAGTAATTACTGTGCGCATCCCAAGCAACTTACAGAAGCGAGTAAAACATAGTCCTACAGGTCCAGCACCAAAAATCACGACATCTTGATTAGCTTGAAATCCAAATCTCCTGATGGCACTTAACACCTCTCGGAAAGTCACTATCATAGATGCTTCAACTGCAGTAAGACCATACTCTGGTTTGATGACTGTCTGTGCGTAAAAGCTGTCATCAAACTCCTTTGTTCCAGGTCCCATACCATGTGAAATATAGGCCTTTGCATCTCCTACAATCCCATACTCTGCATATGCACCCCATCCTGAAGAATATTTCCCTACATCACCATATAAAAATGGGAGCAGCACAATATCTCCAATTTCAAAGCTTGTAACATACTTTCCCTTTTCAACAACCTGTCCAACTGCTTCATGTCCTAAAAGCATTGGATAATGCGTCATGTTTTTAAATGAACCATGAATTAATTTCATATCTGTCCCATTGCAGACACCACAACTCAACGTTTTCACAAGAGCCTGGCAATCTCCATAGACCGGCTTTGGAACATCACATACATCAAGCTTCCCATTTTGATCTACACTTAATGCCTTCATTTCTACCCTCCACATCTACTTGTCATTTTTTATCTGATGCAAAACACCCCATCACAAGTTTCTTTTTCATATTGTTGTTATATACCTGTCTCTTATACACATCTCCGAGCCCACGAGACAGGCAGAAATCTC
>ENA-OZKN01000222-OZKN01000222.1-human-gut-metagenome-genome-assembly--contig:-NODE-222-length-37478-cov-7.467039_pt1 | contig 37478 bp, 57 predicted proteins | sample MGYA00244827_ERZ653766 | MGnify/ENA primary metagenome ERZ653766 (study PRJEB26926, sample SAMN06165281) | human gut metagenome | biome: ENVO:00009003; feature: ENVO:2100002; material: ENVO:00002003... | reverse complement strand
ATCTACACTTCTAGCTTCGTCGGCAGCGTCAGATGTGTATAAGAGACAGGTCGAACTTACCAGAAGGTAATTGAGTCCACACCCATTTACCATTGGGGTGAATATCTCCAACGGCTCTTGCTTTTTCAAAGTAGGAACCGCCTTCACCAAACAATACTTCTTCTGCTTCTAAAATGTCCATATGTTAAAAGTTTATTCCAAAATCTAATGTATATCCATACTTGTTATCCATACGAATACCTGTTGCTCCAAACATATATTTGTTATTTAGATTCAGACCAAACTGAATTTTATTGGTAGTTAAGTCTGGAGAAGTCCCTATCATAGCCCATGGAGTTAATTTAGGCACTTTGTAGACAGTTTCGGTACGCTCGATGACCCTACGGTTAGGTTGAACGGTAGAAGTGGCAGAAACCAGCTTATTTTCTTGTACGGACACATCTACACGAAACGTTCCTACGGTATCGGAAGAGTAATCCAGAGTATAGTGACGTTTGAGATAATAATCTTTCCAGACCTCAAACAGTTTCGCTGTATCGGTCGGAACCGGGACAGGACGGTCAACCGGCACTTCTACCCGGTAGGGCTTCGGACGGTATATGGTATCATGTATGGGGTACGGCTCTTTCTCCCAACGCACTACTTCTTTAACAGAAGGCTGGGGAAGTTCTACAGAAGAACGCCCCCAGAAATATCCTATCAATACCGCAATGGCAACGGCTATGATAGTGCCTACCGATATGGTTATTTGTTTTTTCATTTTATCTTTAGTTTCTTCTCATAATCCAACACAAGAGCTTCTAATTGATTGATACGGTTTACCTGTTCTAAGTTATGATGGTTAGATTCCATTTGGAATTTTTCGTATTGGGACATAAGCTCCATGTATTTTTGCTTATCTAAATCCCGTTGCTTTTCGTAGTCTGCTCTGATAGCATTTAACTCTGTGCGGAAAGATTCTACAATCTCATTACTAAGCTGTCGTTCACATTGATACTCTTTATACAGGGTATCATACCGCTCCTTCCACCAAGCGTCCTTGTTGTTTACTTCTGCTTGAAGAACGTCGTACCGCTTCTTCCAGAAATCATCACCTTTCATGTCGGCTTCTGCTTGGGCAGTTCGTACTTCTTGCTCGTACTTTCGTCTGTCCAACATTCTCGCTATCACGGCATACCCAATCCCACCTGCGCCGAAGAATAACGAAATTATGCCAAATAGATTTTCAGATAACCATGCCATAACTACTTATTCACTTTGTTGATTTTCAACTTTACCCTTTTAACTCTCTTTCGATAATCTTCAGTATCATAATCTGAACGAAGGCAACGGACTATCTCATCAGCAAATAACTTTATGATATTCTCAAAAGCTACGGAATAATTATCCCAATCTGTTGAATTGTTATAGGTACAAAGATAAAATATTGCCTTTGTAGTAGAACTGACTTTATTGAAGAATTTAAACCACTCTTTATCCTCCGAGTTAACAAACTTGAAATCCCGCCAATGTATAGCTGGAGTGAGTACGTCTAGGTCATTAGATAAATTGTAAGCAAAATCCCTACCAATTGAAGAACAATTTTTGTTTAAAGTCAACCCACATCCCTCTTTCCCATCTCTGTAAAAATCAAACGCCAGAGCAATCCCGAACGTCTTATGTCTGCGGAAGTAGTTTAAAACATCATAAGCCGTATCTGTAACTACGTCAACCTTCCGCTTGGTCAATTCACCGGCAAGGGCATCACGGAACTTCCTTGCCGGTTCATCAAATCTTCTCGCTGTTAAATAAACTACTTTGCACATATTCTTTCTTCTTAATAGTCAGATGCTGGAAGAGTAGCATTACTTCCACCTTGATAAGTATCAGCGCAAGCACTAGCCGAATCGTCTGTATAAGTGAAATAAGAATTGTAAAAAGACCTTCGAACGTCAGTCCAATAAGAAGTAGAACAGCAAACAACTTGTCTACAATTGTAAAAACCATACGGACTCCCCACGCTTGTTGAACTGTCTTTTACAGCACGACATCCCATTAATCTATCGCAAATGTAGTAAAACCTGTCTTGACGATTTTCAGTACCATTTATGATAGAAGTATGAGAAACTTCCACGGCGCAATTAGTCATGCTTCTTCCATTTTGGATTATTCCATTTGTAGGTTCAAATACCCGATATTGATTACACCCTATTAATATATAAGCATTATTAACATTAGTGCATCTATTCATTATACAATTGTTGTAAAATGTTGTTCCGTCAGCTGGATTTTCAAAATAAGATTCACTATAAAATAAATTATTTATTTCTCGGCAAGCGTTGATAGCCATTCTTCCATAACTACTACTAACATATGGCCCAAAACGTGATTGCATAGCAATACGTGCATTATTAATTCTTTCACAACCATCGAATACTGACCAAACAGTTGCTCCTCTCACCGTAACATTAGATATATTATAACATCGATATAAGAAAGTTATATTGCTAGGACTGGTCAATAAATCAAGTCCTTGCGTATCTAATGTGTTTACATCTATTCCTTCAAAATGACAATTAGAAATTTCGTTACAACCCAATAAAGCATAAAAACGAACATAAATTAAATTTGGAATACTTCCGGTTTTAGGGATTCCTCCAAAATAAAAATCACAATCAGTTACACCCCTAATCTTGTTTAAGATTGATATATTGAAAGTATTCGTTCCTGAAATGTTTTTTGTACTAGAGACGTCCAAATAAAATTTTATTCCACTTATATGAGTTCTATTTTTGTCTATTCTATCCGACCCATTGCCTTTAGATACCATAAAAGAATAATTAGAACTTCCTGTAAGAGGTTTATCCAGAGTATCTATTACAATTATTGTCCCTCCTTCCCCTGTTATGGTTTCTATGTTGTCTGTTAATTCTATGAAACCGAAACTTCCTCCAACGTTGTAATTTTTCAAGGGAACGTTATATACACCCTTTTTAATCAAAACGTTTCTTGCGGTAGTATTACCATTCAAAGCCATTAAAGAAGCAACATCTGTAACTACATAATCATATTGAACTTTCTTTGCTAGGTCTGGAATAGAACCTGTTCCAACGTCATTTATGAACTTTTGAACTTTACCAAACGCTGCTTCTACTGTGTCCCCCGGAGCAACGGCAGATTCTTCTTCAGCCGGGACGAAGGTAGGGGAAAGTTTTATACCCGTTGCTAACTTAAAACTATTGATATATTTTTGTATCTTCGATAGAACCGTGAACAAAGTATCGTTCTCAACCGGGTCAACCAATCCTCCACTAAGGTTAAGAGCAGGAACCTTTGTTTCCATTACAGCGATTTTCGCAATCTCTTCTTTAACCAATTCCGTTACTTGGTCTACTAAAGCAGAATAGTTATTAGCAATATTCTGAATCGCTACATCTTGAATTCCCTGTTCTTTCTCGTACGTATCGAACAAAACAACTCCGCCCTTTTTATCTGCCAAATCCAAAAGAGTTTGATTGAAGTTAAAATAAAGCCCGTTATTCCACGTCAAAGCATTATTTGAGGCGGAAGAGATGAGAGAACTCAACTTGAACTTTACCAAACGCATAAGAGAAGAACCGGACGACACAACATCTTTAGCGTACAAGTAAGCTGTCTGGAATCCTAGCGACGAGACGTCAGTAAACTCAAAATCCAATTTAGTAGTGGTTGAGTTGAACGTTCCGGATTCTCCGTCAAACGTCAAGTTGTTTGAGGAGATATAATATTGGATATTGGATGCTAGGTCGTCTACTAACAAATTACCGGCAGTATCTACGTATTGAATCTTGGTTCTCGTAATAGACAAAGCCAAGGTATTTCCCCGGTCGGTTATTACGTAGAATTTACCAACGCTCAAACCTACTGAATTAGCGATATTCTTCAATTCACTGTAGGTTATGGTAGAGAGGATTCCTTGGTTAAGAATTACCCACTGCTTCAAATTATAGTCATACACCTTATGCACTTGCTGGCTAGGCGTACTATCCCACCAAATCAGTTTGACGTTTTGGGGTGGGGTGGTTCCAACGTGAATCCCCGAAACTTGTCCTAAATTCCTTGCTGTCATATGCTATTTGTTTAATTCTTGTTCCAAAAATGAGTCAAACGCTTTAACAAACGAATTTTCTGCTTTTTCAGTATCTTCGTTCTCCGTCTCTTCTTCGTCTCCTTCGGCAAACGCTGCAAACGGGTTTTCCGGCTCTGCTTCCTCTTCTTCTCCTTCTTCAGTGGCTACGCCACCTGCTCCCCCGGCGTTTGGCAGAGGTTGCCCGTTCATGCCCATACCGGCAGCGGCATTCTTCGCTTGCATAAATACGGCATTTTCAATAATGTCCCCTTCTTCCAAAGGTTTCATTTCGTACTTCTCACGTATCTCGTTAATCGTAGCGAATGCGCCAACCTTCTTGATATCCATATCAAGTTCTTCAGCAATAGTCATACCGTTCAATCCCATAAATACCAATTCGTAGTCCGGGTGAATCTGTTCGACTATGTACTTGTTTAGTTTCCTCTGTAAGAATTTCAATAGAGGATACAAACCCTTATCTTTGGAATGTTGAAGACGTTGCTCGGTTCCTCCTTCAAACAGTCCCTTATTCCCAGAAGAACGGGAAATGTCCCAACCGATTTCCATTGGGTCAATGTTATAGATAGCGCACGCAATCTTAATCAAGTATTCCATCCAAGAGCTGTATTCCATATCCCGGTTATTCTTCTGGAGGTCTACCCATTCAACGTCTTGATTAACAACGGGTGTTTTCCAAGCTTGCATAACGCCAGTTATCATCGATTGCCATTGTTGCTTAAACTGCTGGAGTGAGGCTTCGTTTACTTGTCCTTTTACTCTCAACATACCCTTTGGGGCGGAACCTTGAGAAAAGAAGCGACGGTTGTATTCATCTCCCCAGAGCATAGCCGTTACGACGTTAATCAATTCTTCCAACTCTGAACAACCGTAACCATTAGCGTAAATAGAAGTAGAAGGATTGCGAACTCCAAAACAAAGCTCCCACGGATAGAAGTCACTGACCTTAACGTTTTGATAAATCTGAACATAAGCCGGGTAATACCCCCGTATCTTTGGCCCATAATCTTCCGTATCTTGACCCCAAAGCCCTTTATCTTCCTTGAAGTAGGAAATATCATAATCTTTAGCAAAGTATGAATTAGCCATTCGAAAAGTCGAAGCGTCCGTTGCTACGAAGGATTCAACCTGTCCCCGACGATTACGCATTATTTCGAACGTCATTTGGTCGTAGGTCAAAGAATCATCTACAATCTTTCGGATGAAAGTATCAAAATCGTCGTGTTCCCAAGCCCCAACATTTCCTCCCTTCAGAAGAAAGTCTGTAATAGCAAAGGCAATACGCTTGTCTTTGTTATCCATTTTTTGCTCTACGCCGTTCTTCGGCTTTTTACGAACGATGAACCCGGTTGAGTATTTATTCTCTTGAGGTTCAGCAAAATCGGCAATCTGATTCTTTCTCGTCTTGATAATAGAGTTGATAATGGGTGTCTTCGACATTCTTTTCAACGTGGTGTACGTCAAAGAGAATGACTTGTCTTTGTATCCTAAATTAGAATTGAATTCAAGTGGGTCAATAAAAAACGCTTTCGGTTGCATTCCCCGGTTATTTCCCTGAATAGAATCAATTGCCTTTTGGGCTCTTAAAATATCATCAGGAGAATCCGAGCGGATTGCCTTCTCAATTGTTCTCATTTGCTTGACCTGTAACTTGGATTTTGCCAACTCAATAGCATCCAGCTGTTCACTAAGTTTCGCCATATGGTTATACGATTAAATTTTCTTTGATATCTTATAACTGCTATAATTGTAAGCAAAAATAAAGGAGACAATTTTATGTTGTCTCCTTCTTTGGTGTAATTACGTAATTTCCGGGCTTTGATTAAGGTGCTGGAATAGCAATTTCCAATTCTACCTCTTTTGCTGCGCTAGCTGTCCATGTGCCAGGGTCACCGCTAGTGATTTCACCCTTCGGAAGCGTAATGTTGTAGCTGTAACCGCTAATCATTTGCAAGACTTTCGGTTTGCCGTTCGTCAACTCAATTACGTCTTGAATTGGGTTAGCTCCTTCTTTCGTAGCGTTCAAACAGATTTTAACGGCAGTTGAACCGTCGATAGTCGGAGTAATGGTTAACGGGAAGGTTTCAGCGCCAATTACAACCAATTGTTCTCCTCCGTAGATGTATCCATCGTACGTAGATGAATAGGCTTTGAACCATTCCGCAATCTCCTCTACGGTAGTGACGGTACTTTGATTGAACGGAATGAATTTCTCAAACTCCGTACCTACCACTCCCTCAAGCCACATAACCGTAAAACGGTCGTTGCCGTCGATAATATCTGTACGCAAAGTACATTTATCGCCAGAAGTCTTATTAACAAATACAAAATCTCTCATTTTATTTACCTTTAGAGTTTATAAATCAATTTAATTCCTTATAACTGTTGAAGGATTTTTCAATGATACACGTTACCTCGGCATCAAAGATAATGTATTTGTTTTCCAAAGTCTCGTGAAGTATTATCGCTTCTTCAGCGTACTCAACCAAAACCGTGTTATCATCAATACTACTTATTTCCGGAGCGGTTTCTTTTATATTATCCCAAAGACGACGGAAAGCGTCAATACTCAAACCATCCTCCATAATTGTATCGGAAAGATAACGCATAAACGTTACAGACGTATCTAATTCAGTAGCAACCAACTGCAAATCCATTTCCAGAGGTTCCTTCATGGTAGTTAATTTCTTGGAAAACATATCATTTGGAAATTATAGTTTTACTTCTGGGTGAGAATTTTGAGCGTTGCTTTCCTTCTCCGATAATCATTTTCCAATACTTCTGGAACTCGCATAGCCACATCTCAATTTGATGTAGAGTTATTTCGGTATAAATCGGAGAACAATTCAATTCTCCCTCTTCATACTCCTCACGGGTAAACGTGTAATATTGCCCGGCTTCTTTATCCCAATCTAAATACGGGAAGGATTCGCCTTTTTTCGCTCCAATGCTATTGAGTTGTTCGGTAGCGGCTTCCTTCAGCCAATAGATAGCCTGTTTTTGTTCTCTTACAGTCTTGAGATTAGGATAGATAAGACGTATGCCGATAGACGCACCTGGCCCAACATTAGTGAAGTCGTTCTGGTCGAACTTCATAAATTTCCGGTCAGTGTATCTCGGTATGTAGGTGAAGTCCTGATAGAACTCGTGAGCGATAAAATCGGCAACAGCCGGGAAGGTTTTCAGATATTCAATTATCTCTTCCGGCTTCTTCGCCGTCATTACTTTAGCAATGAGCTTATCCATGTTCTTATGAAGAGTTGGGATAACTACTCTGGTATAGCAGTAATCTCTAGGCTGACCCGGCGTAGCTTGAGAGTTGATAAGATAAGCCGTTGTGTAAGGATTCTGACCCGACGAACGAACACCAGCAATAAATCGTGAAAACTCATCCTCATCGTATTCTTCCCAATTTGGTATTCCGTTTCGCCATTTGGTCGCTGAAATAAGGTCGTCCGTCTTTTGGGTTTGTTTTAACCCGGACTTGACCGGAGCACCAAACATATCCGGTTGAAGGCTCTTCCCTTTAGCCTCAAAGGTGAAAGTTTCAGGGTTGTTAAAGAAACGAAATACCATCATCTTCCAAACAAGATTCTTCAACGTCAGACTATCGTCAAGAATAATATTCTTAATCTGCCATTGGGAGTTCCTGTCTAGTTCCCGGTAAACGTTCGTGAATTTAGATTCTTGGAAAATCTTATTTTTAGTCCAAGGTCTGGGTAGACCGTCTAAAAATCTACGCTTCCAAATCAATTGTCTTTCGTACATAGTCTCAAAGAAGAGCTTCAAATGAGGCTCGTAAACTTCTAAAGACTCATCCGGCAATTTGCCGTACCAAGCTGCGTTTTCAAACATAATTATAGCGTTTTTGAATTAGTTCTCATTATAAATTCCCTCCGGGCTTCTTCAATGCCTCTCTTCATAAGAAGTATCAATTGCTTTTTCGGAAGATTACGGAAAGGTCTTTTATTGCTGCTAACCAGCTTTATTTGACGAACGTCAAAATTACATAGGTTGTCGTTGGTCTTATCTCTCCCTACGAAGAAAACTGTTGCTAAAGGCAAATAAGCATTGCCGTGAAGAGAAGAAATTTCAAATAGCTTCTTTCCCCAAACTTCTTCGTTCTTAACAATGTCTCCGGGCTTGAAATAACGCCAAGTGTTGTCTTTTACCATACGATTTGAATTTTTCTTTATAAACGTTGGATAAAATGAAGCTCCGAATTTCACAATCCAGAGCTTCCACCACAAAACCTAAACTTTATTGAAACAAATATTGTCTTATAATCTAAACGTTGCTAACTGTTTCGGAGTTAATTCATACTCCTTATTGTCCTTCAACTGACCGATAATACGGCAAGCCTCAAGGTCAACCATAATGTTAGCAATCGCTCTTACGCAATCGTTATACTTTCTACGAGCGTCCGCCTCTTCGGCACTTGTAGCCGGATTGGAACGGGCTTCATTTTTACGGGCAATTTCTGGTGAAAGACTGGACATCATTTTACCGCTATTGTCCGAAAATTCCATTTCACTCCAATCGTAAATCTTGTACGGAATAGCGATACGCAAATCATCCGTCCACCATGGATTTGGAGTTTGAGTAGGAGCTTTACCGCAATCTTCAAGGCAAGAATCAGCTTCAGTTTGTTTTGCCTCTAATTGGGCATTAAGTTCTGGAATGAGAATATCCGTCACTTGCTTTTTGATTTCCTTTCCGGTCTTAGTTATCTTGATATCCCCACCGTATTGGATAGCATTCATAACATCTGACTTCTCTATTTCCTGTTCGGGTTCGTTACCTACGAATCCCTTCATAATGTGATTCAATCTTTGGGCACGTACGGCACGCATCCCTCTTGTAATTTCATCCATATTGTTTCTATTTAATTAATGAACCATAAAAATCTTCCAGAGTGCACGCCTTATTATAACTGTATGAGTTCTTGTTGGAATTTACGTCATCCAGCATATTCTCCAGTAGGCTCTTCCCGTTCTCCGTAATATAGTCCGATTCATTATAAACAGACAGATTCAACCAAGTCAAACGAAGGTTAAAAAGAACCTTTCCCAATACTTCTTCATAAGGCATACCTGTAAAGGAAGAGAACCGGGAAGCAATCCAAGTCCCCATTGTTAACATGTCTACATCCTTTGGCTCTTTATACGGAGTTATATGTTCAATAAACTTTTGGAATCCCTTTTCTCCAATTCCTTTCTTTACTTTGGGAATATTATCCGAAGTATCACCCATCAGTACTTTATACATCAAGACTTCAAAAGGAATGGTAGGAACTACCTGAACATCCGTCTCAAGGTAAGAGTTCCAAAAATCTTCCTTTCCCGGAACACAATGCAATCTAAGGTTCTTGGAGTTATTATTAAACAGAGAAATATTTTTGTTCATAATTTGTCGTATATCCGAATCTCCCGTAATTATCACTGTCTCTTCATCTAATATCCATCCGAAATACAAAGACCAAACATAAAGCAAATCATCTCCTTCTGCTCCGTTGACTCTACTGACGATTATCCCCCGGCGGCGAAGAAGAGCTTCAAACATATCTAAGCAGGTCAGAAAATGCTTGTAAAATGGGTCTCTCACTCTTGTGAGAGCATACTTATAATCATCGTATATACTATACCTCCAACTGGAGGAATCAATAACGAACGCCACTCGCTTAATATCCCGGAACTTCGACAACGCATAACACATATCAATTATACATTTCCGCATAAGAACTTGTTGATTCTTTGGGTCTGTTAACACTACGGACATGTCTTGTTCTTTGTAATATTGAGAAAAAACACTGAAGCATTTGTGAAATGCGTAGTTACCGTCAAAAATTATATTCATTACTTTTTCCATTTAATTCTACCATATTGAAAACCTTCAGGAAGAATTTTGCCTTCATCTAATCTTTGTTCTAATAAACCATTTGTTATCCATTTGAAATGTTTACCATAACATGGATGATTTTTACCACTAATATCAGCATGATTCAAAGCAATATTTCTTTTATGTTCTTCCGTGAACTTCTTTCCTTTCCTAACTCTGGATAAACGCTCTCTTCCTCCATTCTTCATATAAGAGGATATTGCTTTTGAAATTATCTTTCTTCGTTTCTTTGCATTCTCCCATGATTTTTTAGCAGCAATACTCATATTGAGTTTCCCTTCCTCTGACCTCTTCGCTCCCCTCCTTCCTAACAATTGAGCAGTAACTTTTGCCGCAACTATTGGGTCTTTCATAGGACTACCTGACCCGAACTTATTAGCAGTTCCCCAAAGAACGTTACAACCTCCTAGCTTGTAAGAATAATGAGATTTTTCTTTCTTGATGAAATACTCTTCTAATGAATCTAAACCTTTTTGAGTTATTCTTTCAGAATAAAACAAAATTTCTCTCTTTATTAATTTTCTCCAACAATTTGGGTAATCCTTTTTTAAACTCTTACAAAATCTTTTCCAAATTTCTCCGCTTCCGTCATAAACGCATTTGTCTTTTCTCAAAAACTCTTCTATTGAATCAACTCCTATATGTTGACCTACATAGAAAGGGCTTTGACCATAATATTCGTATTTAACCAATATAGTAAATTTGTAAATTATACTTATCATATTTTAAATTACTTGTTACATAAGACTTAATACTTGGTAAAATAACTATGGGGCGAATCCTCCGAAGAAGAAACGCCCCAACGTAACAAACTAAAGATACTTATTTTATTGCTTTTTGAATCTCGGCATTATATCCGTCGTGAGTTCCTTGAGAATAAGCCATATCAGCGACTACTTTTTGTTTCCTTCCGGAATTAGTGGTATACTTATTCTCAACATACTCTATTATTTGGTCATGAGCTGAAACGGTTAAAGCGGTTACTTTCTCGGCAAATTCCTTCTCTTCCTGTTCCGCCCGTTCCTTCTCTTCGGCAAACTTCTTATTCAAACCTTCGCAACAACCCACTAAATATCTACGAAGATAAGTGTCTAACCCAATAGGATTCTCTTCATAGTAAGCTGTAAGCTTGAAAACTTTGTACTTTTCCTTCCCTATCTTTACAAAACGTTCACGCAACAAGTCGTATAACCAGCAAACCAATTCTATGTTCTCTTTCTTTCCGAAAACAATCATACGTTTGCTTGCGGTTCCTCCGTACGTAAAGGCTTCACAAAGATTCCAACGAGCTACTACCCACATCAAACGGAACTCCCAATGTCCTCCGATAGATTTATAACGAAAACAAGACATTACTTGTTCGGTCATATCTTCCCGGCGAGCCTTATCTTTAGAAACGTCTGCTAAAGATAAATTGTATTGCAAACAAAGTCTCTGGATAGCTGCCGCTGCCGCATTTGCTTCTCCCTCGGAATTGATTGCCTTTGCTCCTTCATAAAGAGCCATTAACTTCGCCAACTTTGCTTTTACATTTTCTAGTTCCATAATGTTGATATTTTACAGTTTGATTTACGATTTGATTTCCAATTACACTACAAAGGTAGGGACTTTTCTACAAACTGCAAAATCTTTGGGCAGAAAATATCCAAATTTTAACTTTTATTTTTGAATAGGAACTTCAAATTGGCGAAATATTGGGAATTTTCCAAATAGTTATTATCTTTTTCCGCCAAACGGGCTTCTTGTTCGAAAGATACATTTCGATACGCTACCTTTAGCCGGGTTCTGTTCGGTTCCGGTTTGGAAGTAAAGATTCTCACAAACGTTTCCAGAAGGTACCAAACATAGAATACTACCCCAGAAAGAAGTAACCACCAAGCGGAAATTCCCAAAAGCAAAACCATAGCTAAAAGGATTATCCCGGCGGCAACTGTTAACTCAATCCACTGACGAGCGTGAGTACATTCGTGGTTAATAACTTCTTGAGGTGTTTTCTCTTTCGGGAATTGAGTAAACACGAAACCGCACAACATAATAGTAGTGCAATTGTTAATTAGCAATTTGGCTAATTTGGATTCATAAATTACTTTTTTCATAACTCTTTTCTTTTACTTATAAATGAAAAAGGAGCTACTTTCACAAGCAACTCCTTCCAAAGTAATCCTAAAGTAAAATACGTATTGGTATATGTTTAACTAAACGTTGATATACAAATTATCTTCGTTTAGAAGTTTCTCCAATTTCTCTTCTATGGGTTCGGAGTACGCAAAGATTATTTTAACTCCCAATGCTTTTCCTGCCTTGTACCAAGCGTTTGAAAGCGCACGGAACCTTTTATCGTTCGTATACACTTCATAGTCACTAAGACATACGCAATAGCATCGTAGGTCATCTTTCCAGTATGCGTAAGAAACGATACCTTCACGAAGAGAATCTACTTTTGTGAGAATGGCGTATATTAACGCCTCAATCTTCTTCCGCAACTTCGTTGTAGGCTTCATCGTCCAAAAGTTCTAAACGTTCCAAAAGGAGATTCAAATGCACCTTCTCGTCCGCAATGAGTTTCGTAGTCAACTGAAGAGCGATTTCCCTAGTCTTGGATTTATCTACTCCAATGAGTTTGTCTTGAATTTCCTCATACGTCCGTATGGTTTCCCTTTCCGCCCCAATAGCAATAGTCAAGGCTTCTACGGCAGTCTTTCCTACCGTTACGCCAGAATTATTGAAGCGTTGGTCTATCTTTCCCCCAAGTTTGGTTATGAAGTCCGACAACTTGTCGTAATGCTTCATCTCCGTCATACCGATTCCCAGCATAAGTTCTCCAATATCCTCAAACGTTGCTTCTTGAGTAACGTACATATGGATAGCAGTCAATTCCGAAAAATCGTTGCTACCGTTGTGTATTGGGTAGAACCATTCCGCTGGTACTCCGTCGTCAGGCTTTGCCCCAGTATATTCCGGGTATTCATATTCTGGATTGGAATACCGCATTGCGTTTACCAAACCGTCCGTTAAATCGTCCAATTGATTTTTGGTTAACGGCTTCATTTTTGCCCAATTTTTCATACGCCTGTGTGTCCAAATCCTCCCTCTCCTCTTTCGGAAGGACGGGTGAACTTATCCATTTGAGTAAATATAGCCTGAAATAATCCTCCTTCTCCGTTGAAGGACATTTGAGCAATACGCTCCCCTCTCTTTACAATGAAAGGTTCGGTAGAAAAATTCTGAAGAAGCACTCCCAATTCTCCTTGATAATCGGCATCAATCGTTCCGAGTACAGCAACTACTTGCTTTTTGAGAGATAATCCGCTACGTGGACGAATCGTACATTCAGCGTCTATCGGAAGTTCCAAATGAATACCCGTAGGAATTTTAACAATTGCTCCCGGTGGAATAACTACGTCAAAACTATTTGCCGCATAAATGTCGGCTCCTGAACTAAATTCAGTAGCGTAGAAAGGGACTTTTCCAAATCCCTTCAAAATGATACCAACTTCTCTTTTCTTCATATCAAAAACTTAATTAAAATCGTTGTTGCCGCTCCGCCCCAAGTCCATAACATATCATAAACGTCAAATGTAGTCTTGCGGACGTAGCGGTCAAAAAATTCCATTAATACTCCCAATAATATACCTACGACAACTTGCCAAAGAAGGTCGTCAAAGAAACTTACTATCCAACCGCAAAAAGCGTAGTGAAGTAGTTTATCAGTTCCGATTTTGGTTAAAATCCAAGTCTTTATATCTATCATAAGAATGTATATTTAAATCCTGTTGTTATTAAATTAGCTCCTAATTTAGCAAGCCAGAAGCTGGATGAAATATCATCGTGCTCTCCTACACTCTCCAATCCCTTCTCGGTAAACGCTACCGAACCAAGGTCAGAGAATATGAGGTCTTTAACGTTGCGTGAATATTCGTCCCCTACGGGGATATGTATTTTACCACGCTCAAAATCTATCGCAAGCCCCGGCCAACCTGTTTTTAAATCATACTTGTCTATCCCAGTCGTATGTCCTACAACGGGCAATCCTTGACGGTCGCTCTCTTGTACGAAGATTTGCTGAAAGGTGTTCTGCTCTAATATCATTGTATCCGGACGGAACCGGGCGTTGATTCCTCTCAAGGTCTGCATTTGCTCGTTAAAGGTCATACCCTTTTGACGATGGAAGTTGAGTAACCAGCGTTCCCCTGTTTCGTCGTCTACTCCCCAAGTCGTAAATACTGTATAGTCGCTTCCTACGTTTGCGGATATAGCGAAGTCACAACCCGTGACGACTTTGTTAAATTTGATTGGGAAGTCATCCCGGTTACGCACCAACGTATAATTCTCCATCCTCAACAAAGAACGTTCCAAAACCTTCAACGGGAAGATAGAAGCCTCATTTGTAATAGGTCGGCAAAGGTTCTCACGGGAAAAGATAATATTTCCCTGCGTAGAGCGTTTGTCCATAAGGTCGAAGAAACTCCAACGCTGTGGCCAGAGTATTCTCCCGTCTGGGAAGATAGCCGGATATTCAATTACAAACCAACCTTTTTTGCTCTTCAAATCTCCGTATAGGTCGGACGCATGGAACGGTGTCCCCACGACGATAATTTGACCTCCGGGAACAAGCATGTTCATAATAACAGAATGGAAGTAATCAATACTTTTTTGACGCTGCAACTGGCTATAAATGACGTTATCTTTCAATCCGTCGTCTACGACAATCCAAAACGGGTGAGCACCACGGACGGAAGAACCGAAACCCTTACAAGTCAATCTCGCTCCGTTCTTACAAACAATATTCGTCGAAGCCCAAGCACCACTATTTCTCGTATCAGGGAAAAGACGGTCACGGAGTATGTCGTTACTCTCAATCGTCCCTTTCAGTATTTCCATGAGGTCTACCGACTGCTGCAAGGAGAAGGAGAATAGATACCCACGATTGGAGTTAGATTTGGTAGGACGTGCCGAAAATTGCTTTCCGTGGGGCTTCGAATATCCATATAGCTTCCACGCTGCGTAAGCGTTCGAAAAGTAGAAGGATTTCCCGTGGTCACGGGCTGCTTCGATACACAGTTTGCGGTGGCGGTGAACTAAATCCCCCCATTCCAAGTGATGCCAACCAAGTTGAAAATCCGGAAGAACGGACGTAATGAAATAGGTCAAATTATGAACTCTCAACGTCTCTTCTATGGATTCTGAAAGACGTTCAGTGTACTTTGGAGAAAAATCTATTTCCGTCTTTCCCGTATACATTACCTCAAATGTATCTCGCAAAAGATTATCTATAACAAAATCCAAATCCCCTTCCGAACCTTCCAACAACTCGTTGATTCCTTTTTCGTCCAGTCCTTCTATTATTTCATCTACAACGTTCAAGCACTCCAGTCGGTGCATTGGCGTTTGAAGTATTATTGTTCCCGCATCTGATATCATAGCTAAATTCCTTAAAATGACAAAAAGCTAACTAGGATTTTCGCCTAGTTAGCCCAAGAAAATATTTAACAGTCTGTTCTCTTAAAACTCAATGTTTGCGTCCACAAACTCCCCAAGTTTCTTATATAGTTCATCTTTCTTTTCCTTCAAAAGTGCATCGTCAGAATATACCGCCGTTTTGTAACGCTGAATATCTGCGTTGAGGATTTGTATCATTGATTCGATTTCTCTTAAAATCGTTGAGCGTCGAAGTTCGGGTTTAAAGCAAAAACGGAACTCATGTTTGTTACACATTTCTACCAAACCGAACGCCCGGAATACTTCGAAAAGTGAACGTGCTTGGGAATGGGAAAGCGTTGTTTCTCTTACTACTTCCGTAGTCGTCCAAATCGTATCGTCATAGTCTTCAACCTTTCCGCCTTTAGTCAAAATAGCATAGAGTTTACGACATTCCGCTTCTGCTTTCAAGCGATTGGAAGTATCGGATAGGAACCCCTGAAGAGATGGGTTGGCGTTCTTTACCTTCGCTTCCAAGTAGTCTTTAATCACCTTATCTTCAAGGATAACTACCTCAACACCCATATCGTGAGCTGCATCCGTAGCGGCTTTGGCTACCGAAGGTTGCAAACAAGCCATTATCAGTACGTTCTGTTCTGGCGGACGGGTTTGATATTTTTCTTTCTTCTCCTTCATCTGACCTTCCGTTTCCGCAGTTTCTACTGAAGGAATGCTCTTTTTGGCTCTGGTTTTGTAAGTACCATTTGCTTTTGCGGCTTCAATTTCCTCTTTAGTGCGTCTTTTGCGCTTCGGAGTTTCTTCTGTTTTCTTTTCCAATTCTGACATAACGTTTACGATTTTTGTTTTATATACCTGATTCTTCAAATTTTCACATATTTAACTACATTATTAGCCAAATGTTTCACTGCATCTTCTACTGTTCTGAAAATATCCTCTTTATTCAGCCCGTCTTTGACGAAAGGAAAATAACTGCCTCCTTGTTCATCTGGTCTAAATAAGGAACAAATCACTCCATATCTTACTTCATCATCCGCATTTAAAGACATTGATACTACCCGACATTCAAATATTTGATTATCATAGATAATATACTTCATATCTCCCAAACATATTTCAGAGGAAACCTTTGAGAAAAGTGTTGATTCCGGCTCTGGGGATTTTTAGCTACGTTACTACGTGGAGCAGGTTCGGGCTTCTTCTCTTCCATTTTGAATTCTCTCTTCTTCGCCATTTCCATAGCAGCGTGTACTTTAGCTTTGTATCTGTCTTGATGGATACGAGATAATTCCACAGTGTCTTTCCGGATTTTGCTAACCAAAAATTTGATATCTGGAATAACAGTAGAAAGAACCCGGTAACGCTTCATTGGGCCAGCTCCTTCTTCCTCTACCAAACCGCATTCAGCTAATGCTTTCATAGCACAAAGAGCGTATTTCTTGTCTATTCCAACGGTTTTCAATATTGCACCGATAGGACGGTCAGAACAACTTATCCATTCGTTCAAGGTGTCTACTCTCAAAATTTCTTCCAAGGCTAGTTCTAAACCAGTCTTAATTTCACTTTCTGTACGTTTCATACTTTACCAATTTTATTTACGATTTTGTTGTTTTTGTAGATAAACTTTGGGAGATTTTTATTGGGGATTCTTCCCTCCACACTTAAACTCAAAAAACTCACTACCCTTTACCCGTTCTTTCACTTCTCGCTCCACGGCGGCTTCTCCTCTTTTGGAGCGTAGTTTCTTCATAATCCAACGGAAATAGTCGGCATTCGCTTCGACATCGTTCATAGCTCCGTGTGCGTCGGTAATTTTTAGCTTGGAATAGCGAACGGCATCCGAAAGAGTTATCTTTTCATCTCCATTAACTCCGAATGCTAATTTAGTCAAAGGAAGTGTGTCTATGAAGCTATCGTGAAGTAGGTCAAATATCGTTCCGGCTTTACAGAAGAGGAAAGCGTACTCCAAGAATCCGTGGTCAAACGTTATATTATGTCCTACGGATATAAGACGCCGGGCATCTTTGTATTTAGATTTACCCTGATATTGAGTCCAAAGGTCTTTGGCTGTTTCTACGAAGGACTTCACGTTCACTCCGTTTTTTATATCAGACATAGTCACCATAGTCTTTTTCAAAGCCATATCATCAATCGTCAAATCTCCGTAGGGTTTTACAAAGGTCTCAAATCTATCCAATTCCTTCAACGTCTTTCCATCCAAAACGATACAAGCGTACTGGGTGATAGGATTTACGGTTGGGTCTAGTCCTCCCGTTTCGCAATCATGAACGAGATAATTACTGGTTATCATTTCTTCTTTGGTTTTAGAGGTTCAAAGAACTCCCAACGGGCAACGTATTGAATAGTGAATTGTCCAGCGGCGTCTTTACGAAATACTTTGACGAAACGGCGGCGGAAGCTAGCCGGGTTATTATTGGGGCGAACGTACTGAAAACGGTCGTCATACCGTGAGTTTCGGCATTGTTCTTCAAAAGGTGCAACCTTAACAAGTTCTCCTTTCTTCCAAGGCTCGTTTAGGAAGCGATTAAAAGGCATTTTCTCCGGGATAGCGTTTACTAACAAGAATTTCGGCAAACGCTCTTTAGTTACCATTGGTTCCATATAGTTATTGGTTTTATATTATGGAATATATAACTTTGGGAAGACAGAAAGAGGAGTTGTCCCCTTAAAAAAACAACTCCTCCGAAATTTCAATCATTTAAGTAGCTTAAAAATCAGAAATTATTTCTTTGCCTTCTTCGCAGCGGCTGCTTTCTTAGGCTGAATAACTTTCTTCAGCTTGTAAGTCGGACGGAAGGCGATGTTGTGAGATTCCGGGATATCCAATGCTTCCCCAGTCATCGGGTTGCGTCCTTTACGAGCGGCACGAATCAAAGGTTTGAATTTTCCCAATTCAGGCAAATTTACTTCTTCGCCTTTTTCAATAACAGCGTCAGCGATAATAGGCTGCATTGCATCAATTACTGCCGTTACGGCTGCTTGAGTTTGACCAGTTTTTTCGGCAATTGCTTGCACTAATTCATACTTTTTCATTTTACAATTTGTTAAATTAAACAATATTCAAACACTATATACTTGTCTTTTCTAAACGCTTATAACTCTGATACCGTTTTCTTCCAGCGTCCTCAAGATATTCTGGTAATGAGCGTCCCGTACTTCTTCCGAGTTATACCACAGATACACGTCAGTTTTATTGATAAACTGCCCTGCCGTTAATCCCTTGTTGATAGCTATTCCGAACTCCCAGTGAGCTTTCGGTTTTTCGACGAAACGCATATCTTTCTCCAGAGAAGATAATTCCCAAGCAGTCATGGTTATACCCTCATCTTCAAAATTTATCATCACTTTGGATAACAATCGTTTCTCCTCTTCCTCCTCCGGCTTTTCGTCGTCCTCCTCACTGTCGCTGTATACTTCGTCCGGAATAGGCGTGAAGGTTCGCCGTTTCTTCTCAAACTTTGGTTTACTGGATTCCTCCGGAATCTGACTTTCTCTTACTTTCATTTCACTACCCCTCCTGTAAACATATCAAATTGAGCTCTCATAAATTCCGCCATAAAATTCCACGAACTACCAGTCAATAGTCTTAATCCGGATTCGTAGAAATCATAGAAATATGTTTCAATCTCCGTTTCAACGCCCAAAATTCGATATGTCCGCTTTTCCTTTCTCAACGGAATTATTATTTTCATATCATAACAAGAGATGAAGACTTCAACACCTGATACTTCGTTTTCATCCATAGGGTTCTTCACTAATCTACAAATCTTCATTTGTATGTTGTAACCTTGTCCCTTAACATATTCTGTATACTTAGTCGAACAATCTCTTTGTAACTCCTTTGCCGTAAGGGTTTGATACCGTAGAGCTACCCGGTTAGGGTCAGGGAGAATATAACTCAAGCAGTTCAACATGCGTTCGTTTATCATCATCTTTGGACGCATTGCAAAGCGTTGGGATAACTCGTTTCTTTGTCTTCGAATTTCTTCCAAATGACGATTCACTTTGTCGTACTGGGTAGAAAGTTCTTCAACCTGACATAAGAGGTTGGTGTTCGTTCTTCTCATCTCCGCTAGCTCTGAACGAAGAATGAATCTTGCTATTTTCTTTACAATTTTCATAACAGTTTGTTTATATCTGGAAAGGATAACTTTGACTATGAAACGTCTTCACCCCTTATAAACCAAAGAAAAGTGACACAAAAGAAAGTTTATTCAAAATACTCTTTTCTCTATCAAGGAAAGGGGGATTATAGGGGGATAGAATTAATCTGTTTTCTGCATTAAAGCATTGTTTAACGCCCGTACGCACGCATATACGCGTATACATGTACACGGTTTGCCCATGGATTGCTGTACGTGCCCTTAGCAGCACTTTCCCTCTCCGACCTATCGAGACTATCCGAAAGAGGGTGGATTTGCTGCTAATTGTGGCTAAAATATTGTAATTCCGTACTTTTCGGCTATTTTCCTACGGGCTTTAGTTAGTTTCTCCCGTTTTCTTTGCGTATATTGGATTTGGGTTGGAATCGTACCGTCTATCCAAAGAGCGTCTTTCAGTACCGCTTCCCGTTCGTTTGGCTTCAAATAGGAAGCTCTGGAAACTAGCATAAGGAAACGTTCACACTTATGAACTTCCCAAGCCATCTTCTTACAAACTTCTTCTGCCTTCTCTTTCGTCATGGCGTTCCCGGATTTTGATTCGTATCTCTTCTTCCTTCTCTATGCGTTCTTCCCAGTGTTCCTCCGTTTCTCCAAACGCCAGAACCAATATCATTCCTAATATTGGGCTGAAGAAGAAAGCAAACATAGTCCAGCCTCCAAAACTCCGTCCTCTAGTTTCGGCTAAAAAGCCTACAACGGAACAAATAGCAAACCAAATTGCGGCTATTGATATAATCATACAAATGTTAATAGTTCCCATACTCTTATATTATTTTTGATTGTAAAAGATATTTTTCTACTTCTTCAACACTCCAACCCTTAACGCTTATTGCTTCGAATAAGTGTTTAGCTACTTCTTTGCGATAAGTGTTACGGCGTTGTATTTGTTTTTCCTCTTTGGTTCTAATTACTTTACAAGTCAGACGTGGAGCAGTAACTCCCTTCGGTCTCCATTGCACTCCAGAAGCCCAAAATGCTTCTGTAGAAGTTTCAAATACACCTGCACTTGAACTTCCACAAATTATCGTTTCTTCCCAAGATTCTCCGGTTTCTGTGTTGATTATTAAAACATCGTCTCCTACATTCATAAATTTATCCCCCAAAATACGTAGTTAAAAAAGCTAGTGAAAAACTCGCAAACCGTTATAACGATATGAATCAACGCTAAACTTATTAGCGTATAGGTAAAACTTCTCCAAATCTGGAGATAAGGACGATTCAGTACTTTCTTCCCAAACCGTCCGTTAACTACTCCCCAAAATTTCATTCGTGGTCGAAATATTCGTTTAACACATCGTCTACCTTCTCATATCCCGGAAGTTCTTTCCAAGGGTTCTCCTCTTCGTCTCCAGCGGCTATCGTTTCAATGGTTATTTCTTCTAGTTCCGCCAATGCTTCTGGATTAGCGTCAAAGAACTCCTTTAAAGCTCCCCCAATAAGTTCTACCCACTCTTGTGGATAATTCTCTGGGTGAAAACGGTTTACACTCCCGTTATCATATTGTATCTCTTGCATAAACCACTTAGCTACGTTTTCCGGAGTTCTATCTACCGATAGCGGAAGCGGTCTGCCTAGGGCACGTAAAACCTTGATTTGAATAGCTTCGTTAAAGTTATACTTAATGTTACTTTTTCCATACTTAACGTTATAAAGTATAACGTTCAACTCTTCAAGTTCTAGTGTAGTAAATTCAATTGTTTTCATAATTATCCTATTTTTACGATTTCACCTGATTTCATACCTTCTACGAATTTGGAGCGTACCATCTCCCAACATTCGTTTACTTCTCCCTTCTTAATAGAAATTCCGTTAACAGTTCTACTTTGTAGAATCGAACAATAGCGAAATTCTTTAACAACCAATACTCGGTTTTCATAGCGTGCGCTATTCTGCAAATAAGTTCCTTTAGGTATTCTCATAATCTTATGTATTTTTATTTTGTTATTCTTAATCAACAATACAAAGGTAGTGGGTTTTCGCCAAACGGCAAAATAAAAAGCGAAAAATCTTTGGGGAAATTTCGCTTTTTAACTATTTTGGGCAATATTTTAACTATTCTTCCACAGGAACGCTCCATTCAGGTGAATTCAGAAGCTCTTGAAGTGCCTCTCCTTCGTAAGTAGGGAATGGAGAATTGAAGTGAATAACTTCTTGCTCTACTCCGTCGATTACTTCAATTGTCTTCTCCAGATACTCTGGGAATAGCTCTTGGGCGTGTAAGTCTTTGATAAGAACTTTAGTGGACGGTACATTGTTACGAGGTACCAAACACTTCTCTTGCATTATCTCTCCGGGGATTTTGTTAATCTCCTCAATTGGTATAACTACGTATTTCATAATTCAAATTGTTTAATATTGTTCTAAAATTTCTACTTTCAAATCTAAATCAGGAGAAGAAGGGTTTGCCTTAAATCCTGTCCAGTGTAAATCTTCGCTATGGTAGGAAGCCGGAAGGACGTATTCACCATCAGCATTCAATCCTACGACGTGAATATTGTTATCTTCTTTTATGCAATATTGATAAACCAAATAGCTTTCCTTTACGGCTCCTGTTACTCTTACTTTCATACTTGGAATCTCGGTAGTAAGTCCGTTAATCTGAAGGAACATCCCGTTTGTTAAAACCTTTGTTAAATTAAACTCATGGGGTTGAACTGTTGCCGTTGCTGAAGTCGGAACGTACTGCCAAGAAGTCCAATCTATGCTAATCGCTGGGGGGGGGCTGCTTCTAGGAATATTGGGTTGCCTAGGTCAATAATTTCGTCCCTAGCAAACATATTCTTCAAGTAGTTAATCTCCAACGTAGTCAAAGATTTGGTATAAAGCATAAGTTTGTAAAATACCATAGGTGTGTATGCGCTACTAACAGTTCCGCCTACAAATAAACCGGCAGTATCTACACCCGTTCCCCTACTAATTGTCTTACCATTATAACTTGTTGGAGTCATATAAGAGATAAGAGCTGGAACTTCAGCTTCTGTATTTTGATTTCTTGTTCCGAAACTATATTGTTCTATACCTCCGTTAAACTCCATTAAGAATGCATTTCCAATACCTCCGCTGTTTACTCTGTCCCCTTTAATTACATAAGGTCTAGAACCAGTCGCAGAAGGTAAAAACAAACGCTTTCCTATACAAGTAAAGTCGCTCAATACCGGAATTATGGCATTGCCCAAATAATCTGTTACTCCATCTAAGCAAAGACCATTGGGATACAGAGGAAGTTCCGTCACGGTTACTTCTTCATTCTCGGTCATCGTATACAAATCAAAGTAGACGATATAGAACACCGTAGAAAGGTCTGCATTGAGGTCGTTCAGTTCTTCTTCCGTTTTATACGTCAAAGTAACCATAGTATCAACGTTTGGTTGTACTAATTGTTCTACCAACCTCAAACTTTGCTCCGTTCCTCCGGTAGGAGTGTAGTGCAAATCCCAACAGACCTTAATAGCTTTATCAGTACGAACTTTAAAAGGAACTTGACGATAAATCAAACCCACCGCTTTCTGGAAATAGTAATAATCAGTATTAGCTAATTTCCGAAGAGTTACACTGTAATCTGTTCTGTTTACTACTTCTATGGAAGTATTAGGAGAAATATGCCAAGCGACATCATCGGTAAACTTCGGGAACTCCCAACCGCCATATCCGGACATTAGGTCAAAGGCAAAATTGTAAAGCGACAAACCTAAATGAGCCAAGTTTTCATTCTTGTTAGGCATAACAGTCCGGTTCCCGTCTATGTCCGTTGCGTCATCATTCGTCTTTCCGTACGCATCCCAATAATATTCTGGATAGGAAACTTTTGCTTCCACTCCAATCCGGCGGTTGAGTTCGGTTATCTCTTCGTCCGTCGAAATATTATCAAACAACATAAAGCACCAAAGAGCCATCTTGGTAAAATAAGCGTCGTGAATCGCATTTGAACCTATGTTAGGAGCTTTATTGTTTGCTCCGGAAGATAACTCATTTGTACCGGTTATGATATGCTTAATGGTCTTTAGTTCGGAAGCCTTGATATTGCTATTCAATATACCGTCTATGAACGTTCTTCCGCTATTACGAGCTTGGTAAGCTACGCAGGCGGTACCATCGTTGTATGTATCGGCATTATAAATAGCGAACTCGTTTGCGTAACCACGTTGGTCGTAAAGAATAGCGTCTGCAATTACGTCGTCCCATTGAACTTTCATAATCATCTGCTTTCCTCCTACTGTGTTCGGCACATCTATAAAGTCCGTTACTCCGTCAAAACAAATAGCTCCTTCGTATTCTCCGATTTGTTCTATGGTTATATTACAATTACCTGTCCAATCTGCTAATATACAAGGGTTCTTTCCATACGTTCTCCAATCTACTTCATATTCTCCGTCCTGTGTTACAGTTAATAAAGAATTGAACGGAGCATCATTACCAAATGTGATTGGATGGCTTTTATCAACGCCAGTCACCTTATACCTTTGAATAGAATTAATTGGATATGAACCTATCAAGTTATATAAAATAGCAGCTCTCGATACAACAACTTTAGTTATATTCAATTTAATATCATTAGATATTGTATATTCGGCTCTACTCGGAGCCTTTTGCCAGTCACTAAATACTGTTTCAGTATACCCATTAGCTCCGCTCATACCAGAAAAAGCGAAGTTGTTGAAACGTCCGTTATTTCCGTGACCACTTATGTCGGGTATATAGCCAAGAATTTGGTAGCTACCATTTGGTATCGACAATCTTTCTGGATAGAGAATACATTTAGGCTCGTTGCCGTCTCCTATATAGGTAAAAGGTTGCGAGAACGAGAAAGCGTTTGTTTTCTCAATGACGTGTTGCCCACTATTACGATTAAAGGGAACGCCGTTAAACAAAAGTTCTCCATTAATAGAATAGTATTCAGACAACAAATTCGTCATACCGATAAACGAAATAGTACTACCAACTTTCAATTTGCTTCCCCAAGTTATAGAACCCAATCCCACAAATACCGGGTAGGGCTGAACTAGGTCTTCAAATCGAACATACTCGTCTATGGTTATATCAACTTTTTGAGGAGAATCAGAAGTAACAAAGAACTTACAATCAAAAACTCTCGGTGAAACAACTACTATTTCACATTCTTGACCGTTAACCTTTGTGTTAGCAACTTCATCCAAAGTATTGGCTAAAATAACCCGTACTGCAAGCGCATCACCTACCTTAACATAATCTCCAACGTTTACAGTCTTTAAACTGTCAGAATAGTTTAAACAAGTTACACTTTGATAAGCTACGTTGCTATTATAGGTCGGATTCCATTGAACCAAGCTACCATCCACTACAATATCCATCGTAATGTTTTGCGGTGATTTAGCGTCCAACGTACCGTTGAATCCCTTATGGTCGGCATTAGGAATGGTTGCTTTCCCGTTTACCTTTAGAGAATTAACATAGTACGGTGCAACTGGTTCTACGGCAATTCCAAGCCCGGCTCCGATGGGGTAATAGTTTCCTACGGTAGCACCTACGAGATTTATGTAAAAATTGATAGATTTGATTCTATCGTCCGATTTCACCTTTGGACGCCACTCAACCATATCTGGGTAAAGGGTTCCTACTTTATACTTCTTTAATTGACGCTCCAACAAAAAGGGTGAAAGCGAATAAGGAAACAATAATAGATTCCATAGAACGATTGAAGCATACTGTACTCCAGCTCCATATTTACCCAAAGTAAGACCATCTCCTATTGAAGTGCTAGTTCCCTTATTTATAGCATATCCCATATAAGAATAAGTGGATTGATATGTAATCTTTTTGCTAATATCTAATGGAACATTAGTAATTTTTTGAAGCTCCGAAACTAAAGGATATGGCATTAGTATCAGTGTTCCAATGCTCCATAAGGAACGGAGTATTGTCAGTTGTGAGATTAGAACTAACTAATGGAACTTGATTATTAATGAGACTTTGATACGCTCTGTTTATTGCAACAGTATAATCCTTCAATCCTAAATTTCCCACAAATTGTCCGTAGTCATTAACTCCGTCCAAGCATAGTCCTCCTTCAATTACGGGAATTTGGGTTATTACGACATCACAATCATATGTTTCTGTATTTGTAAAGTCTCCAAATCTTACCTGTAACTCTGTTGCATCTTCTACGGGGTCAACTGAATATATTCCATCTTTCTTGATTTCTAAATATCTATTCTTTGATAATATTTCAAGTCCAATGCCAACTCTGTTATAAAGTTCGGTTACTCCCTTAAACTCGGCAGTATAAGTACCATTGAGGGTTTGGTAGATTCTTATGTTCTTATATTTTGCAGCCGTAGTTGCAGTCAAACGCCAACCGGGATAATTATACTTACCAATACCGCTATCTCCATCCCAAGCAATATTATAAAGTTGCATATTGCGTCCGTTTCCGGAATAGTCTACCAGCTGGTCAGAGAAGGAAGCGTGATTTTCATTGGTTATACCCTGTTTCTTTATATCGTAGTATAAAGTTGCGTTCACGTACTCGTCCAGATTGTAGGCGGCAATTATTTGGTTAATATCGTCACCCGTCAGTACCTTCTTAGCAGCGAAAGTCCAATACCAAGCTACTTGAGAGGTTTCATTAACCGCTTTAGAAATAGGATTAACCCAACCTGTAACGCTGAAGAAGCTATCTGCAAAAGAACCTCCGGCATTGACTTTATAGTCGTTTGGGTCTCCCATTACATAGTCTATAAGTTTGGGAGTGGTAGCCGTTGTTTTAATGTTAGCAGAAGAATAACCAAACATCCCGGTCTTGCCTAACGCACCGTTTTGGTTACGGAAATATCCTCCATTCCTCATATAGTTAACCAAACCATAATTTAAGGAACTCGAAATATTTTCTATTTGAGCCATCATAGAAACTACCGTGAACTCTGTAGAATCTCCTAACATTTCGAACAAAGATTTTTCCGCAACAATCGTATCGTTTACTCCGTCCGTTCGGATAGCACCTTGCCAAGAGGGGATTTGCTCGATGGTTACCACGTCTGTACCATTATTTGCAAAACCGCAATTTGTACCATCAGAACTACTTGGTATATTATAGCAAACAGGTAAATCGTAATAGCCGTTTTGAGCCATATCTACGGAATGTTGAACCCCATCGCTTGACCTGTAATAATACCGAAAATGATAAGTTCCACTTAATCCGCTGACTTTTATCTTAAATGATGGAATATCAGCGTCCATACTGGAATACGGAAGAAGCAATTGACCTCCACTATTGAATACGGCTTTATCGTCACTTAAACTTCCCATATTTTCTTCATATGGGAAGCCGTGTAAAGTGACGTTATATTCTCCGTACCCACTATTTAGTTTGTACGCAAAGTTCAAAAGCTGAAAATCTCCTCCGGCGTTTGGAATCTTGTTCTTGATTATCGTGCGGTCTGGGCTGTCATTCGTTTTCTTACCGACTACCCAAACACCAATCAATGCGTCCCGGAGTTCCGGCGGCAGGCTTCCACCTCCTCCGCTTCCTCCCCAAGGGACATGGCGGTTCATTAACTTCCCCACCCCACATATTTTCGTCATAGCTTCTCGGTTGAAAAGATTAATACATAATATTTACTTCACCTTCTAACAACTCGACTTTACGGTCAATGTAGAAATATTCAGTTTCTCCCTCGGAGATTACTACACCGTCCCCAAAGGAGTGTTGCAGACGTATGCGAGCATCACCGTTCAGTGCCTTAATTCGTATGAACTGAAGCGGCTCTACCTCTTCGATAATTCCAGCTGTGGAAACGTCTAAACCAGTGCTCAATCTTGCTACCTGTACTGTACGGGAATTGCAATCAACGTATAAATTCTTCATATATTTGAAATTTTAAGTAAAAAAAATAAGGAGTATATTTGTCATATACTCCTTTATAATTGTTATCAATCCCGGTTCTCCTCAAGCGTACTCCTTTGCCGTGGTTTGATTTTGACTGTTCGGTAGCCCAAATCCTTCTTTTCGTACTTCCATACTTTGTAAACTACCAAAGAATCATTGCGGTAAACTTCCTGCCGTCGTTCGGCTGTATCGACTTCGTACGAAGGTTTCCGTAGCAACGTAACGGAAATCAATATAACGGCAACAATAGCTAAACCAATAAAGACGTCGTAAACAAGACTAACCATTCTTCCCATCCGTCTTTTCCTCCCTTATCTTTAGCCCGTTTATTACTTCATATCCTTCGGAATGCCTTAATACAGATTCTACCTCACTACGGGATTTTGCTTCTACGGGCATTGTAACTAATTTGATTTGCTCTTTACGGTTCTTAGAACCAAAGAATTTTACTTTAAAAATCGGCATGACTAAAATTAATTTGTGATTATTGTTGCATCTTCTGCTCTCTTTCGAAGAGACTCAATGAGGGAACGCTGATAAGGCGTCAGATAAGTCCAACGGGTATTAAATAGAACATCGTTTGGTCTATCGTAGAATCTCAACAACGTCCAGCGAAGGAAGTGACCTCCATCCTCCAAGGGAATTTCCAATGGCCACTCACAATACCTTCTATGAGGGTTGAGAAGCTCTTGGGATAACGGTGGGTATTCCTCTTGCTTCCGTCGTCGTTCGTCCTCTTTCCGGCTCTCGTTGGATTGCTCGGAAAAGAAGTTAAAGAAACAATCATCCGTTGTGTAATTCATATCTCTATTTTGATTTGGCTTTCAAGTTCTATCTTGTTGAGCTTTTTAACAAAATTTTCCAAAACTCTTTCGGCTTCCTCCATTGTATCGTATAAAGAAGAATAAACCCGCTCAATCTCGGTTATCATTTTACCTTCTTCGGTAATCAGATGTTTATATTTGATTGCAAAGAAATACCCAAAGTTTGGAACGTCTAAAACTCTCAAATCATCTACGTCCATACCTTTGTATTTTTCTCTTTCCCGGTAAAACTCCGCTCTCTTCTCTTCCGAAACTGTATCCATCAAACTCTCTAGTTTCAATACTGTCCCTCGTACCATTTTAAGACCACCTGATAGGGTATTCATACCTTTGATAGCCATTATTAGTTCCGCTTCTTCCTTGGCGTTGAGAGCTATTACAGGAGTAATTTCTGTAATGTCCTCTAAACTTATTGGTTTCCCTTGAATGATTAATCGCATAAATCTTTGTTTTTTATTTTCAATAACTCTGTTTCCTTTGGAGAACAACCGAACGTCTTACAGACAAACTCCTCTACGCTCCGATAATAGCGGTCATTGTCTACGCAATAGGCTTCTTGAGAAACGTCCGGTTGAAAGTCGTTGGAGAATGTGTCGTATTTTGCTGGTAAGAGGAAAATGTACTTTCCGCCTATCCTTTTACCTCTTCGACGTGTTCGTGCTGCTACAATGAGCTTATATGCCTTTACGTCGTCGAAAGGAAGTAATTCATACAATATTACAACTTGAACCTTCATCAATAAATCTTTCTTTTCTCCAATTTTGCATCCATACATACTCTCCGGCGTATCTCTCAACATACGTAACCTTCTCCAGCCAACGTGTTTCCCTCTGATGGTTATGTTCTATCGTGATAGGTAGCCAAGCAAATTTAGACACTGTCCGCTTATCACCCAATATTGGTAGCTTCTTCTTTATTCTCATAATTTCTTGTATAGTCTTTAAATTCCTCTTCAGTCATAACCTTGAACCGTTGAGCGTAGACGTCCCAAAGAACGTAATTGCCTATTTTGATTTCTCTCAAGGTATGGTCTACGATAGCCCTCATATATCCCTTCCGGGAATGAAACGCAAAATCTACAGAGTTCCCACTTGTTCCCTTCGATTCTAAGAACTCCCCAATCTCGTCTACGTTTGAACCGTCAAACTGGTAGTAACGGATTCGAACTTTGCGGGTGACGGTAACGGTCTTGTAACTCATTGCTTCTCTCCTTTCTCCACTACTACGTAGCAACCGCTCGCAGAACCGTGGGAATATGCCGAGATATGAGTAATCACCCATCCCTCCTTTAGCATCTCATCTAATATTTCTTTATTGGTTGAGTCTACTCTAAAGAACTGTTGTTGATAAGGCTCTGCTGGTTGGGGGGAATCAATAGAAGTGTCATATAGTATGTATGATTCTCCGGCTGTTGGATAAGTTTCGTTGCCCGTCATATCATATCGACGATTAATGCCGCCCAAAATAAATGAAGGCAAACCGCTAGTTGGGTGCGGTATAACGGCTTGAACGTAATCATTGCAAAGAAAATTACCATATTTGTCTTTTACAATTACTTTTGACCCTTCTCTAATCCTTTTGTCTAACATAACTTTTTATTTTGAGATTAATAGATAAATTACTGCCAAAGCCAATAGGATAATCGTGACGATATATCCTGTCTTATCAGAACTTTGGGGAGAAGGCAAATCTACCACAGGTTCGTCTCCTTTTTCTTCCAAGAATAGTTCGTCTCCTTTTTCCTCCAAGAATAGTCCGTTTCCTTTCTCCCATTCCTTTACCGCTTCCCTACAAGCATCCGTCAAGGGTTTCATTAGTCTCTCCGAATATCCGTAAGAGAAGTCATACCGGGCTTCTCTTTTCCTCAATTCCCCAAACATACATTTACCATACTGAATCCTATTATTCCAAACTCTCAATTGCCACTCCGTATGTAGATTGCCCGGAACGGTTCGTGCGGTTATGAAATAAATACTTCCGTCATCATTTCTGGAAATATTAGTTATCTTGGGAGCTTTGGAGAAATACGTTTTGAGAACCTTCTCCGCTTGTTCTTTATTCAACGCTACTGTATACATGTTAGTCTTTTATATTTTGGTTATCAATCCTGATTTGTAAGTCCTTTATCTCCATATTTCCTTTTTGGTCTATGGCGTTCATAAGAGTTTTCGCACGCTCTTTCTGGGCGTCCTCGTCAGTAGATTTATTCCTTTGGCGTGGAAAGAGTTCGTGATAAAAGGGGCAATTTTTCCTTTCGCAAGCAACAGATTCTTTTTCAGCGTCGTCCCTAAAGGGATTCCAGCAAGACACAGAAAAGTCTCTGTTATTAGATTGAGAAGAATATTTACAATATTTCTGGAGAACAATGAATCTATTCTCTTTGAGAGATTTCTCTTCCGTTTTCTTTCCCATAACTTCAAATGTATATAGTTCTATTGGCTTCCAAGAGCTTTTTCTTCTCTACTTTGCCGTTCTGCCAGCAAAGGTATTTACGCTCTTCTTTCTCATATCCTCCACGTACATATTCTTCCGCAGTAGGAGAATCAACGAGACGAAACAAACTGCCTTCGTTGATTTTATTAATCTTCGATTTTTTCATTTTTCTTATACATTATGTCAAACGTCTGATTATACTTCAATTTCCCGGAAGTCATTACCCTCCGATTGCGAAGGTCTACCCGGTTAACTCTCACTCCATACAAGGATTCTTTCATAATCCCGTCCCGGTCTGGAACGAATTGGTATGCTAAAGAGGTCGCTACATACTCCGTAGAAGCTATGGGAGATTTACGGGCAACAAAATTCGTTCCAAACTCCTCAATAGCCTCTTCTATGGTCATACGTCGTGACCTCTTAGCAAATTCCTTATCAATTGGGTTTCTCTTACTCATAATATCTTGATTGATTTCTTAACGGCTGATATATACTTAGCATCGGCGTTCTTCATTACCGTCTCCCAATCGTCCTTTATCAACGGTTTCAATCCGGCGTCTATCAAGAACTTATAACGGTTTGGGGCTATCTTCCTCAAAAGGTCTGGATTAAGGATAAATATCCGTAACGTTTCCGCTAACACCTCGTCTAGGTTCGGTTCATATCCAGTTAGTTTCTCTTGACTAATAGTTCTACAAAGTTGCACCGAAAGTTTATTTATAAGTCTTGCTTCCTTAACGACGTGATGCCCGGTTTCGTGAGCTACCACTCCCATGCCCGTTCTATCTACTTTGTAACCCGGATAAGACCAAGACCGCATAAAAGGCACGAAAGCGATTTTAGCAACATTACTAGCCCAAACCCTTATTAGATTGTTCGTATAAAGTCCGCAATATCCGCCGGGACTACTCTCTTGGCGGAAAATTACGTATTTCGGAACGGTCAAATTATTAAGTTGTAGGAACTCGGTGCAAAGTTCGACGGAAAGGCGGCACAAGTCCGCCTTACTCATTTTCTTTAGATTCTCTTTGTAGTACATAATTTTCGTTATTTTCTGTTAGAAACTCTGGTTACTTAACCAAATCAACTGGTAAGGAATCCAAACCGTACTTCTTAAACAAAGCAACTACGCTCTCCATATTACAACTCTTCGTCTCTCCTTTCTCGTTACGGAAGAAATAAGCCGAACCGTTCTGTGAAATCCAATATCCCTTCGTGATAAGTTTAAGAGCTTCCTTTTGGGCTTTGGTAAAAGTCGTACTACGAGCGGTAGCAGTCCGGGCTATCTTTAGGAAGTCGGCAACGGTTAGTGCCTTTTCTGCCACTTTCTCACCTTCTTTCTTCCCCTTCTTCGTTTCGACGGTCTTTTTGCTGGAAGAGGCAGGGGATTTGTCCCCTTGTGCCTTCTTTGCTCCCGGCTTCTTCTTTAACTCCGGACGAATGCGCCAGTCAAATTTACCCGGCTTATGTTCCGTCCAAACCCAAAGTCCGTTCTTATGGATATCCCCAACCTTGCGTTCTACTTTCGCACGTCCGGCGTTCTTCTTCGTTACGGGTTTCTCCTCCTCTTTCGCTACTTCTTCCTTCTTCTCCTCCGGTTTCGTCTGGGTAAGTTCGATGAACTTCTTCAAGCCTTCTTCCGTAACCCAACCGCAAAAATAACATCCTCCCTCGTTCAACACAATCATACCTTTCTTTTGCAAAGAAGAGAAAGAACCTTTCAGGCTAGCTTCCGAGATACCGAACAAATCCTTAGCGTTCCGTGCTACTTCCTCAAACTGAAATGAACTCTCTTCTTCGATAGAATTACAAATAACTTGGAGTACTCGACAATCCTTTTCAGTCAATTTCGGTTTTTCTTGGGCAGTTACTTCTTTTTCCTCTTTTTTGTACTCCTCTGGGTATTCATTCTTCAAGAACTCTTCCAAAGCGGCAGCGGCAGCAGCATCCAACTGGTCGATACGACTTTTTGCTATACAATAAAGACGGTAGTAAAATTCCTTCACATTCGTCCCTTCACACAAGCTCTCCAACATTTCCTTATTATCCCAATTTTCGATAATAAGACGAGCGAGATTCTTACTTTCCTTGATACCTTCTCTCTTTGATTTAGAAACGGCGGATAACTTAGTAGCTAACAAGTTGTTCATTTCAACCATTCTCTCGTCTCTCACTTCTGTAATTTCGTTTAAAGTCTTCATAATTTTAAGTATTTTAGTTTGTTAATTTCTTATTTACACTACGAAGATAGGGACAATAAATGAGATAGAAAAATTTTTATCAATAAATCTTTGGGTTTTAGCCAATATTTAACTTTTTGCCCAAAGATTTTAACTAAACCAACAAAAAACCCTCCGAATTTCTCAATCCAGAGGGCTTAACTGCTTACTTTAATGTTTTGCCTATTCGCTAATAGGTTACAATGGAGTAAAAATACATAAACACAGTCTAAAAAAATATGTAAAAATATTCACCTTTATAAGATAGCCCGCAATGCGTAAATTACATAGGCATCTCTTACTTTTTTTATAACTTTGGCGTCTTTTACTCTTATACTCTTCAAATTCTTAATTATCTCCAAAATAGGCATCTCGGCAATATTCATCATATTCTCCAAGTCCTTCTCCGTATCTCCTTCAACGCTTGCCTTAAAGACGGTTCCGATTATTGAAACGTCTAACATAATCCCGCAAACATTCCGGTATGGGGCGTTATCCAAAAACACTCCAAAATATCTATGCCACTTTTCAGCTCCCAAAGGAAAAAGCTCCCGTATCACCCAACCGTTCCTCTTCGTAGATTTCGTCTTATCAAATTCTCTCCAAAGCAACGCTAATATCATCTCTTGAAGTTCTGGTATGGAATAATCTTCTGCCCGACGCATCCGGAAGAGACGGTTCAAACGCAGAGCATCCACGATTCTTTGCTTTGTAAACCGGAAGGAGCGAAAGAACCTCACCACTATACAAGTAACGGTAAACGCCGTTACAATAAATAACCATAACAATAATAAATCCATGTTGTTCAATTTTAACGGGTTAATACTTTAGTCAAACGCCCACGAGCAATATTGATACGGCTCTTTACCGTTCCCATAGGCAATCCGAGTATCTTAGCAATTTCTTCATACTTGTACCCGGTGAATAAATAGTTCAACGGAACTCTCAAAGAATCAGGCAAAGAGTTTATTGCATCCTTTACGTCAAGGGTTCTCGAATAGTCGTCAGCGTCCGTACCAAACAAATCAATACGACTGAAGTCTGCTCCTCCTTCCGAATCTCCTCCAATGTCAACTCCTCTTCGGATAAAGGCACGATAATCATTGATAAAGATATTACGCATAATCATACAAGACCAAGCCATTAGGTTTTCGCCGTCAAACTTGTCTCGGTTCTCTAATGCCTTCAATATCGTATCGTTTACAAGGTCATAGGCGTTATCCCGGCTGTGAGGGTAGAAGAATCTAGCCCGGTTCAATAGGCGGTCGTACAGGGCAGCTATTTGTGCCTCAAAGCTATTTGCCTGGGTATCTCGCTTCATACATTTTTCGTAAATCATAAGTAGTTATAAATACTTCTCCTGCCTCTGTATAGGAACGCAAGAACGTTTTGGAATACAAAACTGCTTTCTCCGCTTCCCCTTTATTTTTCCACCAAAACCAAAGAGCATGGGAAGGAACTTGACCCGGTAGATATACCCGGCGTTGGGTGATTTCAGCTTTCTCCTTTCCGCATTTCTCGCAATACAAGGTAGTGATAGAACATTCTCCCATGAAGTCTCCATCTTCTCGTATTTTGTAATATACTTCTGTTCCTTTCACACGATAAACGTGTAGGCAAAACAAACGGCGTAGAAGGGTTGTATGAAGTTTGAACTCCTCCCGGAACATCACCTCTGTTTCATCGCTCCGGGTAGCGGCAGAGCAAACGAGTTCTGGACATAAGCAATCATTGAAAGTCTCATTAATGTCTTGTAAAGACGGGCGGTTGAATTTAAAAGAACAAAACCTACAATCAGTTCCTCCTTTTACGCAACGATAAGTTTTGCCGAATCTCTTCACTACTTCCCCAACCGGGACTTCGATATGTTCGTATGACGGTTTCATTCCTTCTCCTCCTTTGCTTCGGCTAATGCTTTGAATATTTGCCTTCCTAGTTCTCTCAAATTACTTTCGTCCAGAACTGGTAGCCAAGAAGTATTGAATCCGTTTACAGATACTCCTACCGCAAAGGTAGAAGAAGATGCACGGGTAATGCTTATCTTTGGTTCCAACTCTTTCGGCTTTTCCCATTTAATCTTTTCTTCGGAATATTGTAAGAAATATCGAACCTCTGATATGGAGTGGCTTCTGATTATTTCCTTCTCTACCTTCTCCCAAACGGGTTCAGGCAATTCAATCTCCTCCCAACCGTCCTTTCTAGCTTTAACCCGGACTATTTTAGGAATCCTTATGCTCCACTTATATTCATTGTTTCTAATCCAAAAAGAGACGGTGAACACCTTCTTCTCTCCGTCTCTATCTATCACTGTGGATTTATGACCTATTAACTTTTTCATATCAATTTGTTTTACAATCTTAGAAACTTTGGGAATTTCTAACTAACCATAAAGTTGACGTAATGTCTAATCAATACTTGTTGTAACTCTTCACTTCCCGTCGCTCCAATTCCAATCTCTATTATAAGCATATGGTTTGATAAGTCGGGCAGAATATAAGAACCCGTAGACCCAAAGAAGAATGAATAGTCATCTCCCTGACCTTGGAATCCTCCTATGTCTGTAATCCAATTTTGTCCATCTAAAGTAAAGCGCCAATATACTTCTTGGTCGTTATTATCAATCATGTCGTTACTTATAAACATACTCCAAAAGAAGTGCACACTATTTGAAGTATTTATGGGAAAGTTGGTAAGTATAGCCATATGACTTATTTCAGCAACTCCGTCCGTCTGGATAAAGATGCCCGTTTGTCCTAGTGTAGCTACAACGCCACTCTTTGCCCCGGTAAAATTCCCTTCCGTGTTCAAAGACAAATTAGAGAAGAAAGGCATCCTTTCTTGAGAAACGGTTAAATTAACCGATTGCCCGGCAGCAGAGAAAGCTACTGTTTCGGTTCTATCAGTTCCCGTTGGGTTTGGGTCAACCGTAACTTCTACCGAAGAACTAGCATCAGCCTTGTCTGGAGAAACGCTTACAAAATTCTTTTTTTAATATTTCACTCATATCTTTCCAAAATAAAAGGGGTTCAACGTATTACTTATTTTGTTAATAAATAACTGTTGCCCCCCCCCATGAATTCCGGGTGCGTCAAATTTTTACTTTATCTTTCAAAACCCAAACGTTAAGTTCAGGATTCATCTCTGCCTTCCAAAGGCGCACTTCACAAGGATTTGCTTACTTATTAATAAAGTTTGGAATTTCAAGCTCTATTTTACAAGCACCAAGGTATTCTAAATAAGAAGCTCCCATATAATACTTACTTTCAGCTTCTTCCTTCGTATCGAATATTTCAGGCATCGCACGAATTTCCCATTTAGACGGATGAACATAAGGTAATATCAATTGTGCTACATTTACCCATTTCTCTATTTTCATAATTACCTCTCTTTGCTTAATGAACGTGATATTCTTTTCCGCAACGAGTACAACGATATATTTCCATATCGTTTCTTACATCATAAGGTTCTTCTTTCACCTTTCCGCCGCACTCCGAACAACGGAATACGAAAATGCTGATTATAAAATTCCAAAACTTTTTCATGGCTTCAATTTTTTATTCTTTTTTCTTCTTTTTAAGTTCTCCTGTATAATAGTCTTTATTCTTAACCTTGTGAGCAAATCTCTTCTCCTTGCTAGGTGGTGTATAATCTTTGGCAGTGCCACGCCCACGCTTAATGGGCTCATATACCTCTTCCGATACCTCTGGACGTGCTAATTCTGCCTCTGCGTCAAAGGCGGCGTTCCGTTGTTCCAAGTCCGCTTTTTGTTTACGGATTTTATTCAAGAACATCTCTTTGGTTCTTTGGGCTGAACTCTTCTCTTGGGGCGTTACTTCCTCTGCCTTGATATCCTCAACCTCCCGTCCGGCGGTACGTTCTATTGCCCCAAAATCATACGCCATAGTGCTTGGGTAGGTCATCGTTGCGTCTGGGTTGAAGTCTCCGCTTATTTCTACAAACTGTGCGTAGTAAGAATTATGTAACCCAGCAATCAACTTCTTGAGGTCGAAGTTCATACGAGCGGCAACACGACCAAGAATTATCTCTTTGAGGTTTATGGTTTTGAGAATCTCCTTTTGGATATGGTTCTGGATGACTACTTCTATGTTTACGTCCAAAGCTCCGTTAATATTCAAAACGTCTCCTTCCGCTTCTTTGCGAATTTGCTCAAGAGTACGCAGCATTGCATTATAAGCGTCAATAGAGTTCAAGGCAATATAACGGGACTTCATTTTCGAATACATCCACCCAAGCTCATCTAGTCTTGGACGTTTGTTATACAATCGTACGTCTGTAACCTTATTGCGGTATTCTTCCCGGCGTCGCTCAATCTCTACAATATTCTTCTTGAGTACTTTCTTTACGTCGTCCTCCTCAATAGCAATCCCATTATCTTCTCCCAAAATCTTTACTACCTCTACAACGGTAAACATACGCCCAAGTAGTTCCGTTATATCTTCCTCAAAAGGAGTAAGACGGGCCTGTCTCTTATACACATCTGACGCTGCCGACGAAGCT
>ENA-OZKN01000217-OZKN01000217.1-human-gut-metagenome-genome-assembly--contig:-NODE-217-length-37846-cov-7.716679_pt1 | contig 37846 bp, 38 predicted proteins | sample MGYA00244827_ERZ653766 | MGnify/ENA primary metagenome ERZ653766 (study PRJEB26926, sample SAMN06165281) | human gut metagenome | biome: ENVO:00009003; feature: ENVO:2100002; material: ENVO:00002003... | reverse complement strand
TAAATAGGTTTATTTCGCTAAGATAGTATCTTTGCATCGTGCAAAGGTAAACATTATAAATTTAAAATACGCTGATTTTGGAAGGAACTCATATAAAAAAGATTGTAAAAAAGAGTCTGCAAATACTACTTCCGTTGGTTTTGGGAGCTGCGATAATGATATGGATGTACCGCGGATTTAATTTCGGGCATGTGTGGGAAGTATTGGATGGCGGGATGGATTATAGTTGGATGCTGCTTTCGCTGGTATTTGGTGTGTTTAGTCACATCTTCCGGGGATGGAGGTGGAAACTTACATTGGCTCCGTTGGGTGAGTATCCCAAAACATCAGACTGCGTGTATGCTGTTTTTGTGTCGTATGCCGCTAATCTGATTGTCCCTCGTGTGGGTGAAATTTCCCGTTGCGGCATTTTGGCAAAGTATGACGGCACTTCTTTTCCCAAGTCTTTGGGGACAGTGGTGACGGAGCGTCTGATCGATACTCTCTGTGTAGCTTTGATAACAGGAGTGACCTTGTTGCTGCAAGCCGGTGTGTTTGCCACTTTTTTCAAAGAAACTGGAACTGATACGCGGGCGCTGACCGATGTGTTGACTTCTGCCCATTTTTACATTATTATAATATGTGTTTCGGCTGTTTGTGTGCTGGCCTTTTTTCTGATAAGGAATGTGGCGGTTTTTGCAAAGGTGAGAGGTATTCTGCATAATGTGTGGGTGGGTATCCTTTCGTTGAAAGATGTGAAGCAGATGCCGCTTTTCATCCTTTACACCGTTGCCATTTGGATCTGTTATTTCCTGCAATTTTACGTATCCTTCTTTTGTTTTGGTTTCTCGGCCGATCTGAGCATTATGGCGGCATTGGTGATGTTTGTTGTGGGTAGCATTGCAGTCGTTGTTCCCACCCCTAATGGGGCAGGTCCGTGGCATTTTGCTGTCATAACAATGATGATGCTCTATGGAGTGGGTAAAGAAGATGCAGGAATTTTTGCACTATTAGTGCATGGAATACAAACCTTTTTATTAATTTTGTTGGGAATATATGGATTAGCGGCTTTGCCGTTCACTAATAAAACTAAGAAGTTATGAGTACAATTCTCTCTCTTGCTCCGCAGAACGTGTGGAAGCATTTCTATTCATTGACTCAGGTTCCCCGTCCTTCGGGTCATCTGAAGAAGATTCAAGAGTTCTTGCTGAACTTTGGAAAGAGCATCGGTGTAGAAACATTTCAAGATGAAGCAGGTAACATCATTTATCGTAAACCTGCTACTCCCGGTATGGAAAACCGTAAGAAAGTAATTCTTCAGTCACATATGGACATGGTGCCCCAGAAGAATAACGATACAGTACATGATTTTGAAAACGATCCCATCCAGACTTATATCGACGGCGATTGGGTGAAAGCCAAAGGCACCACATTGGGAGCTGACAACGGTATGGGTGTAGCTGCTATTATGGCTGTTTTAGAGGACAACACACTGAAACACGGACCGTTGGAAGCATTGATTACCGCTGATGAGGAAACCGGAATGTTTGGTGCATTCGGCTTGAAACCGGGTACGGTGGACGGTGATATCTTGTTGAATCTTGATTCGGAAGAAGAAGGTGAACTATATATCGGTTGTGCAGGCGGTGAAGATCTGACTGCTACTTTGGAATACAAAGAAGTGGAAACCGACCCTGATGATATCGCTTTGAAAGTGACTTTGAAAGGACTTCGCGGCGGTCACTCCGGTCTTGAAATCAATGAAGGCCGTGCCAATGCCAATAAGTTGATGGCACGCTTTATGAATCAGGTGATTGCTTACGATGAGGCATGCTTGGTTTCATGGCAGGGTGGAAATATGCGTAATGCCATTCCCCGTGAGTGCGAAGTGGTGATTACTATTCCGGCTGAAGAAGAAGCAGATGTGATGGAATATGTACAAGAATGCGAGACTTTGTGGAACGAAGAATATCATGTGCACGAAACTCCGATCAGCTTTAAGGCAGAGCGTGTCGAACTGCCTGCAATGATGGTTCCCGATGAAATCAGAGACAATCTGGTTGATGCCATCTATGCTTGTCAGAACGGTGTGTCACGCATGATTCCGACCATTCCCGATACAGTGGAGACATCTTCCAATCTGGCTATTGTCACTATCGGTGGCGGTAAAGCGGAAATAAAGATTCTGACCCGTAGTTCACGCGACTCCATGAAGGATTATCTGAATACTTCTTTGGAAAGCTGTTTCTCTATGGCAGGCATGGAAGTGACACGCACCGGCGGTTATTCCGGTTGGGAACCGAATGTTGATTCTCCTATCTTGAAAGCAATGAAGGAATCGTATAAGGCACAGTTCGGCAAGGAACCGGAAGTGAAAGTGATTCATGCCGGTTTGGAATGTGGCATCATCGGTGCCGTTGTTCCGGGCTTGGATATGATTTCTTTCGGACCTACCTTGCGTTCTCCTCATTCACCCGACGAACGTTGTTATATTCCTTCGGTTGCCAAGTTCTATGATTTTGTAGTGGCAACATTGGGCAATACGCCTGTCAAAGAATAAAGAATATAAATTCATTAAAATAGTTGCAGATAAGGCTGGATTCTTAGAGTCCGGCCTTATTTGATATTAAGTCCATGCTTATTCCTTCGTAGTCGGTTGTTTCCGAAAGGCTGTTTTCGTTGAATAATAAAAGAGCGTCCGATAGAGCGCACCAACCTGTGAAATGTATGTGTATTTATTGGTCATCAAAGGTATGAGATATCGCTTAAAGTTCCAAATCTATTTGTGTCTTGTTTTTTGTTACTTAAGACAACGGACGTACTGCGCTTGCTTTGGATAAATGAATTACACCTTTTCGGGTATATTTTAAAAAGAAGCACGAACAATTATACCCATTTGGGTGTAATTGTGGAATCTTTTGTTATATTTGCACCTTAAAGGGTATAATTATGAGCGATTCATTACCATTGTTTATAAAGGATATGCGTAAAAAATTTGGGCTTACGCAGGTGGATTTGGCAGCTAAGTCGGGTGTCGGATTGCGTTTTGTACGTGAATTGGAGCAAGGTAAGGAAACTTTGCGGATGGATAAAGTCAATCAGGTACTTGCTCTTTTCGGGCATAAAGTAGGGGCAGTGCCCATAAGAAAGGAGGATGAAGAATGAAAAGAGGGAAGATATTTCTTTATGATACCTATGCCGGTCTGCTCACGGAAGATGAAAATGGTTTCACTTTTGTTTATGACGCTGATTTCTTGAACTCCGATAAGGCGGAAGCCATTAGCCTGACACTCCCCTTGACGGATAAGCCGTATCATGACACTGTGTTGTTTCCTTTCTTTGATGGCTTGATTCCCGAAGGATGGCTTCTGAATATTGCAGAAAACAGTTGGAAGATAAACCAGCGCGATCGTATGTCGTTATTGCTGGTGTGTTGTAAAGACTGCATAGGGGCAGTAAGTGTGATACTTGATGAACCGGTTTAATTGAGATGCGATGGGAAAATGTTTATATTGCTATAAGGAGTTGAAAGAAGGTCAGGTGGATTATCATCCGGCTTGTGCTCAAAAACTGTATGGTACACGGCAGGTTCCTCATCTGCCTTATGTGAGAAGCGAAATAGGGGATTTGGCCAAGCAAGTGGTCAGAGCCCGGACTACATTGACCGGTGCACAGGCCAAATTGTCGCTTGATGTTCGCCCCGGTGGAAAGAATGAACCTGATCGTTTTACGATTGTCGGGTTGTGGGGACGGTTTATCCTGAAGCCACAAACGGACATTTACCGCTCTTTGCCTGAGCTGGAGGATCTCACAATGCACATGGCGGAAGCAGCCAAAATAGCTGTTGTGCCTCATGGATTGGTGCGTTTTGCCGATGGAGAGCTATGTTATATCACCCGACGTATAGACAGGAAGGCAGATGGCAGTAAGATAGCGATGGAGGATATGTGTCAGTTGACCGAACGGTTGACCGAATATAAATATAAAGGTTCGTATGAGCAGATAGCCAAGGCTATCAAGAAGTATTCCGCCGTTCCGCAACTCGACTTGGTGAACTTTTGGGAGTTGGTGATATTCTCGTGGATAACAGGAAACTCGGATATGCATTTGAAAAACTTCTCATTATATAATGTAGGACTTGGTTATTGTCTGACACCTGCATACGATTTACTCTCTACCGTCCTTGTTATGCCCGAAGATACTGAAGAATTGGCATTGACACTCAATGGAAAGAAGCGGAAAATATGTCGGAAGGATTTCGAGTCGTCTATTGTCGCTTCGGGGGTCAGTGGCAAGGTGATAGAGAATATCGCCAAAAAGTTTCGACGGTCTGTTATTAAATGGATGGATTTGATTGACAATTCGTTTTTGGCGGATGATTTGAAGAAGCAGTATAAGCGTCTTATCTTGAAGCGTTTGCTTCTGCTTCGTTGAGAAAAGCAGAAATTCCGTTTCCCTTGTTTTGTTAATTTAACCAATTAGGATGCAGTGCTGAACTACATAATGCGTTTCTTTGTTAAAGGAACAATTAAAGACGAAGCTTATGAATACTCGTTATTATTTTCTGATAGTGCTCTGGGCAATGAGTTTATTTGCTCCATTGCATGCACAAACTTACGATAAAATGTGGAAAGAGGTAGAACAACTTCAAAAGAAAGACCTTCCTCAGTCTGTGGTGTCCGCATCGATGAAAATCTATGATAAGGCAAAGGCTGAGCGTGATGTGCCGCAAATGATGAAGGCATATCTGACTGCCATGCAATATCGCACTCTTGTCACTCCCGATAGTCTGGAGACGGATATGAAGGGATTGGAAAACTGGGCAAAGCAAACGGAAAAAGCGGAAGACAGGGCGGTGCTCTATTCCATTTTGGGTGAGTTGACTATCTCGAAAGATGTAAAGCAAGGTTTCAATTTCTTGCAGTCTTCACTGAAGGACAAAGACCTGTTGGCAGCCTGTCCGGTGGAGAAACTGAAGCCGATGGTAAGAGTCGGGGAAATGAGCAAACGCTATTTTCATGATAATCTGTATGATTTGCTGGCGCGTCGTGCCCTCTTGCTGATGAAGCAAAACAGGTGGGAAGCAGCTTCTGTCGGGAACCAGACCAACAGTCTGCCGGCACAGGTGAAGGATATAAAAAGCTTTATGGCATATACGGCAGTACCGGTGTCCGAATGTGATTTCGTGGCAGCAATTCTTCAGAATTATCGTTCGCTTTTGACACTGTATGATACTCCTGCGTATCGTTCGGCATGGATGGTGACCGGCATCGGAGCGTTGGATTATCTGTTCAACACGTTCAATCAGAACTTTTCCAATGAGGATTGCCAAAAGGAATTACGCTCTTGGATAGCCGGATATCCCGATGAGGAAGCCGGAGCTGAGGTTTATCTGGCCCTGTCGGATTACTTGCAGAAGCAAAATAATCAGGTGGAACGCCTGAAAGTGGTACGTGAGGGGATTTCCAAATACCCTCGTTATGTCGGTGTCAACAGGCTGAGAAACATAGAAAAGGAGATATTGAATCCTTCTCTGTCATTGAAAGTGTCTGCGGCTTATCCGGGCAAGATGCAGGAGGTAAGAGTGAACTATAAGAATTTGAACGGCTTTACGTTGCAACTGTATAAGATAAACTTACCCGTCACTTCCGTGATGTGGGCAAGTAAGATGAAGAATTTTGTTGCAAAGTATGGTAAGTTGCAAAAGGAGGAAAACTTCTCGCTGAAAGGAACTGCCGATTATTTGCCGGTCGATACTACGCTTCAGATTCAGGCTCCGCAGCCGGGTATCTATTACTTGAAAGCTGTACCGGAAGGAAAAGTCGGCGAACCGGGTGGAACATTGATGTATGTCACTGCGTTGAGGGTGATTTATCGTCCCTTGCCTGACGATGACCTGGAACTGGTTGTGGTGGATGCCGAAAGCGGACATCCTGTGCCCGATGCCGAGGTGGTGATTTATACCGGTACGGACGGACGTTTCATGCCTTCGCAAACCTATACGGCCGATAAAGAAGGTACGCTGAAACTCGGGTTTCCCGATAAGAAAAGAACTATCATGTATAATGCCCGCACTATGAGCGATACGGCTATGCCGATTGCAGACTTGTGGAAACAAATCTATTACGCTCCTTCGGAGAATCGCGAACAGGAGGTGTTGAGCCTGTTTACAGACCGTTCCATCTATCGTCCGGGACAAACGGTTTATGTTTCGGGCATTGCGTACAGGCAGCAACAGGATGATACTCAGGTGTTGGCCGATAAAGAATATACGGTGACTCTGTATGATGTCAATAACAATAAGGTGGGCGAGGTGAAGGTGACAACCAACTCGTTCGGCTCTTTCAGCGGTCAGTTCACGCTGCCTTCTCCCTGCCTGACCGGTTACTTCAGGTTGCAGGCCGGTTCTGCTTCCGGTGGCTTCAGGGTAGAGGAGTATAAACGTCCTACCTTCGATGTTGCTTTTGAACCGGTCAAGACCGAATATCAAATAGGCGACTCTGTGCTTCTCACCGGTGTGGCGAGGACATTTGCCGGTGCTCCGGTGCAGAATGCAAAGGTGAATTATCATATCACCCGTTCTTTCTCTTGGTTCTGGCGCTTCCGGGGGGGCCGTTCTGCCGCTTGGGATGGGGAAACGATGACCGATGCCGAAGGCAAATTCACCGTCACGGTGCGTCTGGAGGCCGATTCCGATGTGAAGGATTTGCCGACATGGTATTATACTTATCGGGTACAGGCGGATGTGACTGACGGTGCGGGTGAAACGCAACAAGCCAACCTGTCGTTGCCCTTGGGTAAAACTTCCGTTGTGCTCGCTATTGAGGGATTATCCGCACAGACGGTGAAAGAGAAAGCCCGGGAATTGACCTTCTCTGTTACTAATTTATCGGGCGAACCGGTAGATACAGAGGTGATTTATCAGGTGTTTAAACCAAATAAAAGTAACCATGAACCCGGTGAGAAAGTGTTGCAGGCTACAGTTGCATCCAATAAGAAGTTTGTGCCCGAAGCATTATACCGGCTTCCTTCCGGCTCTTATATCCTGAAGATTTCGGCTAAAGATGCGCAGGGCAGGGAATGTACGGAATCTCAAGGTTTCCTGTTGTTCTCGCTCGGCGATAAACGTCCGCCGATTGCCACCACCGATTGGTTCTATCAGGACGGAGAGAAATTTGAGGGAGATTCTCCGGCTACTATCTATGTCGGCAGCAGTGAAAAGAATATCTATCTTCTTTATGATGTCTTTTCCGGCAATAAGCGGGTGGAAAGCAGACGTGTGCAGTTCTCCGATTCCATCGTCAGTTTCCCGCTTACTTATAAACAGGAGTATGGAAACGGGGTAATGGTAAGTGTTGCCTTTGTGAAAGACGGACAGCTCTATGGTCACTATGCACGGATTACCAAACCCGAACCGGATAAAGAGTTGCAGTTGAAGTGGACTACGTTCCGTGATAAGCTTCGCCCCGGTCAGCAGGAAGAATGGAAACTGAGCGTGCTTTATCCCGATGGCCGTCCGGCTGATGCCGAACTGCTGGCGATGATGTATGATGCCTCTTTGGACCGCTTCTATACGCACGACCTTTTCTTCCGCGTGAACTTCACCCGTAACATTCCACATTCCTTATGGAACAAATGGTATACACGGACTGAATATATCTATCTCAATTTCCCCTTCAAGAGCCTGAACACCTCTTCGTACTCTTATAGTGAATTGCTGGTTCCGTCCGTGGGTGTACGGCATTGTGTCTTGGAGAGTTTGCCTGTCGGTTGGGGAATGAATTCGCGTGCTGCCCGACCGAAAATGGCAGATGATGTCCAAAATGTGGCGATTACAGATGTGGTGTTTGAGGAAGAAATAATTCCTGTGTTGAGAGCGGAAGCAATGGATGCGGGTGCTTTGGAAGAAACAGGGAATGTGCAGGTGCGTCAGAACTTTGCCGAAACAGCTTTCTTCTATCCGCAGTTGCGTACCAACGGGCAGGGCGAAGTCAGCATTTCGTTTATCCTGCCCGAGAGCCTGACAAAATGGAAGTTTATGGGGCTGGCACATACCAAGGAGGTGGATTACGGCCGGATAGAGGCAACCGCTACTGCCTCCAAAGAGTTCATGCTTCAACCCAATATGCCTCGTTTTGTCCGTGTGGGTGATAAGGCAAATATTGCCGCTTCACTGATTAACCTGTCGGATAAGGCTGTTGCCGGAACTGTCAGAATGGAACTTTTCAATCCTGAAACAGAGAAGGTCTTCTATACTCAGAAGCAGAAGTTCGGAGTGAAAGCGGGAGAAACGGGCAATGTGAGCTTTACCTTTGACGTCACTGATAAGTATACTGTATTGGCATGCCGCATGGTGGCTGAAGGAGATACGTTCAGTGATGGCGAACAGCGTTACATCCCGGTGTTGACGGATAAGCAGTGGGTGACGGAGAGTGTGCCGTTGGATGTAAACGGCAAAGGAAGTTATACCTTCTCATTGGAGCATCTGTTTAATAACCACAGTCGTACGGCATCCGGCCGGAAGATGACAGTGGAATTTACGAGCAATCCCGTATGGTATGCTGTCATGGCATTGCCGGTGGTTGCGGTTCCGCAGGGAGAGGATGCGCTGTCATGGGCTTCTGCTTATTATGCGAATGCGTTGGCCGAGTTCATTGTGAGTTCAAATCCGCGTATCAAACAGATATTTGACAGTTGGCTGGCACAGGGAGGCACTAAAGAAACTTTCATGAGCCGGTTGCAAAAGAATGAGGAGTTGAAGAACATATTGCTGGCAGAGACACCGTGGCTGACTGAAGCCGTGAATGAAGAAGAACAACGTCAACGTATTGCCACCTTGTTTGATTTGAACACGATGAGTAATAAATTGTCTGTCTGTGTGGCACATTTGAATGAGCTGCAAAATGGGGATGGTGCATGGAGCTGGTACAAGGGTATGCCGGGCAATCGTTATATGACTACGCAGATAACGGAAATGCTGACCCGCCTGCAAGTGATGACCGGTGGAAAACTGAATCAGGCTCTCTCTGCCATGTATCAGAAAGCATTAAACTATCTTACCGTGCAGGCAGGGAAAGAATACAAGGCAATGAAGGAAGCCGAAAAGAAAGGCGTGACGAATGTCAGTCCTTCAGAACAGACGCTTCAATTTCTGTATATATGTGCTTTGAATGGCAAAGCCGGAGCAAATGCCGATATGAACCGTTATTTTATCAGTAAGCTGAGTGCACAGGCGACCGATCTGACTGTTTACGGAAAGGCGCTATCTGCCATTGTTTTGCAACAGGCCGGAGAGACGGTAAAGGCGAAAGAGTTTGTGCAGTCTGTTATGGAGTATTCGGTGATGACAGACAAGATGGGGCGTTATTTTGATACTCCCAAGGCACATTATTCTTGGTTCGGTTATAAGATTCCGACCGAAGTGGCTGCAATGGAGGCGGTGCAATACGTTACCAAAGACGAGCAGGCGTTGAGCCAGATGAAACGCTGGCTTTTGAAAGAGAAGCAAACGCAGGTTTGGGATACTCCTGTTGCTACGGTGAATGCTGTATATGCCTTACTGAATTCGGGAACGGACTTATTGGCAAACTCTGATGCCGTGAAGATTACCTTGGGAAAAGAGGTGATTCAGACGTCGGCGGAAGAGCCGGTGGGTTATCTCAAGAAGGTGGTTGAAGGCAATGTCCTGAATCTGAAGAAGGTGACAGTGGATTGTGAAGGCAGCGGTATGGGTTGGGGAGCTGTGTATGCCCAATATCTGGAGAATATGGATAAGATGGGTGAGCAAAGTAGCGGTTTGTCTGTCAGCCGTAGCCTTTATAAAGGAGAGACGCTCATAGAGGAGGGCACTGTATTGAATATAGGTGATAAGATTACTGTCCGTCTGACGGTAAAGGCAGACCGGGATATGGATTTTGTACAGATTAAAGATGAGCGTGCCGCTTGTATGGAGCCGTTGGCAGCATTGTCAGGTTATCGCCTGAGCACAAACCTGGGATATTATCAGGCAACGAAAGATGCTTCCACTTCTTTCTTTGTCAATCAAATGCGTAAAGGAATGTATGTGATAGAGTATCAGGTGTATGTGACCCGTTCGGGAGAATACCGGTCCGGGATAGCAACGATTCAGTCGGCTTATGCACCCGAGTTCGGCGGGCATACAGGAGGATATAAAGTAGTGGTGAAATAGAATTGTAAAGGGAGTGTGTCAAAACTAAACCGGGCTATTCCATAGCCCCTACGAACTAAACGATAGTTTTGACATACTCCCTTACAACTTAATGACAGGTTATTTTCATTTGGAGATATCCGCTTGTCTTTTGACGCTGCGGCCTCCATCGTATTCCAACCGGAAATCAAAGTTTCCTATTGTTCCGTAGAAGTAGTTTCCATTGACATGCGGATAATCTATAATGATGGATTCCCCGGTATCATAGTCTATATATAACCGTCCGTTCTCAATAAACCAGTCGAATTTATAGGTATCGTAATACTCAAAGGGAGGAGTGGTATAATAGAGGTCTTCCGTTCCCACACCGTGGTCGGGGCGAGAGCCGGATGTGAATGTGATATAGCTGTCCAAAGGTTCACCCCAAGAATCACCGGCACCCATATCGCCGAACTATGTCACTCCATACAATCCCGATAAATCAAAACCGATGTCTTCATCGCTCTCACAGGAAGTGAAACCGAGCGTGACAACCAGTGCGGCCAGCATACATAGATAATTCTTCCATGTTCTCATAATATTCCAGTTTATAGTTTTAATCTTTTTGTTTTAACACCTTCTAATGCAAAGATAATGCTTTTTTTCCTTATCTTTGTTACTTTAAACGAAGAATTTAGTTTGGTATGAAATACATAATGTTGATAATAAGTATGTTGCTGGGATCGGGGCTTTCAGTCTTTGCGCAGCCAAAAGCCTCTTTTGATAAGACAATGCACGAATTTGGAACCATTTTATGGAAGAACCCGGTAACGGCTACCTTTAAAATAACAAATAAGGGCGATAAGCCGTTAGTGATATCCAATGTCACCACTTCCTGCGGGTGCACTGTTACCGACTGGACCAAATCTCCTATCCTGCCGGGGAAAACGGGTGAAGTCAGTTCTACGTTTGATGCCAAGGCTCTCGGTCGTTTCCGGAAAAGCATCGGCGTTTATTGCAATGCGTCAGACAAGCCTGTTTATTTGTCTTTTCGCGGAGAAGTGACCGCCGACCCCAAGAACTATACCTTTACCCATCCTTATCAAATCGGTGCAATCCGCCTGAATAAAGAGGAAATAGAGTTTGACGATGCGAACATGGGAGATAAACCGACCATCGAACTGCTGATAGCCAATACTTCGGACCGGGTCTATACACCTGTGTTGATGCATCTGCCTCCTTATTTGAGTGCGGTGGCCACTCCCGACAAGCTGGGGCGTAACCGCACCGGAAAGATTAAGGTGACTCTTGATACCGAAAAACTTCCCAAGTTGGGATTGACCACTGCTTCGGTATACCTGTCACGGTTCCCCGGAGACAAGGTGGGTGAGGAAAATGAAATTCCGGTTTCGGCTGTGCTGTTGCCCGATTTCTCTCGCATCAGTCAGCAGGAACGCCTGAATCCGCCTGCCATCCATCTTTCTGCCAAAGAACTGGTCATGGGAGAATTGGCAGATGACGAGAAACGTTCGCAGACGATTATAGTGAAGAATGTGGGTAAATCCAATCTGGAAATACGTGATTTGCAAGTGTTCAACTCTGCTTTGGGAGTGCAGTTGAAGAAACGTGTCTTGAAGCCGGGGGCAACGACCAAGATGAAGATTACGGCTTATGGGCATAACCTCAGAAGAGTGAAAGGCTCACCTCGTGTATTGATGATAACGAATGACCCGAACAGCCCGAAAATAATTATCAATGTGAAAGTAACCTCAAAGAAATAGCTATGGAACATCCTGAAAATAGTGAAGAATATAAGGGATTGGTCGTCAATGCGGGCATTGAACAACCATCCATTGTGAATCCTTATTTGAAATTCCGCAAGAAACCGCGTCGCCGTGAGTTTTCTGTGGGAGAGTATGTGGAAGGTATTGTGAAAGGTAACGTGACCGTCTTGAGTCAGGCCGTGACACTGGTGGAGAGTGTGAAACCCGAACATCAGGCCATCGCTCAGGAGGTTATAGAGAAATGTCTCCCTTATTCCGGCAGGTCGATTCGTATCGGAATCAGCGGAGTGCCGGGTGCCGGCAAGAGTACCTCCATTGATGTTTTCGGGCTGCATGTGCTCCGACAAGGAGGAAAGTTGGCTGTCTTGGCCATCGACCCCAGCAGTGAGCGTTCCAAAGGCAGTATCTTGGGCGATAAGACCCGCATGGAGAAACTGTCCGTCCATCCCAATGCTTTTATCCGCCCCAGCCCCTCGGCAGGTTCGTTGGGCGGAGTGGCACGAAAGACCCGTGAGACGATTATCCTGTGCGAGGCAGGAGGGTTTGATAAGATATTCGTCGAAACGGTGGGAGTGGGGCAGAGTGAAACTGCGGTACACTCCATGGTGGATTTCTTTCTGCTGATTCAACTGGCGGGCACGGGAGATGAATTGCAAGGCATCAAACGGGGTATCATGGAGATGGCGGATGGCATTGTCATCAACAAGGCCGACGGCAACAACATAGAGAAAGCGAAACTGGCAGCGAGCCATTTTCGGAATGCGCTGCACCTGTTTCCGGCACCCGATTCGGGATGGTCTCCCAAAGTCCTGACTTATTCGGGCTTTTATGGCTTGGGCATCAAGGAGATATGGGACATGGTTGATGAGTATTTTGCTTTTGTGAAAGCCAATGGCTATTTTGAACAGCGCCGTAACGAACAGGCAAAATACTGGATGTACGAGTCCATCAACGAGCACCTGCGCGACAGTTTTTATAATAATGAGACAATAGCTTCCATGCTGGCTGTGAAGGAAGAGGAAGTGTTGAACGGAAAGCTGACTTCTTTTGTTGCGGCAAAGAAGTTGCTGGACGCTTATTATGATACGTTGAAGTAAAAAGGGAGTGTGTCAAAACTCAACCGGCCTATCCCATCGTCAGCTGGAGGGGCAGGGTTTGCCTGCCCGAATGCATAAAGCAAACTGTTTTCGGGCGAGCGAACCTCGCCCCTGCGAACTAAGCGACAGCATTTTTTATCGTCCCGTTGCCTTTTTATTGTTTCTAATGAAAACCCATTCATCTGTTTCAGCATGCAGGCAGAAATATTCAGTTTAACCTCTTTCCATTCTTTATCTCCTATATTCCATATACCTATCATATGATAATTATAGGAGTTTCTGCCGAAAACATACATGCAGCAATCGGGTTTGGCAGAGGAAATGTTCGGATTAGCTGTTGTAAAAGAGCTTTCGAATGAAACTTGAACAGGCTCTGAAAGACTAAAGTGTTTTATCAAAAGAGCAAGGAGTTTTTAGCAAAGACCTTAGTCTTTTTTTTTAACTCCAAGGTCTTTTTTGATTATGACAAGTAATATGTTATGTAAAGTGCGAGTAAAAGTTGGTTTATAATCAAGTTGTTATGAACCAACTTGTCACTTACACTTTACATAATATTATCAATGTCCAAGTCCCTTTAACCACTCTAATAGGTTCTTATTTCGTTCCCACTCTTTTTCTGTTATAGTATTAGGGGTTAATCTGGTATAGGCATTTTCAAGTGCTTCACGTTTTGCTTTGGAGTCGGCACGTGCATAAATATCAGTAGTCTGTATGGAAACATGCCCTAAAATATCACGTATGTATACTAAATTTACTCCTGCCTGTAAAAGATGCATTGCTTTACTATGTCGAATAGAATGACAACTTATTTTCTTTGGAATAATTTCCGGTTGCTGTTTATTTGCCATGTCTGCATAGATTTTCAGAATATACGTAATACCCTCTCTTGTTAATTTTTCATGCCTACCATTGAAAAATAAAGGCTTTTTCATCATGTTGGGATCATTCAAATTGTTTTCTTCCATATAACTACGCAAAATGTCAACTTGTGCTTCTGCCAAGGGGACTATACGGGTTTTACGTCCTTTCCCTGTTAATCGTATAGTGTATGGTGTTGTATCAATACGTACACAATCTACTGTGAGATCTGCGATTTCCTGTACTCTTGCACCAGTATCGTACATTAATGACAATAATGCTAAATGACGACGTCCTTTCCATGAAGTTGTGTCAGGCTGTGCCAATAATAATTTTATTCCCTCCATTGAAAGATAATTAGGAGGGCTTATTTCTGTTTTTTTTGCCTTTATCGACAATATACTTTGCCATTCTACCATATTATCTATTACTATATATTGGAGATACGAACAGAATGACCTGATTGCAGCAAGTCTATAATTACATGTTGCTGAAGTATTCTTTTTAGTATTGTGAAGCCATTGTAGATAATTGATGACATTATCCCGTGTAAGATGTTTCAATAGAAGTCGTTCAACGGGTATTCCATTGATATCTTTCATATAATTGATGAATTGTACGAAAGAATCACGATAAGAAGCAATTGTGTTTTTGCTCACATTTCGTTGATGTGGCAAATATTCAGATAAAAATCTCGTTAGATATTTTGCAAAATCAGTCCTAGTAGTCATAATCTGTTGTTATTTTTGGATAAACAAAAGCATTTATAGGAGAACACTGTTTTTCAAACTCCGGATACATCATACAGGTAAGTCGTACATATTTTTCAGTAGATGAAAGAGAACGGTGCCCAAGACATGCGGAAAGTATTGGTAGCCCTGTGTATAAATCCATACCGTTATGTCCCATTTGTACAAGCGAATGTACGGCAAAAGTATGTCTCAAGTCATGGATACGTGGCCCTTGTCGATTTCCTATATATGGTATATTGCATATTTTTAGCAGTTTATGAAAAAAGACATAAAGAGTACATACCCTGAAGCTTGTCCCGTCTAATTTAGTAAAAAACAGATGATTGGGATGAGAAATTTTTTCTATAGGCATTCTATTCCGATATTCTATATACTGTTTTAACACAATTACCATAGATTCACCAATAGGAACAAGGCGTTCACATCTGTTTTTTGTCTTGCGGAGATGTATGTATCCAGAGTCAAGATTCACATCCTCATTACGCATATATAAAGCCTCGGACACACGCATTCCTGTGCTATAAAGTAATCGAAGAATGACTGGCATGGAAATGATAGCTGTTTTCATACAATTGTTAAACAAACAGCTGCTATCGGCAGCTGTAAACAATTGAGATATTTGGTCATGTGTGTATATATAAGGTGTAAACTCCGATTTTGGTTGCTTTGGTATAATCGGTATATAACATACGCATCCATTGCGGCACATCAATGAGGTCAGTTGGCGCAATACAAGATATTTGCCATAAATAGTGATCTCTTTATCTGATATCCGTGATTTATGCCATCTCTTAACAAACTCTTCTGTTATATGTGGTTCCTGCAATCCTATGGAATTAGCAAAATCATCAAATTCTTTAAGTATCCATCTTACACGAGAATCAACAATACCCATTGATTTCCGGATTTCCAACATTCGTTTAATGTAGGGAGATAAAACACTACTGTAATTGAACTGTTCAGCCATAAAATGCTCCTCCTTTCTGCGTATAAAAACTATCTGGAATAGGTGGTACAGGTAATACACATTTCCTTAAAGCTACAAGGTTTATTTTTAGATAAGTCATCGTTGTTTCAGTGTTGCGATGTCCAAGAACTTCTGATATAATAGGCATGGTAGCCCCATTTTCAAGCATATTACTTGCTAAGGAATGCCGTAAAGAATGAGGACCATGGCGTTTTTTATCAATATTTACACCAGACAGGCGGATTATTTTATTGATATTACCACAAACCATAGACTGAGTGGCAGCAATATACGGGGCACGACTTGATAGAAATATGTTTTGGGAAGTAGATGCTGGACGTCCATATCTAAGATAGTCTATTATGGCATTACCGACATCTGCCAATAATGGAAGTTCAATGGTTTTACCTGTTTTTTGTATCCTCAATTTAATGAGATCATTATCCCAATCTATATCTGAGAACTTCAAACTCATAATGTCTGAAGCACGCAAGCCCAATCTTGATGCTAATAAAATCATTGCATAATTGCGCTTGCCCAAAGCACTACTTCGCGATACAGAATTTTCTATAACCTTAATCTCTTCCGTTGTATAATATGATGGTATGCGTTCTTTCTTTCGTAATTTATATGTAGCGAAGAATTCCTCAAATCGTCCATCTATAATGTTCTCTTGTCTCCAAAAAAGAAAGAGGCATCGAATAATAGACAAAGTCTTTTCCCTGTTTAGCTGTTGGGAAGAAAGAAACCGTATAACATGTTCCTCTGTTATCTGCTTTATATTTTGTACTCCAATCATATCTAAGTAATACAAAAAATTACCCAAACATGAACGATAGTGCTTTAACGTATTTTTGCCACGGCGTAAAGAAATCAAATGTAGAACCAACTTCTCCATCTGTTTTCCAATAGCACCATCAAGAGGGTAGAAAGCTGCTCTAACACATTGCTTTCTAATATATCCGACAGTCATAATGTCATTAAGAGCATGTATACTACGTATCCTTTCACATTCATGATTACTCATGTCTTGATGTTGAGTGGACTCTATAAACTTCGCACCTACATCAGGTGTATACATATCAATCCCTTTGTCCGACATGTACTGTAAAATGCCTTTTGTCCACAAACACTTGTAATAGTCAATAGTGCCCTTCGCATAACCACTTTCATAAAAATAATTGATACATTGCTCAATAAGCTTTTTAATTTCTACTTTTTCCATAAAATCATTCTTTAATAATTAGGATATATACAGAATGCAATATAATGAGAAGTTTTTATACGAAGGGACTAAATAAATTCTTTAATATTCAATAAGTTTGCTCACTTTATAAGTCTTGCACTTTACATAACATATTACTTGTCATAATCATATTTATGATAAGCTACTCATAACTATGAAGGATGGCATGGAAACCATCTGCCCTATGTGGGGTGGGGGCACAAATTGTTACCGGGAGAGACGTTCAGACCGGATATGAGCAAGGCACAGGCAGATTCTCTGCTGAGGGCGGATTTAAGGAAACTGTGTAGGATGTGCAGCTGTTTCGGGAAGGATGCCCTTTTGGTCGCCACCTTATCTTATAATGTGGGGTATTATCGTCTGGTCGGCTATGGGAAGATGCCCAAAAGCAGGCTGATACAGAAATTGGAAGCCGGAGATAGGGACATTTATAACGAATATGTATCTTTCAGATGTTATAAGGGAAAAGTGGTTCCGAGCATCGAACGGAGAAGAAATGAAGAATTTCAACTCTTGTACATCCATTAAAATCATAAACTCCAATTCGATTATGGAGATAATCTTCATATAGAATTGGAGTTGACTGATTGACTGTTCTAATAGTTTGCCAAATTGTTGGGTATATCTCACATTTTCGCTAATTTTGTATATAATCTAATTTATGGGTATAAAGAATGACGAAAGTATATAAGTATAGGGCAAATTTGATAGTCCAAGGAGAAAAACGAGATACTATTCAATTAGCAGATAAAGTTTTCTATGCAGCTAATCTACGTGTCTTGAATGATCCATTTGAAGGTTCTGTTGAATTACCAAAAGCAAATAGGCATGAACATTGGGTAACACCATTAATACAAGAAACATTTAATGTTGGCATTTATTCCCTGTCAAAGCCCAAGGATAATGAGACATTTCCCAATAATGAATTGCTTTGGGCTCATTATGCCAACTCTCATAAAGGTTTTTGTATAGAATATGAATTAGATACACTCGTCAATAATACATCATCAAATTTTGATATTAGTGATAAAATTCACCTTGCATATGAAAATGAACGACCAGAAATAATAGAGACAGATAGTATTTTTCAAGTACGAAAAAAGCTGTTTGGCACAAAATCCTTAGCTTGGGAGTATGAAAATGAAGTTCGATTAGTGTTTCAAAAAAGTGGTTTGAAACCAGTCATGGATAATGCAGTTACTGCCATATATTTTGGTTTGAATATGAGTTTTGAGGACAGACGTGATATAGTGAAACGAATGTCTAATAAAAATATAGATTTCTACCAAATGGAACGCATTGAAAATTCGTATAAACTAAAAGCGACAAAATTATTATTCGATTATTCATATAAAGTAATAAATATCGAACATCGTCCTACAGTTGACAACTATATGATTTTATATGAATCTCCCAATAAAGATGAAAATACAATCCGTGAATTTGTTGAACAGTTTAGAGCAAAATTATCTCGTCCAACAAATATCACCATCATTGATGATATAAAGGTAAAAGCAATAATGCAAAACTATAAACCACGGCAATTCATGTCTCAGCAGGAGATAGATATTCAGGCTAAACATTGGATTGCATATTCTACATTTGATGCTCCTGAATTTGTATGGATGTATCCTGAAAAATGAGTGATATGAATAATAAGGCAAACGGAATTTTGTCGTCTAAAAATTAGTATATTATAGACAAACTATTAAAATCCTACGTAAATTAGGCAGGTGTCATTTGAACCTGCCTAATTTGTTATTCTATGACTCATTACTTATTTCTGTAAAAATTGTATGAATCTTTCATTCTGCACGTTTTAGTTTACCGGAACGGCTTCCACTATTTCCGCTTCTTCGGGCAGACGTGACAACAGCAGTTCAGCCATCGCCCCGTTCTGCGGGATAAGGGCGGGGAAATCCGTCTTCCCGGGCTTGTATATCTCTGTCGCGACATTGTAGAGGTCCCAGGCGGTAATCCGTTCTTTTGCCATGACCAGTTTCAGCACTTCTTCCGTGAACTGTGATATCTGTCCTTGGTTCAGGGGATAGGTCTCTACGGAAGACGAAAGGTTCCGGTCCGCACTGTCGTGGGAAACACGCAATGCTGTCAGCAGCCCTATGTACATATATATTTCTTCCAAGGAGATAACCCTGCGTTTCAATCTTTGTATCCGCTCGATATCCTCGTTCATGTTCACCTCGAAATTCGCCATCCAACCGTCAACGGTGTCGAAGATTTCCTCCGTCGTTACCTTTCCTTTTCCATAATTGCATACGCTTCGCTCCGGGGAAAGGATACACTGGTTATGGCAGATTTTCACGCAAGGACCTATCGCTGCCTGTACCCCGTCCTGATGGTAGGCTACGACGAGCGTGGTCGTCAGTTCATCGGTTTCCCAATCCTTGATACGGATGGTGGTGAAGATGCGGCGGAGTATGTGCGCTTCCACCGCCTTCTCCCCGTGGGTCTGTTCCACTTGCGGGAGGATGCTTACACCGGGTTGCGTCTTGTTCCTGTTCTGTGCGGCGAAGATTTCCTCCACCTCGTAGTCGAGATTGTACTTTTTGCAGATATCCATCATGCGTTGGATGACCTGGTAATGGTAGATGCCCTGTACCGGGTTGTTGTAGATGTCGTTCTCCTTGTAGGTACGCTGCAATGTCTCGAAGTTCATCACTTCGATTCCGTTCTTCTGGAAATCAAACTGCTGTTGTTTTTCCAATACTGCCAAATTTGCCATAATCTTGAAATTTATAAAGTTAATACTATATGGTTCCTTATTGCTCCCATTGTTGCTGTCAGGTATGTATCTGCCATCCGTGGAACGGTTGCAGGGTTACAGCAAAAGACCTGTCCGGTATTCCATGGTAGAGCAGACCGCCCACGATGCCGGTTCTTCCGTCGGGATAGCGCTGCGTGAAGCCGAACGAATACGGGGCATGGTCATAATAGAGGGATATTTCACAGGGACGGTCGGGATTCTCCTCCCATTTTCTCAACCTGTCCAGACAGTTCTGGAACGAGGTGTCACCGATAGATTCGGCATAACGCTTTACATTCTCGAAATGTTTTTCATTCAGGATTTTCATGACTCTTGCATTTTATCTGTTAAACACGTCCGGCTCCGGGAGCCGGTATTTTTTATTTCTCGCCTGCCTGACTGTCCCGTGCCCGTATCCGGCAAGGTTCGGCGAAAGAAAATACCGCAGCCCCGGCGAGGATGATTTTCTTTCAGCCGGTCCCGAAGGGACCTGACCTTGCAGGGTACACAGGGCACGTGACTACCTTTGCAGGAGGGAAATGAAACATACCATTTTGGTATGGGCTTTCTGACTTTGTTCCTTATTCATCGTATGACATCATTTATTATCTCTTCCTCGTCAGTTTTTCCTTGCAGGAATGCCAGCAGGCGTGGAAAAAACAAGGCCGCGTAGTCCGTTCCGGTCTGGGAACTTTCACCGCCTTTCGTTGCACATGTGGCAAACCTGCCCAGCCCTTGGCTTTGCGATGGGGGTACGATATGGAAAGAGAGATTTCCCGTGGCATTGATATGCAGTCCGCCACGATAGGTGTAGAATGTTCTTGGCTCGCCGTTATCCGTTTCAAGGGTGACTTTTCTATACCCGTTCATCTTCAAAAGTTTTATCAATTCTTGGTTGGTCATAATCACTTGTGTTATTTGAATGTGTTACATTGATTTTTCCGCATGGCCTCCACCTCGGAACGTATTTCATGTTCCAAAGCCGAATATCTGTCCTTTTTTATCCGTAGCTTTTCACGGAAGCGCATCAGCTGCCCATCCGTGGATTCATCAAAGAACAGGTTGTTTGCACGTTGGTATTGGACATATTCCCGTTCTTTCCGTTCCGCAATGGAAATTTGTGCTTTGGCGGCGGACAATTTTGACAGGCATGAGTTGAAGTCCGTTCTCAGTCCGGTACGCTTGTCATAATAACTGTAATAGGTATTGACCTGCTTCTTAGGGTAAAGGCATTGCAGCCGGGCTTCACGCCAACGGATTACCCAACGGTGGCGTTCATGCAGGTCTCTTGGAAGGTTGTACGAATGAAGCCGGACCGGGTTGCCGGCTTCATCCTTGTATTCGATGGAAATGAATACCCAGCGTTCAATCCGCAGTTCACGCTCGGCACGTGCCAGTTCCCTGGCATATTCCATCCAGTCATCCATTCGTTCCTGTGCCATGTCGGGAATAGTTAGCTTTGGGTAACCGGTTCCAGAAAGGTCAGGTAGGCGGCAATCGCCTTGTGGCAACCCGAAAAATCGGGTGTGCGGCAACCACGCTTCTTGTAGAAACGAATGTTCCCGGACTTATTCAACCCGCATACATGACGGTTCAATGTCCCTTTGGTCCGTATATGGATTTCAAAGCCGTCCCGTTTCGTTATTTCAAGGAACATATTCGCCGGAATATATTCCCCATTCAGAAACTTCTGTTTCCCTTCGTCAAGCTCCTGTTGCCACTTCACTTCCTCCAGCCTGCGCTTCTCTTCTTCTTTCTCTTTTTGTTCCAGCCGTCTTTGCTCCTGCTTCTTCTGGTACGCTTCACGGGCTTGCAGCAAAGGAACCGTATCAAGCCCGAGTTCTTCAAAGACACGGATAGACAGCAGGGATACATGGTTCCCGTTTTCCGCATCCTGAAGCGTATTCGCGATCCAGTTTTTGCAATACCCGACAATCTTGTCTTTCTGTCCCTCCCTGCCAAGCGTTTCCCGGGAATACTGCCCACAGGAGAAATAGATGTCTTCAACCTTGCAGACTACATGGAAATAATCATAGTTCTCATTCCCGTATTCGTTCTTGTCCGATAACGAGAGATAGACATTTTCAGCATACGCTTCCAGCTCCATATACGGAGCCACGACGGTATTCCCGTCAAACTTGTATTTCAATACTTTTGCTTTCATGATTCATTCTTGTTTTGTCAGTCCGTACATATAGTCTGATATTTCCCTCTCGATATTGTCGTACATCCGGTTGAACTGTTCCTGGTATTCTTCCAGGAAAGCCCCGTCCGCATCGCACATATCTTCAAGCGTCTTTCCGTTCACGCGGCACAGTTCCATGTCAGCCAGCTCGCAGACTATCTCGCCGAGCATCGGCCGCTCCTTGTCTTCGGGTAGCAGCCTTCCTTCTTTCAGGCAACAATAGTTGCGGATGGCGATTCGTAAAAAGAGATCGCACTCTTCCCAGCGTTTGTCCGGGAAGAGCGTAAATGCCTGCTTCAATTCATCGGGCTGTCTGGCCCACCATTCGTTCAAGTTGTTCGGTTCCATATTCATAAGTTTTTAGTTGGTTTGCGTTTGTACGGCCTGCCATTGTCTATGGGCGATGATAAACTCCTGCCGTTCCTGTTCCATCCTTTTTTCCGTTTCGGGAGTGTAACCGAGGAATTCTATGTACCCTCCGTTGTAACCGGTCAGTTTGCACCGCATACCGGCTTCCGAAAGTTTGTCTATCCGTTTCTGTGCGCTCTTGGCGCTGGAATATTGTTTCGGCCAGAAGTAATGTTCTCCCGTGGAACCATAGGCATCCTCGCCGAGAATCAGCTTCCCGGAATATCTTTGGCTCGTTATGAAGTCAAAACGCGCCTTGCCCAAAGCCTGCCGCAGAGCCTTGTGCGCTGAACCTTCGGGATGCTTGAACACATCCGGCTGTCTCTCCTTGCCCGGCAGTTTCGGCAGTTCCACCTTGTAGGGCCGCTTATAACTGCCTATGCCCAATGTCAGATAGAAATTGGTATGGAAATAATCCGTCATCGCATCGCTGTCGTCGAAGTTGTATGACATGACAAAGTCGCATACATTCATCATCACCTCCTTTGCACGGTCTGTGAGGTCGGGATTCCGCTCTATGTTATAGTGGTTGATGCTGTCTTGTACCTTGCCGGATTCTTTGGTGAACGCTTCAAAGTCCGCGCTCATCAGTTTGATGTAAATGGAATTGTAGTTCTCCCGTCTGACAGAAAACCTGTATCTGGGATATGTTTCCTTGAGCCATGCACGTACCAGTTCCACAATCTCCGGGGTGTGCTGTCCCTTGTAATTGCGGCCTTTCCACCGGTATTCGTTATACACGTACTCGGTGTACTCCTTGGCCGTGGCCCCGGAATAGTCGTATTCATATCCGGTGGAACAGCCGGACACCACTGTAGAGTCCTTCCAAACTTCATAGAGCTTTCCAAACTCAATGTTCACCTGTTGCATGACGGCAGTGTCACCACCCTTGTCCGGGTGGTGCTGCAATGCCAGACGGCGGTACTCCTTCTTCAAGTCCGCCAGACTGTGTATGTTCTGAAAATAAGTCATAACCGTAAGTTTTTATGCCCCTGCAAGGCGGTTGATAAAATATTCCTGATAATCAAGGTCAAGACCGAGATTGCAGCAGGCTGCTTCTATGTCGCCGTCCCTCAAGTCATCCACATCCTGCAATTCGCGCAGGTATTGAAGTTCGGAATCCAGATACTCTTGCGCTTCTGTCTTGCCGCAACTGCATGAGTTGCAGATCAAGGTGATGATGTCTGTTCTCATATACTTGTCTTTTAAGAATTTTCGTCTGATTGTTTCTTGCGTATGGCTCTTCCGTCATAGAGCGCAACGGCACGTTCCACCAACAGTCTTTGGTTGTTCTCCGACAATTCGGAGTAGAACCGTTCTGCCGCGCCATAGATGGACTTTCCTGCTTGTGCGTTCCATTTCTCCCAGAAATGCTTGTACATTCCTCCGAACACGACCTTACATTCCTCCTTGCTCCAGGCGTTCCACATATAGTAGAAGAAGCTGGAGACTGCATTTTCAGCACTGTATTTCATGATTCTTCCGTTTCAGGTTCGACATTCTTTTTCCCTTCCAGTTGCTGCCATGCGGCATCATACATCCCTTGGAGCCAGTCGATGTTACTCGCTCCGAGTTCAAACGGGCTGTAACATTCCACTTCGTCACCGCTTTCCTTCTCTGCGGCAAGAACGGTCAGGCTGCTGTCCGTTACACGAAGTCCTGTTACCTTACATTCATACGGGTCTCCGTTCTTGCCAAACCATATCACCCAGACCGGATCGTATTCATATTCTTCCAAGAAACGTATTTCTTTCATGCAGTGAGAATAGAGCAACTGCCGTATGGCATCTATGATCTCCTTGCGTAGTTCCTCGATTCTTCCACTGAAATCAATGGCTTCGGAGGCTATTCCGTTTCTTTGGACCACGGAAAGAATCTGCATGTCAGGATGGGTACCGAAATTCCAGTCCAGCACTTCTTCATCGTCAAGCGTCGTGTGGATATTGCCGCCCAAAACCAGCCCGCAATCTTCCGACACCATTTGTTTTGCTTCGTCGTGGTCTTCAGCCACCACCGTGTAAGTGCCTTCGAAGGCATACCTTACTTTTACATCGTACTTTGTCATAATTGTTATGATTGGATTATTGAATTGATACTTGATTTGTTAGCCCGAAAAATTGTCGGGCATTTAACATTGTATTGAAAGCTGTGGGGTTCAGCCTGTAAAGCATAGGCAGGTTAAGTTTGACCATCGGGTAGTTTACCCAACCGCTCCTGCGTCTGTAACCAGTGTCTTCCGCCAGACTGTTTGACAGGAGGAATTCCATGGCTTCGGGATTGTTGTTGATGTCTATGAATGCCTTGTCCGGCAACGCAAATGCAGGTTCACATTCCAGATTGACCGTCAAGACCGTGTATGGCTCGTCGGTTTTAGGGTCTTTCAGGCATAATGCCAACCAGCCGTTATGATACATTTCCGGTGCGATTGCCAAATGCCGGTCATGATACGGAAAGGTCTTGCCGGAAAACGGACGGTTGCATTTTACGATTTCAAAATCATCTTCCCCGGCCGTGAACGTCATCATCGGAAAGGAGACATCTACAAAACTGTCTTCTTCCTTGTAACAGAGATATTCTTTTCCTTCTGAGAGGATTATGGCAAATTGAGTGTTCATACTATTAAATTGTTTTGTGATTATTCATTAAGCGGTTTAGTTGGCTACCAGGCTGACAGTGTTCCCGAAGAAGGAGTCATCCACGCCATACACGTGCTGCACTGAATAGTCATACTCGTTCTTTTCATTGTCCAGACGGAAATGGAAACTGTGATAATCCTTGACCTCTAATTTCAATCTAACATCATTCTTTAGCTTCATCTCAAGGAGGCTTCCGCCACCGAATGTTGAGCTGAATAGCCCGCAGCAGTTCCCTTTGGGGATGATGACTTCCTTCAGTGAGAAATTGGCATCATACAAATCCTTCAAACTCACCTTGCCGATATAGACTAACAGGTTTGCGCTACAACAGGAATTGAGCATTTCCTCGTAAAACTGTTCGTAGGATACCTGTTCCTTGCCATCCCTGGATTTCCGGTTCGGGAAACGTCCGTAAACCTTGTAGCCGTGCCCTATCAGGAGTTTCTTCACTTTCGCCGGATTGAGGTTCAGGCTGTCTATCATATCCCCGAAATAGGATTCATCGTAGCGATAGCCGCATTGCGATTCAAACCAGTTGGAGTTGATGCAGTCGTTGTTGGAAAGCATCTCTACGCGGATGGGAATGTCATCCGTGTTGTTTATCAGCTCTTTCATTACGTTAGAATCATTCCGGTTATAAATTTCATCACGGATTTCATCCTCATGCTCATCGAAAAAAGCATCGGTCTCGTCTTTCTTGAACCCATGCCACCGCACGCATACTTCCTTTAGTTTTTCTATAATCTCACGTACCGCAGACCATTCCGTATCGCAATACCAGTCATCTACCTTTTCCCACAGACTATCGTCATTCCGTTTGTCAAGGCATTGCTGGATAAGGTTATGCTGGTTGTCGAGATTGTCGCGGTAATCCGTCCACACCAGTGTGTAGGACTGTTCCATGAGGGATTTCACGAAATCCAATGTAAGCGTTTTCTGTTCTTCCATTTGTCTTTACCTGTGTACGGCAGGATTCTTTTTCCCGTACATGCCGTTATAAATGACAGGAGCGACCTTCCGGCCGCCCCTGCGTGATTTTCTATCCATACAACTCTTTCACTATCCTGTCGTATTTACTCTTTTCCATCTCCGTATTCCGGTTGAAATGGAAACGTGCCGTGTACCCGTAGCCCGTTCTCGGCTCTCCGCCGCATTGCTGTATAGCCATGTCGATATCCCAGTCGATGTCTTCGATGCTGAGCGATATGCTTGTGTTTCGTAACAGGTTTCGGGCAAGCCGCAACGCGGAGTCCGTCTTGTTCTCCTTACTCAGCTTGTCGAAAGCCATCATCGCGATTTCCTTGTTTTCTACCGTTATTGTACTCATGTTGCTGGTCAGTTGAATGTTAAACTGTCCCTTTGCCTATCACGGCTTGCCAGCATACCGAAATGGATGCTGAATATGCGTTGCCCGAAACAGACGGGTGAATTGTATTCCATGCGTTGCCACAGCGTGAAATGGTTGTCCGAGTAGGACCAGCGGAAATGTCCCGACAGGGAGCCGAAAGCGGGATTGACGTTCCTTCCGATAAGCCTCTTGTTCACATCCATGATATTGTTCGAGGTCAGGATGATGTTCAGGATTTCCACGAAGGCCATCTGCGTGAAGCAGTCTGTCGGGAATACCGGTCCGAGAAAATTGATATTCATAAGCGTTTGATTTTTAATCGTAATTGTCATCGAATACCTCGAAACGGGGAATGCCCGTGTCGAAGTAGTTGCCTGATATGCCCGGAAAGTACAGCAGGCTGTCGTCCCCGCTGTCCGGGCAGGGTTCATCGTCTATATAGGTCGCATTCCCGAAAAGTTCCAGGTAATGCGCTACCAGCAGGTGGGGGTCTTCCGTGCTGATGTTATGCCCGTAATGGGCGCACCAGTCAAAGAAACAATCCTTGTCTGCCTCTTCCAACTGTTCCATCGCCTCCCTTATCTCGAAGAAATTGGGACAGAGCCATTCCCTGTTGATAAGCGAGTCCGGGATTTCCTCCCACCTTGTGTACCTGTATTCCGGGGCTTGCTCTTCGGGGAAGAGGTCGGAGCAGGTACAAAGGAATTCCCCCATGTCGCCGAAATCGGACATTTGCAGCAGTCTGTCCTTTTCCTGCCGGATGTCTATGAGATGCTGCGTGGTCACTGCCACTTCTGCCTGATTCAAATCCATAATCCTTTTTGTTATAGTTAATGATGCGGAACCGGGGATTTCATTCCACAGGCTCCAAAAGGTCCGCGCCCCGGCTGTGCAGGGTTTTTCGGGGAAATACCGGAGCCTCCGGCGAGGATGATTTCCCCGGAAACCGCTTGCGGCGTGACCTTGCTCAGCCGGTAAGGGTGCGGAGTTACCTTTGCCTGTGGAATGGAATCTGCGGTTACTCATGTTTTTTCATTTTTAGCTTGTTATGCGCTGGCTTCCCCAGCTGATATGTATCCTGCCCTCCCGGTCGCGTTCCCTGACCAGCAGGCTCTCGATGACCGACATGGTGACGTCGAATTCCTCGAAGATTTCCGACTGTTCCTTTACCTCTCCGCTCTTGATGAACTCGTTCAGCCGTTCCTTGGTAAGTACCAGCGCCATCAGGTTCTGCTCCACGGAATCCTTGTAGGTGACGTAATGCACGTCCTTCAGGTCCTTGGAGTCGAGGCGTATGAAACGGAAATAGAACTGCTCCATCTTCGGGATGTTCCATTGGAGCGATTCCAGTATCACGTCGTTGCAGGTGGGGATGTTCACCGAACTGCTCAGGCTCTGCTGCGTGCAGACCAGTATGCCGTTTACGGTGGAGTCGAATTCCGTCACGATGCTCTGCCGTTTCTTGAAGGCCACGTCGCCCTTGACCACGAACAGCGGACGTTCGGGAAAGCGTTCGCGAAGATGGCTCTCGTACAGGTCGAACGCCGCAATGGAAGTGCAGCCCACAGCCACCTTGCCGGGAATCTTCCGTATCAGCCTTTCGATGTACCTTGTCTTGTTCGGAATCCCTTCGCCGAAATAGCCCTCTATCAGGTGCGGGACGGAGCAGGCCTTGATGAGCAGCTTGATTTGCCGCATGAGCCTGAGTCCGGCATCTTTCTTCGTGTCTCCCGTGCTGTTGTAATACAGCTCGCAAATGCGGCAGAACTCCTCGATGATGACGCGGTAAACCTCGTGTTCGCCTTCGGACGGGCTGACGGTGTGGGTCCGTATCTTGTACTTCTCGCCTGCAAAGTCCCTGAACTTGCGTGTGATGACGGTCTTTCCGATAAACTCCGCCAGTTCCTTCTTGTTGTACACGTCCTGGTTCTGCTTCTCTATGCCGAACACGGTGGACTTTCCCGGACAGTGGCAGGCACGGAAGAGCACATGGCCTCTGAAAGCCGGGAACGGCTCGCCGTAGTGCCGATTCTGTTCTTCCTCTATCTCCTTGTCCCTGTTCTCACGATATATCCGGCCACACCAGCAAACCATATTGACGGAGTTGTTGTACAGCAGTTCAAATTGGCTGTACAGTTCCGCGATGTTGTTGCGTGTGGTCGTGCCCGTGTCAAGTATCTTGTATTTCAGACGGCGGAAAAGGCTCAATATTAACCTTGTCCGTTGCGAGGACGGATTGGTTATTTCATCGGACTCATCGAAAACAAGGCAGAGTTTCCTCGATGTGCGTCGGACGAATCCGGCCAATCCCCGTTTTAACTTGCCGAGCATGGAAGTGGAGAGGATAAGGAAAACTCCTTCGGGCACAGTTTCGAGGTCGGCATTGTTCCGTACCACACGGAATCTTTCCCGATTCATGGTCAGGAAGGGTATCCATGTCATATTGGTGGCAATGGCAGGTGCCAAAATGATGACGTTTCGTACTTTGTTGAACTTGAGCAGGTATTTTGCCAGATGGTACACGGCTGCCGTCTTTCCGGAACCTTGCTGCCAGTTCAGCAGTGCGTAGCGTTTCTGCAAGACAAGGTTCAGGTCGTGTTTCTGGAGCGTGGTGAACTCGCAGGTATCACCGTCCTTGTTGATGAAGGTGGTGCGGTCGAGATATTCGGCCAGATGTTGGTCGGGCTTCATGTCGGCAAACTGCCGGTTCTGGATTTCATATTGCCTGCGTTTCTTGCGTATCAGCTTTTCCGCCGCACGTATCTGGCGCATGTTCTTTTCAGTCGGCAGTTCCGGTACGGGAAGTCCGGCCCGTCCCAGCACAAGGTCATTGATGCCTGCTGCCTTGTGCGGTACCTTGTCCAGCAGGCGGGGCGCGTATTGCTTCAGCTTGAACCCGTAGGAGGTCTTCACCAAGGCCACCTCCTTGCGTGGTACGACATTCTGCGAGGTGATATACCTGCGGATGATGCCGAGTACCTTGCCTGTGGTCAGTTTGTTCTTCTCCCACTGGTTTACCTGTTCGCGTGTGGCATTTTCGGGAGGCTTCTGGTTGCGGAACTTCGTGATCAGTGCTTCCGCCTTGTCTATGTGCCTGTTCAGTTTGGCGTGGGCTTTCAGTTCGTACATGTACTTGGCGAGCTTGTACTCGAACACTTCCAGTTCCTCCTTGTCAATCCGGTTGGTCTCGCGCATCAGGTCAAGGCGCAGCCTGTGTTTCATCTGCCTTGCCTCACGGATGCGCTCTTTCAACTCGGCCATGGAGACGAACTCCTCCGCGTTGTAGGCCCGCATCTCGATATGCAGTGACTGGCGAAGGAATACCATTACCTTCGTGTTGAAATGGTGGACTCCGGTGGAGGCGAAAGCGTTGGGGTTTAATTTCGACTGTCCGATGAATGAGAACTGCTCATTGATACCCGCCACCCGTCTTTTCTCCCAGAACTCGTTCTGCATAAACGAGCAGGGCACGATGACCATCAGAATGCCTGCCGGGTTAAGCACGTCGTAAGCCTTATCCAAATAGAACTCCTGTGACAGCTTGTAATCAAACTTCAGGTTGAAAGGCGGATTGCCGATGATGATGTCGAAGCGTTGCTCCGGGTAGTATTGCCGGATGTCGCATTTCTCGATGTGGGCGTCCGGGTAGAGATACCTGGCAACGGCCACCGCCTTTCCGTCGATGTCGAAACCATAAGCATTGTGCAGGTTCGGCAGGTGGTTGAAGAAATTGCCCATGCCGCAGCACATGTCGAGTATCATCTCGGAAGAGGTCGGGGACAGCATGTCCGCCATGTCCCGGCATACCTCATGCGGGGTGAAGAACTGTCCCATCTCGAACTCCTTCTTCGCCTCCGCGTACTCGTTGTAGTTGGCAAAGTCGGACTGCCGCAGGTTGTGCAGCCCTCCGATACCTGTATAGCAGTTGTAGATGCTTTCCGCCGGGATGAGGTCCTTGCCTGAGTCTATGGCGAAAAGTATCTTTTCGTTGACCTCGGCCCGCCTGTCCTGCGGTATCTGTTGGGGGATGATGGCATACATATCTTTATCCGGTGTTTATGGTTGGAAATGAAAACACCCCGCAAGGCGTTTCTTACGGGGTGCTGTGGGATTCTTCTCATGGTCAGTTCTCTTTTGACGTGATTTCATCCAGTCGGAGACGTTTGAAGCAACTTTCGGCTGCCGTGCTGTTCTTGAACTTGACGTCGATACGACCGTTCTTGTAAAACTTGATCTGCTCGGCGTTGGTGGTCGTGAGGTCATACCAGTCATTGACGGATACATCGTTATGGTTAAAATGGATAATCATGTCCGAGCTGCCGCATAGTGCATCATCCGCACCGTAAGCGATACCGGCACACAGGTTTTCCAGGTTCACGCCATAGTTGTAATTGATTTGGCACTTGTTGTATTGCAGGTAATAATCATCGAAGCGGATGACTTCCGGAAAAACAATCTTGTCCTTCTTCAACTCGATTTTGGTCTTGCACCAACAGGAAGGGTGGACGTTCTTGGCAAACCTGGCAAGTAGTTCCTCCACCGCCGTTTCCCGGAAACTCTTGCCGCCCAGGTGTTCGATGACTGCATCCACGTATGTTTCATAGACCGGGCGGAAACCCATGCGGAGTTTCCTTTCGTCTATTTTTTGTTCCGGTACCGATACGTTATACGTCCTGTTAAAATAGGAGATGATACGGTTAGCAAAACTTACGTTGGCATTGCGGTTCTTGTCCACCAATTCATTCAGAATGTCGAAAGGTTTGAACTCGTTGTGAGAGTAATCGTCCTTGCCGTTGCCGAAAGAGTAGAAATCACGCATGGAAATCTTCCCGTTGCTATTATAAGAAAAGTGCCGTTCTACCCGATACTGTTCCGCCTCTTCCTTGAAGATGGCGTACCAATGGTCGATCTGATCAAGTGTCTTGTAGAGCAGGTCTTGTTGCTGCTTGCAATATAACCGGTCTTGCTCGGTGATTTTATCCATGTTTCTTACCTCGATGTTCAGGATACCTGAAAGCAGGTCGGGTGTGTTGCCGGCCATTGTTGATGTCGTTTGCATATCTGTTGGATTTTAATGGTTAGAAATTCTGTGGCTTGATGCGATAAATGCGCGTGATATGTTGTTCCATGTCCTTGACGAGCTTCACCTGTTCGGGATAGCAGTTGAGTCTTCGCTCCATCGCCGGAGCGTCAATCTTTTCCCACTCTTCAAGCGGAAGGAAGACATACTCTTGTCGGAAACACCATACCACAATTTGGTCTTCCCAATTTCCATTGAATACCGTTCCTTCGTAGTCTTGCAGGAATTGTTGGAAGTCCTCTTCTGTGTGGAAAGCTATATCAAAACTCTGATAGAGATTCCTCGCTTCCGGGTCTTTGTGAAGATAAAAACGGCGGTAGGTCTCTGTCGTGAAATCGCCATAGAGCGGTTCCAGCTCGCGGTAAATCCATTGCGGGACTTTTGCCGTGAATGTAACCGCTCCGTGGGCGCACGATCCGCAATGTCCCCAGTCCTTGAATGCCCCTTCCGTCCAACCGTTGAATTTCAGGTCATCCGTTTTTACATGGTGGAACGCTCCACCGCTAACACTCAGGCGGATATTATCCGCTGATTGCCATACGAACGGTACATACGGCTGTTCGCAGATGGAAAGCAGGTCTTTCTTCTCATCTGCATTGTCTATGAGTGCATTGCCGTAATAGTCCCCATGACGGCTGAGAAAAATCAGCCTGTCACCGACTTGCGGTGTCATTTCCGAGCGGGTCCGCTCGATGAGTTCCACATAACGGTTGGCCATATCCACATCCTCCTGTGTCAGCCTGTGTTCACGGTCGTACAAAACATTCAGTGTCTTGAGCGTTTCGATACCGTACTTGTTCTTTGCCTTCTGTAACATGACATTTTGATTTTTGTTTGTCCGGCTTTTCGGGGCCGGAGTTCCCGTAACTACAGGCTATAAAGGTCGTGTTCCGTACATGCAAGGTTGTCGGGAAAAATACCGAAGCCCTCCGGGGCGAGGATGATTTTTCCACGACACCCGGAGGGCTTGACCTTGCTATGTACGATAAGAACACGAGTTACCTTTGCCTGTGAGTTACGGGGACTCGGCTACGGTATGGCTGTTATGCCCGATATGGATTATTTATGAAATCCCAGTGAGATTATACCCGGAAAATTCCGGTATTCACAGAAAAAATACTATCTTTGCATACAGATAAAGAGTTATTTGAAAGCATGAGGAAATATGGTGATTCTAAACAGTTTACCTTTTTCTTATCCGTTGCCCGTTCTCATGCGAGTTTCATATAAATCACTGATAGTCAAATAAAATACTTCATACTATCACAAATATACAAATTAATTCATATCCCGACGGGTTATTCTATTTATATTAATAGACTTTGGTATATGTTTTTCTATGGCCGGTGTAACTTGTGTGATTTTCAGGTTTGCCTTTTTATATATAATAATCATGTTCTTGTTGGTATTGAAATATGATGGTGATAATTCAGAAGCTAAAATTGGATATGCAATGATGGCTTTGGAAGCTTATGGCTGTAAAGTTAATCATAAGAGCAATTATGATTTTTATCGCATTAAACAAGAGATTGATAGAAAGCAGCCTGTATACAGTATATGTTCCTTTTGAAAATTCAGGAGGTCTTAATAAGAAAACGCACGGCTTTGTGATAAAATGATTATTTAAAAGCCTGTTTGGTTACGAATAATAATTTATAAGAAAAAAAATCTTCATTTTATTTGTTTGTTACGAAAAACGCTTTACCTTTGCACTCATCAAAGCAACAAAGAAAAAAGATATATGAACGTTACTACTCTAAATAACCTGGCAGTCCTGCATATTATTCGCTTCGTGGTGATTACACCGGGAGAGTGAGAAAGGTTGTGTATGTGTAGTTGTACATATAAAGATATATTTGAAGGCCTTTCTCACATGAATGAGAAAGGCTTTTTTAGTAAAAGAAAGTTAGGACGTTTTAGACAATAGAATAAAATGAAAAATCAGTTACGAAGCTCTTATAGCACACAAGGTCGCCGAATGGCTGGGGCAAGGGCCCTTTGGGTGGCAAATGGCATGAAGAAAGAAATGATGGGAAAACCCATTATTGCAATAGTAAACTCGTTTACGCAATTTGTCCCCGGACATACGCACTTGCACGAGATAGGTCAGCAGGTGAAGGCTGAAATTGAGAAGTTGGGATGCTTTGCTGCCGAATTTAATACCATTGCCATCGATGACGGTATCGCGATGGGGCACGATGGGATGCTCTATTCACTGCCGAGCCGGGATATCATTGCCGACAGCGTGGAATATATGGTCAATGCCCATAAAGCGGATGCGATGGTATGCATCAGTAACTGTGACAAAATTACTCCGGGTATGCTTATGGCGGCCATGCGGCTGAATATTCCCACTGTGTTTGTATCGGGAGGACCGATGGAAGCAGGAGAATGGAACAACCGGCATCTCGACTTGATTGACGCGATGATTAAATCGGCAGATTCATCGGTCAGTGATGAAGAGGTGGCTCAAATAGAGAATAATGCTTGTCCCGGTTGCGGCTGTTGCTCGGGAATGTTTACCGCCAATTCTATGAATTGTCTGAATGAGGCTATCGGATTGGGACTGCCGGGAAACGGAACGATTCTGGCTACTCATGCCAACCGTACCCGGCTGTTTAAAGATGCGGCCGCATTAATTGTGAAGAATGCATATAAATATTATGAAGAAGGGGATGACAGCGTGTTGCCGCGAAGCATTGCCACGCGTGATGCTTTCCTCAATGCCATGACGCTGGATATAGCTATGGGAGGGTCTACCAATACGGTTCTTCACCTGTTGGCTATTGCCCACGAAGGCGGAGTGGACTTTAAAATGGATGACATCGATATGCTTTCACGTCGTGTACCTTGTCTTTGCAAGGTAGCTCCCAATACACAGAAATACCACATTCAGGATGTAAATCGTGCGGGAGGTATCCTTAATATATTAGGTGAACTGGCCAAAGGCGGTCTGTTGAAAACGGATGTGAACCGTGTGGATGGTATGACACTGGCCGATGCTATCAGAAAATACAGTGTGACCGTAGATGAACCGGATGCTGAGGCTAAACGTATTTACTCTAGTGCACCGGGTAATAAGTTCAATATTACTTTGGGCTCTCAGAATGCTGCTTACAAAGAACTCGACACCGATCGTGCCAATGGTTGTATCCGTGACTTGGAACACGCTTACAGCAAGGACGGTGGGTTGGCTGTACTGAAGGGAAATATCGCTCAGGACGGTTGTGTGGTGAAAACAGCCGGAGTGGACGAAAGTATCTGGAAGTTTTCGGGTCCGGCCAAGGTGTTTGATTCACAGGATGCTGCTTGCGAGGGTATCTTGGGAGGAAAGGTGGTCAGTGGTGATGTCGTAGTAATTACCCACGAAGGGCCGAAAGGTGGTCCCGGTATGCAGGAAATGCTTTATCCTACTTCTTATATCAAATCAAAACATCTTGGAAAGGAGTGTGCTTTGATTACTGACGGACGTTTCAGCGGAGGTACATCAGGATTGAGTATCGGACATATTTCTCCTGAAGCTGCCGCAGGCGGCAACATCGGAAAGATAGTGGATGGCGATATTATCGAAATCGATATTCCGAACCGCAGTATCAATGTGAAACTGAGTGATGAAGAGCTTGCGGCGCGTCCCATGACTCCGGTGACCCGCAACCGCTATGTACCGAAGAGTCTGAAAGCCTATGCTGCCATGGTGAGTTCGGCAGACAAGGGCGGTGTGAGAATCATTGACTAATAAAAAAGAATAGATATTATATGGCAAAAGAACAAATAACAGGAGCAGAGGCCTTGATGCGTTCCTTGGAGTATCAGGGAGTAAAGACTCTTTTCGGATATCCGGGAGGCTCCATCATGCCTACTTTTGATGCTTTATATCATCATCGAGATACATTAAATCATATATTGGTTCGTCACGAACAAGGAGCTGCTCATGCGGCACAAGGTTTTGCCCGCGTGTCGGGTGAAGTGGGAGTCTGTCTGGTTACCAGCGGTCCCGGTGCCACGAATACTATCACCGGCATTGCTGATGCCATGATTGACAGTACGCCTATTGTGGTGATTGCCGGACAGGTGGGGGCTTCGTTCTTGGGAACAGATGCGTTTCAGGAGGTTGATTTGGTGGGTATCACTCAACCTATCTCCAAATGGAGCTATCAGATTCGTCGGGCAGAGGATGTGGCTTGGGCAGTGGCACGCGCTTTTTATATTGCCAAAAGCGGACGTCCCGGTCCTGTTGTGCTGGACTTTGCCAAGAATGCTCAGGTAGAAATGGTGGACTATGAACCGATGAGGCTTGATTTTATCCGTAGTTATGATCCTGAGCCCAACCCGGATAAAGGGTGTCTTCAGGAAGCTGCCGAACTGATAAACGGTGCTCGTAAACCATTGGTTTTGGTCGGTCAGGGAGTGGAGCTTGGTAATGCACAAGATGAATTGCGTGCCTTTGTCGAGAAAGCCGATATGCCTTGCGGATGCACTTTGCTGGGACTTTCTGCCTTGCCTACCGACCACAGGCTCAATAAAGGTATGCTGGGTATGCACGGTAATCTCGGTCCGAATGTCAAGACCAATGAATGTGATGTGTTGATAGCCGTGGGAATGCGTTTTGATGACCGTGTGACCGGCAAACTTGATACATACGCCCGACAAGCAAAGATCATTCATCTGGATATCGATTCATCGGAAATAGATAAGAATGTAAAGGTGGATGTGCCTGTCTTGGGTAATTGCAAGCAGACACTTGCTATATTGACGCAACTTATCGGCGAAAATGAACATACCGAATGGATTGATAGCTTTGCCGAATATGAAAAGACGGAATATGAACAGGTAATCAGGAAGGAGATTCATCCTTGTGAAGGTGCGCTGAATATGGGCGAGGTGGTTCGTGCTGTGAGCGAGGCTTCGCATCACGAAGCTATTTTGGTGACCGATGTAGGACAAAACCAGATGATGGCGGCACGTTACTTTAAGTATAGCAAGAATCGTAGTATTGTTACTTCCGGCGGATTGGGAACCATGGGCTTTGGTCTTCCTGCTGCAATCGGGGCCACTTTCGGTCGTCCTGACCGCACTGTGTGCGTGTTTATGGGTGACGGAGGATTGCAGATGAATCTTCAGGAACTGGGGACCATTATGGAACAGAAAGCTCCGGTAAAGATTATTTTGCTGAACAATAATTATCTGGGCAATGTTCGTCAGTGGCAGGCGATGTTCTTCGGCCGCCGCTACTCGTTTACACCGATGTTGAATCCGGATTACATGAAAATAGCCGAAGCCTACGAGATTCCTTCCCGGCGTGTGATGAAGCGGGAAGAGTTGCAGGATGCCATCCATGAAATGCTGACCACCGAAGGTCCGTTCCTTTTGGAAGCTTGTGTGATAGAGGAAGGTAATGTGTTGCCGATGACACCTCCGGGAAGTTCGGTAAACCAGATGTTGTTAGAATGTTAAAAGAGTAAGCTTATGGATAAGACATTATATACATTAATCGTTCATTCGGAAAATATTGCCGGTTTGCTGAACCAGATTACTGCTGTGTTTACCCGCCGGCAGATTAATATAGAAAGTCTCAATGTTTCGGCTTCTTCTATCAAAGGAGTACATAAATACACTATTACAGTGTGGACTACCAAGGATATTATTGAAAAGGTGGTGAAGCAGATAGAAAAGAAAATCGATGTATTGCAGGCGCATTATTTCACTGATGACGAAATCTTTCTGCATGAGATAGCACTCTATAAGGTGTCCATACCTGAGTTTCAGTCCAATCCCATCGCATCGAAAGTAATCCGCCGTTACAATGCACGCATTGTGGAAGTGAACCCTGTCTTTGCTATTGTCGAGAAGGCAGGAATGACAGAGGAAATCACTTCTCTGTATGAGGAGTTGCAGGCATTGGGTTGCGTATTGCAGTTTGTCCGTTCGGGGCGTGTGGCTATCACTACCAGCTGCTTTGAGCGTGTCAATGAGTATCTTACACAGCGTGAGGAAAAATATCGTCAACAGAAGGAAAGAAAGGAGCTGTAATGAGTGACAATAAAGTTGGAACGTACAAGTTTGTGGCAGAGCCTTTTCATTGCGATTTCACCGGAAAACTGACAATGAGTGTATTGGGGAATCATCTGTTGAATTGTGCCGGATTTCATGCCGCCGACCGTGGATTCGGTATTGCCACATTGAATGAGAACCATTATACATGGGTACTTTCCCGTTTGGCTATTGAGTTGGAGGAGATGCCTCGCGAGTATGAGTCTTTCAGTATTCAGACGTGGGTGGAGAATGTTTATCGCCTTTTTACCGACCGTAACTTTGCCATTCTTGACCACGAGGGGAATGCAGTGGGCTATGCCCGTTCGGTGTGGGCGATGATAAGTATGGAAACTCGTAAACCTGCCGATCTGCTGACTCTTCACGGAGGGAGCATCACCGACTATGTGTGTGATAAAGATTGCCCTATCTCCAAGCCCGGTCGCATCAAAGTGACCGAGAAGACGCCTCTTGTGGAGTATCGGACAAAATACAGTGATATCGACATCAACGGGCATGTAAACAGTATTAAGTATATCGCTGTCTCTTATACACATCTGACGCT
>ENA-OZKN01000216-OZKN01000216.1-human-gut-metagenome-genome-assembly--contig:-NODE-216-length-37874-cov-6.106058_pt1 | contig 37874 bp, 32 predicted proteins | sample MGYA00244827_ERZ653766 | MGnify/ENA primary metagenome ERZ653766 (study PRJEB26926, sample SAMN06165281) | human gut metagenome | biome: ENVO:00009003; feature: ENVO:2100002; material: ENVO:00002003... | reverse complement strand
TCCGTGACCTCGACAAATTGGCCGCGAATCCATATTCTTTTTTTATCAGCGTCCACGCTGTTTTACCTCCGATCAGTCTGAATTGCGAGAAATTCAGACTGGTCGGGCGGCCCCCTACAACGTGGGAATGATGGGGTTCCTCTATAAAGAAAAACGCACCTGCAAAATGGGACAACATCCCCAACAGCAAGTGCGTTTCTTTTTAGTTCGTGTAAATCATGGCATAATAGTTCAGTGTGAAGGGCGTAAAGCCACGATGAACAGCAAGCGGCTTTTTTGATAGCCTGCGCCCTGTCGCATTATGTCGAAACGCTCTTTGTTTCATGGCGGCTCCCTCCGTAAGCCGCCGTGTCAGCGTATAGGCGTCACTCCTTTGTCGAGGGCATAAGGAACGGCGGCCTTGATGTTACTCAAAACCGCCGCAGTACCCTGAAAATCCATTATGGGCGCACGAAGCTACCTGCCCTGCAACGGTTTTTTCTTTCCCCGTCTGGCGGGGCAGGATAGCTTGGCTTATTCGGTTTATTCTTGCTCTTGTGCGGCTGCCTCTTTCAGCCGCGAAAAGCTCTCATCGCTGATGATGTGTTCAATCCGGCAGGCGTCGGCCTCCGCAGTCTTGGGATCAACGCCTGCGGCGATAAGCTGCTCGGTAAAAAAGCAATGGCGCTCGTAGATTTTTTCGGCAACCTCGCGGCCCACATCGGTCAGATGGAGAAAGTGATCCTCGTCCATTGTGAGAAAGCCGCCGTCCCGCAAGGTAGCCACTGCATGGCACACGCTGGGCTTTGACACCTCCATGTGCCGGGCAACATCCACGGAGCGTACCATACCGAGTTTCTTTTGGAGAACAAGGATGGTTTCCAGGTAGTCCTCCCCGGACGCATGAAGTTTCATTGTTACCTCCAATCAGGCAGAAATTTTCTGTTCGGCGTTCCACATAGCCGCATACTTTCCGCCTTTAGCCAGCAATTCATCGTGAGTACCGGCTTCAGCAATCTTTCCGTCAGATACCACAAGGATTTGATCTGCATTTTTGACGATGGAAAGGGTATGAGCAATCATTACCACAGTCTTTTTCTCTTTCAGCAGATTGGCAATGGCCTGCTTTACTGCCAGCTCGTTCTCGATGTCAAGGGACGCTGTTGCTTCATCCAAAAGCAGGATCGGGCTGTTTTTCAGGATAGCGCGGGCGATGGAAATTCGCTGACGCTCACCGCCAGAAAGAAGGTTTCCGTTCTCGCCGGTCGGCGTATCATATCCCTTTTCCATCTTGCGGATAAAGCCGTCACAATTAGCCTCCCGGCAAGCAGCCTCGATTTCCTCATCCGTGGCATTGGGGCGGGCGTGCCGGATATTGTCCCGGATGGTATCGTCAAAGAGAAATACATCCTGGTCTACCATAGAGATTTGTTCCAGTACACGCTCTGCGGCCACATGGTTAATCGGTTTGCCGCCGATTGAAATGGTTCCTCCATTCGCCTCGTAGTATTTTGCAATCAGGTTCAGAATGGTGGATTTGCCGGAACCGGAGTCCCCGACAATGGCAGTGAGCTTCTGGTCTGGCACCGTAAAGGTGGCGTGTTTCAGCACCGGCTCTCCGGGTACATACGAGAAGTCCACACTGTCGAAGGTGATTTCATGGGTGGCCGTTTGAAGCGGCTCCATACTGCCAGTTTCCTCTGGTTCGTTCATCACACCCAGGATTTTGTTTTTGGAAATCATCAGGTTCTTATAACTTGTCAGGTCTACAAAAATAGAGTTTGCCAGCTTTGCACAGAACAAAGGCAGCATACAGATCAGAAGATAAGATACTGTATCCAGTGTTCCGGCAGCCCAGGGCGCATAAGCTGTCCAGATAACAAGCGGGCAGGACAGCCAGCTTAAAATGCCAAATCCAGCGCCGATAGGAAGGACTTTCGCTTCATACACAAAGCTGATCCGGCAGAACTCCCGCATGGCGCCTATAACGGTTTTATTCTTCAATCCACCTACGCCATAGGCCCGGAAAGTCTGAATACCAGACACATACTCCACAATGCTGCTGACATTTTCCGCACAAATATCATTCTTTTCTTTACCATATTTCCGAACCATACGGAAAGAAAGCCACAGTCCAGGGATCAAAAGCAGGTCGGCAATCAGCAGGATAATTCCGGCAGGCACATAAATGGTCATCACAAAAATAATCAGCATGAGCGAAAGTGCAAAACTCTTTGCCAGATCACCGATCTTATGGGTCAGGATTTTTTCATAGTTGTTTACATCGCTTGTGATGGTATTGATATAATCGCCGGTCTGTCCCTGGGTAAACCGGGATAGCGGGATACGCTTCAAATGGTCGCCCATAAAAAGCCTGATGTTTTTGCTGACCTCTGCGCCGCCAATCTGCGCTTTGGTATAACCATAGCTGTAAATCAGAATACGAAGCAGGAAAATGACCGCAATTACGCCAGTCAATATCAATGCCCGGTTCATGTCAAACTGCCCTGACCACAGAAATTGCATGACAGAGTAAAGAAGCATGAATAAGCTGCCGGAGAGAAGCCCTTCCAGAACAGTCCCGCCAACGCCAATATAAAAATTACGGTTCTTTTTCAATACATCATGCTCACTCATGCTGCTCGCCTCCCTCCAACTGATAAGTAATATTCCGGGCTGTTTCGTAGTCCTCCCACGCCTTCCGATAGTAAGCATTGTTCTTTCGGACTTCCTCATGGGTTCCGACACAGGTAATTGTGTGATTTTCAACCACTGCTACACGCTCGCACATCTTCAACGCGCTCAAACGATGGGCTACCACAATGACCGTCTTTCCCTTACAGAGATTTTGAATGGCTTTGTCAATCTCCATCTGATTTTCCGGGTCAGAGGCGCTTGTGGCCTCGTCTAAGATCAAAATGGGGGCATTCTTCAGGATAGCGCGGGCAATGGCAATCCGCTGTTTTTCACCGCCGGAGAAGCGAGAGCCGAAGCTGCCCACCTTCGTGTCATATCCATCCGGCAAAGACATGATGAAATCATCAATCTGCGCCTCTTTTGCGGCGGCCCGCACTTCTTCCAGAGTGGCGTTACTGCCCATGCGGATATTTTCTAAAACGCTGTCACGGGTCAGAAAGGTCTTTTGGAACACAATGGCGACATTTTTTAGGATAGTATCATAATTGAGTTCCTTTACATTTTTCCCGCCAATCAGCACTTCGCCCTCTTGCACATCATAGAACCGGGAGATTAGTTCAATCACGGTACTTTTACCGGCACCAGACTGTCCCACAAGGGCCATGCGTTCACCATCTTTAATTTTGAGATTGACGCCTTGCAGTACATCGGTCTTGCCATCATAGGAAAACCGAACATTCCGAAGTTCAATATCGTGATTTTGGGGAAAGTCCGTACCACCCTCATAAATCGGAATATCCAGGATTTCTTTGGTCTTGGTAACAGCGTTCAGCACATTGGCAAAATTAGTCCCCAATTCTTGCAGGGGGCGGATTTCCGTCAGATACATGGAACCTACATAGACGAACAGCAAAAATGCGCTGGCCGCCAATGAGCCTTTCAGGAAAAACATTCCGCCGATTGGAACCATCAACAACATCCCACACTCGATGATAACAACAAAGGCCGCATAAGGTGGCCCCATGCGCCGGGAAGTTTCATTCCACATGGCGTTTTCTTCCTGGATAGCGTCTGAAAACTTTTGAAACGATTTGCTCCCCATGTTATAGGCTTTAATCAATTTCATACCGCTGATGTACTCAATCATAACCGAGTTCAGTGTGGTAATGGAGCGATTGGCCCGTTCCATCAGGTCATCCGTATTGCGGAACATCATCCCCATTACAACAACAGCAAGGATCAGCGGAACCAGGGAAATCAATGCCAGAGGAATATTGACGGTCATCAGATAAATAAAGATGACTACCGGCCCAACCAGATAGCACACAAGGTCAGGAAGGTTATGAGCCAGGAACAGCTCCAGCTTTTCAATATCTTCATTCAGAACCGTTTTTATATCCCCTGTGCGCCGTTCATTCAAGGCCCCCAAAGGCGCTCTGGCCATGTGTTCTGCAACCATGCAGCGCACTTTGAAAAGAGCGCCGTAAGCCCCTTTGTGGGCTGCTACGCCGGAACAGCCAAATAGGGCAAACCGCAAAGTTACCGCCGCCGCAATCATTGCCACGGTCTGCACAACCAATTCCTGTGTGCAGGTATGATTGAATGTGGCGTCCATCAGCCGGTAAATCCCAATGTAAGGGACGATAATGCAAAGGCCGCTGACCGCCGATAGAAAAATCGCCAGGAACAGCCAGATTTTTTGCTCACCGGCCCAGTGGAGCAGCAAAGCTACTCTGTTTTCTTTTTTCTGTTTCATAGATCACCTCTCCTTTCCATCTGAAACAGAGAACAGCTCTCTCAATTTCGGGAGGGCATCCATCACAACAGGTACATCATCGGGCATTTCGCCCTCGTCAAAATGCAGAACGCGGGAGCAGGTTCGGCAGACAAACTCAAAATCATGGGTAACGATGAAAATAACCTTTCCCATATCAGACAATCGCCGGATCAGCCCTGCCACCTGTGCCATACTGTCAAAATCCAGGCCGCTGGTCGGTTCATCAAATACCAGAAGATTTTTTCCGCAGATCATACTGACCGCCACAGCCACCCGCTGTTTTTGACCGCCTGACAGGGTGTTCGGGTGTCGTTCCCGGTAAGCGGCAAGCCCCAATTCCTCCAATGTTTCCGTCACTAATTTCTGATCGGGATTGCGAATACCAAAGGAGCATTCTGCCTCAACACTGTCAGCAAACAATTCGTAGTTCACATCCTGCATGACCATGTAAGACTTCGTCAGCCTTGCCTTTCGGTCCATCGGCCTGCCATCCCACAGGAATTGTCCATCGCAATCCTTATGCAGCCCGCACAAGGCGCGGGAAAAGGTCGTTTTGCCTGCTCCGTTATGACCAACCACGCCGATAACTTCTCCCTTCGCGGCGGAGAGGGCGATATGATGTAAAATCGTCCTCTTTTTGTAGCGGAGTGTTACATCTTGAAGTTCAAGTATGGGTGCTGAAACAGGCAGGCACTTCTGTGGAGGAAGTACCTCTGTCAAATCTACCGCCCGCAGCCCCATGTGTTCACGCTCGGCTTCTGGCAGCTTGCGAAATTCCTCCGGCGTATAAATTTTTCTGATTTGCCCTTTTTCAAGATAAACAATGCGGTCTGCAAGTTCCATCAGGTAGTACAGCCGGTGTTCCGCAATTAAAATCGTTTTGCCCTGGCTTTTTATCAGCCGCAGGTGTTCCTTTAATTCCTGAATGGAAGTCATGTCCAGGTTAGAAGATGGCTCGTCCAGCAGATAAATTTTCGGGTTCATAGCGTAGACAGAAGCAAAAGCGATTTTCTGCTTTTCACCGCCGGACAATTCAAAAATGTTCCTGCTCCGCAGCTTCTGGATATGCAGATCCTCTGTTGTCTGTTCTACCCTCTCGGCCAATTCCTGGGGAGGGCGTGCCTCATTCTCAATACCGAAGGCGATCTCGCTGTCGGTGTCCACATTGAAAAATTGTGTCCGTGGATTTTGAAAAACCGAACCAACCTTTGCGGCAATTTGGTACATGGGAAGATTACTGATCTCCTGACCATCTACCAGCACACGGCCATGAAGTTCCCCCTGATAAAACTGCGGGATCAATCCATTGACCAGGCGTGTAATCGTTGTTTTGCCACACCCGCTGCGCCCACAGAACAGGACACATTCTCCATCTAAAATTTTCAGATTGATGTCATGCAGGCCATCATGCTCCTGCCCATCATAAGAAAAGGATACATTTTCAAGCTCAATCAACCGATGACACCTCCCCGCACACACAATTCAAAAATCAGAAAAGCAACGGCAACCGCCATAATCATCCAATCAGCAATTCCGCACTTTATCTGAACAAGGCAGGTGCGTGGATTAGGATTTTCTATTCCGCGGGTAACAGAAGCGATGGAAAGTTCATCTGCCGCTTTCGAGGCCGTCATCATCAACGGCACATAGATACACTCTACCGTCATTCCCGGATGGGACAGAAAGCCCCCCAAAGAAGGGGAAACATCTCTCATCCGCATAGCGTCCTTGATATATCGCCAATCCTCCTGGATGGTCGGAATATAGCGCAGCATGACCGCCAACGGGATCACTAATTTCTTCGGCGCATGGACACGGTTCATCGCGGACAGAAACTCATTCACCTTTGTTGTTGACAGTACAATTCCGGCCAACATCCCACAGGCATAGACTTTATGAAACAGACCTAAAAAGGCGATGAACATCGTCCGCAGCGTTCCTGTCATTTCAGCCATGATCCAGACCGTCAGAACGCAGATGACAGCATAGAAGCACACTGCCTTGATGACATATTTCCATTTTCCGAAGAATGTTCCCAATATTGCAATCAGCACAACAAGCGCAAACTGGTATGCGAGAGAAGGGGCGAACATGGACGCTAAAACACAGATCAGGATAAGAAAGAGCTTGGCCCGTGGGTCAAGCCAAAGCCCTTTCTTCTGGCGCTCACCGCTCATGCCGTGATACCCGCCTTTTCAAACTGCTTTTTCAGCATTTTGCAGCCTACAAAGGCACTGATTGCCGATGTAATGATAGCGGCTGCAAACATGGCAATCAGGATGCCTGTGTTGGCGGTTGCCTGCATGGTGTCAATGTAGCTTTGTTCGGTTCCGTTACCCAGCATGGTCTGCGCCCATCCATTGGGGTCAGCAAAGAAAACGATGTACGACCCAGTGCCGCCCAGGGAGAACAGGATATATGCAAGGCTGTTGAGCTTTTTGCTCTTATACTGTCCTGCACCGGCAACAAAATCGGCGACCACCGCCATAATCAGATAGCCCAGCGCAAAGGCCCAGTGCATACCCGTAACGAACCAGATGATACAAATGACAACGCCCATAATGGAAAGGCTCCACCTCTTTTGAACCTTTGCGATCATCAGCAGAAAAACCGGCCCCGCAAGCAGACCGCTCCCGGCCGGCATAAAGAATGTAAGCACCGGGTTGGGGGCAAAAAAGATACCGCCGACCAGTACAAAAACAAAAACCAATGCAGTAAAAATGCCTGTTGTTACCAGGTCTTTCACGGTAAGACCTTTGTTCAAAGAATTTGCTTGATTACTCATTTTCTTCCTCCTACCTTTCGTTGTCTTGACTCGACAAAGGGTTTGTGTTATCCTTGGGTTAGATGTTGCTAACCGCTATCTAATACAGTACGCTTGTATCGAACAACATGCAATAGGTTCCGGCGATGTTCGTCCGTTCCTTTCAAAAGTTCGTCCAATCGTTGCAAAAAGGAGGCGGGCTATTTTCATGTCCGAAATTATCGACAAATTTTACACACCTCTGCTGACTGGTCATGGTTTTATCCGCGATCCAGACAATCAGCAGTATGGTGATTTGGGGATATGCTGGAAACTTTCTCCCGAAGTTGGAGAAGGCACTTACTGGACTTATGGACAGAAAGACCTTTATGACATTAAGATACACAACTTTTCATTCCATGAGGATTTCATGCTGGAATTTTCTTTGCCGGAATGTTTGAGCATTACACGCTATGACTCGATTTCCGGTGAAGAACTATCTCCATACCGCAGATTATCTGCTGGTTGTATCAAAACCTTTATTGGAGGCTACACACCCTATAAAGCATTGATCCACAAGAATATTCCGATCCGTTCGATTGGGATTGAGATTGCACCGGCGTATTATGAAGATTACCTGAAGAAGCTGTACCCGGAGGCGCAAATCAATCCGGTTGACGCTTTTCGGAAAATCGACCAGACTTCTGATTTTCCAGAAATGTCGCGGTTGCTCACAGAAATCAAAGACTATCGCGGGGAAGGAATTGCCGCAAAACTTTTTTATGAAGGCAAAGTAGCAGAAGCCGTTTCAATGATCGTTGAATACCAAAAGAAACATCCTGAAAAAACAGCCCACAAACTCTCGCAACAAGATATAGCGAGTGTTCAGACAGTTGCCTCTTATTTGAGCGATCATTATGCTTCTGATATTCCACTGGAAAGATTGACGCAGATCGCTTGTATGGGAACAACAAAGCTGAAAACCTGTTTCAAGAAATACTACGATTGCACTATCACCGAGTACATCCAGCAACGGCGAATGAGCCAGGCAGAGTATCTGCTGGCATATACAGAGCTGACGGTGGGACAAGTCGCTCAGACCGTAGGATATTCCACTTCAAGCAGGTTTGCGGAACTGTTTCGCAAAAGCACTGGATTGTTGCCGTTAGAGTACAGAAAAACAGCACAGCGAAAGTAAAATGAGCGCCAGGGATTGTTCTCTGGCGCTCACCCTATTATTGAAATATCAACTCGGATTGTATAACTTCCTCCGCCTGCGCTTTCAGCGTGTTCATCAGCCCCACCCAGCGCATGGGGTCACGGGCTTTCAGTTCCTTGGTGACGCCCGTCTCCTCCATTATGCGGGGCAGCATGGCGTCCATCCGTTCACGCGCCGCCCGGTCAATCTCCAACAGGTGCGGGTACAGCTTTTCGCTCAAAATCAAGCTGCTGTAAAGGCCGGGCCGGTGTTCCTTCAGGTAGTGTTGCCGCATACGGCCATACAAAGTTATGTACCCAGCCAGAATTCGGCTGGGTTTTCCTTTTTTGAGGGAGTTAATAGGCCGGAGTGCCGTACCCGTAAATCTCATAGTAGCCAATGGGGTAGCTGTTCTGGCGCACAGAATCGCCGGAGTTGCCTTCTACTGTGTAGACACGTCCATTCTCGACTTTCTCCACAATACCTACATGGTCGGATTGCCCGTCTTGGCCTCCATCATCCCAGTCAAAAAAGATGATGTCGCCGGGGCGCGGCTCATAGCTGTTGTCCTGCCACAACCCATGCGATTGGAACCAGGGAACGCCCTGGGACGCGCAGGCTGCAAATTTCGGAATCACGCCGGCTTCAATATAACCGCACTCATTGGCGCACCAGCTCACAAAGCAGGCGCACCATTCCACACGGCTGCCAAAACCATACCAGCTCCAGTACGGTTCGCCGCCGATGTTTCCCACCTGGGAGAGCGCCACCGTGACGATCTCGCCATCCCCTCCGGTAATGCCGTAGAGCACCTGGGACCACAGGGAATTGTTCTCGTCGGCCAGCAGCTCCGCCATCTGTTCCCGCTGGTCCTCGTTAAAGCCGAACTGGTCGGCCATTTCCTCGGCAGTCTTATGGCTGACGGTGATATACAGATAGGTGCGTGTAATGGTTACTTCCGTTTCCACGATATTTCCGTTACCATCATCGGATGTTTCAATCACCGTTTCCGTCTGGGTGGATGTGCTGGACGAAATCTCATTCATCTGCCAGAAGATGTCCTTCAAAAGCTCCAGCTTCTCATCATCCATGGTGGCCACTTCCTGGGCGTTGTCCGGGTCAGTGGTGGTTTTGACAGCGTAAACCGCCAATACCTCTTTCCACACAGCGCGGGAACCGGACATCTCCAGCACATCATAGCTGTGGGACGCCTTGATTTCATCCAGGTTCTCCTGGTAATCTGTATTGATCTCCTGTACGGCAGTCTGCATGGTCTGCCCGGTGCCGGAATCCTCGCCGGAGAAGAAAATGCCAAAGCAGGAGCCAATAATCATACCGATGAGGCAGATCACAATAATCACCAGTACGGCAATCCAACCGCCCGCGGCGATGGCCGCGATCAGCGCCTTGGTCGCCGCAATGATGGCTTTCACAGCCGCAACCGTAGCCTTGACCGCCGCCTTTGCCGCAACTACCGCAGTCCGGGCCGCTACACGGGCAGCATGGGCCGCAGCCCTGGCAGCCCGCGCCGTGGCCTGGGCAGTCCGCTGGGCGGCTTTGGCCGCCTGCTGACTGGTCTTAATACTGGCCTTGGCAGTCTTTTCCGCCGTTTTGATGGATTTAGTAGTGGTTTTCACCGTCCCCTTAACAGTGGAAGAAGCCTGCTTGATGGTTTTGCGGCTCCTGTCCACTGTCTTAATGCCTTTCTTGCTGCGGTCCAGGGTCTTGATGGCCCCGCGCTCCTGACGGACCGCCTTGGCCGGCTCGGAAACCGTATCCGCCGCCTGACGGCCACTCCAGCGCGTGGTAGGCTGCCCAGCCTGCCGGGCCGCCTGTTTCTCCGCTTGTTTTTTCGGCTGTTCCGCTGCGGCTTTCCGCTTCTGGATTTTCTCCTTGACCTTGGAAATGTTCTCCCTGGTTGTCTGAACCCCCTTGCGGCCCTGTTTATCAAACTGGTGGACCGCTTTATGGGTGACGTTATCCACCCCAGCGGAAAGACGGTCGGACGCATACTCACCGGGGGAGCTTTCCTCCGCATACAGGCTGTGGTCGGCCTTATCCTTGGTGCGGATATACGCCTCCTTCATCCGTTCAGAAGCAACCGCCGCTTTATCAATCGCTTTAATGCCTTTTTTCTCAGAAACTCTTGTTTTAATGCCCTTGCCCATGGGCTTCACCTCCTTCCCAGGGCGGGACCCCCCTTATTCCTCCAGCAGCTTGGCCACAACCACCATCCGCCCGTTGGTCCGGGAATACTCGCAGGTGGAAAGGGTGATAAGCTGGTCGCCATATTCCGCAGTCACACCCGTATCATAGAGCGCCAGTTCTTTGCACTTGGCAATAAACTCGTCAAAATCTTCTTCCTGCTCGGCCCGGACGAAGTGGTAATACTTGAACCCTTCCTCCGAATAGGCCACCGTCTTGAAGGCGGCAATTACCTCATATTCGCCAAAGCTGTCCAGGGTATCAAAACGGATGGTCTTGTGCTCCTGGTAGAAATCCTCGCTCTCGTACTTGCACAGGTCAGCGAACATACTGCCGTTGTTCATGTGATGGCCGTACAGCACCAGATTGTCGGAAATGCCGACGTCGCAGTTTTCCTGCATATAGGGCACCCCATAGCTGCTGTACGACTTATCAAAAGCGTGTTTCAGATAGAAGTTGGGGTTATCCTTGGTCTGCATGACAGGGTAATCAATCCGGGTGCCGGGAATGGAAATCCAGCCCACCAGGTCGCTGTTCTGGGCGTACACATCCGCATATTTCTCAAAGGCCGTGAGTTCTTCTGGCTCCTGGGCCGGGTCATCGGCCAGCTCAAGCGTGGGCAGCTCCACATCTTCTTTGACCAGCTCGGCCACCTCGTCAAAGGCTTCGGCACTTTGCTTCTGGTCCAGGTATTCACGAGCCAGCATAGCCCCGGAGAAAAGGAAAAGGGCGGTACAAAGGGCCGCCCCAGCGATCATCAGTCTGCTTTTAACTTTGTCACTCATATTTTCACCCTCTTGTACTTATCGCGCCTGTTCTTTACTGGCCGCTTGGCGGCGCTGCCCGGTCTGGGCCGATTTCAGCCCCTGCAGCTCGGTTTTCACGGATGAGCGCCCACTATTGATTCGCTCCACCGTGAGCGCCGTGTCACGATCCATCTCAGAAAATGCCTTGCCGCAGTACAGCACAAAGCTCCGCAGCTTGGCAAGCACACCCTTATCCGCAGATAATTCCTTGCTTTCCTGGGGTTCCTTTCCCGCAAGGGCAAGCCCGGCGTTTTTGATGTGGCCGCCCGCCTGGTGCAGTTCCTCCCGCATAGCGTCCAGCCTCACGGCAAGCTGCCCCATGCTTTTTTCCGCATGGGCAAAGCCCCGTCCCATCCGGGAAAGAACCGAGGGGATACGCAGGGCCTGGACCGCATGGCACAGGGCGGAGCGCCCTTTCTCCCGGAAAGTCTGCACCATCTGTTTTGCAGATGAAATGAGATTTTCCTTTGCCGTGGAAACCATAGATTTGACCTGATGGATTTTTCCCTCTGCCGTCCCCAAAAGCTGGGAGCACCGGGCGCGGATTCCCTTGTCGTGGAGCTTTTCCACTTCCAGGCGCATTTCCTTCATTTCGTCCATCATCTGGGACAGCTTTTCTTCCATACCGTCGATATAGCCCACCAGGGCCTGTACTTCTTCCTTTTGTTTTTGAAGCCCGCTCTGTTCCAGAACGGAAATCAGGTCTATGATCTGCGGATGGTCCCGCAGCGCAAGAGCCGGTTCAGCCATGGTTCATTCCTCCATTCTCAAAATTATCATCGCGCCGGTTCCGCCTGCTTTCTGACAGGGGGCAGCTCCCGGCAGTATTCCGGGTAACGGATTTTCACGCCTTCCATAAAGTAGGGGGCGAACTCGCAGCAGAACAAATCCTCCGGGGAATAGGCGTTGCTGTGCTCCGGGTCGGTATAGCCGTTCCAGAGATTAAAAGCAAGGCGGCACACCCGGACGGTGCCGCTGGTCTGCCAGCCAACCTGCATACCATCCGGCTCGATGCAGTCCTGCTTGAAATCAAACATCTGGCGGATGTTTGCCCGCGTTTCCGGGGCAATCCCCATCACATAGAAAAAGGCCCGGTGGTAACAGTCGTTCCTCCGCGCCTCGCTCATCATATCCAAAAAGAAATCCCGGTGCTCCGGGGACGCAAAGCGGATATTGCTCATGCCGGCACCTCCTCGCCGCCGAATACACCTTCACCGGGCTTGGTGGTCATCAAGGCATAGAGCCTGGTGTCACGGGGGAACCGGTTGACGAAAGGCACCAGGGCGCTGCCATACCGGATGAGGCCGCAGCCTGCGTCCGCGTTGGTAACATAGCTCATCTGCTCATTGGAGATATTGAGGAGCTTCGCCAGCTTTGCCCGGTCGGATGCCGCCTGGTTCAGCATGACGATGAACTCCGAGTTGGAGAGCATGGTGCTGGCCTGGACGGAATCCAAAAGGTACTCCACATTCTGCGTGATGGCTGTGGGATAAGCGCCGCGCTTTCTAAACTGCCTCCATGCGGAATTAAAGAAAATGCCGCTTTGCTCATTTTCAAACATCACATGAAACTCATCGATGAACACATGGGTGCGCTTGCCCCGTTTCCAGTTGAGGGTGACGCGGTTCAGGATTGTATCGGTGATGACCAGGGAACCGGCAGGCTTTAGCTGCTCGCCCAGGCCGTGGATGTCGAACACCACATAGGGCTTGTTCAAATCCACTGTGCTTTCCCGGCCAAAGATGTCCAGGGAGCCGGTGGTGTAAAGCTCCAGGGAAAGGGCGATCTCTTTGGCCTTGTCCTCTGGCTGCTCCAGCAGCTTATTCCGCAGGTCGCAGAGGGTGGCCACTCGCCCGATCTTCTCCGCCTCCGGGTACACCAAGGCGGTGCAGCGGTCAATGATGGATTTGTGCTGCGGCCCCACACCACGCTTGTCGATCTGCTCGATGAGGGACATGACAAACTGGCTCTTTTCCACGATGGGATTCTGCTCACCGTAGCCCTCCACCATATACATGGCGTTGAGGCGGTCCTTGCCGCCCGCCACCAGATGGGCCACTGTCGCTTTTTCCCGACCCAGAGCTTTGACCAATGCGCCAAATTCTCCCTCCGGGTCGCAGATCAGGATGTCGTCATTGGCGTAATCTGGGTGGAGCATGAGGAATGCAATCAGCTCTTTGGCACTGAAGGACTTGCCAGCGCCAGGTACGCCCAGCAGGAAGGCCGACTGGTTCAAAAGGTTCGCCTTATTGCACATGATAAGATTGTGGGAAATGGCGTTCTCTCCGAAGTAAATGCCGCCCTTATCCTGGATCTCCTGTACCTTGAAGGGGATGAATACGGCCAGGGATTCCGTGGTGAGGGTGCGGAAGGCGTTGATTTTCCGCACCCCGATGGGCAGGGCGGTGTTCAGGCCATCAAGCTGCTGGAACTTGAGCACCGCAAGCTGGCACATGTGCTTTCGCGCCACGGAGAGTACGGCTTCGGTGTCGCTGTCAAGCTGCTCCTTGGTGTCGGCGGTGATGGCCAGGGTCATCACCGCGAACATCATCCTCTGGTCGCGGGTGGTGAGGTCGTCCAAAAACTCCTTGCTTTCCTTGCGCTGCAATTCCATATCGTAGGGCACCACAGCAGAGAAGTTGTTGTTGGCGTTCTGGCGGCGCTGCCAGTTGGTGATGTTGGTCTCCACACCCAGCAGGCGGTTTTCCACCTCCCGCACGGCCTCATCCGTGGGAACCGGCACAATGTCGATGGAGAACATCAGATTGCGGTTGAAATCCGTCAGCTCCGTCACCATGTTATCCTTAATATAAGAGGCATAGTCTTTGAGGAACAGCACCCGGCAGAATTTGCCGCCCAGCTTCAGATAGTCGCTGTTTTTCTCGATTCCGTCCGGGCAGATATAGTCCTTGAAGCTGTGGCCCCGCTTCATCATCTCACGGGCATTGAAAACGAACTCGGATTCCTCGCCCTGGCGGTAGAAGTCGTGCAGGATACGCAGGCGCTCGGTGGCGTCCAGCTCCACGCACTTGGAGCCAAGGGCCGCAAAGTGGGAAATCAGATCAGCCCCCACGCGGGCAAAGTAGGCGCGGGCCTCCTCGATGTCCTTCTTCACCACGGAGATGGTGATATACTTTTCCTGCATAATGCCGTTGGCTCCGGTGGCTTTATCCAGCAGCATTTGGTTATATTCCCCCCGGTACTCATCCCGGAAATCCCCCTGCATGGGCATGAGGATGGACGTTTCAAAGTTGGCCTGATTCATACGGCGGTTATTGATGGTGATTTTCGTCACCGCGCCGGAATCCAGGGAATTGAGCAGCTCCGAGTAGGTGAGGAACATGGATTCCTTGTCCTCGCGGCTGGCCACCAGATAGTTGATGTCGCTGAATTTATAGGTTTTGGAGAACTTGTTCCCCACAAGAAAAATGCCGTCCGGCCAGATACGGCGGACGGGGATGACATCCTGCACCTTCCGGGGGACGGTGTAGCGTTCCTTTTCCTGCTTGGACATGGTTTTGATGGTCTTAATCATGCTTGGCCTCCTTCCGTTTGTGAAAATGTTTCGGCTCTTTGGGCTGCCGCTTTACGGGCCGCCCGGTTTGCAGCTCCTCGATGGTATCTTTCAGAGCCGCATAGTAGTAGTTGCTGTCCTCGAACTTAAACTCCTTCGGCTCCAGCATTTCCGAGCGCAGCCACGCCCAGATGAATTGCTCCGCCGTCATGCCGTGGTAGGTGATGAACCCCAGCATGGCAAAGGGGGCCGCCCCCAGAATGCACATCCAGGACAGGGTTTCCACCCCGAAGTAGGGGCGCAGGATAAAATAGAGGCCCACGGCCACGCCGCAGGCGAGGACAGAAAAGATGAACTGCCGCATACTCAGCCCGAAAAACATGGATTCGGTGTAGTTGCGGATTTCCCGGTTGATTTTGACTTCCAAAATATCACCTCACAATCACATCACCGGTTTCCAGGTAAACAATGCTGCTCTTGGGGATATAGGCAAAGCCCAGAAGCCGGTCGCCCACGGTAAAAATCTCGTCAGGGGCAGCTTTGGAAAAGTGGCCCACAATCCCTTTTTCAGCGGGCAGGTCGTAATCCTCCGCCATCGGGATGGCGGTTCCGTCAATCAAGTGCAGCACATAGGTTTGATAACGCATTTGTTTTCCTCCTTTTTTACAGGCCCATCATCTCGCGCACCACGCGGTCGGCCATTTTCACCGCGCCCACGAGGACGAGCATATTAAAGACCAGCTCCCCGATATAGCTCCACACCTGGGTGACTGCCGCCGCATTGGGGTCAATAGCAGGCGGGGCCGCCGCGAACAGGGAAAAGATGATACAGGCCAGCACAATGATGGCCCCTTCCAGACACACGGCGGCATAGCTCTTGATAAAACTCTTGCCCACGTTTTGGGTCGGTTCCCCGGCGAAGGTGGAGAGAGGCACCGGCGCGATGGCCGTATATAGTAGGGTAAGCGCCCAGCGCCTTGCCGCATTACTGCGGTAGGTTTCCAAACGCTCCCCTCCAAACCGGACGTACACCTCTCGATGTATCCGGCTTTCCAGATATCAGTCTAACTTTCCATTGTGCAGCTTTACATGGCAGGAGTGGCACAGCGCCATTGTCTTGCGTTTACGCGCAATCATTTGGCGTTCCCATTCTGCCTTACCACTTAAATCTTTCAGTTTTCGGACATGATGGATTTCAATATTCTCTGTTTCGGCTCCGCAGAACTCGCAGATATGGCCTTGCAACCGGTCTGTCAGCCGGGTATAGCGGCGGTTCTCGTTAGCCCTGCCAATAATGTCCGGGTTTTCCGTTACAACGACTTTGTCGTTATGACGCATGCCCTGATTGTAAAACACCACGGATTTTGTCCCGTTTTTCGTTGGATACGATACGGTAAAATCCCCGTTGTGGCAGTATTTGCGAATAATTTTCCGCATGCTCGTCCGATATTTTCCGGCGAAGGTCTTGTACATGCTGAACTTCATCACATAGAGGAAGGAGTTCAACACCGTTGCATTGTTTGCCAGCCGATAATAGTTGTACATGCCCCGTACTTCTGCATTGTACTGGTTCAGAATCTCAATATCATCCAGACGTATCAACCCCGGACGCCGTACCGGTTCCCATACCTCTTTGTTCCCATGGGTTTTGTCATAGCTGATTTTCAGCGCGCCATAGGAGAGAAGGCGGTTCAGCCACTTCTCTTTGGGCACATACAGCTTGACTTTTCCTACATAGGTTCGGCGTGTAAATCCGGTCTTTGTCCGGGTACTGTTTTGTTCCCGGCTGACTGTAATCAGATATCCGAGGAAGTGGGCAAAGTCACTTCCGTGGGTAATGAGCGTTTTTTCCGGGGACATCTCCAAGTGAAGATGTTCCTTGATGAACGCTCCCACATCGGATTTGACCTGCCTCGCATCCTCTTTACTCCCAATTACACCAATCAGGAAATCATCAGCGTAACGGACATAAACAACCCGTCTGTATTCCGTATCCATTGGGTCGCTGTAAGGGATAGAGCGCAGTTGGCTATTAAGTCCCTGTATCTGCGCCATGACCTCACGGCGTTTTTCCTCGCTGATTTTTGCTTCATTGCGTTTCAGCCATTCCTGTTTTCCGCGCCGGACATCCAACGGCTTTTTGTAGGCCGGGTTGATTTTCCGTTTTGTACCGCAGTTAAAGGATTTGGAATATTCCGCCATGAATACATCCAGTTCATTGAGGTAGATATTTGCCAGGATTGGGCTAATCAGTGACCCTTGCGGGGTGCCGGAATAGGTGTTGTAGTACACCCAATTTTCCATATACCCCGCTTTCAGGAATTTCCAAATCAAGCCGATGAAATGCTCATCCGCAATGCGTCTGCGCAGTATCTGCACCAGCACATGATGGTCAACATGGTCAAAGCACCCTTTGATATCACCCTCAACAAACCATTTGACCCCCGTGTAATTCCGCTTGATATGTTGCAGGGCTGTATGACAGCTCCGCTTTGGGCGAAATCCATGGGAAGTAGCACAGAAGGTAGGTTCGTAGATACTTTCCAGTATCATGCGCACCACCTCTTGTACCAGTTTGTCATCAAAGGACGGAATACCAAGCGGGCGTGTTTTACCGTTTGCTTTCGGGATATACGTTCTTCTGGCCGGTTTCGGCTGATAGCTGAAATCCTTCAGTTTCTGAATGAGGGCTTCAATTCGCTTCATACTCATGCCATCGATTGTTTTCCCATCGCTTCCGGCTGTCATGTTGCCGGGTTTTGCTTGGATACGCTCATACGCCAGCAGAAAAAATGCAGGATTGTACAAGTTTCGATAGAGCCTTTGATAGTGGTAATCTTTGCTTGCTGCTTTTGATGTCAGACTTTCCAAAACGTTCTTTGGATTTCTCATAATGCCTCACGCACCTTTCCATTGATAGTTTGGTTGATATCCTGCCGCCCTTCGCCATGTGCAAGGCTTTCCCTTGCTCGGACTACTACGGCGGCTCCGTTGCCATACCGGATTTTCAGGCTCTGAAAGCCATAGCCTATAGGGGCGTTCCGGGTTAGGCAATCCCCGGTTAGGCAGTTTGGGACAGCATGTTGTGATGTCGGAATGGGTTTTCGTCCGTTATCCGCTTACTGCGGTTGGCTGTCGTGGGTATTTCGCAATCGGCGTGTACCTGTCACCGATTGCCACGGCATGCGGCGAATACAACTATCCTGCGCCGCCGGCTCAAGTATGCCGCCTTGGACTGCCCTTCAAGCAATCCAGCTTTATTCCTCATTCACAACGTTTCACCTTGCCGTTCAGTAGTGGTTCGATAGTTTCCCAACTTACGACGTTACCGATATGCTACACTCCCCATTGGGTTTCCCCGCCGGATAAATCGGTTGGTGATAGGGTAATTTGCACCTCCCTTCGGAATACCTTTTCCTACTGCCGCGCTACTGGCAGAATCCCAAATTGCCCGCGAGCTGCTTTGGCTTACGCCGCAGCCCTTCCGGGCGCACAATAGAGCTTAAAAAACCGCCCGTAAACGGTCATTATCATAATGAAGCTGAGGACTGTAATGAACAGCCCGCCAATGAGCGTCACCGCCCAGAGGGGGATACTCTCGAAAAAGCCGCAGCTTTCCACCGCCGTGACAATCTCCTGGGGGAGAACCGTCTGCTGCGCGGTTCCAAAGCCCGCCGCGTTCATTATTGTTGAAACGAGGCCCTGGACGATATTAAAGAGGGCCATCATCAGCTCCAGCCCATAGGTCACGACACCTTTGGCAATGGCGAACCGGATAAACAGCTTTAAGGCGTGCTCCGGTTTCTTTACCTCGGCAAAGCTGCCGCAGGTACGCATGACGCCCACTACAAAGAACAGCACCAAAAGCGCAAGGCCAATGGCCCGCACCGCGTCGTGGATGTTGACAATGACGCCCCAGATGGAGCCACCCTTAAACTGTTCCGGGCTTTGGGTGATGAGCTGCCAGATCTCGGACAGGTACTTGTTCCAGGTGTCGAGGGCATTTTGCAAATTTTGAACAACCCAGTTATCGGACATTCAACAACCTCCTTTCCGGCAACGGTAAGGGGCAGGCCGCCATGGGCCTGCCCCCACACTGCCGTTATTAGAATCAGCCGGTAATCAGGGTCAGAATCTCCTTCGCAAACGTAATCACAACACCGCCGGCCAGGGTGAGAAAGCCGTTAGCCCTCTGGCTGGGGTCATGGCTTTTCAGAGAAAGGCCGATCTGCACGACGCCGAAGCCCAGCAGGATCATACCCACGGCGCGGATCAGGCCGAAAATGAAATCACTGAGGTTGTTGATAACAGTCAACGGGTCGCTGGCGGCAAAGGCCGTAGTGGTGCAGCAGCACAGCATGAGCACCAGGGCTGCATAAACAGCAAAGGCGCTCCGGCTCTTTTTTCCCATGGGCAGGCTGCGGGTTTCTTTCTTCTGCTTGCTTTCCTTATGAAACAGTTTCATTTTTGGTGTCCTCCTTAAATTGAAAGATATTCTCCATGTCCTCATCGGACAGAAGTTCGTAAAGGGTTTCCGGCTCCTGGATATTGGCAAGGTCGCCGGGGGTGAGGCGGCCAATGGTCATATCCGCCACGGCGTTTTCAGTGCCGCCGTGGGAATAGACAGGCGCGCCGCCATCGGTGGTGTACTTGATGTTGGGATGTTTCAAAAGGTCATACTTTTCATCCATCAGCGGCGCTTCGCCACGGATAAAGAGCAGGGCCAGGTTATTGTCCAGCATACGGACCTCATCGGGCGTCATCAGCTCCCGGCCCGTGATCTGGTTGTTGGTGGAGTAGCTGCCGGAATGCCCGGTGCTCTTGCCGTAGGTGTCCAGCCAGAGGGTGCTTTTCCCCAGGTAGTTCTCAGAGATCAGCTTGTGGGTGGACGTTTCATTGCCGCCCAGGTACAGAAATTCATCACAGTTGCCGATGATGGATTCCCATTGCTTTTCAAACAGCGCCTTGAGCTGGGCAATGTTCTGAATGATGATGGAAACGCTGATATTCCGGGAGCGCATGGTAGCCAGCAGCTTGTCGAAATCATCCGGCAAACTCACGTTGGCGAACTCATCCATCAAAAAATGCACCGGTACGGGAAGGCTCCCGCCGTGTATCCGGTCAGCAGAATAAAAAAGTTCCTGGAAAGTGCTGGCATACAGCAAACTTACCAAGAAATTGAAGCTGGCGTCGTTGTCCGGGATGAGGGCAAAGAGTGCTACTTTTTTCTCGCCCAGGCTGGAAAGGTCCAGCTCATCCGTGGCGGTGAGGGCCGCCACCGAGGAAAGATTGAATTTTTCCAGGCGGGACGCCAAAGTGATTTGAATGGATTTCAGCGTTTTTGCAGAGCCGGAACGGTAATCCTTGTAATACTTCACGGCGATGTGGTCCGGGGAACGCATTTCCAGCCGGTCAAACAGCTCGTCCAGGGGGGATTGGTAGGAATCATCATCCTCCCGCACCTCCCCGGCTCGGAGCATCTCCATAATCATGGGGAAATTCTTCTCGTCCTCCGGCGCTTCGTACCACAGGTAAAACACCAAGGCCATCAAGAGCATTGAGGCCGCCGTGTCCCAGAAGGGGTCGTTAGACTGGCTCCCTTTCGGGGTGGTGGCTTTGAAAAGGTTCGTCACCATCTTCTGCACATCGTTGTCGGATTTCAGATAAGCAAATGGATTGTAGCAGTGGCTTTTCTCCATATTCAGAAGGTCTATCACCTTGATCTCATAGCCCATCCGTTCCAGCAGGCCGCCGCAGTCACGAAGCAGCTCCCCCTTACAGTCCAAAACAAAAAGTGACGTATTGCATTGGCAGATGTTCACTTTACCATAGAACCGGCTCTTGCCCGCGCCGCTGCCGCCCACCACCAAAGTGTTGAGGTTGCGGCGGTGCTTCCGGCCATCCAGCCCCATGCGGACGTGTTGGGTAAAAATGCGGTTTTTGAACGGGTCCTTGTCCCGGTATTTCTTATTTACGGCCCGCGGATCGCCCCATTTGGCGGAACCGTGTTCTTCGCCTCGTCTATAATTGCGCCGGGAAGAAAGATAAATGCCAATGCCCAGCCCATAGGCGGCAATAAAAATGAGGACAGTTTTTACACTGTCCTCACACCACACGATTTTGAATGGATCGTTCATTGCCGCAGGCAGGGCGTTTACGATCTCCGAAAGTCCCCCGGAAATGGCAGGCGCAATCAGCAGGGCGAACCAGATCACCGGGACCAGCCCCAGGGCATAGAGCCAGGGGCCGCCCGCCTTGTTATCTGGCTTCATCCCGGCGCTTCACTTTCTTGTCTTTTTGGGCTGGGGCGTCAATGGTTTTCAGCAGAACATCCTCCACCGGGCCGGGGTCGCGCTGTTCCTCCAGCATATCGTTGCGCAGCTCATTGAGGGCGCGAATCATGATCCCATGCTCATAGCTGTCCAGGGTGAGGACGACTTTTTCCTGTTTTTCCATGGGTCTACTCCTCCTTTACCGTTCCTGTTCCTTCTGCTTGCTGTCGCGGGTGAGGCCCATAGCCCTGGCCATACGGCCATTGAGGGATTTGAACGTATCCCGCATATCGGTGAGGGCAGCAGGAATATCCTCCCTGGGGACCTGCCCCTGAAACACGCCGTCCAGTTTGGAAATCTCATACTCTTTGGCGTCCACGCCATACCGCTTACAGAGCATATAGCTGACAGCATAGGCTTTGTAGCCATCTGTCTCTCTGGAATAGCCGTCCATGCTTTGGGCAAGCTGCACGTTGGCAACCTCCAGAGAAACACAGCGGAAGATGTCCGGCGCGTCCATGCCCTTTTTCACCAGGATGGCGTTCTGCTCTGCAGAAAACATGGCCCCACGGCCCTGGGGCAGTTCCTCCACGGCCCGGATGGGAACCGGGGAACTGGCGATCAGGCCCTTCAAGAGCAGGCGGTCATCGTAGCTCACCTGGGGCTGCACCTGATCCCGCGCCGTAGTCTGGGAAATATCATAAACCTCCTTGGCATAGAAGTTCTGGCCCACGCTGCCATCCTCACGCCGGTATGCCTTTCCCGGCTCCAGAATGATGATGGGCAAACGCTTCTCATCCTCCAGAATCTCAACACCTTGGGAATGCCACTCCTTGTAGCCGCCCACACGCACCGCGTCGGGGCATTGTTCCCCAATCAGCAGCGCATTGCGAGCAGAGTGGAAAGGAAAACGGCTCTGCACACCCAGATATGCCTCCATACTGCCCGTACCCTCGGAGAACTCTCCAAAAATCCGGTCCAAGGTGGCATAGGCTTCTTTTCGCTGTTTTTCCTCCCGGACCTGCCACCACTGGCGCTTGGGGCGCTCTTTCTGGCTTTCCTGCTTTTGCGACGCGGCCTCCGCCTGGGGCTGCTGTTCAAACAGATCGTCAAAATTATTCATCACAGATTACCTCTCTTTCGATTTGGGTTTCTTTTTGGGCTTGGGCGGCTGGTGTCGGGTTGTTTTCTGAGCCGCCTTCTTCTGGGGGGCAGCCGGCTCCTCAGCCCTGGCAGTCTCCGCCTCCTTCTTCCGCTGGGCCTGGATGTCCCGCAGCTCCTGCCGGACGGAAGGCTTTTCGGCCCCATCAGAAGTACCCCTTGCGGACTTGCTGCTGTTCTCGGAGATAGGCGCGGACGGATGGGATTTTTCCGCCGCTGGTGTAAAAGAATCGGTTTTCTCCGCTGACGGGTGCTCTGGCTGGGCCTTCTCCTTCTGGACGGGCTTCTCCATCAGCTCGTCCAAAAGCTGGTCGTCCATACTCTTTTCCGGCATGGCCTGCTCCGGCGCGGCGGGTTCACTGCCGCGCTGTTCGCGGGATTTCTCAATATCCTCCTTGATCGAAGCCGTATCCACAACGGTGAGCTTAAACTTCTCCACGATCCGGTTGGCTCTGGCAGCGTCATCCTCGAACACCAGAATGTCGATGGTGTCGTCGCCTTTTTTCACCGGGATGGGTGCGTAGAGAATCCCGTACCCCTTGGCTTGCTTGGCAAACTCCGGGCAATCCTCCTTCTTGATGGTGTAAACCTTTAGGGGGCGCTTTTCCCGCAGCATAGCTTCAATACGGGCTTTGCCTTTGGTTTTTTTCTGGTCTTTCAAAACCGTGTAAAGGGCGGCGGCCAGATTTTTAGCAGCAGAACCGGTGATCTTGAGGGCAAATTCAGCGCCCTCCAGGCTCATCCGTACCACTTGCTCCGCCGCATCGCCTGAGTTATACATCAAAAATCATCTCCTTCCTGGGGGAGCCGCCCGGCCCTGCTCCGGCTCCTGGCGGGCTTTCTCATCCTTGCCGGAGACTTCTTCACGGGCGGCCTGTATCTTATCCTTGATGGAAGTGGAGCGCAGGGCAATATCCTCGCACAGCTTCACCTCCCGGCGCAGCTCCTTGATCTGCGCAGATAGTTTGGAGATCTCAGCCCGGATGTGTTCCTGCTGGGCGGGGTCGGCCATCACTGCCTTGGTGCGAAGTTGCCGGTACAGGCTTTTCCGCTGTTCCGTTATGCTTGAAAGCCGAGATTTCAAATCGGATTGATAGGCATTGAGCTGCTCCATGGTGTCAATGCGGTGGCGGGAGAGAAGGCGGGCTTCGTCGGTAAGCTCCTGCGCCCGGATCAAATCTTCCCGCAGTGTATGAGGCACCCGCCTGGGCGGGCGGTTCTGCTTTTGGGGGAATACCCCCAGCAGATAGCAGTAATGGAAGTAGAGGGCGCGGAACCCCGTCACCTTTTTAGCCTGTTTCAAATCCCCGCGGAGCCTGCACCGAAACGGCTCCGGCCTGTGTTCCCGCTGGGGGCGGCGCTGGGCTAAAATCCGCCTGCGGATGTTCTCCATCGAGTAGTCCTCGCCAAAGTTACGCATGAGCTTGCGTCCACGGGGGTAATTCGGCGGGCGGACCGTAATATCCTTGCCCACCTTGACGTCATAGCCCATCTGCCGCAGATGATAAAAAAACTGCCGTTCCGTCATAGACTGGCGGATGGCAGTATCCACATCGGCTTTGATGAGGGAGAGATAGGTGGGGCGGCCTTCCTGCTCGGCCCGCCATTCCCCGTAGTGCTTGGATTTTCCCCGCTGGGGGTTCTCAATGACGGAAAGCCCATACTCCCGGCACAGCCGGTCGGATTCCCGCTGCATATCGAAATAATCCTGCTCGGTACGGTGGTACTTGATGCCGTCCACGAAGGAAACCGTGTTCACTACAAAATGATTGTGCAGATGATTTTCCCTGTCCAGATGGGTAGCCACCAGCACCTGGTATTTTTCACCCCACAGCTTTTTTGCCAGGGCAAGGCCGATCTCATGGGCCAGCTCCGGCGTGGCCTCGCCGGGGGCAAAGCTCTGATAGCCGTGGTAGGCCACAGTCCCGTCCTCCTTTCCGAAACGCTTTTTTACCGCTATCATCTCATCGCGGGCAGTAGAGGGGCTGCAATTCACCCCGGAAACAAACTGCCGCATGACCGTTTCGCCTTCGCTTTCCACCGCCTTGCCTGTTTTTTGCTGCTGGACGGCATACTCGATCACATCCGCAAGGCCCTGGGCCTCCTTACCATCCATATCCTGCTTTTCAAAGAAATCAGGATTTTCGGTCTTGTCTGGATTTTCAATATAGATGAGGACCTTGCCCAGCCAGCCGTTCACCCGCCAGATGGACGTAGTAGCCACGTCACACCGCGCTCCGCTTGTCGCTTTTGCCGCAAGCGTCAAAAGGCTCACCGCTGTGCGGGTGCTCCTTCTCCCCACGAAGCAGGCTTCGCGGGGACCCCTTCGTGTCCATAGCGCGGGGAAGGATCACTGCTTTGGTGATGTCCCGGACAAGCTGGTCGAATTTTCGCATTTCCTCATCATAGCGGCGCTCATCAATGACGCCCAGCACATGGGCTTTCTGGGCGATCTGGTTGAGGTTGCCGCCAATCCGGTGAAGCTCCCGCATAAAATCGTAGTAGGCGGGCGGCGGCGCGTCCTGGGGAACCAGGCCGTTCACTAGATGGCGCAGATACGCCTCACGGGAAAGGCCGCTGCGCTTTACTTTTTTGTTGAAGGCTTCTGCCTCTTTTTTGTCCAGCCAGAACTGGACGTGTACGTTGCGTTTTCTCATTCTTCCGAATCCTCCTTTCTGCCTATGCGGTTGATTTGAAGCAGGCACATAATCAGCACGCCGACCACACCGCCCAGCAGAAATCCAATGGCAAAAAACAATCCTTCCATGAAAACCTCCATCCTTTCAAAAGGGGTATTAGGGGGCGTTCCCCCTAACAAGCGGCCTTTGTGGTATCACAAAGGCGATGCTTGCTGGTACAACTACATTCCATTCCCCTGCGGGGAATCTGAGACAGGCGAAAAAAGAACTCATCGCTCGCCCCGGTCACGGTTTTGGTCCCTGGCCTTGAAATTCACACCAGTGAAGTGGTCGGCATCCAGAATATAATCTCCTTTCTTCCACCGCTCGTTGACAAGCTGCTCGGCCTCCATCCGGCTTGCAGCGTTCACTGTGACGGTCATCTCCAAGGTTTCCGTAATGGTCACATCATAATCCTTCATCGCTCATGCTCCTCGCTAAAAATGGGCAACAAAAAAGAGCGTCCATTTTCAGAACGCTCTCCAAAAAGGTATTCGTTTTTACCGCGCCTTCTCCTGTTTCAGATGACGGGTGGGGATTGCCAGCAGCTTGCGCACCCTGCCTTCCAAATGCTTCTCAATGGCCTGCAAATGTTCTTCCGGCAGGTTAATGCTTTCATGGAGCTTGAATCGGAACCCGATCATGCGCCGAAGCTGCTCTTTCTGCTTTGGCCCCATGACCTCCGCGCACACCTCCTCATAGGAGATGTTGTACGGGTTGGAACGGGTTTTGGCGTACTCGTCCAGATTCGCATAATCTTCCTTGCCGGCATAGCAGAACAGGGACAGCCCGTTGTCAAAAATGGGGGCGGGCGCGATGATGCTGCCGCTGTGGTTATCCCGCAGGACGCCAAAGTTTCCAAAGTGGCGGTCCTCGTTGTAAATCAGGGCGTCAAACACCAGCATACTGCGGATTTGCTCGGAAAACTCCGGCCCCAGCTTGTCGTAGTAGGCAAGACAGGCGGCAATGCCCCCGGTTCGGACAATGCGCCCGATGGGGATATAGGCCGTGTCGATGTTGGTAAACAGGGCGCATTTAGAGGCGGTAATGCCTTTCCAATTCTCCAGGTCATAATGCACGGCGTTCAGACGCATGGTTTCCGCAATCTGCGAAGCATAATACTCGCAGTACGGCTCCCTGCCCGCATTGGACGCGCCGGTCGTGCCGCCCTTATAGAGATAAATCCCATCGTGGTCCACATAGCGCCACGCCTTGGGCAGCATACCGCCTGTGGTCAGCTCCGGGGATGTGGTAAACGCCTGCCGGCTCCCGCCTGCACCGGTATAGGCCACCAGCGCCAGTATCTCAGAAAAACGATTTTCGTAAAGATTGTATTGGGAGAATTTCCCCTCAAATCCTTCCGGCACCACCCAATAGCTGTCGTTCAGCGACAGCCCCTTGCACACGTCGATGATTCCCTTCGTGTCGTTATGGCTGAGGCCAAGGGTTTTCAGAATCTCGTCCACAAAGGCGCGGTTTTTAGGGATAACCCGCCGCTCCAGCCAATGGATGACGCCCTCGCCGGTGCGCTCCATATCCAAAGGCAGCAAATGGGCCTGCTCCTCGTTGGTGTATAAGATTTCGGCCACAAGGCCGGACAAGCCCTGCTTTTCCATGGAAAAGCGCATTAGCTCCGTATCATAAATGCGGAGACTGTAAACATTGCTCATAGGCTCCTCCTTGTCGTTCAGTTCCAGTGAAACATCCTTTCCCAGCGCCGAGGCGATTTTTAAGATCATATCAAGCGTGGGGTTCTGTGTCCCACTTTCCAGGCGGTTGATCCCGGAACGCTGGATTCCCAGCCGCCTTGCCAGTTCTGCCTGGGAAATGCCCTGCTCCAGACGGGCCTCCACAAGCTGGGATATGATTTTCTGCCGTTTGCGCAGTTCATCCATACTCTCACCTCACTGCTTTAATGTTAACATATATGATAACAATTTGCAAGAGGGAGAATCTGTCGAAGCTGCAAAACCGGCACTCACCGCTCCGGCTCTTTGCCGTGGCTGCCCCGAATGGGAATCCCCAGCCGGTGGCACAGAAAATCATTCACATCCTTTCCACGGGGCGGCGGTTTGTTCTCCACCCGGTAGCCCTCCGGCATGACAGCCATGATCGCCTTGGCAGCCAGCCGGCCAGCGGTGTCATTATCCAGATGGAGATAGATGGTTTTCACATGGGGGTGGTCCTCCAAAAACCGGGTGAGGGCCACCGGCAGCTTGCTTTCCTCGATCTTTTTCTTCGGCTGGTACACCCCGGCAAGGGACAACAGATTGTGCCGCCGCCAGTCAATCCCGTCCAGCTTGCAGAGAGTGGCATAGGACATCACATCAATGGCGCACTCGCACAGATGGACTGCCGGATTTTCCACGCAAGCGGGCAGGGCGAAGGAAAAGTGCTTATCACTGCCGCTTAAATCCCCGTGGAACCGGGCTTCACTGATTCCCCGCAGGCAGCCGAACCGCGCCTTGCCATCCTTGTCGAAGCCCACAAAAACCACGTTGCTGTGGCCCTTGTTCCGGCTCTCATAAATCCGCCCGGTCTGAACGCAGTAGTCCAAAATCTCCTGGTCAATGCCCCGGCCTTTGAGATAGGCCATCATCGCCCGATTATCCGGGGCGGCCTGGGGCAGAAGCAGGTGCTTGGGCTTTTCCTCCTTCGGCGCTGGCACAAAGGAAGGCGGCGGGATGGCAGCCCTTCCGGAGATAGTTTCCATGGCCTCCAAAAAGGAATAGCCGTTGACCTTGATGAGATAGTCCAGCGCACTGTAACCGCCAATCCCGCGGGAAAACCAGCACCATTTGCCGTTGGAAATCCGCAGGCTGTCATGGGTCCTGGTACAGTAGACGTTGCCGGACACATGGACCAGCTCCTGGGGTTCGCAGGTTTGCAGGTAGGTGAGCAGGTCCACCTGCCTTGCCCGTTCGATGGCTTCTGAATCGTAAAAAGGCATAAAAAAATACAGCCCCCTTCACATAGCCATAGATTAGCCGCCCCATGTGGGGTAGCTGACTATGTAAAAGGGGCTGTACTCTTTTCAGATATGGAAAAAGCCGACTGGATTGCTCCAATCGACTTTCTGCATATACTTTTGCGATTTATATGCAGATATGAATGGGGAATGTGCAGTTTTGGGCGGCAGCTTTAAGCCATAGCCAAAAACTCCAAGAATTTCAATAGTTTTTACTCCTAATCCGTAAAAACTTGTTTTGTTCAAGACCTTTTTGGGGGTGCGAATGAATTTGGATATGTAAAAGCGGCATGGATTTTTCCATGCCGCCCAAAAAGCTATTCAGTTTTGAAAGCGCCGATTTTCTTCAGATAGGCAAATCCGTCTGCATGGCCCCGGAAGTAGATGTGTTCCCGTTCCATATTATCGGCCCGCATATACAGCCGGATAAATTCCTTCAAGGCTTCATGCTCCTCAGCGGTAAAAGAAAGTTCTCCCTTGCCCTCCAGCAGAGCGCCAATCACAGGATTTCGGCGTTTCAGTTCCTCCATCTGGGCCTTCAACTCGGTATATTCCGGGCTGGCAGCCGCCAAATCCATCACGATGTCGCTGTCGATTTCAGAAAACTGCTCGGAAATGCGCTCCGGGAGCAGGCAGTAGCTATCGTCCATCTATCATCACCCCTTGTTACGATTTTTATTATACTATACCTGCCCCGTAGCGCAATGGCAAATGTGCGATCACCTTTCTTTCTGCGCTTTGGCTTTCTGTTTGGCTTCGGCGGCCCTGGCCTGTTCCTGGACAGTATCCCATACCGTATCCATATAAGAGGTTTCCTGGTTCTCCCACCGCTCAAAAATCTGCTTCAAGGGCTTGCCAGATTTCAGCAGCGCCCTGGCCTGACTATCCTCCAGATCGTGGTATTCAAGAGACATCAGGATGTCCTCCCGCACCGTGTACTCGTAGGCGTGGTTCAAAATCTCAGCCGCCGGCTGGGAAAGCAGCCAGTCCCGGAACTGCTCCTGTTCTGCAAACATTTTCTCATAGAGCCTGGTATTCAATTCTTCGTTGGTCATCGTATCCTCCTTTACCGTGCCAGCTCCGCAACCCTCCGGGCAGGCACATCCTCGCCCTCGTCTGGGGTATCGTCCATCAATGTCTTGTCTTTCTCATCCATGTTGAGCAGAATATTCAGCTCTTTCAAACGGGCTGTTTTCTCCGCCAGCTCCTCCTCGCGGGCAAAAGGTGTAGCCAATTCCGTGCGGGCGTTTTCAAGCTGGGTTTTGGTTTCCTCCAGGCTGTTCTGCTCGGCCTGCAGGCTGCCCGCCAGGTTTTCCAGAGCGTTGTCCAGGCGGGTGATATTGCCGAACACATCCGCCCCCAGCGTCACCGTATGGGAAAGAGTGCCTTTGAGTGTGATCCGGTACTCATTGCTTCTGCCATCATAAGCCAGCACCATGGAAAAGCCCCGGTATTGCCCCAAAAGAACAGCGTCGGAACCTGTCATACGGGTGCAAACATCAATGATAGCTTTGCCGGCGTCCTCTTTTTCGGTGTAGTGCCTGCCATCCACCTCCATGCCGCAGAAGCCCTCCTGGGCCTTGGGGTGGGCCGCTACCAGCGCCACATCCTGCTCATAACCCGCGATCCGTTCCGTGAGCCGGGTGATTTCCTCCGGGTATTTCCGATACACCAGTTCCTCCAGAGCGTACACCTGGTTCAAGTGGCTGGCTTTCAGCATATTGAGCCGCGCCACCTCCATATCCAGGTTGCACTTCTCGATAATAAGTGGGTTGCCGGTGGCCAATGCCTTGATTTCCGAATAGCTGAGGGCAGTTTCATCTACATCATCCGCCACACGGACGGGGGCCTTGCTGGTCATGATCTGGGCGATGAACTTCTGCTTGTTCTCCACAAGCTGGTAGAGGTAAGCGTCAAAGGTGCCCTCGGTGACATAGCGATAGATTTCCACCTCCTCATTTTCATTGCCCTGGCGGACGATGCGCCCCAGCCGCTGCTGCAGATCAGAGGGCCGCCAGGGGCAGTCTAAATCATGCAGGGCAATCAAGCGGTCCTGCACATTGGTGCCTGCGCCCATTTTGGCCGTGGACCCCAGCAGCACCCGCACCTGCCCGGCGCGCACTTTGGAAAACAGTTCCTTCTTTTTGGCTTCGCTGTCTGCCGTGTGGATAAAGGCGATTTCCTCCTCCGGGATTCCGGCGTCCATCAGTTTCTTTTTTAGGTCGTCATAAACACTGAAAGAGCCATCGGTGGTAGGGGTGGACAGGTCGCAGAACACAAGCTGGGCAGAGCGTTTTTCTTTGGTCTGTTCCCAGATGCGAAACACATTCCGGGCGCAGACAGCCACCTTGCCATTGGGGTCATCCGGGGCCAGAGGCTGAATCAGCCGCATATCCAACGCCAGTTTTCTTCCATCGTTGGTAATGCGCAGCATATTGTCCACATGAGGATCAACACCGCCGCCGCGAATCTTCTCAGCCCGTTCCGCCAGCCCCTTTATCATCTCCTTCTGAAGCTCCGAGGGCTGGATTACTTCCGTGTGGAAGTTGGCCTTGGGCACGGGGAGTTTGAGCATATCCGCTGTTTGGATGTCAGCCACCTCCTTGAAAGCAGCCATCAGCTCCGGCAGGTTATAAAACTTGGCAAACCTGGTTTTAGCACGGTAGCCGGTGCCCTCCGGCGATAACTCGATGGCGGTGACAGTCTCCCCAAAGTTACTTGCCCAATCGTCAAAATGGATCAGGCCCATCTCCTGCAGGAGCCGGTACTGTAAATACCGTTGAATGGTATAAAGCTCTACCATGGAGTTGGAAATGGGGGTGCCAGTAGCAAAAATTGTGCCGCGCCCGCCCGTCAGCTCGTCCAGATACTGCGTTTTCATAAACAGATCGCTGGATTTCTGGGCTTCGGTCTGGGCAATGCCGCCCACATTTCGCATTTTTGTCGCCAAAAACAAGTTCTTAAAATAATGGCTCTCATCAATAAAGAGCCGGTCAACGCCGAGCTGTTCAAAAGTGACGACATCATCCTTGCGGCTCTGGTCGTTGAGCTTGGCAAGCCTTGCCTCCAGGGATTTCCGGGTGCGCTCCATCTGCTTGACCGTGTAGCGTTCCGCCTTCTGCGCCTTGGCCTGTTCGATCCCTTCCAGGATTTCCTCAATCTGGCGCTCCAAAATGGCCTGCTGGCGCTCCACGCTCATGGGGATTTTCTCAAATTGCGAGTGCCCGATAATGATGGCGTCATAGTCCCCGGTGGCAATGCGGCTGCAAAACTTCTTGCGGTTCTGGGTTTCAAAGTCTTTCTTCGTGGCGACTAAAATGTTGGCGCTGGGATAGAGCTGGAGCCATTCCGCCGCCCATTGTTCCGTGATGTGATTTGGCACCACGATCAGCGATTTGGTGCAAAGCCCCAGGCGCTTCATCTCCATGGCGGCTGCCACCATCTCGTAGGTTTTGCCTGCCCCTACCTCGTGGGCCAGCAGGGTGTTTCCACCGTACAAAATGTGCGCAATGGCATTGATCTGATGGGGACGTAAGGAAATTTCCGGGTTCATGCCCTCAAACCGGATGTGCCGCCCATCATACTCACGGGGGCGGACGCCGTTGAAGGTTTCGTTATAAATGCGGCACAGCAGTTCCCGGCGGTCAATGTTTTTCCAGATCCACTCGGCAAACTTCTGCTTAATCAGCTCCTGTCGGTCCTGGGCAATGGCAGTTTCCTTCTTGTTGAGGACAGGCTTTTTCTTACCGTTCTCGTCCTCAATATAGTCAAATACCCGCACATCCCTTTGATTTAGGGTCTGCTCCAGGATGTGGTAGGCGCTCATCCGCTTGGTGCCGTAGGTGGTATTGGCTTTTACATTGCTGCGGTCGGCGTTTTTCTCCCGGATACTCCATTGGCCGGTGGCTTCGGAGCGCAGGATTTTGATGCGGTCCCGTACATAGTAATTGGGGGTGAGCAGCTCCACCATGAATTGCTGGTACACCTCGATGGGCACCCAGTTTGCGCCAATGCGCACGCCAATTTCGCCAGTGCCCAGGTCCTGGGGCTGGACAGCCTCCAGAGCCTCCACATTTCTGCGGGCGGTTTCTTTCTGATTATCAGGGGCCACTTCCAAGAATGCTTTTGCCATCCGCAGCTTGTGGCGCACTTTCCCGGAAAGGTACTCATCCGCCGTGACAAATGGATAGCGGTCCAGATCCGCCAAAGAAGGCAGGATGTCCTCCGGGTTCTCCGCACAGCGAATATCCCGGTAGATAACTCCGGCAAGCTCCCTTTCCAGTTCCTCCGGGGATTTGCCCGACAGCTCTGCCATATATTCTATATCCACACGGGCTTTTTCCGAAATGGACACCGCCAATGCTTCACTGGCCGTATCCACGCTGGTGACAGCCACATGGGGACGGATGGTGCGCTTGGAGAACATATCGGCTTTTCTTTTTAGGCTGCCCTGCTCATCCAGCACCTCCAGAGAGCACAAGAGGCAGTAGCTGGAGTCCTCCGAAAAGGCCAGCTTGTTGCCGCGGCTGTTCAGCAGCCCATATTTGGCGGTAAAGCTGTCATAAAGGGCATTGAGCTTTTGCTGCTCGGCTGCAATCTCCTCATCCGGGTAGCCTTCGGTCTGGTACTCAATGAGCCTGCGGACACATTCCCGCAGCTCGATCATGCCCCGGATGCGGTTTTCCGCCGTGACGGAAACTTCTACCGGGTGCATGAGGCTGTTTTCCCGGTAGTACACCTGCCCATCCACCACCGTATAGCTGAAATTCTTCACAGTGGGGTCGGCGGGGATGGAGCGATCTTCCTCCTCGTCCAGCTCCTCCAGCTCGTAGGGCTTGATTTCCGCCTGCAAAAACTGGATGGCATTGGCAAGCTGCTCGGACAAATCTTCCCCCTCGCGGGCTTTGCAGGCGCTGTCCGGCCCGAACCGGGTGGATTCCATCACCATGTCGCCCAGAATCATCTCCGGGTGCTGCACGAAATAGCGGTTCATGCGGATTCCGTTTTCATCTGTGTCCAAATGCACCCAATCCGGTTCCAGATCGGTGATGTGGTCGCGCTTTTGCAGGAAGATAATGTCGCTGGTCACTTCCGTTCCGGCGTTCCGCTTGAAGGTGTTATCCGGCAGGCGGATGGCCCCAATGAGATCGGCGCGCTGGGCCAGGTATTTGCGGACGGCGGAGTTTTCCTTATCCAGAGTTCCCTTGCTGGTTATGAACGCCACAATACCGCCAGGCCGCACCTTGTCCAGCGTCTTTCCAAAAAAATAGTCGTGGATGAGCCAATGGTGCTTGTCGTATCGCCTATCCAGAACCTTGAAATCCCCAAAGGGGACGTTGCCCACGGCTACATCAAAAAAGCTGTCGGGCATTTGCACGGTTTCAAAGCCGTTTACGGAAATGCTGGCGTTCTGGTAAAGCTGCCCCGCAATCCGCCCAGAAATGGAATCCAGCTCTACGCCATAGGCTTTGCTGCCCGCCATATCTGTGGGGAGCAAGCCAAGGAAATTGCCGGTGCCGCAGGACGGTTCCAGGATGTTGCCCTGGGTAAAGCCCATCTGGGACAGGGCCTTGTAGATTCCCCGGATGACCACGGGCGGCGTGTAAAAGGCGGTGAGGGAGCTGGCCCTGGCCGCCGCGTATTCCTCCGAATCCAGCAGGGATTTCAGCTCCTCATAGTGGGGGCTGGTTTGTTCAAAGCAGTTTGCAAGGCCGCCCCAGCCCACATAGCGGGATAGGATTTCCTGTTCTTCGGGTGTGGCCAGCCGTTCCTCCGCCTCAATCTGCTTCAGAGTGCGAATGGCGGCAACATTGGCCGCGTATTTCTCGCTGGGGGTGCCGTGGCCCAGGGCGTCATCGGTGATGTGAAAATCATGGCGCTGGTCCCTGGGGACCTCCGGGTGCAGAGTGGTGAAGGTAATGCGCTCACGCCGGGGGCGTTTGGGCGGCAGCGGGGCCGGTTCTTCTTTTTTAGGCTGTAAAACGTCCTGCTCCTGGCTGGCTTGCAGTTCCTCTGCGGCAAGCGCCGCCTGCTCGATGGCCCGTTCATCGGGGAAGTCCCCGTAAACCCGCAGCCACCGGCACTCATTTAAATCGTAGATACCAGCGCCGTCATAGGCAAAGCCGTCCTCGTCCTCCATGGTGCCGGCCACATATTTCTGCGCCGCCTGTTCTGCCTCCGCCAGCGTTTGGTAATCCAGCCGTTCATCAAAGCCATTTTCGAGGAGGTGGTACACTACCACCTCATAAGGCGGCTCCATGCGCTGGGCGTAACGGTCGATGTCCTCCATGGTGAGCCATTCCGGTTCATCTGGCAGGGCAGCATAAAGTTCCCGCATTTTTGCGATCTGTTCCCGCACGTTCCCGGCCCACAGGTGCTTTTCCGCCCGACCGCCAGCGCCAAGGAAATATTCACAGTCGGCTTTTAGGCGGCTGAGTAAGAAATAGCCATCTGACCCCTGCTCCGGCGTGGCACCGATGGATTCCAGTTCTCCATCGGAAACGGAAATGAGGTCATCAAAATCCAGTTCGGCCAGCTCGTTTTGGATGAGTTCATCCAGGCTCTCATACTGCCTGCGCTCCAAAAACTGCCCGTCCAGGTAACGCTCCATGCGGTAATGGACCAAATCTGCATTGACCTGGATGGGGATTTCCTCATCGGTGACGGTAGTGTAGGCAATGCCCACCTTTTCCAAATCGCTGAAATCTGCTGGGCTGCCATACTCGGCCACGCAGAAATCGTTGATAAACTCTTTGGCGATCTCCAGAGAAGCAAGTTCCGGCTCCTCGGACAAAAAGCCTCGCTCAATGAAGTCGGCAACATCCTGGCTGTCACCTTTGCCGCCATGGGCACGGTAATCCATCAAACCTTCTTCGACCAGTTCGCTGGATACCGCATATCCGGCCTCCTCCAGATAACCGGCGATTTCTTCTATCTGCGCCTGTTCCGGGGAAAGAGCCGGGGGCAGCTCCGAGATCTGCTCCATACAAAGGGTGATGTCCACCGCGATTTCTTCTTCCGGGCCCGCATGGTCCAGGAAGGATTGAAGCAGTCTGCGGATTTCTTCCCGCTGAACAGGGTCATGGAGCTGCTGGGCGATATTCTCCACCGCCTGGGCGTCATCTTCGCCATAGCCCATGCGGGAACCGTCAAACTCTCCCACAAAGCGCAGCACCTGGGCGGCCAGCTCCGGGTAGGGGTCTGCCGGTTCTTCTTTTTGGGGTGGTTCCTGCGCTCTGGGCGGCACAATGAACACCGGCGCGTCCTGGGTGGCGGAAATCGTCATTTCCGAGGTATCCGCAATCCGCTGGATTTCCTCCCGCACCGCCTGGGGCATTTCCTCATCGTAAATCGTCACCGTGCGGTCCGGGGCGATGTGGGCCACTGTTTTGTAGTCCCCGTGTTCTTCCTCCAGCCGGTTCCACACGGTAAGCCCATTTCCCAGATGGCCATAGCCCAGGTCGTAGGCTTTCGCCTGCGGCATGGTGGGAGCCACCGGCTCCTTGTGTTCTGCAAAGAGCGTGAAGGTTCCCTGCCGGAAGGCGGTGAGGTTTTCAAACGCCTGCCGGCGCAGGGCATACATCCTGTCATCCTGCGGGGTGGCCTCCCAAATGGGGACCATCATCTGATAGATTTCTTCCACACGGGCCGGGTCATCAAGCTGCGGCTCGATGAGCTTCACCGCGTCCCAATAGTCAAAGCCAAAGGGATAGGGGTGGGGCTGCTCCTGGGGTACGTTTTCAAAGAAAGCGCGGATATTCCGGGCAAGCTGGTGCTTCTCATACTGCGGCATGGCGGCGCGGTCCTCATCGGTGAGGAACCGCCCCTGGGCGATCATGGCGCTGACGCGCTTTTCCACGGCGTTCCATTTCAGCTCCACCTTGGCGTAGGGGGCGGTAATACTGCCGTGGCTGAAAGAAACACCTTTACTGAGCTGGTAGGTCACATCGTCATTCCCACCGGAATGGCCGCTGTACTCGCCGTGGTAGTGCTTTAAGAAATTCTCCCGTTCCTTGCGCTCTGTGTGGTTGCGATAGAAAGAATACACGGCCAGCCGGTAATCGGTGCTGCGTTTTCCACCCCGGAGAAGGTTGTCGATCTCGTCCCCGGAGATGAAAAAACGCCGCTGGGGGGCGTACCCTTCGGCGACGGTAAAGTGCAGCGGTTCCCGCTGCAGGTCGGAAAGCTGCTCCAGCAATTTTTGCGGACGGTGGAAATGGAATCGCAGCAGTTCCCGGTTCTCTCTGTATGCCTGGACAAACTGCTCCAGCTCATCCCGCAGGTTCTGCAGCCCCTCCGGATGGCCTAACAAATCGCTTATGGCGGCGCTTTCCTCTGGAAACCCATGATTTTTGCCGTAAATGGCATTCACCGTGGGAAGATAGCCCGCGTCGGCGGTGCCTTCTGCAAAATCCTGCCGGAGATACCATAGCTGCGCGGCCCGTTGCTGGCGTTCATACCCGTCCACCCGGTCCAGCTCGCTCTGGGGCATATACCGGCCCAAGTCCAGCAGTTCCCGGATACGGGCCGCCGCCTGTTCCCAGGGGATGAGGGTGGCGCTGGAACGCTGGGCGCTTTCGCCCTGGGCAATGCGGATTCCCTCGGCGTTGTACCAGATGGCATACTGCCGGCCATCCAGATAAAAGCCAGCGCCGTTCTCTCCATAGTGCTCTGCCAGGAACCTGGCATTGTCCGGCTTATCCTTTTTGAAATAGGCGCAGATGATGAGGCGGCTGTTCTGGTCGTTAGCACCAATGCACAGCGCCTCGTCGATTACCTGCTGAGGCAGAGCCGGGTGAGGGAAAATGGATGGCTGGGCCGTACCCTCGGCCTGGGCTGGCTGCTGAAACGCCGCAAAATCAAAAAGGGACATCTGCTGGCTCTCCTGGGTAAGGAGCTGCGGGATGTCCGTCTGAATGAAATATTCTTTTTTGTCAATGAGCTGGGCAGTCCACTGGGCCACAATATCCCAGGAAAAAACGGATTCCTTGGTGCGGGATGGGTAAGAGCCTTCCCACATGAGCAGGCCATTCTCCTGGGGCTTATATCCCAGGCGCTGCCCGTCCGCGATGATTTCAGTGTACCGGTCGTGATAGGCGGATTTCAGGTAGTCCGCCCGTTCCTGGGCGTCGCTGTGAACAGAGAAGAAAAGCTCGATCTGCTGTTTCTTATATTTCAGGTCGTCGTCCTTGTTGGCGATGATGGCCATGATCTGCTTTTCATCCAAAAGCGCAGGGAGCTGTTCGCCACCTGCGCTTTCTTCCGGTTCCGGCTCTTGGGTCGTTAGCTGTAGATCAGCTCCGCCAGCACCGTTTCCTCCGCCGCGTTCTGCAGGTTGTTCATCATCTGCACCCACTTCATCTGATCTCTGGCTTTCAGTTCCTCCGTCACGCCCTCGGCTTTCGCCATCTGCGCCACGATTTCCTCCATCCGGCGCTGGGCGTTCTGCTGGATCTCCGCCAGATGTGTGTTCAATTTCCCGCTGGTCAGCAGGTTGGTGTACGTCACCCTGCGGTGCTCCTTGAGGAATTTCTTCCGAAGCAATGCGTATTTCCCATGGGGAACCGGCTCCTCCTGGGGCGGCAGAAGGTTCGGCAGATTGTAGTCGCCCTGCCTGGTGTAAGTGATCTCGGTCATATTCAAAACTCCTTTCCGGCTGTGTGTGTTCCTGTTCAGCTACAGCATACTGGTTTTTCTGCTGGGGTTCAAATGTGCGATTTTCTTTTTGAGGCTGTCTTTGCAGGGCAAGGACCGTGCGGGAAATCGCAGAAAGGCACATTTGGGAAATGTCCCCGGCAGCCACGCCCAAAGCGTTCAGCGTCTGCGGTGTGTTGAAATTCAGCACATCCCGAAAATCCTCATCCTCAAAGTAATCAGACGGGTCGAGGCCGCAGCGCACCAGCTGTCTCTTATACACATCTCCGAGCCCACGAGACA
>ENA-OZKN01000212-OZKN01000212.1-human-gut-metagenome-genome-assembly--contig:-NODE-212-length-39312-cov-5.580381_pt1 | contig 39312 bp, 38 predicted proteins | sample MGYA00244827_ERZ653766 | MGnify/ENA primary metagenome ERZ653766 (study PRJEB26926, sample SAMN06165281) | human gut metagenome | biome: ENVO:00009003; feature: ENVO:2100002; material: ENVO:00002003... | reverse complement strand
ACGAGATTTCTGCCTGTCTCGTGGGCTCGGAGATGTGTATAAGAGACAGAGCTTATTCCGTGGGAGCCTCCTTTTTGGTGAACTTGGGAGTGGCGCGGAAGTCGGCGACGATGAACTCTTCCCCGAAGGCGATGTTGGTATCAGCCTTCATAAGAATCTTGCAGAAGTAGAGTTCCGAAGCCGGTGCGTATTTGTCGATCTGGATGACGCTTTCGTCATTCTGAAGGTTGACAGCAGCGAAGAAGTTGCCATCGGCATCCGGCGAGCAAAGAGTGGCGACGATGACACCCTCGGGCCACGCAGCCACGGTTTCGATGGTGATGCCCTTGTAGCGCTTGCGGTTGACCTCTGTTTCGCTGGCGTTCTTGGCCTCGCGTTCGGTCAGCTCGTCGTCATACTTGTCGAAATCCTCGACGCTCATAATGATACGCAACGAGGGGTTGGAGCGCATGGCTTTGGGGATTCCTGCTCGGACCGCTTTGAGCTTCTTCAGCATGGTGTCGGCCTTCGATACGTCGACCCACTTGTAGTCGGCGGCTTTGGCAGCCTGGGTGAGGATACCGTTCATGAGCTTGGTGTCATCCTCGCCATCGACGTATTCGCCATTGACGTAGTGGTCGCCGAGCTCGAACTGCACCTGCTTGGACAGTGCGTCGAGAAGCGCGTTCTGCGCCTCCGGGGGAAGTTGGGCGAACACGAGGTTTCCCTTGGGCTGCCACTTACGCCAGGTCTGCTCGAAAGCGCGGGGGTTGAACAGGGTGAAGGCCATGAAGTCGTGAGGCTCGAGGGTCCGCTCCGACCAGTTGAAGTCCCCCTTGCTGTCTTCGATGACTGGGTTCTCCTTGCGTTTCTGGAGCATGCGCCCTGTCTTAAGACGGGGGATGCTGATCTTTTTCTCCACGCCGGGGATAACATGGATGAGGCCCTTTTCCACAAGCTCGTTGCTCGTGGTGGCGACGGTGAGGATTCTCTCAAGAACCTCGCCGTTGTAATTGGTGTTGTCTACTCTGATTGCCATATCTGTATGGGGTTGGTATTGTTACTTATTGAGTTTTGCGCGGATTTCGTCCATGCGGAGTTCCCACGGGCCTTTCTTGGGGAGGTCGTCGCCGGCGGGTTCGGTCTGAAGTGTGCCGCTGAGTTTCGGGGCCGGGGTGATGGCGTCGAGGGTGGCGTTGAGGGTTTCGATACCCACAGACTTGCCGAGGTCAAGGAAATGCTGCTTCTTCTCCGCCGGGATCTTTTTGGCGGCGATGGCCGCGTCTACGGCGGCCGTGACCTGTGATAGTTTGAGCTGCTCGTTTTCCCTGCGGATGTTCTCCACATCGTCGTTGGCGGTTTTGAGTTCCGCGAGTTTCGCGTTGACGGCCGCCTCGTCTGCCGTTTCCGGCAAGCCCAGTGTCAGGGCGAGTGTCTTGATGTCCATTTGCGGTTGGTTGTTGGTTGGTTTATGATTCAGCCTCGGAAGGGGGCAGTCACCACCCTCGCTCAGCGTTATTAACTGTCCGTCCTTGTGGAGCCGGATAGCATCGTTGTTGGCCCCGATGTCGACAAGCGACACTTCGATAAGGCGCGCCTTTGTCACTGTCGCATAGCGCTGCCCCGGCACGATAAGCTCCGCGGCTTCGCTTGTTTCGATCACCTCGAAGCCGATGCTCACCATACGGAGCGAGCCGAAGTCCCACTGCTTCTTGCACTGGGTGGAAAGTTCGGTGGCCTCGTCAAATGCGAGCTCGCCGGTGATCTCGCCGTTCTCTTTCTTTATGTCCTTTATGAGTCCGATGGCCTTGCCGCGGTTGTGCATGTAAAGGAGAATGGGGTTGCGCTCATACTGTGTGATGTCCACGCCATCGGTCAGGACGCGGTACCCGTAGCTGTTGAGCGTGTCGTTTGTCAGTCTTACTCTGTTGCCCATGTCTGTGCGATAATGATTTTCTTTGCGATTGAGATTTTTCCAAGGTGCAAAGCGTCCCGAGGACGATTACGGTGCAAAAGTGAGAGATAAACCACTTGTTTCCAAAAAAGTGTGCAATGGTTGCACACTTGTATGCAATGGTTGCACACTTTTTTTGAAGGCACACCTCATATTCGCACTTTTGCAGTGCTTACCGGTGTATGCCGCTTTGCACAGCTGCTATTTTTATCGCAAAGAAAAGCGCCAAAATCATTATCGACATGACAAAAGCTGAACTTGAAAAGAAAAGAGACCTGGCACGCACCCTGTATCTTTCAGGGAAGGAGCAGACCGAAATCGCCGAGATGACAGGCGTGTCACGAGTCACTATATCCAAATGGTGTGCCGCCGACGGGTGGAAGGCTACCCGTGCTGCCAAAACCATCACTCGCCCGGAGCTCATAAAGAAATTGCTCCTGGCTACTAACACGTTGCTTGACAAAGTCAACGAATCCGGCGACCTCGCCCTTATAGACAGCCTCGGCGACAAGCTCTCGAAACTGACCGCAGCCATCGACAAGCTCGACAAGTCACAGGCCAATGTCGTGGCCGCCATAGAGGTATTCACGGCTTTCTCAAAATATCTTGAATTCCGTGCCAAGACTGACCCGGAGGTAACCATCGAGTTCATCAAGAAGGTCAACAAGCTGCAGGACGGATTCCTCATCGAGTCATTCAACAAGGGAGCACTCGTTTACCATGGCGACTAAACTTACAAAGGAACAGAAGGAGGCATTCGCGCAGTGGAAGGAACACTGCCGCGAAGTCCAGGCCATGACGGCGGCGTCCCTGTCTATCGTCAAGGAGTCGCCTGTCGAGAAGGAGCGTCGCATCAAACGGCTACTCTCCAATTATGACGAATTCTGCGAGTATTATTTCGCACACTACCTCACCCTGCGCGACAAGACCACCGGGGAGGTTATCCGAGTGATACACAATGCGCCGTTCCACACCCGGGCAGCACTCACGATAAAGAACACGCCGAATCTGAAGGCGGTGTTCAAATGGCCGCGCGGCCACGCCAAATCCACCCACATCGGAGTGTTCATTCCCCTTTGGCTGATTTTCCAGCCGAAGAGGCTTATCAATTTTATGGTCACTGTCGGCAAGTCTGAGGATAGCGCCAACCGTCTGCTTGGTGACCTTCAGGCGGAACTGGAATACAACCAGAAGCTCATCGCTGATTTTGGTGAACAGAAAAACCTTGGCTTATGGCTGCAGGGTGAGTTCAAGACCAAAGGCGGGGCAAAATTCCTCGCCGTGGGCCGCGGACAGTCGCCACGCGGCCTCCGCGACCGTGAGGCCCGTCCGGACTATATTGTGATCGATGACCTTGACGATGACGAGCTCTGCCGCAATGAAAAGCGCGTCAAGGAGCTCACAGACTGGGTCAAGGAGGCTCTGTTTGGTGCGCTCGATGTTGGCCGTGGCCGCTTTATCATGGTAGGCAACCTTATTTCTAAAAAATCGGTGCTTGCCAATATCGCCGCTTCAAAGGGTGTGCATGTGTCCGAGATAAAGGCTGTCGACCGTGACGGCAACCCGGTGTGGGCTGAGAAGTGGACTAAAGAAGAGGCGCAGGCTGTCAAGGATTTCATGGGATACCGTGCCTGGGAAAAGGAGATGATGCACAACCCCATCAATGACGGCTCCATATTCCGGCATGAGTGGATACGCTTCAAGCGTATGCCGAAACTCGAAAAGTACGAGATGCTCGTGTGCTATACTGATCCGTCATTCAAATCGACAACGGCAAACGACTACAAGGCATGCCGCCTGTGGGGTAAGATCGGAACAGAGCTGCACCTCATTGACTGCTATGTCCGCCAGGACACAGTGTCCGGAATGGTGCGCTGGCTCTATGACCTCTATGAGCGCACACGTGACCGTGTGGCAATATCCTTCTTCATGGAGGCCAATTTCATGCAGGACATCATCCTCGACGAGTTCGCCGCCGAGGGAAATATCCGTGGGTACCAGTTGCCCATACTGCCGGACACCAGGAAGAAGCCGGAAAAGGTGCAGCGCATCGAAGCGGTGTCGCCGCTGTGGGAGCGTGGCTTCGTATTTTACAACGAGGCTCTGAAGGAGTCCCCTGACATGGAGGTCGGCATCGAGCAGACCCTGGCTCTCGAGCGAGGCTCCCGCGTGCATGATGACGCGCCTGATGCCGACGAGGGTGCTATCTGGTATCTGCAGCGCAGCACTCGTCAGGAAGTTTTCAAACCGGTGGCGATTCCCCGTCGCTCGCCTAAAAATATATGGTAATATGTTTATAGATACCGAAGATTACAAAGTGGTGATTGGTGACGCAGCCTTGAAAGTTGTGTCGCAGTCATCACCTGAAAATATAGCCAATGCCGAGGCAGAGGCCATTGAGGAAATATCGGGCTATCTCCGCCCGGTATATGACACCGCGGCCATTTTCGCCGCGACAGGCAATGACCGCAACCGGCTTATAGTGATGTACACCGCCGACATTGTGCTTTATCACCTCACAGCTTCGCAGCCGCAGAAGATGGGTAGCGAAATCCGCAAGGAGCGATATGAGCGCGCCGTCAAGTGGCTCGAAGGGGTACAGGCCGGCAGAATTGTCCCCGGCCTTCCCCTGACCGTGTCCGATGACGGCAGCACCGGATTCGGAACTTCCTATCATTCATTCCCAAAACTTAGACACGACTGGTGATTATGGGCCGCAGACAGAACAGACCTAAACTCAGCCGGGCACAGAAGGATGCCCGCTCAAAGATACAGAAGCAGTCATCCGTTATCCTGGAACTGCACCGCTATGCGGAGTTTTTCTCAAAAAATGACATTGAGGACTGGCGCCGGGCATGGCAGAGCGCAATTGATCCGCGCCATCCGTCCCGGCAGAAGCTGTACGACATCTACCGCGACGCCATGACCGACTCGCATCTTTCGGGCTGCATACAGCAGCGCGTGGGGTTCGTTATGTCACGCTCGTTCAAACTCGTCAATGACAACGGCGACCAGGACGATGCCGCAGGGCACCTGTTCGACCAGTCCTGGTTCAAGGACTTGTGCCGGCTCTGTCTGGAATCGATATGGTACGGCCACTCGCTCATCGAGCTTGGCGATGTCATTACCGACGGCGACGGCCACCCGGCTTTCTCCGGCGTGTCGCTCATACCACGCAAGCATGTAATTCCTGAAAAGGGCCGAGTGGTGCAGCGCGTGGGCATGAACTGGGAAACCGGCATCGAGTTCCGGGAGCGTCCCTGGCGCGACTGGCTTATCGAGGCCGGGCGCCCGGATGACCTCGGGTTGCTGCTAAAGGCCGCACTCCATACCATCCCTAAAAAGCACGCGATGACGTTTTGGGATTGTTTCGCGGAAATATTCGGCATGCCGTGGAGAATAGCCCGCACATCGACCCGCGACCCCAATGAGTTCAAGCGTCTGCAGGACATGATCTACAACGGCGGAGCCAACCAGGGTATGGTGGCCGGTATGGAAACGGAGATTCAGTTTGTGGAATCCGGAAAAGGAGATGCCTTCAATGTCTACGACAAACGCATAGACCGCGCCAACTCTGAATTGTCAAAACTGGTGATAGGCCAGACCATGACCATCGAGGACGGCTCGTCGCTCTCCCAGTCGCAGACCCACCTCGAGGTGTTCATGAATCTGGTGGAATCTGACCGCGACTTCCTGCGCGACATCATAAACAATCAGCTGATCCCGCTCATGGTGCTGCACGGATTCCCGGTCAAAGGGCTGCGCTTCGAGTGGGACGACGCAATGGACTTCACCCCGGAGCAGCAGGTGGCATACGAGACTATGATTGCCGACCGCTACGAGGTCGCCCCGTCGTATTTCGCCGACAAGTACAATATGCCGGTCGGCCCTCGACGCAATCCCATGGCTCTGCCCCCGGCTGAAAATAGCAAGGACAAGGAAAATGATAATGACAAGGAGGGGAAAAAACATTTTTTCGACTGAGCCCCTCTGACTACGAGGGGCTGCACAGACGCTATACCTCCTTGCTCGATGGGGTGGTCATAGAGAACCTTGCCGGTCCCGGCGATGATTTGCGCAGGCGTCTGTCCTCGCTGTTCTACGGCATGATGAAGTCGCTTTTCAAAGAGGATGGGGCGCAGTTCCGTGTCGAGCTTGTAGCCGACCCGGCTGTGCAGGAGTTTATTGGCACCCATGCCTCGGCTCTCGACTCGGCATTTCAGAAGGTGGAGATGTCGGATGCCATGCGCCGGCGTCTCACCCGGTCGAATTATATTTTCTCCGGCATGAAGGCGTTTCATGAGCTGCACGAGGCATTCCCGTCGCTGCTCGACGAGAACGGCAATAGAAAGCCGTTCGAACGGTTTTTGAACGATGTCCGAAGCATCGACCAAACCTATAATGCCAACTATCTCCGGGCGGAATATAACTTTGTGGCCGCGTCTGCGGAGATGGCCGGCAAGTGGGAGCAGTTCATGCGCGACGGCGACCGATATAACCTCCAGTACCGTACACAGCGCGATGACAAGGTGCGCCCGGAACATGCCGCACTCGACCGTGTGACCCTGCCGCCATCCGATTCATTCTGGGAGGAATTCTACCCGCCGAACGGTTGGAACTGCCGCTGCACCGTCGTTCAGGTGCGCAAATCAAAGTATCCTGAAACTTCCCATGACGAGGCGATGCGCCTTGGCGACGAGGCCCTGCAGCGCGACACCAAGGGGATGTTCCGCTTCAACCCCGGCATCGAGGGGAAGTCCGTCCCGGACTACAATCCCTACACCATCCGCCGCTGCTCCACATGCCCGATTGCCAAAGGTGGCAAAGGCCGCAAACTGGCGTTTGTGCCGGATAACGAGGTGTGCCAGGCATGTGCCCTCGTTCACCAATGTGAACAGCTACGCGGCGAAGTGATAAAGCACGGCAAAGGCACAATCGAGATAAGTCACCTTGTCGATCGTACTGACGGGGATTATGATCGGCTACTGTCTGTCGCACGGCATTTTGCCGCCGATGGCGCAAGGGTTGTTCTGACTCCCAAAATGACTCGCCCTGCAAGGTTTGAATACGACTGTGTGTACGGCTCGCTACGCGGAACCCGTTATGACGGCAAGTGTCCCGACCTAAAAATAGGCGATTACTGGTACGAGCATGAAGGTTTTACCACCGATAACCCAAAACGTGCGTTCAATAATATGATGAACCACGGATTGAAGCAAAGTTCCCGCCTTATTATTGACTGCCCTGAATTAACCGATCGATTTATGCTTCGCAGCATACAGAACCGTATCAACATCGGAATTCATATTGACGAAGTTTGGCTACGTGAAAGAAGCGGTCTAATAAGGCTTCTATATAAAAAGACGGACGGCTGACCAATGGCCAGCCCCCGCAGACAACGAATCGGTAGTCATTAGCTACGGAATCGTTATCGCAAAGATACGGATAATTCACATAATCCAAAAATATGAGAACCTTTTTTTGAAAGAGCCGTAATTTTATTCACGGATTGTCGTACCTTTATCAGGAATAAACTAATCTTATACCGTTATGAAAAAATCATTGCTGCTGTTAACAGCTTTTTTATGCGTAATGTCTGCCACCGCAACGGATTGGTTCCCGTTTAGTGAAGTGAACCGCAAATGGAACATTTCGATAAACGGCGGGTACAGCCCTGAGAAAAAGACAGGGATTTATGGGCTGGGGGCGACCGTACGTGGATTCCATGTCGAAGTCGGGGGGCTTGGATCCTCACACGAACATGACCGGCGTGTAGGGGCGTGGAAGGAAAAGGCTTCTGCCATGTTCCATGTCGGATACCAGGTCCCGATTGTGAAGGCGTTCCGTATAATCCCCGTGCTGGGCATGACAGGTGTCGGAGAAGTAACCACCGACGGATATGATTACACGTTCAGTGATACAGGCCAGGTATATAACAAGGTCTCGACAGAGATCAAATATAAATTTGATTATGGTGCCACACTGGTCGTCAATCACCGCAGCCTGATAATAAATCTTGGTGCCACGCGCTATACCCTGACAGGCGGTATCGGCCTTGAATTCTGAACACCGCAGTGGTTCCGTCTCGATATTACGGGGGCCTTCAACGTTAAAACGTTGAAGGCCCCCGTAATATCATAGGTTCGTCAACAGCCGTTTCATGACTGTGTGAGGCGTCTGATGGCGGTGCACCTGTATGTCTCTATATTTTCCACTATCTCTTCATGGTTGTGGTTGGTTGCGGAACTGTCGATGTCGAACTCCATAAAGTTCTCTCCCGAAAGACAGGCCAGCAACCCGTGGATCTTATCGAGCAGCCGGAACTGTGATATACCGGCATCCTGATTCGTCCAGTCAGTAACAACGTGAAGGTTTATCAAAGGCTCGGCGCGGTATTCCACCCCGGGGACTATCGCGTGCCACTTAAAGGGCACAAATTCTATGAACACTGCCGGGCGTGGCCATGGAGCCTCCTGCTCAAGGAACTCTACATTGTGGTTCCAGAGGTCGATGTGCTTGATCGCACGGGGATACAGTTCGTCATCCATGTCTGCCTCATCCGGGCGTTCATGGTTCCAGAGGTCGATGTGTCTGATCACACGGGGATACAGTTCGTCATCCATGTCTGCTTCGTCCGGGCGTTCATAATACTCTCCGGCGGCATTGACACACAACGCTTCAAGCCGGGTCTTAAGTTTGCGGTATAATTCTTCTCTCATCTTATATTGAAGTCTATATTGTTGATGTACTCGGTAAGGTTCTCCTCGATGATCTGCCTGACTGCTGTTTCTACTTCCGGCGACGTGCCGAGGAATTTGCGCTGCGGTATCTTGATGGCACTTCCGACCTTCATGAGCGCCATCGCTTTCCAGAAATCGGCCTCGGAGGATAGTTGGCTATTCTTTTTATTTTGCCGTAGAGAGCCGTCTTTTCGGCGTCCGAAGGAGCCGGTAGCGGAATAATACTTGTGCCAGAAGTAGCGCTTCATTCTGGTCGTCACTTTGATTTCGCCACCTTCGTTGTGAATGGCTGCTCCCGGATGGTCTGACAGAAATACAATACTGCTTTCGCGGATTTCACTGCGGATGCTCTGTCTCAAGCCGCCGGAATCAACCAGTATCAGACCACCGGGTCGCGTCGGACTCTTGCGCCTCGCCCATGCCTGACTGAAGAATGCCTGCCGCTCGAAGTTTTGGTCGAACTCATCTCCAAGTTCGACCTGTATGTCGCGCAATATGCTTCTGAAGACAGCACGAGTCTGTTGGTCAAGTTCGCTCATTAAGGTCTTCCGTTTCGGGTTTTTCGTCGATAAAATCAAAAAGGCTTGGCATGTCGGACGCCACGACCGGGTTTTCAAACCCTGCCGTGGCGTTCATGATGTTGTAGAAAGTGCGTTCGCTGATGCAGTAGATCGGATAGATGTATCTGCGCCATATCTCCCGGTTGCTAAGTCCGGTCTTGGCATATTTGTCATATATCCTGTTTATACCATCGACGCGCTTCCTATAGGACATACCGCGCTTTTTATTCATTGCCTGTCGCTTGTTTTGTCAGTCATTGTTCCCCGGCCTGTAGGCCCGGATGTCGAGTGTCATCCTGCAACTCACGGTCACTCTGCCGCTACCCTCGCACCGGGGGCAAGCCCCGAAGGTCGGAAATGTGGAATAATCGCCGGTTTTTATGCGCCCCGTGCCTTTGCACCTCTGGCAGATGGCTATTTTGGGCGGTTTGGTCAGATTCCTTTCCATAGCTTCTCTCTTTTAGTCGACATCGGTCATGCCGAGCGGGATGTAACACCATGCGCCCTTGTCGTTTTTGTACTGGGCACGGATGAACTTTTTGGAGATAGTGGGCTGGTAGGCCTCCTCGATGATTTTCACTCCTTCGAGGAATTGTTCGTTGCCGCTGTCCTCGGCCATCTTGCGGAGCTGGAGCACACGGCTTGCCTTGATGTTGCCCTGGCCGTCACGACTCAATAGTCGGAGCACGGCGTTTACGAGGGCTTTGGTAGCATCGTCTTTGGCCAGGCTCTCGATATAGCCCTTTACCATTGCGATGCCGTCCTCCACCGTGTCGCGGTAGCCGTCGATGGTGTTCACCCCGAGGATGACGCGCAGAGTGCTGTCGGAATTGGTGAACGTGTGGCTGTTCTGGTCGTCACGGGCCACACCGGTAATCTCGGTTTTCATCTTGAGGATTGCCTCGAAGTTGCCGAAGATGGTTTCCTTGACCAGTTTGATCTGTTCGCTCAACTCGCGGAGCTGCGGGATGGCGGTGGCGATCTCCTCGTCCACCATGTCGGCATACTGCCTGCGCTGTTCCTTGCGTTCCTGCTCGCGGCGTCTTTTGTCTTTTTCGGCCTTGTAGGCCTCGAATTCCTTCCGCTCTTCGGCGGTCATTTCCACTTGTTCCATACTGTTTTGTTTTATTGATTGTTGATAAATCCGCTATTCGTTGATCGCGCTGTCGAGCGCATCCACCGCCTCGTTGATCATCCGCCCCATGGCCTCTAAAAGGCTCCCTGCCATGGAGACGATGAAAAACATCGGCAGTGTCAGCAGCCATAGCGCGATGCGCAACCCCCTTCGCCTGTCATTCTTCCTCTTTCTCATCCTCCACCTCCTTTCCGTATGCCTCCGGCTGATAATCGGCCATTGCGGCTTCGTCGGCCGCCCACATGGCAAGCTCCTCCATAAAGTTCGCGTAATCCCGGGATTCCAACCCCGACGTGAGCCGTCTGATTTCGCGCTTCACGTCGCTCATCGCTGTATTGCTCATAGTAATACCTGTTTTGTGATTATCGATTTTCTATGCCTCCCCGCCGGGGTGCGTCGGGATGATTACCACCCGGCGCTTTGCCGGAGCGGGGTGTTTCCCCAGGCCCCCTTTCCCCTCGATGCTGCGGAGCTTCCGGCGGAGGTCGGGATGCTCCTCGGCCCCGATACGGGCGAACTCCTTTCCGGCAATCCGCCGGTCGAGGCAGAAGGCGTTCACCCTCGCCCAGTCGGTGGTGTCAATCCCCACGCGCTGCAGCAGCTTGAGGGTGGCGCTCCGTTCCTTCCGCAGCTGTTCCCGGCGGCCGTTCCGGCGTTCGAGCCCGAGGCAGCACCGCTCGTATTCCGTCCGGGTCATCTCGCGCAGGCTCCCGGTGCGCCCCCCGGTGTACTGCCACACGAGGCTCTCCTTCACCTCGTCACGGTCACCGATTATGCTCAGCTCACGCAGTGCCGCATAGAACCGCCCGAAGTTAGTTACCTGCTGTTTCATGTTATCGGCTGGTTTTATTCGCTATATCGATACACACCCCGGCTTGGTATCTGTCAAGCCACATTATGGCCTCATCAATTTTAGTCCTTACCATGGAGAGTTCTCGTGTCTCGTTTGTTTCTGCCATGATATTGATGTTGCGAATCGCTGTATCAAGCGACCCCATCAAATTGGCACACTGGGCTTCAAGGGTCTGAAGTTCAGCAACTGTTAATTTCTTTTCCATAATTTTATTCTTTATTCGGTTTCCAATCTATCGTTACCAAGGCGATGACCTCGCCTGTTCCCTCACAGTCGGGACAAGGTATTGTCTCCGGATCCTGCTGCCCACTGTAGAACCATCCTTTGCCTCTGCAGTAAGGACAGGTCATTGGCCGGGAGCAAAACCTCTCTTTGTGGATGCGTCCGTCCGGCTCAATCTCTATTATCTGCTTACTTTTGCTCATATCGAATCTTTTTTATCGGTCTGCCTTCCTGCCCCAGTATCTTTCCGCCCCTTCTTCCCATACGGTATAGCTCCCGACGGGGCCGAAAAAACGTCCTTTCGACATAGCCCTGAATCCTTCCACAAATATCTTCTGGTCTGCGTCAAACATGGCCTTGCGCGCAGTCCGGCCGTCGGGGTTGCGCCCGTCGGCCTGGCTGACGAATATTATAAGCTTGTTGGGGTGCCTGCCCACGAAGTCCATATATTCGCGTATCCCCATCTGGGTGTACTGGAAGCTGTCGATTATCACGAAATCGGCGCTTTTGGGTTTCGCCAGACGTTCGCTCAGTTCCGCTATAGGCTCGCGGTTGAGCAGTACAAACCGCCTGTTGACATCGATCATGCCGTGCTGTGCGAGCGTCTGCTGCATGCTGAGGCTCACCCCTTGCTCCAGGCTGTTGTAGGCCACCTTGCCGAATTTGCAAAGCTCCTTGCTCAGCTGCATCATGAAGCTGGTCTTGCCGTTGCCCGATTGACCCCATACGAACCACACGCCTTTGCGCTCCGGGTTCCCGAATGCATCGGCCCACGCCCCGGTAAAAGGTATCGTTTTCTTTTTCATGCTCATTGCCTCGTTTACTGAATATGCCCTTGCCATTTCTGTCTGCTGTATTGTTTTTGAATGCCGCCTGAATGCCGTTCGAACGGCGTTCAGGCCCCGGCCTCGCGTAGTTTCTTTTCCCGGTGGATGGCACCCTTGACACACCGCAGGTCGAAATCTTCCTTCTCGGTGGCCATGATCACGTTCGACACCTGCCGGTTGTCGGTAAGCCCGTTGGCATGGCAAATGGCAGAAACGTCCATAGGGGTTGTGGGGTCGAGGGTGAAAAAGCGGCGGCCGATGCGTGAATATATCTCGTTGTAACCTTTGCGGTTGGAATTCACCCCGTGCTCGATGCGCTGCTCGATGTATGAGGTCGACATGAACACTATGCCGCATTTCCCCTCCAGGTGGTTGTAGAGGTTGATGAAATAGTGGAACACATTGTCGTTGAGTTTGTCCCCCTCGTCGAAAACCAGCAGCGGGGCATCCATCTGCTGAATCCGTCCTATGGCGGCCTCAAGGGTCTCGCGTATCCGCATGCCCGCGCTTTTCAGCCCGACCCTCCGGGCAATCTCGCGCACGAAGTCGCTTTTCCGCATATCCTCGTCGCAAAGCACGGTGAATACCTCGCGGTTCTCGCTGGCGTAGGCCGCTGCCGCGGTGGTCTTTCCACAGCCGGCATCACCGACAATCCATCTCACTTTCTTGTATTCCTGTGCGTCTCTCATGGCGGCACGTATCTCCTGAAACGCACCTGTCTCGACAATCTGCCATCCGCATGCTGCAGCCGCCGGGGCAACCTGTTCCCTGATGGAGCGCAGCATCTCGTCGCTTACAATCCCGAGTTTGCCATTGAGTATGGCGCTCAGGGTGGCCGGGGACACCCCTTTCAGGCTTGCCGCGGCCTTGTTCCGGCTCGGATATTTTTCCACGTATGCCCTTAAGGCATCAATCGTCATCTGTTTTTCTGTGGGTGTCATAATCGTTTTGTAGTTTTTTGTATATCGTATTGTCAAAGTTTGCCTGCCACCTTCCGTTCGTCGAGCCGTATGCCGCCGTCCGTCGGGTCGAACACCATGTTGCTTATGGCCTTGGTGATGCGCCCCGGCGACAGCTGTTCCGGGTCGGCTGCATATTTGCGGGTGCGCCGTCTCACCTCGCGCTCGATTTCCCGTTCCGCCTTCTCAGCCCCGGAAAGACCCGCCATCTTCGGGCGCCGCAGCCCCTGCTGCTCCATGGATGTGCCGTGCTCGCGCTCGATGACGCGCCCCTCGATCTGGCGGCGTATGCGGTCGGCCTCGTTGGCCCTGATATTGGCGGAGATGAACGCGCGTTCCCCCTCGGTCTGTTCCTGGATGTTGCGGTGGATCACGAAGTAGGGGCGGGCTATCCTCACGAAACGCATCCCGCCGTCGGCATCCATCGTATAGAGGCGCACCGAGCACGGGTCGTACGGGTCGTATTTGGTATAGAACCGGCGCCCGCGGTTGTTGCGGAGGAATTCGTGGTCGGGCATCCCCGCCTCATCGTAGACCTCGTAACGGTAGTTCTTGCGCTTGATCGTGATGTTGAGGCCGTTGTCCGTATAGGTCGACGGTTTCTCGGTGGTGAGCCAGAACATGTCTACCATGTCGGCAACTGTCACTTCCTGTGTCTCAGGGTTAATGCTCCCTTCGTACATCGACAGACGGCTTTCACCGGTGGCATGGTGAACCCCTTCGTTCCATTCCTTCCTGGCTTTCGAATATGCCTCCTTCAGCTCCTCGAGCGTATAGAGTTTGTCGGCATTGGCTCGGATACGTTCCAGGTTTGCACGGCTCGAGGCCTTTTTCGCTGTGATATTCTGCCCTGTAAACCGCCAGTCCTTGTGCAGCACCTGTGCCTGGAACCGGCCGAAAACACTTTCTATGGTCTTTGACTGGCCGCTGTAAGGCGCCGTGGGGCGGTGCACCCGGCTTACGAGCCGGTCAAGGAACGCTCCGATCTTCTTGTGGCCCCCCTGGTTGTCGTGCACCAGCTCGTAGGGCTTGTGCCCCGACACCTGGATTGCCATGCGGTAGGCGTGGTACTGCGCCTCGTAGTCCTCGTTTTCCGAGATATGGTAGCCCAGGAGCACCTCGGAATACGCGTCCATGACCTCGTAGACCTGCATGGTGCGGGCCTCCCATCCTTTCCCTTCCACCCATGCCCTGTAGTACAGGTTGAGCTTCGTCCCGTCGCCGTACCACAGCGAATCGCGCATCGACGGCATCTCCGTCTTGTTCTTGCGCCTGTAGCGCTGATGTGCCGCAAGCTCGCCGTGCACCGCGTCATACCAAAGCGGCTCTATGTTCGGGGCGTTGAGGTAGCTCCGAAGTGTGCTTTGGCTTTTGATGGGCTTCCATCCACGCCATGCTGCTTCCTTGTTGTAACGTTCGAAAATCTGGCGGTCGGTATAAACTGGCGACGAACTGCGTTTCAAGGCTACCAGATAACGCCCGGCATCCTCTGTAAGGACGACCGTGTTCCTATTCCCAACTTTGCGGCTTATCAGAGCAGAGTACCCTTCGCGTTTGTAGCTGTTAATGGTCATCCTGAGCCTGGCCATGTTGGTCGGCAGAGTATGCCTGTAAGCATCACGAAGTTTGTCGTAGATGTCACCAATACTCTCAATGATGGAAGTGGAAGAGCCATTGCATGCCCTGCGATACATCTTCCTGTCGTTAATGACGGAGATTATACGATTTAATACTGACGCGTTTATAGTATATCGTTCAATAAGCTCAGTTTCAAGCCCGACCTCCTCCCCGCGTTTGTTGTATCGGAAATCCTCGTAGAACGCACGCGCGGCGTGGTCGATTTCCAGGTTCAGCTGCTCCCGGAGCCTCATCTCCTTTATCTTTTCTGCCGGATCCCCGTATTTAGCTATATAACGCTCTCGGTAGATGTCGCGGAGACGGTAGAAGTCGATGCGCACGTAACGTCCCAGGCCGCCACCGCTTGAAAGACGTAGCGATTTGTCGTTGCGAAGAATACCGTTTAACGTATTCTTCGACATCACCGGCTCGCCGTCGCGGTCTGAGGTCAGTTCCTCAAACGTCACACACACTTTGTTTCTATAAATTTCCATCTCCGGATACATTTCAAATCACATCATACTCACAGCAACTGCGCCCGCTGCTGTATGGCTCCGATTTCCCTCACCTTCACGTTCTCATATTCGGCCACGGTCTCTCCGTTGAATATAATCACACCCCGGCCGTCACTCTTGTACAGCTCGATATGGGCACCGTTGGGAAACACCTGATGGAGTGTCCCTTCCGAATCTACCATGCTTTCCATCTCGGTGGTCACAACGGTCACCTGGGCACCCATTTCGAAGGCGGCCTTGCGAATTCTTTTTGCAAGATCCGTGTTGCCCTTCCGGGTGTCGAATGCCAGCGCGTATGAGATCATGCGCGAGGTGCAGCCGAAAATCTTCTCCAGCTTCCCACGCTGTTCTGTAGTTATCGCAATAAATCTTTTCATATATCTTTGTTGATTTGTTGGTTCATTCGATCCATCATCTCCTGCAGACCGCTGTGGCCAGCAAGGAGCGTCTGGTATTCAAGCGACTTCGTCAGCTCGGCATCGTCATGGGTGGCCTCCATCTCCGTAAGCACCTGTCCCACATCCTCTAGGTAGCGCATGGCCACCTCGGTGAGCTGCATTATGGCGCGTCCCGCCATCTGTTCCGCACGTTCCTTCATGTCGTTTCGGTTTTTTGAAGTTTTGCGGGGAGACCCGGACTCGAACCGAGGACTGTACAGCCGGATTGGATACCGCCGTTTGTTCTGCCAACTGAACTATCTCCCCAATGGCCGCCGGCGCTGTGGATGGGCCTGATTGCTTTGCCCGTTTTGCGCCGGCGACGCCAACCATTAAGAAAAAGAATAACTATTTCCCGCCGCTCTCGGCGGAGGCGCCCTCACGGGTCAGCCCGTATCTTTGTGTATCAGCTGTAGTCACTGGGCGCTGCATCACAGATTTTTTCATAAGTATCCTCGGCCTCTGATTCCGTCTGCCCGCAAAACCCGCAAAGGTGATATATCACCCAGTCCTTAAAACCGTCAAACCACCTGATGTTTCTTTCATCTGCCCAGTAGGCCTCGGTCAACTCGTCAAGCGTATCTGCTGTAACCAATATCTGTACCATATCATTCAATCTTGAAAATTCGATAATCTCCCCCCTTTTTCGTATCTTTGGGGCGGTTCTTTCGTGAACTCTCCGCAAAGGTAAGCAAGATTTATCGATTATGAAAACTATTACACAAGAAAAATCACCCATAAAGCAAAAAATTTTGCAATATTTGGAACATAAGGGCATCAGTGCATATGAGTTTTACAAGTCTTCTGGTGTAACTAGAGGTATTTTAACTCAGAATAATGGAATCAATGAAGATAATCTTGCGAGATTTCTTGCCTACGCAAAGGACATCAATACCGAATGGCTTCTCACTGGGAATGGAGAGATGCTTACAGTTCGTCACAAGACGCAAGTATCAACTGCCTCTGTGGTGCAACAACCTGTTGCCACTGGCAGCGACCACGAATCAAAAATGGAGTCATTCATAGAAACTTACAAAAATTCACATAACGGAATTCCTTTGGTATCAGAAAGAGCGGTGGGCGGTTTTGCTAACGAACACTTCTTAATTAAGGAGAAAGATGTGTTGGCTTATTATGTTATACCCAAGTTCAAACATCTTGGTGTCGACTTCATGATTGAAGTAATTGGAGATTCCATGATACCAAAATTCTATCCCGGTGACATAATTGCTTGCTCCAAAATCAACCATTCAAGGTATATCGAATGGAACAAATGCCATCTAATAGCAACGGCAGACCGAGGTCTTCTCGTGAAAAGACTAATGCCAGGAACTGATAACAGCTGTCTAAAAGCGATTTCTGATAACAAGAACTATCCTCCATTTGATATTCCAACTGATGAGATTCTCGGCATTGCCCGTGTAGTCGGAGTAATCCATCTTGAATAAAAAGTATCTCGTACAATTAAAACATCGCCAATTTTGCACACAAAACGACCACGCAGCTTACACGCACCATCCACACAGCCTGCACAGCAAAATAGGCTCAAAATGCCCCACACACGGCTTTTTGAGTATAGCCCGTGCTAACGTTCTGATTATTAATAATATCGCGCCTGAAACACCATCTATATTCGCTGCAACCCTATGGTATTTTCACCCCCCCTATCTACCCGTTTTCTCAATTTTACAGGAAAAATCGTGGATTCCGGCCATGTCTATCCCGTTTTTTTAATAGCAAAATACACATCCAAACTTATTGAAAACACGCATCCAAACTCACACCCAAACTCACACCCAAACATATTTTTGCCCTTAAAACAGATGCCTCAGAGCATAAAAACAGGGAGCAAAAGGCTGCTCCCTGTTCAATTTTCGTAATATTTTCGTTCAAGTGTCGTTTAATCAGCGTCTTAATTGATTAATCATACTTTATCGCGACTTCTGTTCTGGCGGCTTGTAATCAGCGTTGACTGCTTGATTATCGCGCATTTAGTCATGATAGTTCCCCCTCCGCCCAGTCCCGCATGCAACAGATACTCTTTACTGGCACCGACCTCCTCAGCGGTCAGCACCGAATATATGGCCGTAATCGACCCGAAATAGAGGTCTCTACGCTTCCCCCTCAGATGCACATGTATAACCTTAATCGCTCTCATACTATTCTGTTTTTACACCACAAATATACTAAATAACCGTTATATAGAATATTTTCATAAACCAAAATCAACAGCACCCTACAAAAAAAGCGGCCACCGACCGCCTCCATTGATTATTCAGCTCTCATGGGTCACCACATATCATCCAATTCATTCACCCCTCAATGCGCCACTAATCCACCCCATTTACACCTAAAATAGGCCATTAGCGTTGGGATGTAAAGCTTTTTATGCGCTATGTAAACATTTATACCCTGTCGATGTAAACATCATATAAACCTATGTAAACTTTTGTACGCTTCGTTTTTTCTCAACATTTAGCCAATTCATCCACGCAACTATCGCATATTCAGCACATTCACTCCAAAATCCGACCATTCGCGTTTGTTACGTTTCGTTTTGTGCCTCTTAAAAACCTCCAACCGGTGTAAACCCATTATGGCCAAATAGCATTATGGCACGCATGGGGTCAGATCCACCATACGTGCCATAATTCAGCAGGTTTTGACAGAATCAGATAGCGACTTTGACAGCAACGCAGCCGTTATCGCCCTTAACAGTCACAATGTATATGCCACAGGTGTCAATCTGCACATCGGCAGTGCCGTTGGCCGAAACACGTGCAACAGTGCGTCCTGAAAGATCGGATACCGTCACATCCATAAGGCCAAGGCCGACAACCCTTACGCCGGATGCAGAAGGCTCTACACGTATGAGGCCGGACGCGTCCTCGCCTACAAGGTCGAGCGAGCCTGTTCCAAGCCCCATAACGTTGGCGTTAAGCACCTTCCCGCTGGCATTATCGATAACCATGCCGATAATGCGGGCGTTGTTCATATCGAGTATCGTAGTGGGCAGGTCAAGTTTGAAATCATTGTCGTAGCTTTCACCTGCGGTAATCTCCTTGGGGAAACGGCCGGGGTATCCTTCCCAGTCCCCGTAAAGCGCACGGGCCACATGATTGAATTCAAAATCCTCGGTTATACGACCTTTAAGTTTTTCGAAACCTCCAAGCTCTTCGTCACCACCGCCGAAAAGATTCATCTGGTAGTAACGGTTACCCCAGACATGATCCTCGGTAACTACGAAGGCCAGACGTATATCCGAACCTTCGCGATTCACCGGGAAGCGCGTCACAGTGTGAAGATTCAAAGAATTCCCATCCATATCACCGTAAAGCTGTATATCAGCCAACGGGACGGTCTCAAGGCATGTCAGGAAATCGGTTTCCAACCCGCCCATCAATGTGGTGTAGGTGCGTCGTCCATTCTCCCTTACAGGAACCATAGGCGTGGTGGAGTAGATTGTACGGTCAACCCACGCCGACGGAGCACCTCCTGTAAAAGTGTTACGGTTAGCATACGAATCCAACGCCAAAACGTCCAATTCGGCATTCATGTGGACAGCTATCCCCAAAAATGTATCAGGATATTTTTCCTGTAGCACTTCGAAGGCCACTATCCCTTTGGGGCAATACTGACACCACATACCGGTTGCTTCCTCAACAACGACCTTACGTTCGGGCTTGAAAGCCAACAGGGTCGTGGCGCAGTTCTCAACATCATACTCGGTAGTGTTTACAGTATAGCTTACGCTATAGGAAACACTGCGACCGTATTCGGCCGAGACTTCACCGGGTAGTTCGAACTCGAATGTGTCATGATAGCCTAACGCCAAATCCTTATATTCGGCCTGAAGTTTTTGGCCGCCTTCAACATCGACGCTTATAGCCAGGCTGTTGACAACTTCCTTACTGTAAGCTGTCAATTTGCCGCCTAACTTGAACGCCTCATTGCCCAAGGCATATTCACCGGGGGTGAGAACCAGCTCCGCCAGTCCTTTTTGGCCGGTTATAACGATGTCGTCCACAGCCACCATCTCGCAATTGAGGCTGTTGTTGACAAAGGCTATGTAGATTTTCTTTCCGGCGTATGCACCCAGGTCGAGACTATGTTCAACCCATTCCATGTCGGTTTCTTTGGAAACCGACATAACCGGCTTCCCGTCAAAAACACCCTCAGTCTCAGAAACCATGATGTCGTAGGAACTCAGGCGTGTGGTCGCATCATTGAACGAACGGGAGCGCCACGTCATCCGGGCATCACCGCCACGCACAAACACACGCGGCAGAATCAGCCAGTCGTCAGCGGCAACAGGGTCCTGGCCGCTTACAGCCTTATGACGGGAGGATGAGGCGGCACAGTAGTTGTCAGTTCCCTGCTCACGATAGATAATCCAGCTGTCACGTTCAGCAAAGCCGTTCTGAACCATTGAGAAATGCTGTTCCTGATTATCGCGATCCTCAAGCACTGCCCCTGATGGCATCCCGTTGGTAAAATCACACGTGAAATAGGTCATCGTGTCATCGGCCTGGGCTGCGAATCCGGCTGTAATGACTGCGAAAACGGCGGGTAACAATTTATTCAGCATGACGGTAATATTAAAAATTCCAGCCCGGTTTATCTTGCAAATTTACCTGTGACGGTGGTGCCGTCAGCGTTCACTTCATAAAGGAAGATGCCGCCGGGGAGAGCTGAAAGGTCGACAGAAGCTGCATCAGCCACTGTAACAACCGCACGGCCGGAGATATCGAAAATCCTGATATTGCCTTCGGTGCTGATGCTCAAGGTCTGGTTGTCGATATTTACTGCCAGGCCGCTTTCATCAACAGCAACAGTGTTTATTCCGGCACCATTCAGATCACTCTTGGCCAGTCGCCAAAGACCACTCGTCTTAACCGTAGGACTCTCGGCATACAATGCAGTGTAGATATATTTATCATCGCAGGCAAGTGTTAAGGGAAAATGGTAGTCGGGCAGTCCCCCCACAAATCTCCAGTCCTCACCTTCATTCTCAGTGTAGAAGAATTCCGGACCTCCGTAGCTTGTCCAACCAGGACCGGCAGTATAGATGTTTTTTTCGTCAGCAGTCATGGCACGTACATTGAGGTTGGTCCCATATGGGGTCTGAGCCGGCGGCGCCATGATACCACCCCAGTTGTAACCATCCTCGGTCACATGCAGATATGGGACGGGGTTGTATTCGGGATGATACGAGTTGTCAGTGGAACGGCCGATAATCAGACGCCCGTCCCTGACAATTGAACATGTCATGAAGTTTGACGACTGTGGAAGAATTTCCCATTTATCGGCATCGGCATCATAACGTGCCACAACAAACATACCAAATGCATATGGCACCCCTTTAAAATCAGTCATATGGTATATGCAGTCCACAAACTTTTCGTCGGAGCCTTGCATGGAAATCATAAGCGACTCGCGGTCGGTAACTTTCCATGTCTCACCGTTGTCAGTCGACATGAGGACGCCAGCACCCACGAAATCGCCGATATAAAGCACATCGCCGATTTTAACGATGCCTGAGGCTTCAGCTGACGGAAGTGCCTTATCAGGTACAATATCCTTGATGGCATTGCTGTAGTTGAGCATTTCCCAGGTCGCGCCATCGTCACTACTACGTGCTATACGTGCCTCCATGCTGCCAAGTGCATAAATATACCCGTCAGCTTCATAAAAGTTCTTATAGTTGTAGTCCTTGACTTCGCACTGGGTCCAGGTTGCACCTTTATCGTCGGAATATGATATCCCCCCCTTACGAGAGAGATCCAGATCCGACATAAGGAAGCGACCGGTCGAAGTTATAAAGTGTGTATAGGCGTTAGGAAGCTCACGTATCTGCTCCCAACCTTCTGCCACGGCATCAGAACATGTGGCAACCATTGCAGCACCCATCAGGGAGCGCAGCATAATGGAGTAAAATCTTCTCTTCATAATGAATAATGGTTTTAGATTTAAAATAAGACATCTTGAATCATAAGGGCAAGCCCTATCGAATCATTCGACCTTGCGAAGCTATACAAAAATCCCCACATATACAAACGCTACCCAATATTTATGCACTATTTTGCGAAAATATCGGCAAAATAGCGTATAACAGACATTATAGCATGAAGTCATACCGACATTGTCTTATTACACCTTCATGCGGCTTTTTTGGTCATTATCGACCTATTCGACACTCATTTTCAAGCAAAATGTCAAAATAGCACCATCAAATCTGACAAAGCACAAGTCGTGAGACACGCAAATTATGCCCTTGATGAAAAAGCCAGGATGCCCTTTGCACGGCGGTGTGTCAGAATTCAATATCCGTCACACCGCCGTGGTTTCCTCCCGGACGGCGAGGGTGCTGTCAGACCCGTTATTTGATCAGGAACCTGTATATATCATTTGAGTTGGCATAAATCAGCAAGGCCAGCAACAGGAACATGCCTACCATCTGGGCATACTCCATGAATTTTTCCGAGGGCTTGCGGCGTGTAACCACCTCCCACAGGAGGAAAGCGACATGGCCGCCGTCCAAAGCAGGGATAGGGATTATGTTCATGAATGCAAGTATTATGGAAAGGAATGCTGTCATTTCCCAAAATGTACGCCAATCCCATTTTGCAGGAAAAAGGTTGCCTATGGCTCCGAAACCGCCGATGCTTTCAGCGCCTTCTTTCGTGAATACGTGCTTTAACGAGCCTACATAGGTTGTAAGCATATCGGTGCCGTTGCCTATGCCTATAGGAATCGACTGGAAGAACCCGTATTGGGTAGTATCGCAACGGAACACATCGATAGGCCCCATCAGCCCGAAGCCGAGCTTCCCTGCCGGGGTCGGAGTGGCCACAGTCATCACTGTGTCATTGCCGCGAAGCAGCGTAAGGGGCACTTCCTTCCCCCCGTAAGCCGCCAGCGCGGGTACGAATTCGGTATATGCCGGGGTCAGGCTGTCGCCTACGGCTATGATGCGGTCACCCTCTTGCAACCCGGCCTTTGCAGCCGGTTCGCCCGGCATCACCTGCTTCACGAACACCGGGACACGGTAAGCCATGAACGGGTCATCCTGGGGAAGAGAGGTGACGGCATTCGCCGGCATTATGAGAGTCACCGTGTCGCGATGATTGCGCAACACCTCCACATGCTTTGAATCCAGCATATTGTAAATTGCACCACGCTCTTTCGAGTCAATGAGCCGTCCGTCGGCAGTGAGGAGCACGTCGCCGTTACGGAAACCGAGCGACTGTGCCGCCGGGGTGAAATCCATACCCTCATAGGCATTCTGGTAAGGGATGGTCCTTTCCCCCCAGTACCATGCTATACCGGCATAAATCAATATGGCGAGTATGAAGTTGTTTATTACCCCGCCCGTCATCACCAGCAGGCGCTGCCATGCAGGTTTTGTGCGGAATTCCCATGGCTGGGGAGGTTGCGCCATCTGTTCACGGTCCATCGACTCGTCAATCATCCCGGCAATCTTCACATACCCGCCGAGGGGGAGCCACCCCACCCCGTAGGTCGTATCGCTTTTTTCAGGCTTCCATTTAAACAATGAGAACCAAGGATTAAAGAAAATATAGAATTTCTCGACCCTTATTTTAAAAACCCGCGCCCAAAGGAAATGGCCCAGTTCGTGTACGATAACAAGCAACGACAGGGCGACAACCAGCTGGAGCGCCTTTATGAGAAATGTTTCCAATTTTTATGCTTTCTTAGGGATTAAAGACTGTATATAGGTGCGTGTTTCATCGTTCAGGCGCACATAATCATCAAATGCAGGCTCTGCCACAAACGGCATTTTGTCGAGTGCTTCGATAATCAGGCGGTAGATGTCGCCGAACCCGATCTGCTCACGCAGAAATGCCGCCACCGCTATTTCGTTTGCAGCGTTGATAACACATGCCGCAGTGCCACCACGGTGCAGCGCATAATGCCCCAGCTTTATAGCGGGGAAACGCTCTTCGTCGGGTTTCTCGAAGGTGAGCGACACCATGCGGTCGAGGGTCAGCGGCGAATCGGATGTGGCAAGGCGCGTGGCATCACCAAGCGCATAACGTATGGGGAGACGCATGTCGGGCACCCCGAGCTGCGCTTTTACCGAACCGTCGACAAACTCCACCATGGAGTGGACTATCGACTGCGGGTGCACCACTGCCGAAATCTTTTCAGGCGCCATATCGAACAGCCACCGTGCCTCGATTATTTCAAATGCCTTGTTGAGCATCGTGGCTGAATCAATGGTGATTTTCGCTCCCATCGACCAGTTCGGGTGGCGCAATGCATCGTTCACAGTCACAGCAGCCAGCTCCCCTGCACTTTTACAGCGGAAAGGCCCTCCTGAAGCTGTGATTAAAAGCTGCCTCACCTTAACGGGATCCTCGCCCGCCAGGCATTGATAGATGGCCGAATGCTCGGAATCGACAGGCAGCATGCGCGAACGGCTCACACGCAGCGACGAGGTCACCAGCTCACCTGCCACCACAAGGGTTTCCTTGTTTGCAAGGGCGATATCCTTGCCTGCGGAAATCGCACGCATAGTGGGGGCAAGCCCGCTGTAGCCTACCGTTGCCGTGACCACGGTGTCGAAGCAGTCGGCCTCCATGGCATCATTGATTGCGGGCTGCCCTGCCGCCGTGGCGATGCCATGGGGTTCAAGCGCATCCTTGAGCTTCCAATACTTCGACTCATCGGCAATAATAGCCATTTCAGGGCGCCATCTGAGCGCCTGTTGTATCAGCGTGTCGACTTTCGTTCCGGCCACAAGCAGCGTGGGTGCAAAACGGTCGGGATACTCCCCTATCACATCGAGAGTCTGCGTCCCTATCGAGCCGGTCGACCCCAGTATGGCCACCCGCTTCTCCGGGCTGTATCGTTGTTCCTTCTGCTTCACTTGGATTATGGATTTCATAAGCATACCGCCAGCCGTACAGTCCTGCCACATCGATATGCGGTGTCCGATACGGAGCCGGTCAAAATAACGGGATGAAACACACATGTATGCATGTTTCATCCCACAAAATTACCAATTTTCAATGAATTCTGAAAACCGGGATTCAATATCCGTCGCCGCCTTATCAATACAGGTGGTCCTCACCTTTCAGCTCCCCGGGGGTTATAGCGGGAGAGGTCATCTTATGCCATACATAGGCGATATAGGCGATAACGACAGGCAGAAGCGCCGTAACCCAAGCCATCACATGCAGCGTGAACTCGGTTGACGAGCTGTTATAGATTGTCAGCGAGCTTTGGGGGTCGGACAAAGATGGGAGGTAGGCGGTGTTGTTGTAACCGCTGATGCAGAACAGACATGTCACCGCGACAACCACCCCTGCGGCAGTCCACCAGAATCCTGATGAAAATTTTGAATCGAATGCAGTACGCGCAATACCGTAAAGCACGAGCAACACCCCGATAAGGAACGACGCGCCAATCCACCACAAGTCGATGAAATTGAAGAAATATTTGTAAGGCACCTTCACAAACAGCCCGTCGGGCATCTGCGAATACCCGTCGGACATGAACAACACGAACAGGAACGCCAGGAAGAACAGCACGAACACCGTGCCGTTGATCAGGACCCTGCCACGCATAAGTTTGGCAAAGCCATGTGAATTTCCGTCGCTGATATTGTCCAGGAAGAAAAGCGCCCCGAGCGTGCGCGCTATGAACAGCACCGCGAACCCGAGCAACAGGTTATTGATTGAAAAAATCTCGTTAAACCCGTGCATGGAATCCCAGGTTGAAATCACCGGCGACCCGGCGTCAAGAATGCTTTGACGGGTAACCGTGAAGTCTGCCCCGAAAAACTGCATGGCGACGGCAACGCCGAGCAACACGCAACCCATGCTGCCGTTAATCCACAGAAACAGGTCGTAAGTGCCTTTGCCGAACACGTTGCCCGGTTTCGAACGGAACTCATAGCTCACAGCCTGGAGGATAAAACTCAGCAGGATAAGCATCCAAAGCCAGTAGGCGCCCCCGAAGCTTGTGGAATAATATAACGGGAACGATGCGAAAAACGCGCCCCCGAACACCACCAGGGTGGTGAAGGTCAGTTCCCATTTCCGGCCGAGTGCGTTTACCATCAACGATTTGCGTTCAGGCTCACCCGTAGCCGGGACAACCGGGGTGCCGAGTTGCGATTTACCCGGCGACCATAACATGGTCTGCCCCCCTTGCACAAAAAGCAGCGCCACCAAAAGGCCGCCAAGCAGGGAGATGACGAACCACCAATATATCTGTAATGCTTCCATTATCGAAGTCTTTGTCAATTAATACTCTGTGAAGTCGTCCTGACTTCTTTTTAATCATTCACGTAATGCGGCAGCCCCATATCAATGCCCCGACGAAAGGATGTCGCGCCTGGCAGCCTTGGCGATTTCACGGGTCATGATGCTTATCTCGGCAACCAGCAACCCGGCGAATACAACCACGAACATCCAGAACGTAAGCTGCACCGACCCTGGCGATATGGCGCTTACTGCGGCACGCGTAGGGAGCAGCCCCTCGATAGTCCAAGGCTGGCGCCCCATCTCGGCAGTAACCCACCCGGCCTCACTCACAATCCACACCACAGGGATAGTAAGCAGACCCATAAACAGCACCCAGCGGTTTTCCATCACCACGGGCTTGCGATAGCCCAGGAACAGCATCGCAACAAAGAAAAGCAACAGGTAGCCACCACCCATAACCATGACACGGAAGGCATAGAAGGTAAGGGCAACCGGCGGCACGGCCTCGTCAACGCTGTCGAGATAACCGTAGCCGAAATATTTGAAATCGGCTTTCACAGCCTCTGCGGCAGCAGCCATGGCCGTTTTGTCACCGGCTTTCATCGCGGTGTCGTAATCGCGCAAAGCCTGCTGGGCCTGCCTGCCACGTGCAATCCTCTCGGCATAACCTACCGTGTTGACCGTGTCGCCCTCAGAATTCACCGACACCCCGTCGATGAGGTCGTTGATGCCCGGCACAAAACTTCCGGCATCATGGTTGGCCAAAACAGACAGACCTTTGGGAATGGTGATTTCGCCAAGAATGGCCGGTTGGTCGTCGGTTCGTTCTTTCGAAGGGTTGATAATTCCGAAGGCAACAAGCCCCTGGCCGGTAGAGCCGTTGTAAAGCCCTTCCATAGCGGCAAGCTTCATGGGCTGCTTTTCGGCAACCTGCACAGCGGAGCCGTCGCCGGTCCATATGGTAAGCACGATGCCTGCCAGCCCGACCCACGACGCTATCTTTATGGAATCCTTGGCAAACCCGACATTGCTTTTCTTAAGGAGGAACCAGCAGCTGACACCGACCACGAACGCCGCGCCGAGCACCCACCCGGAAAGAACGGTGTGGAAAAACTTGTTGACAGCCACAGGCGAAAGGGCCACATCGGCAAATGATACCATCACATTACGCATCTGGGCCGGATCGAACTCCATCCCGACAGGATACTGCATCCATGCGTTGGCAACCAATATCCAGTAGGCCGACAGGCATATACCTATAGCCGTGAGCCATGTGGCGGCAAGATGGAACCCGGGGCTGACCCTGTTCCACCCGAAAAACATCACGGCGATAAAGGTCGATTCCAGAAAAAACGCCACAATGCCCTCGATGGCCAAAGGTGCGCCAAAAATGTCGCCGACGAACCACGAATAGTTCGACCAGTTGGTGCCGAACTCGAATTCAAGGATTAACCCCGTGGCAACCCCGCATGCGAAATTGATGCCGAAAAGCAGCATCCAGAACTTGGCCATGCGCTTCCACCGCTCGTTACGGGTGCGCAGCCACAAGGTTTCCATTATCCCCACAATGAGCGAAAGCCCGATTGACAGGGGCACGAAAAGCCAGTGAACGATAGCCGTGAGGGCAAACTGCCCCCGCGACCAATCAACGGTACTCAATAATTCATCCATTTGCCGTTATTTTAATAATAAGTTGAACGTCGGTTGTTATCCATGGCACCTAGTCAGCCGGGGCCGCAAGGGCGCTACGCACTGCCTGGGCGCGGTCAGCATCATTATCATACCCCTCCTGCAGGATGTCGGGAAAGAAAAACAGCCTGAAAACCAGGAAAAGGATAGCCAGCTTCACAAGTATCAGCGCCCACAGACGGCGCCCGACGGTCATCCCCCTGAAACCGTCGACATACATCGACACCACCCTGCCGAAAAAAGAATCTTTACCCATCAGCAACGTTTTTTGGTTTGCAAAGTCGGGTTATATGAACTAACTTTGCCTTAAAATTCACGGATAAAACGTATCCGGCAAATTTAAATACTTTTTTCAACACTACAAATTTATCCTAACTTAAGTTCGGGGAAATAGTGTTATTCCGCATACCGCAGTGTGACGCGGAGTCACAAAATATCACCGTTCCCCGGCCTGACGAAAACCTATCAAGCAAAATGGCAAGCTGGTTTGAATGTAAAATCCGATACGACAAAGCCCAGGAAAACGGGGCCATCAAAAAAGTGACAGAACCCTACCTGGTCGACGCCCTCAGCTTCACCGAAGCCGAAGCACGCATTATCGAGGAGCAGACCCCCTTCATCAGCGGCGAAGTGAACGTTACAGCCGTGAAGCGCACCAAGATAGCCGAGATTTTCTGGGATGACTCAGCCGACAAATGGTATCTTGTAAAGGTGGCATTCATCACCATCGACGAAAAGACCGCCGTGGAGAAAAAGTCGACATCGCTCATCCTCGTAGCCGCATCTGATTTCAAAGGCGCTTACGACAACTTCATGGAAGGGATGAAGGGCACAATGGCCGACTTCGAAATCGTATCCATCACCGAGACCCCCCTCATGGATGTCTATAAAGTCAAAGTAAAATCCGAAAACAAGGAACAGTAATCCCCCTTGCCACAATCCTGACCAAGGGATTGTATAAAACAACACCGCATCATGGGCAGTATATCCGACAACCTTTCCGCCATACGGCAATCCCTCCCCGCAGGGGTCACACTTGTCGCCGTGTCGAAGTTCCATCCGGCCGAGTCGCTTATGGAGGCTTATAACGCCGGTCAGCGGAATTTCGGGGAAAGCCGTGTGCAGGAGCTGTCGGCAAAAGCGCCGCAGCTTCCGGCCGATATAAACTGGCATTTCATCGGGCACCTGCAAACCAACAAGGTGCGGCAACTGCTGCGCCTTCGTCCGGCACTTATCGAAAGCATCGATTCCGAACGCCTGCTGAATGCGATTGACAACGAGGCTGCCGCGCAGGGGATTATCCAAAACGTACTGATGCAGGTGCATGTGGCACGCGAGGAGACTAAGTTCGGGTTCTCCCCCGACGAACTTATGGAATATTTCCGCGCACGCAGGTTTGAAAACCTCAAGGCCACACATATATGCGGGCTTATGGGGATGGCCTCGAACACCGACGACAACGACCGCGTCAGTGCCGATTTCCGCGCTATCGCCCACACCCACCGTGCCATCACCGGCATATGCCCCGACCTCCGTGGATTCGGCACCATAAGCATGGGGATGAGCCACGACTACCCCCTGGCCGTAGCCGGGGGGTCGAATATGGTGCGTGTCGGAACGGCAATTTTCGGAGAACGGCAATATTGACCGCGACGACATAAAAAAAACGCCTTTCCCGCAAAACAGCAGGCATGGCCGCATCAGCAACCTCACAATCCCGCCAACACAAGTTTTTTTGCATGTGGCGGGATTTTTGTTTAATTTTGCATGTCCCGCCTCACGGCATTACACGAAAATAACCACTCATAAAAATACTAACACCTTAAAACTACACTAAGAAACTGCTATGAGTCAAGCTAAAACAAGCTCAAACGGACGCATGATAGCAATCATCGCCATGTTCTTCCTATTCGCGATGATTTCCTTCGTAACCAACCTTGCAGCACCGTTGGGCACTATTTGGAAAAACAACTATGACTGGTCGGGTATGCTGGGTAACATGATGAACTTCCTGGCCTACCTGTTCATGGGTATTCCTGCCGGAAACCTGCTTGTTTCAATCGGATATAAGAAAACCGCCCTCTATGCCATCGTGGTAGGTCTGATCGGCCTAGCGCTGCAATGGCTTTCAGGTCTCGTAGGCACCGAGACCGGCGTGTTCAGCATCGGCGATGACGTTGTAACCCTCAATTTCATCATCTACCTGCTCGGCGCATTCACATGCGGCTTCTGCGTCTGCATGCTCAACACCGTTGTAAACCCCATGCTCAACCTTCTTGGCGGCGGCGGCAACAAGGGCAACCAGCTTGTACAGACTGGCGGTTCGCTCAACTCGCTGGCCGGAACCTGCACCCCGCTCTTCGTCGGCATGCTTATCGGCGAGGTTACAGCATCAACAACTATGGGCGCGGTCGCCCCGCTGCTGTTCATCGCCATGGGTATTTTCGTACTCGCGTTCGTTATCATCAGCGCTGTCGCCATCCCCGAACCCCACATGCGTAAGGGCGGCGTTGAAAAGAAAAAATATTCCCACAGCCCCTGGAACTTCCGTCACACCGTGCTCGGCGTGATTGCCATCTTCCTTTACGTAGGTATCGAGGTCGGAATCCCCGGCGTACTCATTTTCTACCTGACCGATGTTACAGGTTCAGTTGCAGTGGCAGGCGGTGTGGCAGCCATCTACTGGCTCCTCATGCTGGTAGGACGCCTTGTTTCAAGCATCATCTCAGGCAAGGTTTCGAGCCGGACACAGCTGATTACGGTTTCCGTTGCCGGTATCGCATTCGTGTGCACAGCCATCTTCCTTTCCGAAGGAATCAAAGTATCCATGCCTGCCTACAGCGCCGGAGACGGCTTCTCAATGGCACAGGTTCCGGCCAAGGCAATGTTCCTGGTACTCTGCGGCCTCTGCACATCGGTGATGTGGGGCGCCATATTCAATCTCGCAGTCGAAGGTCTCGGCAAATACACCGCAAAAGCTTCAGGCATCTTCATGATGATGGTGGTAGGCGGCGGCGTCGTACCCCTGGTACAGAATGCAATCGCCAACAACCTCGGCTACATGACATCCTACTGGCTCGTTGTGGCAGTGCTCGGCTATATGCTCTTCTACGGCCTGCTCGGTTCGAAGAATGTCAACACCGACATCCCTGTTGACGACGAAGTGGAAAACGCCCTCTAAAAGCATATGCAGCCCTCTCTATATCTCCCCTGACACGCCGGGAACCGCCTGAATGCCATCAAGGCGGTTTCCGGCGTCTTTAAAAAGAAACACCTATATTATAAATATAAAATCAAAATCCATGAACGCAGACCTCACAAATAAAGCGGCAGACACCATACGTGTGTTAGCCGCGTCAATGGTTGAGAAAGCAAAATCAGGACACCCGGGCGGCGCAATGGGTGGAGCCGATTTCGTAAACGTGCTTTACTCGCAATTCCTCGTCACCGACCCCGACGACCCCACATGGATTGCACGCGACCGGTTCTTTCTCGACCCGGGCCATATGTCGCCGATGCTCTACGCGGTACTCGCCCTTACCGGCAAATATACCGTTGAAGAACTGCAACAATTCCGCCAGTGGGGCAGCGTATGCCCCGGGCATCCCGAGGTTGACCCCTCGCGCGGGGTCGAGAACACATCCGGCCCGCTGGGCCAGGGTCACACCATGGCAGTGGGATGCGCCATCGCAGAGCGATTCCTACAGGCCCGCTTCGGCGATGTAGTGGCACACAAAACATACGCATTCATATCCGACGGCGGCATACAGGAAGAAATCTCTCAAGGTGCAGGCCGTATCGCAGGGTACCTCGGACTGGCCAACCTTATCATGTTCTACGACAGCAACAAGGTGCAACTTTCAACCGATGTCGATGCTGTCGACAACGAGGATGTGGCTATGAAATACAGGGCATGGGGATGGAACGTGCTTGAAATAGACGGCACCGACCCCGTTGCCATAGCCGGGGCGCTTGAGTCAGCCCAGGCCGAGGACAGACGTCCTACCATTATAATAGGCCACACCATTATGGGGCGCGGGGCCGTGACCGCCACCGGCGAAAACTTCGAAGGCAAATGCTCCACCCACGGACAGCCGCTCAGCAAATCAGGCGCCGATTATGCCAAGACTATCGAAAACCTCGGTGCAGACCCTGAAAACCCATGGGTGATTCCGGCCGATGTCGAAGCGCTCTATGCCGAACGCAATGCACACCTGCGCGAAATATGCGCCGAACGCAAAGCCGCAGAAGCCGAATGGGCAAAGGCCAATCCAGAACTCGCCCGCAAACTCGATGATTTCGTAAACGGGAAACTCCCCGAAATCAACTATTCGGCAATCATCCAGAAAGCCGGGGTGGCAACCCGCACGGCATCAGCCGCCGTGCTCGACCTGCTCGCCCAGAAAGTCGGCAACATGATTGTGTCAAGCGCCGACCTGGCCAACTCCGACAAGACCGATGCCTTCCTGAAACATACCAAACCGTTCGTCAACGGGGATTTCTCAGGCGCTTTCCTCCATGCAGGCGTATCGGAGCTCACCATGGCATCAATCATGAACGGCATAGCCCTGCATGGCGGGGTAATCTGCGCATGCGGCACATTCTTCGTGTTCTCCGACTATATGAAACCAGCCTTCCGCATGGCAGCCCTTATGGAACTGCCGGTAAAATATATCTGGACACATGACGCATTCCGCGTCGGAGAGGACGGACCCACCCACGAACCGGTGGAACAGGAGGCACAGGTGCGCCTGATGGAGGAATTGAAAAACCTTTCAGGACGCCCCTCTATGCTCGTTCTGCGCCCGGCCGACGCCGTGGAAACAACCGTGGCATGGCAGATGGCAATGGAGAACACCCACACCCCGACGGCGCTTATCCTTTCCAGGCAAGATGTCAACGACCTCCCCGCAGCCACAGGCAACCGTTTCGAGGAAGCACAGGGCGCCCGCATGGGCGGATATGTAGTCATGGATACCCCTCACCCCAAAGTGGTGCTCGTGGCCAACGGTTCGGAGGTATCGCTGCTCTGCGAAGTGGCAACACTCCTTGAGGCAGGTGAAATCCCATGCCGTGTGGTATCCGTACCCTCAATCGGCCTGTTCGAGAGCCAGGATAAGGAATATCGCGACAGCGTTATCCCCTCCGACGGAATCCCGGTATTCGGGCTTACCGCCGGGCTGCCCTCCACCCTGCGCGGTGTGACCGGCCGCGACGGGAAAGTGTTCGGGCTTGACCACTTCGGCGCATCCGCGCCTTACAAGGTGCTCGACGAGAAGTTTGGTTTCACCGCCCAAAACATTGTAGACCAGGTGCTACAATTCATCGGAAAATAAAAAACAGCGCAAAACCACATAACCCCGAAAACATAATCCGTGTTTTCGGGGTTATAAATTCTAAAGAGATGCAAAATTTGTGTCACGTAGGTTGAAAAAGATGGAAATTATTCACAATCGAGCATTTTATCAAGCTCAAATGTGAAATATTTAAAAAAGATTATTTAACTTTACACCGAATTTTGCATACGACCTTTTCGCAGAGGCGTCAAAGGGGTTGCGCACTATAGGGAAAACTGACAACAAAAACCTCTATAACAACAACTTGGACAACAAACAGGAACAAGGTACAAACAAAATAACTTTCATATATATATCAACAAAACGTTTTTACTTTATCTATGAAAAAGAGTTCAATCTTCGCACTCGGCTTCGCCCTGCTCGCTGGCAGCGCAGTAGCCCAGAATGCACAGGAAGTGACCTATGTTGAGGATCCCTCGCAGGGCTACCTGTTCAACAAGTTCTCAAGCAACTGGTTTATCCAGGCTGAAGGCGGTGTATCTGTCGGCTTCTCATCAGTTGACAAAGAACGCAAATTCGGCGACCGTTTCGCTCCCGCCGCTTCGCTTTACATCGGTAAATGGTTCTCGCCCATCCTGGGTGCCCGTCTCGGTGCTGACTTCATGTCGGTAAAGGGTCTCGTACAGCCTTACAACGAAGGTATCGGCGCACGTCCTTGGGAAAATGATGTCAAGGGCTACACCAAATCGAAAGCCAACTACATCGGCCCGGGCTTCGATGTTATGGTAAACCTCACCAACTGGTGGTGCGGCTACAAACCCAACCGCGTTTACAACGCATACTTCTATGCCGGTGGTGCCCTCTACTGGACTATGGCCAAGTATCCCACCAATGCAGCTGCAACCGAATTCGAATGGAAGAACGCTCACGACAAGATTATCGCCCTTCGTGCCGGCCTTACCCAGGAATTCAACCTCAGCCGTCACTTCGCCCTCGGTCTTGACCTTCGCGCTACCGCAATGGACAACCACATCGATGGCAACGGCAAAATGCAGTTCGTAGGCGAAGCCCTCATCTCCGCCACCTACAAATTCGGCAACTCCGAATGGTCTGCACCCGTTGTTCCCGTATGCCCTCCCGCCGAGAACTGCGACGAATACCGCGCACGCCTCCAGGCTGCCGATGCACGCATCGCCGACCTCGAATCGCAGCTCAAGGCTTGCCTGAGCCGCCCCGTAGAAAAGCAGGTTGTCGTAAAGGCTCCCCTTGCAACTATCTACTACCCCATCGGCGTTTACCGTCTGACTTCTGTTGACCGCAAAGTCCTCAACTCCGTTGCCAACGTGATGAAGGCTGACACTTCCAAGAAGTACACCCTCACCGGCTGGGCCGACAACTACACCGGTACCGACGCTATCAACACCCGTCTCCGCGAAAACCGCGTAAACACTGTTAAGAACCAGCTCGTTAAGTATGGTGTAAGCGCTAACCAGCTCAACGCCACCACTAACAACGGCAACCGTGTAGACCTTGGCGACAAGTGCCTCACCCTCGACCGCGCAGTAACCATCGAAGTTGCTGAATAATATCAACGGTCATAGGGGTTGAACCCGGTTCAACTTCCGAAAATTACGACAAACCAATCTCCCCGCATTGCCAAGGCAATGCGGGGAGATTTTTTATTTGCCCCATTTTTGACTACCTTTGCGAAAACGGCAGGATAGGGAAAAATCATCCTGGCGTTTTCCGTAAAAGCAGTCTGAAATGCTTTTGGTAGCCATAACGCAACAACACAAGCAACAACGATGAATGTGAGGATTGAAGAAGGGTGGAAACAGGCGCTTGCATCGGAATGGGAAGCGCCATATTTCGAACAGCTTACCGGTTTTGTAAGCGAGCGATACCGGCATGCTACGATTTATCCTCCCGGCAACAGGATTTTCGCGGCATTCGATGCATGCCCCTTCGACAAGGTAAAGGTGGTAATCCTCGGTCAAGACCCTTATCACGGCCCCGGACAGGCCAACGGGTTATGTTTCTCGGTAAACCCGGGCATAGCCATGCCGCCATCGCTTATCAATATATTCAAAGAAATCCACGATGACACAGGAAGCCCTATGCCTGCCGACGGCGACCTCTCCCGCTGGGCAGCACAAGGAGTGCTGCTGCTCAACGCCACGCTGACCGTAGAGGCCCATCAGGCCGGATCACACCAGGGGAAGGGATGGGAAACGTTCACCGACCATGCCATCGAGGCGCTGTCGCGCAACCGTGAAAACCTCGTGTTCATCCTCTGGGGCAGCTATGCCAAAAGCAAAAGCTCCTTAATCGACCATTCCCGCCACCTGGTACTCACATCACCCCACCCGTCCCCGTTATCGGCACACCGTGGATTTTTCGGGAACCACCACTTCTCGCTCGCCAACGACTACCTTGCCCGCAACGGGAAGCAGCCTATCGTATGGTAATAACACCACGGTCACAACCACCCTCCATACCTTCGCAGTCAAACACTACATGTCTGAATTGAAAAATGCCTTATGCGTAGCATTATAATCACCCTGATCGCAATGCTGACCCTGAGCCAAAGAGCAGGGGCAGAAAATACCGCCACAGGCATATTCCACCCCGATTTCCGAACGCTTACCATAGCATTGGAAGGGAACAGGCTTGCCCCACCTATAATCACTCTCGGCTCCTCCGACAGGATTACAATCGGCTTTGACCGCATAGGCGAGGAACGCGATTATCTTCGTTACTCCATTTTTCATTGCGATGCGGGATGGAACCCGTCGGGGATGGTCGACTCGGAAGTTTTCACAGGGTTCAATTATGCCGACGTGGAGGATTATGCTTTCTCACGCGGCACCACTACCCACTACGTTCACTACACAATCACACTCCCGAACAACGGCTTCCAATTCTCCATATCGGGCAACTACCTGCTTAAGGTATATCCTGAAAACGACCCTGACGACACCTTGCTTCAAGTGCGTTTCATGGTTTCGGAAGGGATGGCCAACATTACGGGCAACGTAACCTCACGCACCGATATCGACTATAACGACAAGCACCAGCAATTGGAACTGGAGGTAGACCTCAACCGCTATCCGGTGCGCGACATTTTCAACGACCTGCGTGTCACCGTCGCCCAAAACGGACGCCTTGACAATCAGTCGGTGCTCACACATCCGTCGCGTGTAAACGGCACCAAAGCCATATATGAGCATCAACGCGGCCTGATATTCCCGGCCGGGAACGAATATCGGCGCATGGAGACAGTGCAACTTACATATCCGGGCATGGGGGTGGAATCAATCGACTTCCATCACCCTTATTATCACCATTTGCTTGGTGTCGACACCCCCAGGCACTCGTCAAACTACAACTTTGACTCCACGCAACACGGACGTTTCTTTATACGGGAATACAATTCCGACGAATCAGATACAGAAGCCGACTACTCGGTGGTGCATTTCACCCTCGACCTGTTACCTGTGCCCGGAAAGGAAATATATCTAGACGGAGATTTTACCAACCGGCGTTTCGATGAAAGCTCCCGTATGCCCTACGACCCTGAAAGCGGCCTTTATAGAAAAGCCATGCTGCTCAAACAAGGTGCATATAACTACCAGTACCTTTCGTTGCCGTCCGACGCCGCCACGGCCAAAAGAAACGGGTCAAACGCCTATTTCAATAACAATGTGAACCTGCCTGCATCAACCGATGATGTGGAAGGGAACTTCTACCAGACGGTAAACGAATACCTGGTGGCAGTCTACTATCGCGCCCCCGGCGAACGATATGACCGCCTGCTCGGCTACACACTGCTCTATTCAGGCCAATAATGCACCGCAAACACCGTAACACCCCTCAAAACTGACAAACGCCCCTGCGGGCGCCACCCTTATTACAAAACAAAGTCGCTGTGTCAGATTATGTGACACAGCGACTTGCATGTAAGCAATACCGATAACTACATCGCGATTTTGCGGGCTACCCCGTCGGTTATCACAATATAAATGCCAGGAGGCACTTGCAGCGACACATCCGATAATGACGGCAGCAATTCGCTAAGCAGGCATATACCCGAAACCGAGTATATCCCGACTTTGGCAACCCCTGCATCGGGATTATAAACTGTTATAGAGTTATTATCCGTTGAAACCGTGCATCCGGCAACACGGGAATCAACCGCCGTCGCTATACCCGAAGCTTCCAACGTGCGCGCCAGGCGCGGAACCGAGGGTACAGAAGAGAATGTGCCATCGGTAGCTGTGACACTATAGCTGTAGAGAGTGGAAGGCTTCAGCCCCTCGACAGTTGCCGACAGCACGTTTCCTACATCGATGCCGTCGTAAGCCGTAAGCACCTGAGCCGAAGTGCAGACATGCTCCACAGTTATATCATCAAGCACAAGGGAACCTTTGGCCATAGGTTTCATAAACGCTATACGCACCGAATAGCATGGCACATCGGCAAATTCATCTTTCATACTTATTTCCGCCCCGGCCTTATCGGTTACAAGGGAGGTGATATTTGCAAGCGTACGCCATGAACGCCCGTCATAGCCGGAAACCTTTATTGCATGCTTATCCTCGGTTTTGACACCACGATACCAAAAGCTCAAAGCCTCTATCATTTCACTATTGAAAGGCGACTGGATGCACGCACCGTCAGAGGTCATGCTCAAACCCGGAGCCATAGCCCCGTAATAGCCGGTGAAACTGCTAGTGGTGCATCCGGCAGTCACACCCCAGCCTTCGGGAGCCATTACACCGTCGGCAAAATCATTTACCTGCGGCATCGACGCGGACGACACTACCTCGCTGACTGTAAGCATATATGCCGTTGCCCCTTCCAATGCTTCCCAATTAGCGGTAAAGCCCGAAGGCGTTATGCCCGATGCCGACGCGCCTTCCGCAACTTCCGAACGGAAGTCGGGTTCCAAAGTTGTCACCTGGCACTCGGCGGAATAGGCGCTTATGCGTCCACCTCCCATAGCACGTACCACATAGAAATATTCTGTAGAAGGTGTCAAACCTGTCACTGTGACCGCATTGTCGGCACCGGCCATATGCAGACGGTAGCCATCGACATACACATTCCTTACAACCGAACCTTCGCGAACCTTGCGGTACACGTCGAGCACATAGGATGCAGCCTGCGGCACGGTTTCCCAGTTTGCCCGGAACGAAACGGGCGAAAGCTCGTCGGCAGCCTTGGTCACCGGGGTGTCAAGCATATTGCCGTTGTCGGCAACATGAAACGACACGGAGCCATCGGCATTTTCACGTATATTGAACAGGCCGAAGCCCAGCGACGGGCCATACCAGGTCTTGATTACCGCCAGCTCCCTCACATCGGAAGCGCCGGGAAAAGAATTGCCGCTACGGGCGGAAGGTGATGCGGTATGATTGGCTTCCACCAGGTCAATCCGTTGGTGGGAGGCCTCGTTATTGACATAATTATGCTTCCATGCCGCCTCGTCATAGTCGATATGCCATACTAAGAGCCCGTGGCCGGGAAGATAGGCATCCCACCCGGCACGCTGCCGGTTCTCGACGATGTAATATTCATCAGCGGAGGCGGTAGGGATGATAAAAGCCCTGTTCTCCTGCGATGCCAAAGAGTATTCCTCTTCTGCTACCCCGAGGATTTCTGGCTCAGTCCATCCCAGGGCATAACGCTCATAGGCCGACAGGGCAGGAGGTGTATGGCCGCTGTTGTTCCGTGCACCGGCAGCCATTATGCTCCATATGTCGGGATGCTCCTCATTTGAATAATCCGTGGCATACAAATCCGGCAACCCCAGCACATGCGAGAACTCATGGCAGAATGTGCCTATCCCCACAAGCTTGTTGGTTGCGAGGTCGATTTCGTTGGAACACGCATATTTGTCGAGTTTCACACCGTCGAATTCAGCCCGATGCTTCGCCCAGGCATATCCGGAATGCGGCCATATCGTATTAATCGCAGCTCCGTCAGCCTGGCTGTAACCTGGATAAAACACATAGACATTATCGATGTATCCGTCACCGTCAAGGTCGAATTCTTCGAAATCCACCATATCGTCCACAAGGACACAGGCATCCCTTATCATTTCCTCCGGCCTTATATCCGGGCGTCCGTCGACAGGGGCACCATAATAGGACATTGTGCCTGGCAGGGTCACAGGCCCCAGCACGACAGGGTCAAGTTCGAACTGCCCGAAAGAACAATCGGCAAAATAATCGCGCACACTCCCTGTAGCACCGTTATCGCAAAACCCACGCTGACCTACCATCCCTGTC
>ENA-OZKN01000190-OZKN01000190.1-human-gut-metagenome-genome-assembly--contig:-NODE-190-length-42223-cov-17.825484_pt1 | contig 42223 bp, 30 predicted proteins | sample MGYA00244827_ERZ653766 | MGnify/ENA primary metagenome ERZ653766 (study PRJEB26926, sample SAMN06165281) | human gut metagenome | biome: ENVO:00009003; feature: ENVO:2100002; material: ENVO:00002003... | reverse complement strand
AAGCTACAACCAAACCTCAAAGTGTAAAAGGTGCATTTCTTCGAATGCTTACTGATAAACAATTTGCTGCTATTGAACTTTTTTATGGAAAGAAACTACAAGGTGTAACTACTCCAGGACAGCAATTGGAATTATTTTAAAAATAAGAAATCCCGTCTGAAACGGGATTTCTTATTAGATAACAACTTTGTTTTTAATTCCTGAATATGTGTGTAACTAATTGGTAATTAGTTTGTAACATATATTCTGTTGTTTCCAATGGTTCAAAGATACTAATTTGAAAGCAAATCACAACATATGACATCGACTGCCGGTCTGCCGTCTGGTTGTTTCCAATGGTTCAAAGATACTAATTTGAAAGCAAATCACAACTAGATAAACCTTTACCTTTAATAGCTTCACGTTGTTTCCAATGGTTCAAAGATACTAATTTGAAAGCAAATCACAACTAAACTCGTCTAATGACCGGACAACAACGTGTTGTTTCCAATGGTTCAAAGATACTAATTTGAAAGCAAATCACAACGCATAGGGGCAGGACATTTTTTACAATGTCGTTGTTTCCAATGGTTCAAAGATACTAATTTGAAAGCAAATCACAACTCTCCTGTCATTCTCCAGCACTTGTTTTCTGTTGTTTCCAATGGTTCAAAGATACTAATTTGAAAGCAAATCACAACCATCTCCTTTCGTTTCGTCCGAAACATCCTGTTGTTTCCAATGGTTCAAAGATACTAATTTGAAAGCAAATCACAACTTACGAAAAGAACCCCAAACAAATTTATAGTTGTTTCCAATGGTTCAAAGATACTAATTTGAAAGCAAATCACAACGATTGAATTGTAGATATTGAAAATTGTATCGTTGTTTCCAATGGTTCAAAGATACTAATTTGAAAGCAAATCACAACAAGAAAAATCTTCTTGTCATATCAATTCCGTTGTTTCCAATGGTTCAAAGATACTAATTTGAAAGCAAATCACAACTGGATGATAGCATTCTCCGTTTGCCACACAGTTGTTTCCAATGGTTCAAAGATACTAATTTGAAAGCAAATCACAACCAGTATCGGCACCTGCTGCATTCAAGTCTGTTGTTTCCAATGGTTCAAAGATACTAATTTGAAAGCAAATCACAACCTATAAACGTAACTTCAAATTCAGGCTCAGGTTGTTTCCAATGGTTCAAAGATACTAATTTGAAAGCAAATCACAACTCACTTTTGTACCGTCCAATTTCCTAATAGTTGTTTCCAATGGTTCAAAGATACTAATTTGAAAGCAAATCACAACAAGCTGTATTCGGTTTATCTGCAAGAGAATGTTGTTTCCAATGGTTCAAAGATACTAATTTGAAAGCAAATCACAACGCCCAATACGATTGATAATCTCGGCCCTAAGTTGTTTCCAATGGTTCAAAGATACTAATTTGAAAGCAAATCACAACCTTTATCATTCGTGTCATTTACAGTTAAGGTTGTTTCCAATGGTTCAAAGATACTAATTTGAAAGCAAATCACAACTGTGATGTATTGTTTTGGTATGAAAAATGAGTTGTTTCCAATGGTTCAAAGATACTAATTTGAAAGCAAATCACAACTAATGAAAGATATCACCACTCCCTATGAAGTTGTTTCCAATGGTTCAAAGATACTAATTTGAAAGCAAATCACAACATAAAAGTACTGAAGGACTTTTAAAAACTTGTTGTTTCCAATGGTTCAAAGATACTAATTTGAAAGCAAATCATAACATATTAGCTGAAAATCCCTAGTCGAGTAAGAAATCAAAAATTTCATCTGGGTTCTCATCTAGGTTTTCTGGGTCATCATAATAAGAATCTAGGTTATCAAGATAGAAATCATATTCTGATGATTGATTACCAAATCTCTGATCATACTGTTGTTGTGATAGCTTAGTAACTTTATCAGGATTCCTATCGGCATAAGCAGATGCCTCTTCTATTGACATTTGTTTGGTAGAAGTAAATACCAAGTAATATAATTGTGGCTTGGTATAATGAGTATCTAAAGTTACTTGTTGATAACCAGATTTCCTTGCAGTAACTATTACGTTTTCTGGTGTGATAGTAGTTTTCAAGATATAGGTATAGATTCTTTGATTTCTAAGTGAATCCCTTAGTAATTTAATTGAATCTACTTTAGCAAAGAATATAGAATCTCTTCTAAGTTCTTCTTTATATCGTTTTACCCTTTTGATAGAATCCTCTCTGCTCTCCTTTATATAAGGAGGAGTTACCCTCCTAGGTTCATTGTTTAATAGAACAAGACCCAGAAGAGAAACTCCAAATATAGAAAATGGAAGTAAAAGATGATTCGTTTTTGAGTTCATACCCACTAGTTTTGTATTGATCTTTAATATGAGAATTTAAGTACCTACCTCTTAGATTCACTTTTTAATAATCTTTTGAGTTGCTCTTTAGAACTTTATCATATCGGTATACTTTGTTATTTTTTAAAGATACCCATAGATGATGTTTCTTTACGTTGTAACCAATACCTTCTATATTAGAAGATTCTACTGATGTTATTTCTATTCCAGTATTCATTTTAACTAATTCAAGATATTCTTCTCTGTCCATTCTATTAAAATTTTAGAAGTCTTAACTCCGGATGTAATGCGTTGGTATATTTTTGAATAATTGCCCATGCTCTCAGATGTTATCCATTCTTCTTTCATTTTTCATAGGATATGAGAGCAAACATATAACTGATACTTTGTAAGAGTTTTATTATGTTATCTAATACCCCTCTTATTTCTCCCTCTTCAATCTGAAGAAGTTTTTTAAAAAGATAGTGATCTGTATCCTCTCAATTATGTTGTTTTCATTGATTCAAATATACTAATTTAGATATGAATTATCCTTAATTATTAATTCTTATTATATTAAAGAGTTTAAAGTGGGTTGGAGGTAAAACTTTGCAGCATATAATGTGTATATAGAAAAATTATACGAACCGTTGGTCAGTATGGCAAATATCTATTAAATTTGCCGTATGAAAAAGAAATTCCAGCTTGAAGTTCCGGGAGGAGCCGACAAAGTGTTGCTTCATACTTGTTGTGCTCCTTGTTCATCAGCCATCATAGAGTGCTTGATGCAGCATGGTGTCACTCCGGTTATCTATTATTGTAATCCCAATATTTATCCGTTGGAGGAATACATTATCCGCAAGGACGAATGTACGCGGTATGCCCAGTCCTTGGGATTGGAAATTATAGATGCCGATTATGATCATGATGCCTGGCGTTGTCGAATGGCAGGAATGGAGCAAGAGCCTGAAAGAGGAGGCCGTTGCTTGCGTTGTTTCAAGATGCGACTGCAGGAAACCGCACGTTATGCCCACGAACATGGATTCCCGGTTATCACTACTACGCTTGCTTCCAGCCGTTGGAAAAGTTTGGAACAGATAGAGGAAGCGGGCCGATATGCTACGGCTCCTTATCCGGATGTCACTTATTGGGAACAGAACTGGCGTAAAGGTGGATTGAGTGAGCGTCGCATTGCTATCATTAAGGAATATAATTTTTATAATCAGCAATATTGTGGCTGTGAGTTCAGTATGCGGAAAGAAGAAAAGGGAGGATGACGGGAATGAAGATGTTCAAACTGTGGATGGTTGTGATGTTATTGGGACTCTTGCCCGTTGTCTCAGAGGCGCAAGAAGACATAAATAATGCCATTAATGTACAGTTGGAGTATCTGAAAAAGTATCCTAAAGACAAAGACGCGCTTCGGAAAGTTAGTTTTCTCTATCTGAATAAAGCAGATTATGATCAGGCTATCTTTTATGGTCGACAATTGTTTGAGATGGGTTATAATGAACGGGATTACAATGGCGCTGTAATTTATTCTCATATTTGTCTGGGGCAGGCCCATATGATGAAGGGAAATGTAAAGGAGGCTTATAGTCATTTAGGGCAGGCCAGGCTGATAGGTGAAAGAAATAAAAATGATTCCGCCTTATGTTCCGTATATAATGGGCTGGGACTTTATGCATCGAATGTCCAAAAAGACTATTATCGTTCACTTACTTATTTCTTCAAAGGAGTTGAAGCTGCAAGACGTTGTCATTATGACAGACTCTATTCCATTTTGCTTTCTAATATTGCCGGTATTTATTATTTGAAAAATGATAGCACAGGATTGAAATATGCCCTTGAATGTTATGAACTGGGACATGAACGGAAAGATCCTTATCTGATTTATAGTGGTTCAACCAATACCGCTTATATGTATTATTTGAAGAGTGACTATAATACAGCATTGAAATATATTCAGGAGGCGGAGTTCACCATGGTGCAGAATGACTTTTATGATCAATCAAACGTTTACAATCTTTATGGATATATTCTGCATAAATTGAATAAAGATGATGAAGCGCTGGGTTTTTTCCGGAAGGCTTTGGATTTGAAAGAACAGGGAAATATTTCTTCAGTGATGAATTCTTATTTGGGCTATGCCGAAATTTTAATGGAGCATCACCAGTATGACCGGGCTGTCCGGATGCTGAAAGCCGGAATAGAACTGTCTTACCAACAGGCTAATGCCATCTATCGAAGTGACCTGTTGAAGGCTTTATCCCGATGTTATGAAGAAGATGGTATGCTGGTAGAGGCGTTGAAGTATCATAAGCTCTATCAGCTGGAAACAGATAGCTTATATAATGCGGAAAAGGAACGTGCCGTGGGGGAGATACGTGCAAAATACGATATGGAACGGCAGGAAAACGAGATAAAACAAAACCGTCTGGAATTATTGGAAAAGGAAAATAAGATGCAATTGCTTATAGCCGGATTTATCTGTATCTTCATAGCTGCCTCTTTACTATATTACTTATATTACAGAAAAAATAAGCTGTACCTTACCATTGTGAAGCAAAATCAGGACGCTATCCGGCGTGAACAGCAATTGCAGAACAAAATAGACGAGCAGTTTGCAGAGATAGGCCGCCAGTCCGCTCTTTTACAAGAATATCTTACGGACTCGACGAAAACTTCTTTGCCGCAACCTGAGAAATATGCTTCATCCTCGTTGACAGATGAAAAGAAGCAGGATTTATTTCTGCGTTTGGAAACGCTGTTGTGGGAGGAGAAGGTATTTACAGACAATTTGCTGACCAAAGAGAAAGTAGCGGAAATGTTGGGAACTAATCGTACTTATCTCTCTCAAATTATTAATGAGCAGACCAAGCAGACTTTTACTCAATTTGTAAATGGTTTCCGCACAAAAGAGGCAGTCCGTTTACTTTCCGATCCTGATAACCAAACTCCGCTAAAGGCGATTTCAGCTGAATTGGGCTTTAATTCCATGACTACTTTTTATAGCCAGTTTCAGGCGGCTACTGGTATGACTCCCGCTCAGTATAGAAACAAAGTGCAGGAATTGCATAAAAATAGATAATCTATTAATTTGCTATCATAAATTTATCCAAATGCGGCAATTGCTGTATTTGGATAACCTATTTTTGCTATAATTTAAAATTTTATGCATTAATTTGCTATCGACGCAATATAAGCTGCAAAACTGTTTTAACAATAAAACGGGACTTAAAAAGTGATTATAAACAGTATTAATATTAAATCTATGAAGAGTATGAAACATTCAGATTACCACGGAAAGCTACTTCGACTGGCGATGTTTTTCGTTGCATTGTTTTTGTGTGGAACAATGGCATATGCACAAACAGACCGGATGATCAGCGGTATGGTTGTAGATGAGAATGGAGATCCCCTGCCTGCCGCTCACATCCGTCAGGTGAGCCAGACGAAAGGGGAGGAACTGGCTGCTGTCATAACCGATATGAACGGGCACTTCCGGCTGACCCTGCTCCGCACAGCGAAAGAGATAGAAATCTCTTACTTGGGCTATGAATCAAAGAAAGTAAGATTGACAAGTGCGAACAGTTACAGAATTGTCTTGGAGTCGGCCTCCGAACTGCTGGACGAGGTGGTGGTAACCGGATATCAGACTATCTCTAGGGAACGGGCTACCGGTTCATTTGCGAAAGTAGATTCGAAAAAGTTGGAAACTCAACGGTTAAGTAGTGTCAGCTCATTGATGGAGGGAAGAATAGCAGGTTATAGTGACGGTAAGATACGTGGTGTGACTTCGATGAACGGACTTACTACTCCTCTGTATGTGATTGATGGGTTTCCGGTAGAGAAAACTATTTCTGACGGACTGGGCAACTGGGTCGAAAATGTACCTGATTTGAATATAGAGGATATAGAGAATATTACGGTATTAAAAGATGCCGCGGCTACGTCTATCTATGGTGCTCGTGCTGCTAATGGTGTAGTAGTCATCACTACTAAAAAAGCCGGAAAGAATCAGCTGAATGTATCATTTTCAGCGACATTGACAGTACGCCCTTATAATTTTTATACCGGTCACTTGGCCGGTACGGCTGACATGATAGAGATGGAAAAGGAGTGGGCAGCCATGAATCCTAATCTTCAAGGAGAGGGAGCATCCCAATATGCACAGAATTTGTTGGACAATGCATCCATGTATTCCTGTTTGGGGGTACAGGCTATTTTAAAACATCATACAGGTGCGATCAGCGAAGCACAAATGGAGCAGACGCTACATGAACTGGCTTCACAGGGATTCCGTTATTATGATGATGTGAAGAAATATGGTAAACGAAATCCGTTTTCGCAACAATATAACTTGAATATCGGGCGTGGAACGGAAAAAAATACATTTAATGCTTCGCTGTCTTACAGGAATAACCGGGAAGAAGATAAATATACTGACAGCGAGAGTTTCGGATTGAATTTGCAGAACACTAGCCGGCTTACTTCATGGTTGAGTCTGGATTTGGGAACGTATCTGAATTATGGAGATGGTACAACGCAGAGTTATAATCTGACCTCACCCGGATATAATTATGTTCCTTATAGTTCGTTGTTGAATGGCGATGGAAGCTACTATACTAACACGGCTGCGGACCGGTACAGTAAGTCACAACAGGAAATTATTTCTTCTTATGGATTGTATAGTATGGATATTACCCCTTTGGACGAATTGGGAAGAAACTTGTCGAAGAGTAAGAATTTTAGTAATCGTACTTTTGCGAGACTTAATTTTAAATTCACAGACTGGTTGAGATACACTGCTTCGTTCCAATATGAAGTAGGGGAATATAAGACAAGCCAATTGCAAGATAAGGAAAGCTATGCTGTGCGTAATAAAGTAAATACATTTGCTACTGATGCAAGTGGGAGTGGCCAGGCTACTTATAATCTTCCTTATGGCAATATTTATACAACGGGAACTAATAGTATTCGTGCTTATAATTTCCGTCAGCAATTGGATTTTAACAAGACATTTGCAGAAAAACATGATGTGACCGCTTTGTTTGGTATGGAAGTACGTGAAAATAAGACGGAATACAATAATCGGAAATATTATAATTATGATCCGGCTTTACTAACTTATGATCTTATTGATGAACGGGTGCTGAGTAATACTTATACCGGAGTTTTGGGAAACTATGTATCATTCAATAAAAATGATATCTCCAATATCTATGAACTGGTAAATCGTTTTGTTTCTTTTTATGGGAATGCAGCTTACACGTATGATGGTAAATATATGGTGACAGGAAGCATTCGTTGGGATCGTACCAATTTGTTTGCTACTGGTTCCAAGTATCAGAAGAAACCTATCTGGTCGGTAGGTGCTGGTTGGAATCTGGACAAAGAATCTTTTTTTAAAGTTTCATTTATAAATATGATGAAACTGCGTTTCAGTTATGGTATCGGTGGTAACATCGCCAAGAATTCTGCTCCTTATATGACGGCTTATTATAATAATAATACCCATGTGGGTGGCATACAAGGGACTATCAGCAACCGTCCTAATCCTGATTTGCGGTGGGAAAAGACAACTACAGCTAATATTGGTGTAGATTTCTCTATGTTTAGAAATCGATTGAACGGTTCTATTGAATATTATAATAAGTCGGGCGTGGATTTGTTAGCCAATACCAATGGAGTACCTACCGAAGGTTTTGGTTTTTCTACTTATACCATGAATAATGGTAAAATGAGAAACCGTGGATTCGAGTTGACTCTTTCCGGTGATGTCATTATGGGAAAAGATTGGAATTGGAACGTAGGTGGTGTGCTGGGATACAATAAGAATAAAGTGACTTATGTCAATGTAAAAGCACCTGCTATTTTTCTTCAGTTCGATTATCCTGCCGCCTATCCCCGTGTTGGAGTGCCTTATAATGCCATTTATGGATATCTGTGGGCAGGGCTGGATAGTAAAGGGCAGCCTCAGGTGTATGACTCGGAAGGAAATATCCATGTAAGCAGTTCACCGCAAAAAGTGGAGGATGCTGTGTATTTAGGAACTTCTGTTCCGGTTTATAGTGGGGCTATTAATACCAATCTCCGTTATAAGAATTGGGAACTAGCTGCTCAACTGCTTTTTGAAGGGGGGCACAAAATGCGGAATACCAATATAGCCTATCCGGGATTAGGAGTGACAAGTAAGGATGTGAGTAAACGTTGGCGTCAGCCTGGTGATGAGGCATATACCGATGTACCACGCTATGTTCCGTCAGAAAGCAAGGATTATAATTCTTACTCATCCGATCTTTATAGCAAGGCTTCCATTCATGTACTTGATGCCGATAACTGGCGCTTGAAGAATCTCTCTGTTACTTATCATGTTCCTGCAAGTGTATGTCAGAAGTTTTATGTAAAAAATGCACGTATCATGCTAGGTATGGAAAATGTGTTCACTTTGGCTAAAAGTCGTGATGTGAAATGGATGCTTGGGGGATATAGTAAACCAAATTATTTGTGTAATGTCAATTTGAACTTTTAAATGAGAGCAATATGAAAAAGATACTATTTATGATAATGACAGTGTTAGGGTGGATAAATCTGACTTCTTGTAATGATTATTTGGATATTGTTCCCAAAGGGAACAAAATTCCTACTACCTTGGCTGATTTTGAAGCATTGCTGCGAGATGAATATACCATTGGCTATATTCCTGTAACGAATAGTCTTTATCTGTTGAATGATAAATTTGTAGGACAAAGCAGTCTGACTAGCGTTACCCTTACGAGTGCCAATTATCTGTGGAATGAAACAGCGGACAGAATTGTACTGAACAATCAGGACGAAGGGACTTATTACCGTAGTTATATGGCTATTTCCACTTGTAATCTCTTGCTGGAGCATGTTCCCGTTGCAACCGAAGCGACTGATTCCGAACGCAATGAGGTAATGGCTTATGCCAAAGTGATTCGCGCTATGAGCTATTACATATTGGCCAATTATTATGCTGATACCTATGTGTCTGCAACTGCCGGTACTAAACTGAGTGTACCTTTGATAACCAGTGCCGATATTAATGCTCCTCACAAGCAGGTCACTATTCAAGAAATCTATGATTTCATGATTAAAGATGTAAAAGAAGCCATACAACAAGGATTACCCCAACAGTCAAGGACTGTTATCCATCCCAATTTGGGAGCAGCCTATGCCTTCTTGGCACGGGTCTATTTGCAAATGGCGAATTATGAAGAAGCGCTGAAATACGCGGATATGGCTTTGGAACAGAATGATACTCTGTATGATTGGATATCTTATTACAACAGTCATAAGGAAGCTATTACAAAAGAAGACAGTTATCCGTCGTTACCGTCAGCGACAGGGTATGATTATGTGGAGAATTACTATTTCCGTTGTGGAGAGGGTAACCCTAACTATGCTACCAGCGAACTTAATATTCCGATGGAACGTGCGGAGAGTTTCGAGGGAGGGGATGCGCGTTTTCTTTCCCGCTGGAAACTGCGTACGGTAAATCAGGATACTTACTATCAAGGTTTGGCCAAAGGATATTTCAACGGGGCTGGTCTGACCACTTGCGAGGTATATCTCATCAAGGCCGAATGTTTGGCACGTCAGGTCACAGGTAATGATTTCTCTACTGCTATGGATGTGTTGAACAAGGTACGTAAGACCCGTATTCTGCCGGAGATATATCAACCCTTGCAGGCTTCAACTTTGACAGAAGCCATTGACTTGATCCGACGTACGAAAGACAATGAATTGATTTTCACTATTGTGCCATTCGCTGATGCCCGGAGGTTTAATGCCGAAGGTACTTTTGCACGTGCACTATCCAAAACATGGGAAGGGCAGACTTATACATTAACCCCGGCTTCACATCTTTGGATTATGCCTTTCCCGGCAGGTGCCGTTCAGAATCCGGGTAATGGAACTATCACTCAAAATGTATCTAAATAACCTATAAAAACAGACTTTATGAAATTGATGTATTTATTAGCAACATTCGCCGTTGTTTTGGTGATGATGGCATCTTGTACCCGGCAGTCGGTAACGGGGTACACACTGACAGCTGCAATTGATGGAATTCCTGACGGATCCCATGTACAGCTATTTCCTGTAAGTCATGGTCATGAAAAACCGGTGGCGGACACTACTGTTGTAGATGGAAAATTTATATTTAAAGGGGTGGCGGATGAACCTCTGGCTGTACGGTTGATGGTGAAAAATGCATACGGTTCCATGCCTCTGATGTTGGAGAATGGCAGTATAAGCGTGGAGGGTAAGGTGACTTCTGAAAACCTTAATGGAACCGTGAATTATAATTTTTCACAGGTTTCAGTGACGGGATCTCCTTTGACGGACAAATATGTAAAATTATTGAGCACACGTGATGCCTTGGATTCTATTTATGTAACGAATAACGAGAAGTTTAAGGATATCCGTGTTGCCTATGGTAAAGCGAGAGTTGCCAAAGATAAGATCTTGATGGATTCTGTCGTTGCTACGGAAGCTTACAAAGCATCTGCCGTGGCCGATAGTTTGTTCTTTGCTACGGTAGATGCCACTTACTATAAATTAGTTATGGACAATAAAGAGTCTTATTGGGGGCCTCTGATGATGATCAGTTTGTTTTCTTATCTTACCGAAGAGCAGAAACCGTGGTATGATGCCTTGTCAGAAGAGGCTAAACATTCCCGCTATGGAAAAATGGTGAAAGAGAGTGTGGCTCCTGATAGTCAGATCGGTTCTAAAGTGCCTGTCTTTACAGCCAAGTCACAAGATGGGAAATCGGTAACTTTAACCGATTTGTGCCAAGGTAAGAAGTATGTCCTTATTGATTTTTGGGCATCATGGTGTAATCCTTGCCGTAAGGAGATTCCTAATTTGAAAAAACTCTATACGCAATATGCAGACAGGGGTTTCCAGATTGTAAGTATCTCTATTGATAAAAAAGAGGCGGAATGGACAAAAGCGCTGAAAGAAGAACAACTTCAGTGGCCTAATTTTTTGGATACTGAAGGTATTGCTGATATATATAAAGTGAAATTTGTTCCTACTATGTATTTGATAGATGCCCAAGGGGTCATGGTAGGAGAAAATCTTCGTGGTGAGGCTTTGGCAAATAAACTGGCTGAGCTTTTTGGAGAGATTGAATAATCATATTCTTTTTATGGTATTCTGACATAGAACGGGGCGGAGTCGATGAATAAGTTGGATCTGTCCCGTTGTCTTATGTTTCGGACTGACCCTTCTGTTGATTCAGCCCCCCCTGTACAAGACTATCCAGATTTATTTTGATTCAAATCCTTCATAAGTGTCTAATCCGCTTGCTTACAGTTGTTTATTATGAAGAATTTAAAGCACAATCCTTCATGAATCCGTCAGTTTTGGGTCAGCGGTCCAAATTTTAAGACTGACCCGTTTTTAAACTGAGCCGCCGGATACCCTGCACAAAGCAGGGCTACCAAATAAAAAAGCCATCGATTTATCGATGGCTTTTTTATTTGGTAGCCCGTGGGGGAATCGAACCCCCCTTTCAAGAATGAAAATCTTGCGTCCTAACCGATAGACGAACGGGCCATCCTTTTTATCGAGGATTTCTCTCTCGATTGCGGGTGCAAAGGTAGTGACTTTTTTTGAATTTGCAAACATTTCCCAAACTTTTTTCTAAACTTTTTGTTCATAGTCCATTGAATTGACTATTTACCTAAACTTAACTTTTATGAAAAGTATCTTTAAATCAATGAGTTGCCTTGTATTGGGCGCAATGATTGTTACGCCGATGTTTGCGCAACAAAAAAAACTTTATCCAGAGTTGGAAGGACCGGGACCTGTTGTTATTATCTCAAAAGATAAAAATGGCAAGGAAGAATTAATCAATGTATTTGAAGAAACGCAACGTCCGCATTTCCATGATCCCCGTGCTCCTCGTTTTTTACTTACTGACCAACAGGGAAAGTTTGCATTGGGTATCGGTGGTTATTTGAAAACTACAATGGAATATGATTTTAATGGGATAGTGGATGACGTTGACTTTATCCCTGCACTCATTCCGCAACCGGGATCCACGTCTGTCCGTAATCAGTTCCAGATGGATGCAAGCACTTCCACTATCTTTTTAAAGTTGGTGGGGAGAACCAAGCATTTGGGTAACTTCATCGTTTATACAGCCGGAAACTTCCGTGGAAGTGGAAAGACTTTTGAATTGCAGAATGCTTATTTATCCTTCCTGGGCTTTACTATGGGGTATGATACCGGATTGTTTATGGACTTTGCCGCAGCTCCTCCGACTATTGATTTTCAAGGACCTGACGGGATGACTTTCTATCGCGCCACCCAGTTGCGTTATGAAGCCAATGTGATGAAAGGTTTGAAAGTGGGTGTCGGTGTGGAAATGCCGTCAGTAGACGGTACTCCGGCACAAGATGTGAGAATCGGTAAGCAGAGGATGCCGGATATTCCTGCCTATGTACAGTATTCTTGGGCAAAGGCTAGTCATATACGTGTGGGAGGAATCTTGAGAAGTATGACTTATGAGGATCAAGTGAATAATAAGGCAAAGTCATTGACCGGTTGGGGGATACAGGCATCGGGAACAGCAAGACTGGGTGGTTTCCAGCTTTACGGACAATATACTTATGGTAGAGGTATTGCTCAATATTTGAATGATATCAGCAACTTGAATGTAGATATCGTTCCTTTGGCCGATGAGTCCGGACGTATGCAGGTACTGCCCATGAAAGGATGGTATGCCGGATTACAGTATAATTTCTCGAAACGGGTATTCGCATCGGCTACGTATAGCCAGTCACGTCTGTTTACAGAAGATTGCTATGCTCACTTTAATGAAACTCAGTATAAAAAAGGTCAGTACCTGGTTGCAAATGTATTCTGGAATGTAAGTCATAACTTGCAGGTAGGTGCGGAATATCTTCATGGTTGGAGAGAGAATTTTAATGATGTGAACCGTGAAGCAAACCGTATAAACTTGAGTGCGCAATATAATTTCTAACTTATTTTTCCTATCTTTGTGTCTATCAATAATGGAAAGAGAATGAAAAAAATAGGTGCACATGTATCCGTAAGCGGGGGCGTGGAAATGGCCCCCGTTAATGCATTAGGGATAGGAGCGGACGCATTCGCTCTTTTTACAAAGAATCAGAGGCAATGGGTTGCAAAACCTTTGTCTGTCGAGAGTGTTACTCTGTTTAAAGAAAACTGCGAGAAAGAAGGTTTTGATGCCCGGTATGTTCTTCCTCATGACAGTTATCTGATAAATTTGGGACATCCTGACGAGGAAGGGCTGGAGAAGAGTCGTGCAGCATTTTTGGACGAAATGCAGCGTTGCGAGCTTTTAGGATTGAAAATGCTGAATTTTCATCCCGGAAGTCATTTGAACAAGATATCCATAGAGAAGTGTCTGGACAGGATTGCCGAGTCTGTCAATATGACTTTGGATAAGACGACCGGTGTGACTGCTGTGATTGAGAATACAGCCGGACAGGGAAGTAATGTGGGAAATGAATTCTGGCATTTGAGATATATTATAGATAAGGTGGAGGATAAATCTCGTGTGGGAGTTTGCCTGGATACTTGCCATACCTATACCGCCGGTTATGATATTGTGAATGAATATGACCGGGTCTTTACCGAGTTTGATGAGGTAGTGGGGAGAAACTATTTGTGTGCCATTCACTTGAATGACTCAAAGAAACCATTGGGTAGCCGGGTAGACCGTCATGACAGTATCGGAAAGGGGCTGATTGGTATTGATTTCTTCCGCCGCTTTATGCAGGATTCCCGTTTTGACGATATGCCCGTTATTCTTGAAACTCCCGATGACACCATTTGGCGGGACGAGATTAAAATGCTTCGCAGCTTTGAGTCATAGTTTGTGGCTGGGTGAAAACATATTTAAGGAATTCAGCTATCATTTTGCTTGTAAGGGCGAGGTTTGCTCGCCCGAAAATAGGCTGATTTGCATATTCTCCCAAGATCGTGCCCGTTGGTTCGGGCAGGCAAAAAAACTTATATTCGTCAATCTGAGTTGGCAAATAGTATTTTCACCACCGTAGGGGCAGACTCGTGTATCTGCCTGATAGTACGAAAGCAGTTGCAGGTTCTCTTTCCAAAGTATGACCGACCGTGGTCTTGTAAGCAGCTTCTTGACGATAAAGTCGGGAGAGAAGCGGAACTCTGGAAGAACCTGCAGACTGTTATCTAAAACTTATAAAATGAAGAAACCGACCCTTTTGGGTCGGTGTTCTACGGTAGATGTTTTTCCTTTGCTTGACGGCTATGAGACAATCCCTGCCCCTACAGCTGAATACATGACAGCACTATCGGACGGACTTTCGGCATCTCCTCATTTACTTGAAATCCGGGCCATACTCCAACCAAAATACCATTGCCCAATCCTGGTCATTGGCAAACGGGTCATAAAGATGAACTTTTTGTCCGTTCACTTTGTTCGGATAGATAAAGGCGCAGCTTCCTCTTCCGTCTTCGGTGAAGAGGCATAGATTGTTCCGGAAAATATTCAAGGCCCGTTCTGTATATTCTTGTTTTCCGGTCGCTTTGGCATAAAGACGGAAGGCAATACCCGATAAAGTGCTCCAGTAATGTGGGAAGGTATCTCCCCAAATCCGGTCTTTTCCAAACCAATAACCATCCCAGTGACGAATAGCGATGTCATAAAGGTGGAAACTGGGCTGTTTTCCGCCAAATGATTCTAATAAAGGAAGCTGGCTTTCGGCCCCTTTCAGATATTTTTCATCCCCGGTGAGCATATATACATTCAGCAGATGGATAATGGACGGAGCTACGATGCTCTGTTCGTAATTGACTTCGGAGGTCGGATAATTAGGCCCGTTTTCACAAAATACGTCTGCCATTGATTTGAAATCGTTCAGCAGAGTGTCCGCTTCGGCAGTAAATCCGTTTTCTTTCAATAGAGTATAGCCGTAGGTCGGGATATTGATGCAATAAAAACCATGCTTGAAATAACGGACCAGTGCACGCAGTGTGCCGTACCCGTCTTTCAGATATTGTTTATTGCCTGTGGTGCGGAACATGGTAAACCAGAAATCGGCCACCCACGGATAGTTGTATCCCCGGTTCTTGCTCTTGAAGTCTACGGTGGAATTGGTTGTGTAGTCCGGTTTCTGGATGCGGCGGATGAAAGATACGTAGTTGTTCAGGGCATCCATTAATTTTTTGTCGGAAGTACGTTGGTATTGTAGAGCCAGCAGAATCCCCATAGCTACCCTTTCTCTGGCTTCGTCGCAGTCAGAGCGTTTGCTGCCACTTTCTCCGTTGATGTAAAGGGATTCGGTATCGTTGTCATAAACAATGAAGGCACCGCTTCTAGGGTCACCGGGCTTGATGAACTGTTGGTGTCCGGCAATGAACTGACACCGGTGGTTGACCAGGCTGTCAAAGTTGCTGACGGCAAGACACTCTACCGACGTTTGCTTTCCGTTCCCGTAGGCCAGTGTGAAAATCTTCTCTCCGGGTTCATTTATTGTGGTGGTATAAGTGATGTTGTCACCGCTTACTTCTGCCACTTCTTTACCGTTCAGCAACAGCTTGCCTTTCAGTGAGGGGCAGTTGCTTTTGAACGAAACATTTATTTTTTCGCCTGCTTCTACTACATAACGGTCTGCTGAGGCTATGATCAGACCGTTGTCTATGGCTTTTGCTTGGAATTCATCCCAGTTGTCCGCCGATAGGAGTAACCATTGTATGGTATAACATTCTCCCGGCTTTAAAGTCTTGTCCTGTGGATTAAGTTGGAAAACACCGCGGAAGTTGGAGCTTCCTTTTTTCTGCGAGCGCTCCCTCACTTCATAGCCTTTAATGGCACCTTCTTCCATAATCAGTCCCAATCCGCCGGGGGCTCCGCTCATCCGGGTGCAATAGACATAGGCTTCATTTCCTCCTGCCCATATATGTGCATTGCAACGGGCTTCGTAGCAAGTCCGGGCATCCGGATAATTGTCATTGAAAGGTGTGTTGATGGCAATGTCCTGTAAGTCGGCGTCTTTTTCTCCGGTGTTTACGAATTCGTAGGATTCTACCAGGTTCCCGTCCCTGTTCCATTTTCGGGCTACGTTTATTTCTATGTCACCTGTCTGGTATTTCACGGTCATGTGATGGCTCGTGTCATGTTTTTTTGTCGGGATATTCCAGGAGTATTCAGTGCCGTTTATCCGAAGATGTCCCAATCCCCATCCATACCGGGAGTCCACCCATTCGTATTGTGTTCCATCCGTACGCAGGATCCAGTTCATGGAAGTGTCGCTTGTCAGATAAAGTCCGCTTAGCGCCCCTGTTTGTGAGTCGGCTTTGAACGTGATGTTTTTAGGGTAGCTACAACTGCCTAGTGCAATTAATGCCAAAGGTAATGCAGCATACAAGAAAAGCTTCATGATGTTTTTCATACTTATTTGGATTATTGATGTAACTGTGCAAAGAAAGGAATAAAAAGGGAAATTAATTTGTACTTTTCATACATAATCCTGTAAAATAGTTCATTTTCTTTATAAAAAGGCTTGAAGTGCCTGTTATTTTGTGGTTTTGAATCATTTTTTAGGTGCGGGTTGTGCGGGATAACGCGGATTTTTTCTTATGATAACATGAGTTTATTATAAGACTAGCTTATAACTGACAGGAATATGAGCAAGACTGATATTGAATTTTAATAATCCTTTTGTCATTTAACTCAAAACCATCCTGTAACGAGTTATTTCTTATATCGAACTTACGTTAATGTTATATCCCGCCGGTAGAGTGGTTTGTGTCTTTCATTGTATGGTTAAGCCTTTTCTATCCTATCCCTAAGCTTAAACGAACGTATCCTTTCTATCTCCATAGCCTTTGGAGTTAACTCCCAAGCTTATGGAGATAACTCCAAAGGCTATGGAGTTAACTCCGCAAGTTTGGGAGATAGAAGTTGTCAGTAAAAGAACCCTTAACCTGAAGGATACAACCGCTTAGCTTGCCGTAGTTTATAGGATAATATATCCTTTCCGTATCCTTCGTTTATTTTATGTCCTGATTACATGTCTTTTATTTCATCCAAGTTCTTCTGGATATCTTCGTCTTTTAACTCATAATTCATCAAGTTACCTGCCAGGTATTGGTCGTATGAGGCCATATCAATCAGCCCGTGACCTGAAAGGTTGAACAGGATCACTTTCTCTTCACCGGATTCTTTGCACTTGTTCGCCTCGCGTACAGCGGCGGCGATGGCATGGCACGATTCGGGAGCCGGAATGATTCCTTCTGCTTGTGCGAACAAACAACCAGCCTGGAAGGATTCTAATTGCTGGATATCAACCGCTTCCATCAGATTGTCTTTCAATAATTGTGAAACGATGACACCTGCACCGTGATAACGGAGACCTCCCGCATGGATATTGGCCGGAGAGAAATTATGCCCCAGTGTAAACATGGGCAGCAACGGGGTATATCCGGCTTCGTCGCCAAAGTCATACTGGAATTTACCACGGGTCAGTTTCGGGCACGAAGCCGGTTCGGCAGCAATGTATCGGGTTTGTTTCCCATTCAGGATAGTGTGGCGCATAAAGGGGAAGCAGATTCCTCCAAAATTGGAACCGCCACCAAAGCAACCGATAATCATGTCGGGATATTCGCCTGCCATTTCCATTTGCTTTTCGGCTTCCAGACCGATAACCGTTTGATGCAGTGTGACATGGCTTAATACCGACCCTAGTGTATATTTACAGTTGGGAGTGCTCATTGCCAGTTCGATAGCTTCGGAGATGGCTGTTCCCAGTGAACCTTGATAATTGGGATTACGGGTAATGATATCCTTGCCGGCACGGGTAGACATGGATGGAGAGGCGGTGACCGTTGCTCCGAATGTCTGCATGATGCTGCGGCGATAGGGCTTCTGATTATAGCTGATCTTTACTTGATAAACGGCAGCTTCCAGCCCGAATACCTTTGCGGCATACGATAGAGCGGCGCCCCATTGTCCGGCACCGGTTTCTGTAGTGACATTGGTTACGCCTTCTTCCTTGCAATAATATGCCTGGGCCAGAGCCGAGTTCAGTTTGTGGGATCCGATGGGGCTGACACTTTCATTTTTGAAATAAATATGTGCGGGAGTCCCTAGTGCTTTTTCCAGTCCGTAGGCACGTACCAATGGTGTGCTGCGATAGTATTTGTACATTTCACGCACTGCTTCGGGAATTTCAATCCATGCGTCTGTCTGGTTTAATTCCTGTTTGCAAAGTTCTTTGGCAAAAATGGGGTAGAGGTCTTCCGGTTTCAGCGCTTCTTTGGTTTTAGGGTTCAACGGCGGCATGGGTTTGGTCTTCATGTCTGCCTGTATGTTGTACCAGTATTTAGGAATTTCATCCTCTGGTAAGATAAAACGTTTCTGTTTTGTGCTCATAATCTTTCAATTTAATAGTTTTGCGGTCAAAATTAGGTAAAAAAAGTATTCCTTACTAATTTTCAACTGCTTTTTTGTCGGGAACAATAAAAAAAGGGATGTCAGAGTAAAAATGCGAAGTTATTTGTTATTATAGGCAGAGATGTGAATATTTTGATTAAGTTTGTTTTCTGTTAATGCAAGATGATATCGACATGGAACCTTTACACAAACTATTTATCTATCGTAAGAAGTTAGTAAAACCGTACATAGAGCGATTGCTGAAATGGATGGACGGGATAACTTATATGATGTCGGCCTTGTTCATCCTTACATTGGTTTATGAGCATGGATTTCTTATTTCTTTTGAAGAAATGGAGATGATAAACACGCTGTATCATTTTGTCTGGATTGTTTTTCTGGTTGATATTTCCCTGCATCTTTTATTAAATTACTCGGATACCAAGCGGAAGTACCGGGGACTGGCATGGATACTGAGTCTGATGCTTTATCTGACTTTGATTCCGGTTATTTTCCATGAACCGGAGGTGCAAGGGGGAATTCATGATTTCTGGTCTTTTTTCCACAGTCGTTTATATCATGTGGTGCTGCTCACTTTGCTTTCGCTGCTGCAATTGTCTAATGGGATAGTCCGGCTGCTGGGCAGGCGCACCAACCCGTCTTTGATCTTTGCATCCAGTTTTCTCATATTTATTCTGATAGGGGCAGCGTTACTGATGCTTCCGCGTGCCACTTATCATGGCATTTCCTTTATCGATGCTCTGTTTACCGCTACCAGTGCCATTTGTGTCACGGGGTTGGTTTCGGTCGATGTCTCTTCTACATTCACGTCCGAGGGGTTGTTCATCATTATCATGCTGATACAAATCGGCGGTTTGGGAGTCATGACCCTGACCAGTTTCTTTGCCATGTTTTTTATGGGGAATACTTCGCTCTACAATCAGTTGGTGGTCCGTGATATGGTAAGCTCGCAGTCACTCAGTTCGCTGCTTTCCACCTTATTATATATATTAGGGTTTACCTTGGTGATAGAGGCTGCTGGGATGGGGGTTATTTTTTTAAGTATACATGGCACTATGGGCATGGATATTGAGGAGGAACTGGCTTTTTCTGCTTTCCATTCCATCTCTGCCTTTTGCAATGCCGGATTCTCTACTTTGTATGGAAACTTAGGTAACGAACTGGTACTTCATAATCATAACTTGCTATATATCACTATCTCTTTCCTGGTTATTTTGGGAGGTATAGGTTTCCCGATTCTGGTAAATCTGTATGAAACGGTTTCTTATGAAAGCAAGCGCTTGTATCACCGTTATGTCAAAAAGAATAAGAGGACAATCCGTAAAATACATTTATATAACCTGAATACCCGTATCGTATTGATTATGACGGCTATCTTGCTAGTGACGGGTACTGTGGCCATTGTTGTTTTCGAATGGAATCATGCTTTTGCGGGAATGACGGCTACAGAGAAATGGGTGCAGGGCTTCTTTAACGCAACTTGTCCCCGTACGGCAGGATTTTCAAGTGTGGGCATGACTACTTTCAGTGTGCAGACGTTGCTGCTGATGGTGGTGCTGATGATGATTGGCGGCGGTACGCAGTCTACGGCCGGTGGTGTGAAGGTGAATGTGTTTGCTGTAGTCATGTTGAACTTGCGTGCTATTCTTATAGGTGCCGATAAAGTCAATATTTTCAACAGGGAGTTATCTCATGATTCCATCCGGCGTTCTAATGCCACATTGATTCTTTATCTGCTGATTGTTTTCGCGGGTATCTTCGGTTTAAGCATTCTAGAGCCGCAGGCTTCAGTGATGGCGTTGGTTTTTGAGTGTACTTCGGCACTCAGTACGGTAGGTTCAAGCCTGGATCTGACACCTACTTTGGGAAGTGACAGCAAACTGATTGTCATTGTTCTGATGTTTATCGGACGAGTAGGGGTGCTTACTTTGATATCCAGCCTTATTAAACAGAAAAAAATAACAAAATATAAATATCCGAGTGATAACATCATAATCAACTAGTTATGAAATACATTATTATTGGTTTAGGAAATTACGGCGGAGTGTTGGCCGAAGAGCTTTCCGTATTGGGACATGAGGTGATAGGAGTGGATACAAACGAGCATCGTGTGGATGTGTTGAAGGACAAAATCGCGACTTCTTTTATTATTGATGCTACGGACGAACAATCGCTCAGTGTGCTGCCACTGAAAGATGTGGATGTGGTTATTGTTGCTATCGGCGAGAATTTTGGTGCTTCTGTGCGTGTGGTGGCACTGCTGAAAAAGAAAGGAGTGAAACATATCTATGCCCGTGCGGTAGATGATGTGCATAAGACCGTGCTTGAGGCTTTTAATTTAGATAGTATTCTGACACCGGAGAAAGAAGCGGCACGGAGCTTGGTTCAGTTGTTGGATTTACACGTCAATGTGGAGTCTTTTCAGATTGACGAGGAACATTATGTGATGAAGTTCAAACTTCCTTCTTGTTTTGTAGGCTATAAGGTGAGTGATCTGTCATTAGAAACGGAATTCAATATAAAAATCATTGCATTGATAAAAGGGGAGAAAGTGCTGAACGGTTTGGGTATTTCGATATTGGAGCATCAGGTGGAGAATCATTTTGAGGAAAATTATGAGTTGGAGGAGGAAGATCAGTTGGTCTGCTATGGGCTTTATAAGAATTTTATGGATTTTTGGAAGGCGTTGTAGCAGGAATGCCTTTCAAAGAAAGAATATTTTTTTCTAAGTGAGATTAAACCTTTTCTTTTGGGTTTAGTCTAACTTAATAAATAATTTAGTTTAGTTTTTAGTTTTCTCTGAAGGCCGGCCAATGTGATATTGCCCGGTTTTCGCTTTTTATGGAGGTTTTCTTGTGAGTGTCCGTTACTTTTTGTTACTTTGTCACCTAGAAATCGAGATTTAGATGAAACAGATATATTTTTTATTTGTCGTTTTGCTGGTTGTAATGACCGCTTGCGGAGGTAAGAAAGAGGCTTCCGTTGATGCAGAACAATTGATGTTCCAAATAGACAGTGTGGATCATGTGACAGGTTTGCAGCGTATGCAGGTTTCACGTATTGACCAGCATATTGTCAGTGGCGGAAAAAAATATAATTTGTTTATAGAGCGTGCTCCCAGTGATTCTCTGCCTTCAGTCAAAAGTGACTTGGGGATTTTTGCCGACAATCGTATCATCGTTAGAATTTCCCGTGAAAATGGGAGCCGGGTCTTTGCCAAAACTTTTACCAAGCAAAGTTTCTCTGGATTCGTAAGTGCTGATCATCTCCGTCATTTTATATTGGAGGGCGTGGTATTTGATGAAGAGAAGACCCGTGAGGGAAAAAATATCATATTGGCTGCCAGTGTGAGTTATCCTCAGACAGATTTGTATATTCCTTTCTCCATCACTATTACTCCTGAAGGAAAAATGAGCATATCTAAAAATGAGGATATGGAGGAGCTTCCTCCCATGTTGGGAGACAGCCTTAATTAAATCTAAAATACAGGAATAATTTTTCGCGTCATAATCTTTTTAGGCGGTTAGTTGTTGGTATGGCATTAACTAACTAAAGAATAAATTAGATTATGAGAAAGATTTTATTTTTAATGGCTATGCTGGTATGCTCTCTTCAGTTCGCCATGGCAGGCGATGTTGTGACCCGCGATGTGAATAAGCTTCCTGTTGCCGCACGTGAAATGATCGGCAAACATTTCTCCCAGACTAAAGTTGCGTATATCAAGATTGAAAAGGACTTGTTTCAGACCACTTCCTATGATGTGAAATTGGCCGATGGCATTGAATTGGAGTTCAATTCAAAGGGAGAGTGGCTTGAGATAGATTGCAAGAACAAGTCGGTTCCTTCTACTTTTATCCCTCAGGCTATTTCCAAGTATATGAAAGCTAATTATAACGGGCATAAAACGGTGAAGATAGAACGTAACCGCAAGGGATATGAACTGACATTGGAAAATGGATTGGAAGTAGACTTCGATCAGTTTGGAGGATTCTTGAAGTTGAGCGATTAAAAAAGATTTTTTCTGTAATAGGGGAACTATCTCTCCTTATAGTAATGATGCCATAAGAGGGTGTATCAGAAATAAATTGAACTATCTTTTTATTATCAGCGTTGAAAAAGATAGTTGCAACGAATTTTGATTCACCCTCTTATGTATTATAAATACAGTTCTCGGTCTTTGCCCTGTTATTAATCCATCGGCTCGTAATCCTTTGCCAGACCGCCTTCGCTGGTTTCCTTATATAAGGAAGGAAGGTCATGACCGGTCTGTTTCATTACTTCCACCACTTTGTCAAAGGATACACGGTGATTACCGTCTGTAAAGGCAGAATAGATATTGGCATCAAGAGCTCGGGCTGCTGCATAGGCATTTCTTTCGATACAAGGGATTTGTACCAATCCGCATACCGGATCGCAAGTCATTCCCAAGTGATGCTCCAAGCCCATTTCGGCTGCATACTCTATCTGGGCCGGGCTACCTCCGAATAATTGGCTGGCAGCGGCGGATGCCATTGAACAGGCCACTCCTACTTCTGCCTGGCAACCGGCTTCGGCTCCGGAAATGGAGGCGTTGTGTTTTACTATATTTCCTATCAATCCGGCAGTAGCCAGTGCTCTTAAAATCCGCATATCGCTGAAGTCACGGCTTTTTTGCAAGTGATAAAGTACAGCCGGAACCACTCCGCATGATCCGCAAGTAGGGGCTGTGACGATTTTGCCACCTGAGGCGTTTTCTTCACTGACTGCCAGAGCGTATGAGAATACTAACCCGCGGGAACGCAGATTGTCCTTATAACCTTTTGCCTTAATATAGTAAGTGGAGGCTTTTCTGCGCAGATTGAGTGGCCCGGGTAATACGCCTTCTTGATCCAAACCACGCTCAATGGCTTCTCTCATGGTTTTCCATACTTCTGCCAGATAGTCCCAAATGTCTTCGTCTTCACATTGCTGGACGTATTCCCAGTAATTGCGCCCGGTACGTTCACACCAGTAGAGGATTTCACTCATACGGTTCATATCATAGATTTCCGGAGTTGAGCCTTTGTCGTGTCCTTCTTCGGCTAGAGCACCTCCGCCTACACTGAAAACAGTCCATTCATCTGTCACCTTTCCTTTTTCATTCAAAGATTTGAAAGTCATTCCATTGGGATGAAACGGATAGAAGACATGGGCTTTCCAGATAATTTCTGTAGGCGCATGCGGTTGCAATGTATCTAAAATGGCTACATCGGTCATGTGTCCTTTACCGGTAGCGGCGAGGCTTCCATAAAGAGTAACTTGAAAAGCTTTGGCTTCGGGATGTTTTCCTAAGAAGATTTCAGCAGCCTTGCGCGGTCCCATAGTATGACTGCTGGACGGACCGGTGCCGATGCGGTATAGTTCTCGGATAGATTTCATTTCGTTTTATAAGGTTAGTTATTATGAGGAACAAAGGTATAAAATAAAAGGGGGAAAGTAGCAAAAAAGGAAAAGAAAAACTCTCTTGACAAATAGGAAAGTTGTCAGGAGAGTTTGGAAAACCACCGGTAGGATTTGGTGTATTGTCTTTATTCTAATTGTCTTTGGATACCTTTGTCACCGACGACAAAATACTGATTATTTTCAATCAGCATGGCACGTCCGCGCTTTTTTTCCCGGTTTTCTTTATTGTCCACATTTACTCCGATAACCTTGCCGTTATAGAAAGTGGAAATATCTTTGAAAATGGTATGTCCCACAATAATATGTTTTGCCTTATAACGGTCCATAATCATTTCTAGGGAGTCTTTTGCCAGCGGATTGTATTTGCCATCGGTGCGTACCAGTCCGCGATACCAGATGGGACCGCTGTTTCCATACAGGAAGGCTGTGAGTGGAGAAAGCGCTTTGCGTTCTTTTTTCGTCATAAATAGCCCTTTACTCATTTCTTCATTGACAGTGGGAATGCTCAAGTTCTTGTCATAGAAGTCTTTGCCCAGTCCGGCATGTACATATAGGTCGTTACCTATCATTTGCATGGTGTTACGGGTTCCCAACCATCTGCCCAGTTCGGTATCGGGACCGAATAGCCGGGGGTATTCCATCTTTAGTTTTTCAGCCAATATTTTATATTTTTCTTTGGTGTATCGGAGGTCATTGGCCAGTACCATCGGTTCATGATTTCCCAGTATGAACGATACGTGTCCTCCGGCTTTGGCTGCTTCCTCTTCCAGTTTGTAAAATAGCCAGAAGATTTGCGGTACATCTTTTCCTCTGTCAAAAATATCACCGATAATCATCAGATGGTTTTTCCCGAAGCTACATTTGTAGTCTTTATCGATGATATGATTGCCTTGTAACAGGCTGATTACACAGTCCAGCCTTCCATGAGGGTCGGACATGACAAAAACTTTGTCTGCCTGGGGATAATTCCATCCGGGACGTTTTACCGGGTGTAGTTTTACATCAAATGGAAACCTGCCTTTGTGGTCTGTCACATGCAGGGTAAAGTTTTGAGGTAATGTGGTATAAGTGGTATCAATGATATTCCCTTTCTTATCTACATTGATTACTCTGATTTGGCCGTCAGGCTGATACAATACGTATGGACCGTCGGCTGTTAATTCTTCTTTTTTCTCTTTGTCTTTCTTCTTGTCTTTGAAATCAAGAGTTCCGGCACTAAGGCCGGAACTGATGAATGCGAGGGTAAATGCAAGAAGAAAGTAGTTGATAAAATTAGTCTTGCTTGTCATCGATTTGATTTATAATTCAGTTAGATTTTATCAATTTGTGTTGACTATTATTTCAGATATTCTGGTGTTTGTACAATATTAGAATTAGCATTAATTTCTTTTTGAGGAATAGGTAATATTGTACGATAATAGTTTCTGTCGAAATCCATAGATGTTTTTTCGTCAGCGAAATGCACTACCTCTTTCATCATATCATCTGTTTCGTTAATACGAGTTACTCGTAAGTTATTACGTAATAAGTCAAACATGCGGTGCCCTTCACCAATGAGTTCTTTCCTGCGTTCTTCTAGAACATCATCAAGGGTAACCTTTGCGGGCATTGTATAGTCCGGATTTCCTCGGAGTGCGATGGCTTTCAGGTATTTTGCAGCTTTTGTTGCATCTCCGTTTTTCACGGCTGCTTCGGCTGCATTTAAGTAAGTTTCGGAAAGACGTACTATAGGAATATTGGCATCCATAATATTTTCTCCAGGTTGTGGTTGATACTTATTCAAATACATTACTTTTTTGTCTTGATTAACTAATAACTTAATGCGTACATCATTAGGCGTTTCTAACAGATGGTGATAAAAACTGACTGTAATGCACATATCTTGATATCCTTTTGGAGAAGTTAGATATCCCATACTTTCATTGCCGGGGCTTTCGGTAGTAGTATTGACTATTTCGAAGAGAATTTCTCCCGGATTTGCTTCGGAGGCTTCCGTACCCCATACAGTGGGATATTCTTCGGTATTCCATAATTGGTATTTATTGGCTTCCGACCCTTTTATTGCTTCTTCTGCAGCTTGTAAAGCTTCACTGTTCTTCCCCATATACAGATATGCCCGACTTAACAAAGTTAATGTGGCCCATTTACTGATTTTACCTTTCTTATTTAAGGATAAATCTTTTTGATTCAAACTAGTACCTGACCATGAATATGTGGGTATCATTAAACTAGCCGCATTCTTTAAGTCTTTGATTATTTGATTATAACATTCAGCTACAGTGTTACGTGAAGGCTTACTGTCGGCAGTGGCTGATGCTGAAGTGATGATAGGTACTCCTAAAGAGGCTCCGTTATCTTTTAAATAAGTATATCCGAAGAAGCGCGTAAGGTCAAAAAGGGCCAGACCACGTATTGCTAATGCTTGTCCTTCCAAATCATTGCGGAAGATATGCTCATCTTCATCGTTTGGAAGAATTTCGATATTGTCAATGCCGTCTAAAATTACATTACAGTTTTGAATGATGGAATAAAGATATGACCAGTGTGTACTTGGTCCATTTGCAGGTAACCAATCCATTTGGTAATAGTGGGCTGTTCTACAAGTTGATTGTACAGCTTGCATGTCATCTCCTGTTACATCTCCGTAGTAGATTAAACGCCCGGAATACGCATAGGCATTACGCATTGTCGCATAAATGGCGTTTAGTGAATAATCAATGTCGGAGAGAGATTTGATACTCGTTTCTGTTGGAATTTGTGTGGACGGTTCTAAATCCAACCAATCGTTTCCACATGAAGTAAACAATCCGATGGATAAGACTATTGATAAAAAATTATGTAATGTTCTCATATTGTTGTTTTTTAGTGGTTAAAAATTGATGTTGAGACCAAAAGTAACGGTTTTTAAAGGCGGTGTGGTTTGAGTTGCACTACCGGCACTAACAGCTTCAGGATCATAATTGTCATAGGCCGCCCATGTCCATAAATTGCTTGCTGATGCATAAAAACGAACATTTCCTATATTGATTTTATTTGTCCATTCTTTAGGTAACGTAATGCCGAATGTGATATTTTTTAAGCGGAAATAATCAGTACTGTGGATACGGCGGCTACTTGTTATTTTATGCATTGATACAGAAGATGATTTACCCGGCATATATACTTCTATATTGGTTTGATCACCTGGCTTTTTCCAGCTATCACGATAATAAGTCGGAATGTTTGCATAGGAATCGTAACCGCCATGTTCTGTCTTTTGTGCCCAAGTATCATAAGAATATCCTCCGAATTGATAGGAGAATAAGAAATTTAAATCAAGCCATTTATAACGCAATGAATTAGAGATACCTCCGTTAACAGTTGGTTCTGCATGTTTATAAGGAATGAATTGTGCATTTTTAGAGTTCTCGGTAATTTCTTTTATATAATTTCCGTTCTCATCCAATTCATTGGTATAGAATAGAGGATTTCCTGTTTCAGGATTGATGCCCGCAAATTCTTGTACATAGAATGTACGATAAGAACTTCCTACTTTGTGTATTTGGGTTCCACTGACAATTTGTGTCTGTTCGCCATCTAATTTTACAACTTTATTGGAGTTATGACCTAAATTGAAAGTTGTATTCCAGCTAAAGTCTTTTATTTTAATATTAGTGGAATTAATAGTTAATTCAATACCTTTATTTTTCACTTCACCTATATTCATTAAATAACTACTAAATCCTGTTGTCATGGATACAGGACAGTCCATTAATAAGTTTTTAGTTGTACGGGTATAATATTCAATCGTGAAGTTCAGACGATCCCAAAAACCAAAATCCAAGCCAATATTCATATTATAATTGGTTTCCCATTTCAGATTAGGATTTGCAATTTGGGACATTTGAATACCAGGTTGCTCCAAGTAACCACCACTAATGGAGCTTAATCCCATATAGCCGAAATAATCAGAAGGAAGAGTACCGTTTACACCGTATGATGCTCTTATACGCAAGTCTGTCAACCAATCTTTTACAGGTTGCATAAATTCTTCTTCAATAGTACGCCATGCTCCGGATACAGACCAAAATGTTCCCCAACGATTGTCACGGTGCAAACGTGAACTGCCATCAACACGAAAACTAGCTCCTAGATAATATTTATTTTTGTAATCGTAATTCAAACGGCTTAAATAGGATACCAGTCTGTACCTTGAATCACTTCCCCCTACAGATACTGTTTTCATTCCATTACTAATGGCATGTTTGTCGGGAGTTGTAAAATTGTAAGCTTCCCCTGATAAATAGTCATTGTAGGTATCATCAATTTCATATCCGGCAAGAAAGTCCAAATGATGAATGTTGTTGAAAGTAGTTAAATAGCTTAAGGTGTTACTCCATACCATTTTTTTATATTCTCTTATGCGTTTTACTACTTCTCCATTTTCATCTTCACCGTTGGAAGTACGTGGGTCATACCATTTCTCACCTTTTACAGTAGTGTAATCATAACTGAATGTTGTTTTGAATTTCAGATTTTTTATGATTTCGTATTCGGCATAAAGCGTATTGAATGCGCGTAGCATTTTTTCATGTTTATAATCGTATTCAGCTGATAATTTGGGGTTGCGGTCATTGGCTTTACGAATAAATTTACGATTCCAACTGCCATCTTCATTGTAGACCGGATCTGAAGGAGTAGCCCAATTACGTGAGGAATAGAAAGGAGATGTATAAGTGAATCCTTCGTCATAAACACTCTGATTTACATTTGAGAAAAGTATCTTGGCGCCTACAGTCAATTTGTCTGTTGCACTGAAATCTGCGTTCAAACGCCCTGTTACACGTTCCAAACCGGAACCTTGTACAATACCGTTCTGCTTCATATATGATAAAGAAGAGTAATATTTAAATTTATCGCTGCCACCGGCTAGTGATGCTTCATAGGTAGAATGATGTCCCTTTTGGAAAAGCTCTTTATTCCAGTCTGTGAAACCACACCATGGAATTGGAGCATATTTATCGATTTGCCCATCTGCATAAGTTTTACTTTGTGACATTAGCTCTTCCTCTGATATATTAGGATTTTTATCAGCTAGTTTACGTTGTTGATATAATATCAATCCATTGTAAATATATTCACGTCGTTCTTCTCCCCCCATAACTGGGCGATAATCCATTGCGAAATCATTGCTACCCCAGTCTGCTTTTAATGAAATTTGTGCTTTTCCGCTTTTTCCTTTCTTGGTGGAGATTAAAATAACTCCATTTGCAGCACGTGAACCATAAAGGGAGGCTGCTGCAGCATCTTTTATTACTGTAATATTTTCAATATCCGAGTTGTTTAATGTAGACATTATGTCAAATCCGGAGTCGGAGCTGGTAGCAGCAACAGAACCGGATTGGACGGGAACACCATCGATTACGTATAGTGGAGAATTGCTTGCATTGAAAGAACCCATACCACGAATACGGATAGAAGTGGAGGCACCAGGCTGACCTGAACTGGAAGTGACTTGTACTCCGGGAGCATTACCTTCTAGCAAACTGGAGAATGAAACTACGGGTAAATCTTTTAATTCTCCTGTCTTCACAGTAGAAGCAGAACCTGCGTATGCCGATTTCTTGAAAGTACCATAACCGGTAACAACCACTTCTTCCATAACATTATTATCAGGAGCCATGACTACTTTCAGTATCTTTCCGGCAGTGGCTTTTATTTCCTGCTTGCCATAACCTATATAGGAGATAATCAAAGTGGCAGGTATACGGTCTACATCTAATGAGAAGTGCCCGTCCAAATCTGTAGTAGTTCCATTCGTAGTACCTTTGACTAAGATATTCGCTCCAATAATAGGTTCTCCCGTCTCATCCAGTACTGTACCGGTTAATGTTGTTTTCTGTTGAGGAACAGCAGACTCTTTTTCTTCAATTTGCTTGATAGCAATAACGCCGTTGTGAACTGAATAGGTCAAACCGCTATTCATAAGACATTTATCAAGCACATTGGCTATTTTTTCGTTATTTACATTTAGGTTTTGGACTTTTATTTGTTTTACATCATTGGTGCTGTATACAAAAGTAAAGTCGGTTTGTCTTTGGATTTCCCAAAGAATTTCACTCAACGTGGCATTCTTGAATGAGGCTGTGACAGTGGCTTGTGCAAACACTTTGTTGGCAGCCTGCATAAAACCTGTGGTAATGATACAGAAAAATAGGAACGTAATCCACAAACGTTTACTACTTTTACCGTGATTGGTGTAGTTGTGTTTTTTGTCCATAATACATCATTTTTATTAGTTATAGAATGTGATTGTTTTGTTATTGACTTTTACGTGTACTTTTTGAGTCTCTTCCAACAAACGTACAAATGGAGTGATTTCTGAATACCGATCTACATTGCATCCAAAGCGTAGGTCTTTTATTTTCTCATTGGCAAAAATTACTTCCATGTCATACCAGCGTGATAGTATTTTCATGATATCTTCCAATCGCTGGTCTTTGAAATGAATTTTTCCTTTTATCCATGAAGTATAAAATCCGGCATCTACCATGCGTATCTGTATGCTGCTGTTTCCGAGGCTGATGGTAGCTTGCTGGGAAGGCTTTAAAATACAGCTTTCTCCAGTTTCTGTATTTACTTTGACAGAACCGTTTACCAAAGTTGTCTGATACTCTTCCTGTGGATAAGCAGAGATGTTGAATGTGGTTCCCAACACTTCTACTTGCATGCCTTGAGTGCATACTATAAATGGTTGCCCTGTTTTGCAGACTTCAAAATAGGCCTCGCCTTCCAGTTCCACTTTGCGTGGACCGTTATCAAATGTCACAGGAAAGCGGAGACTGGTCATTGCGTTCAGATGCACTTTTGTTCCATCACTTAACAATAGAGCATATTCTCCACCTCGTGGAGTTTCCACTTTATTATATACAGGCTTGTTTTTTGGGGCTGTTTTTGATGTTACTTGGTAATTCAGCATTGTAGAGTCCATGTGGACTCGGGCTCCGTCTATTTTCTCAAGCAGACTCTCTGTTTCTTTATTTATATGGATTGTCTGGCCGTCCTCCAATGTCAGAATAGCTTGGGATTCCCCAGGTAGAATGGATTGTGCGATGAACTGTTTGTCCGAAAGAGAAACGGGCGAGGTGAATTTCATGGAAATACTTACAAAAAGGACAGGTAACAGAATGATTGCGGCATAACTTACTATTTTGATATATCTGCTTCTGTTATTATTTCTTTTGATTCGCTTTTCCACTTCTTTCCATCCGGATGAAGGATTGAATGCCGTATTTTTCCGGAAATGTTGCTTTTGGTTTTCTTCATCACAAATTTTCTTGAATAAAATCTCGTGCGCTGTAGATTCTTCTCTCCAAGCAGTTAGTTTTATTGTTTCTTCCGGGGTTATTTCTTCCGACAGATACCTTGCTATGAGGTTGGCTATATAGAAATCTTGTTTTATCATATTTTGACCTGTTTTTTATCTCTTTTATAATAAAACAGGTCTGTTTGAAATTTGGGTGAATAATAAAACGACTTTTTTTGAAAAAAAACAAATTAATGTCTTTTTATATAAAGAACAAGAGGAAGTAATAGTAGTCTTTCAAATTCTCTCTGAGTTTCTTGTAGGCTATTTTCTTTAATGTATGGACTGTTTCTGTAGATATGTTTAGTCTGTCTGCTATTTCTGCGTTTTTTTCCCTTCCAGAGATAGTTGCATAATGGCTTTCATTTGGTCAGGTAATTTATTTATGGCTTCAGAAACGATACGATAAGTTTCCTCTTCAACGATTGCATCGTGAAAAAAGGAATCCTTTTTCTTTTCGATGACATTTTGAGCGTATTCATATACTACTTTTGAATGCTCCAGTTCGTTGAGTGCTTTATTGCGTACAGCTGTATATAAAAATGCTTTTACCTGATGCAGATAAAAAAATCTTCTCTTATTTGCCATAGTTTGGCAAATGAATCTTGTACAATATCTGCTGAAGTTTCTTGGTTTTCTGTATATTGATTGGCAAATAAGCATAGAGTTACATAATATTTATTGAAAATATCATGAAACCCTTGCTCATTAAGCTTAATACTTATAGTTGTATGAGAAGTTCCCGCTGCCACCTTTGCTTTTAATTTTCTCTAATTTTAGTGCGAATATAGAGAAAATTAATTAAAAACAGCCTCTTATTCTATTAAAATATTATTTTAAGTCTACTACAGTAATACCTGCCCCACCAAATTGTACGTGTTCGTCTTGATAGTGTGCTACTCCTGGAACACTTCCCAAATAGCTGCGAATCAGGGTGCGCAGTATGCCTGTACCTGTTCCGTGAAGGATACGTACACGGTCTATTCCCAATAGTATGGCATCATCGATAAAATAAGTTACTGCCTGTATCGCTTCATCGCCACGCATACCGCGTACATCAATATCTTGTTTGAAATTTAGTTTCTTTTCATATACCCGATCTTGTGTTTCACTGCTGACGAAGGTACTTTTTACCATTGTTTTCTGGGTGGGCTGTATTGGTGTGCTACGTTCCAGCTTATCCAGTTTTACATTGGTTTTTATCATTCCGAACATAACTATTGCATTTTTGCCATTAATTCCTAGTACTTCTCCGACACTGGATTGACCTTTGATCTTTACAGTGCTACCTACAGTGATAGGCTGTTCTTTGGGTATTGACAGTTGGGAAGATTCCGTCTTGGCTTTATCCTTTTTGTTTTTTTTCCGCTCTTGTTTTTCACGGAGTTTTTCCATTTTCCGGATGATTTCATCTTCCTTGTTCTTTTTCTCGATATCTTCTATCTGATTTTTAAAATCAGTCAGTTCCTGACGTGCCGATTGTGTACGTTCTTTGTCGGCTTGTGCTTCCTTGATGATACGGATGGTATTTTCAATTCGGGCATTTGATTCCTGTATCAATTTTTCCGCATCTTCTTTGGCCTTTCGCAAAATCTCTTTACGACTTTTCTCCAGTTCCTGTAGTTCTTCTTCGTATTTGGCGATGGTCTCTTCCATCTGTTTTTCTCGTTTGCGGATGTTCTGACGCTTGGTTTCCCAATAACGTTTGTCACGTACGATATCTTGTAGATATTTATCAGCATTGATATATTCACTCCCTACAATTTCGGATGCGTCGGCTATTACTTCTTCCGGTAAACCTATTTTCCTAGCTATTTCTACTGCAAATGAACTTCCCGGATTTCCTATTTGTAATTGGAATAAAGCTTGCATTAAATGCCTGTCATATAACATGGCACCATTAACCACTCCTTCGTGATCTTCGGCAAAATGTTTCAAATTTTGATAATGAGTGGTGATAACGCCGAATGTGCCCTTTTCATTGAAACGTTTCAACACAGCTTCAGCTATAGCTCCTCCAATTTGTGGTTCTGTACCTCCGCCGAATTCATCAATGAGGATAAGGCTGCGTTCGTTACAGCTTTTCATCATTGTTTTCATGTTGGTAAGGTGTGAGGAGTAGGTACTCAGATCGTCTTCGATACTTTGTTCGTCACCTATGTCTATAAAGATACTGCCGAATAATCCGGCATGGCTACGTTCATGCATCGGAACCGGCATACCACATTGTAACATATATTGTAGTAATCCCACAGTCTTCAGACAAACGGATTTACCTCCGGCATTCGGTCCGGATATAATTAGGATACGTTGATTTTGAGTTAGTTCTATATCTAGAGGAACAACCTTTTTATTATGCTTGGCCAGCGAGAGTTGTAATAGTGGGTGTATGGCCATGGTCCAATCCAAAATCTGTTTGTCTTCCAATGATGGTTTGGTGGCGTTCGTCTGAATTGAAAAATGGGCTTTGGCACGGATAAAATCAATTTCTGCCAAAAACTCGTATGACTGGAGGATGGCGGGGACCTGTGGACGGACTATGATAGAGAAATCTGTCAGGATACGGATGATTTCCCGGCGTTCTTCTCCTTCCAATTCCCGTATTCTATTGTTTGCTTCCACTACTTCGGCCGGTTCTATGAAAACTGTTTTGCCAGTGGATGATTCATCGTGTACAATTCCCTTGATTTTCCGTTTTAATCCCGGTGCAACAGGGATGACGAGTCTTCCGTCACGCATGGTAGGAGTTACATCTTTATCAACATAACCTTCTGCTTGAGCGTTGCGTAGAATTGCATTCAAACTGCGTGATATGCTTCCGGCTGTCGAGGCCAACTCTCTGCGGATGCGTAATAATTCGGAAGAAGCGTTGTCTTTGATTTTTCCGAATTTGTCTAAGATGTTGTTAATACGCGTAATGAGTTGAGGAAACACGATAATATCTCCTGCCAGTTTTTGTAGGGCAGGGTAGGGGGAGTTTTCTTTTTCTTGTTCTTCGTCATTCGGGGTCAGTGTCAGAAAATGGATGATATCACGAATTGTTTCTAAAGAACGGCGTAAATCAAACAGTTCTTGCTCATCCAAATACATACCTTCTACGCGGATACGTTTTAGTGATGGGCGTACATCAAAAAAATATTGGTCGGGAAAACTGTCTTCCTCTTGTATGATGCGTATGAATTCCATCACCTGTTCCAGCCATTCATTAATATCCTTAAAGGATTCTGAGAAGTTCATTTCATCTACTCTTTCTTGACCTAATGTGCTGAGACATTTCTCTTTTAGTAAATGACGGATGGAATCGAAACCTATTTTCTGTTCGAAATTCTGAGGGTATATCATGATTTATTTCTTTCGTTTATTATTCGTATGCAAAAATACGATTTGAAAATTTTATAGCAAAAAAACTGGTAAACTATTTGCTTATTTAAAATAAAGTCGTACCTTTGCAGCGCTTTCAACGGAAAGTACTTCTGAAAAGGAGTCTTGGAGAGGTGGCAGAGTGGTCGATTGCGGCGGTCTTGAAAACCGTTGTACTGTGAGGTACCCGGGGTTCGAATCCCTGTCTCTCCGCTGAACGTGCTGGACAGAAATGGTCAGCAAACGGACAAAAAGCTACAAATCAATGATTTGTGGCTTTTTTTATTGCCCGAAAGTCCTGCTTTCAAGACTTCAAAAGTACGGTAAAAGACAAAGTTTCGTTACTAAATCGTTACCTATTCCCTGCCGGACAAAAACGGTAACGAATTGTCCATAAATGACCTGATAATGACTATATTAGTCCATAGTCTGCATAACTCGAAAACGAGAGGTAAAAACTAATTTTGCAACTAAAAATTTTGAGTTATGAAATCGACATTCAAGGTTCTTTTTTATTTGAAGAAAGGTTCTGAAAAGAAAAACGGCGAGGTTATGATTATGGCACGCATCACCATAGACGGCAAACTTTGCCAGTTCAGTACGAAACAGAGCATCCAGCCCGACAACTGGAGCATTGCTGCGGGCAAAGCCAAAGGCAGGGATGCCGGGAGGATAAACGCCCTTTTGGACGACATACGTTCTTCCCTGAATACCATTTACCACGAAATGCAGCGGCGTGACAACTACGTGACCGCCGAGAAAGTGAAAAACGAGTTTTTAGGTCATAGCGAGAGCCACGAAACAATCCTTTCATTGTTCCAAAAGCACAATGACGATGTGAAGCAGCTTGTGGGCATATCCAAGACGATAGCGACCTACCGCAAGTATGAAGTGACCCGCCGCCACCTCGCTGAATTTATCCAAAGCAAGTACAACGTATCGGACATATCCATAAAGGAGATAAGCCCGATGTTCATTACCGATTTTGAGTTGTATTTGCGTACCGCCTGCAAGTGCGGCTATAACACCACCGCCAAGTTCATGCAGTTCTTCAAGCGTATCATCATCATTGCCCGTAACAACGGCATACTGGTGGGCGACCCGTTCGCCAGCTACAAAATCCGGCTGGAGAAAGTGGACAGGGGTTATCTGACAGAGGACGAGATAAAAATCATCCTTAAAAAGAAAATGGTTTCCGAACGGCTGGAACACGTCAGGGACTTGTTCGTCTTTTCCTGTTTCTGCGGTTTGGCATACAGCGATGTCGCCAACTTGCGGCAGGAGAATATCCAAAAGTCCTTTGACGGCAACCTTTGGATAATCACCAAGCGGCAAAAGACGAATACGGACGTGAATGTTCCCCTGCTGGATATTCCCAAGATGATTTTGAAGAAGTATAAGGGCAAGTTGCCGGACGGGAAGATACTTCCCGTAATCAGCAATCAGAAGCTAAACGCCTACTTGAAAGAGATTGCCGATATATGCGGTATTAAAAAGAACCTGACATTCCACCTTGCCCGGCACACGTTCGCTACGACCACCACGCTGTCAAAGGGCGTACCCATTGAAACGGTGTCTAAAATGTTGGGACACACGAACATTGAAACGACCCAAATCTATGCCCGCATCACTAACAGCAAGATAGGTAGTGATATGCAGGGGCTTGACAAGAAGTTTGTCGGCATCGAGAAGATTTACAAGGAAGTCGCCATGTAATCTTGATTATTGGGAACTGGTCACAATTTGTGACCAGTCCTTGCTATTATTCCAACATTGCTAAATCTCCTAAAATATACGATTATGGATTTGCAGATTATCCAAAACAAGATTTTTGAGGTCAGAGGTTGCCGGGTGATGCTCGATTATCATTTGGCAGAACTCTACCAAGTGGAAACACGAGCCTTGAAGCAGGCGGTCAAGCGCAATATCGAGCGTTTTCCCAGTGATTTTATGTTTGTTCTCACCAAAGAGGAAGCTAACTTATTGTTGTCCATAGGGGTATCACAAAATGTGATACCTCCTGATTATAACTTCGGTGTAGCCATGCCTATGGCTTTCACCGAACAGGGCGTAGCCATGCTTTCTTCGGTTCTCCGTTCCAAAATAGCCATAGAGGTGAACATTTCAATCATGCGGGCTTTTGTCCTCATGCGCCAAATGGTAATCGGCTACGAGGAACTGTTAAGGCGCATCGAGGAACTGGAGGTAAGCACCGATGCACAGTTCAACGAGCTATATCAAGCCCTTACCCAGCTTCTAAGTCAGTCGAAGCAACAGAAAGAACGCCGTCCGGTAGGTTTTGTTACCTATAACCGTGACAAAGACGAATAGGTAACGATTTCGGTAACGATTTTCCGCCTAACAAGCTATATCCCAATAAAGTACATTCTTCCACCTTGCGGGCAGTCCACCGACTACCCGCATTTTTTATTCCCTTTTCCAACTGGCACATTCCCCGAAACGCCAGCCGTGCGTGGCATGGCTGACTGTATTCCGTGAAAAGAGCCGTTGGAAACCCGCACAAGCGTATTGCAAGCAAGCTCACAACACCCTTGCCTTTTCCGCCCGCATGGAGTGTTCCCTAAAAGATGAAAGAGAACAGGCACTTTTCCCCGGTTTCCCTATCTGTAAATCTTCCTCTTACGCAGTCCCCCAGCCGGGACAGTCGTTTTAATCATTTCAATAGGCAAAGGTAGTTACGTGTTCTTCACGATTTTGCAAGGTCGAGCCGTTCCGGTTTGGCGAAAAAATCTTCCCTGCCTTGCGAGGTATTTTTTGCCCAAAACCTTGCAAACTCTAAACACTACCCTTTTACGCCTATGTGAAACGAAAACGACCGACCCGACCGGAAGACGCATAAAAAAAAAGTCGGATTTACGGGAAACAGGAAAAAAGTTCAGTGAAACTTCAACTCCCTCACCTCTCAAATCCGCATAAAATTAAAAACTTAAAAATTACAGCAATATGGAAGCAAAGGTATTATCGGAAGCAAAAGTTTATGTAGGCACTTATGCCAAGTACAACAACGGTTCATTGTCCGGCGCATGGCTCGACCTTTCGGACTATTCGGACAAGGAAGAATTTTATGAAGCCTGCCGGGAACTTCACAAGGACGAGGAAGATGCGGAATACATGTTTCAGGACTGGGAGAACGTGCCGGAGGGCTTAATCGACGAAAGCTGGATTTCTGAAAACTTCTTCGCCCTGCGTGATGCGGTGGAGGATTTGAGCGACACCGAGCAGGAAGCCTTTTTCGTGTGGTGCAACTACAAGAGCAACGATTTGAGCGAGGAAGATGCGGACGACCTTGTACGTGATTTCCGGGACGAGTATCGGGGACAATATGACGATGAAGAAGATTTCGCCTATGAAATTATCGAGGAATGTTACGACCTGCCGGAGTTCGCAAAGACCTATTTCGATTATGAAAAGTTCGCCCGTGACCTTTTTATGTGCGATTACTGGTTTGATGACGGCTTTGTGTTCCGTGCGGCATAACAACCAATCCGGGCGGGGTGTCAAAGCCCTGCCCGTTAAAAACAACCAAGCGATGAAACGTAAAAGCATTTATAAAATCCTTTGGCGGGTGTTGCTGTTCTGCCTTGCATGGCGGTTCACCAGCGTAGCCGGAGCAGGCACGGCGATAACGGCGTATATCGTATTTCGTGCCGACTGTTTCCTGCTCCGGGTCTGCTTTTCAGTTCTTTATGCGCTGGGCGTGGCTCTGCTTTTCCTGTTATTCTCTTGCTGATTTCGTGAAATAATAAAGAAAATGCGTACATGAAGATACTAATTAAGAATTCTTATTTTGAGCATCAATTAACACTGATTCGATATTATTTTTAATAATATTTTTATTAAAATATTTGATGGCATTAGGGCAGGTAGGGTCTGTACAATGACCGCCTATCATTCTTAAAGGAACATTTCCATGCTTGGTGCAGAATATCTGAATGTTATAGGCAAATGGATTATTGTTATATAGAGAGCCAATACCAACATCCCATGTGACTTTAATCCCATCTTCTTCATCAGTATACGAATTTATTTTTTTAAGTGATTCTTCTTTCTTTTTTGCAATATGACATTTACCCATTTTGAATATTAATTTTAAAATATAGGTTATTGCTATAATCAATATTAAAAACACAACTATATTTAAAAAACTAAACTGGGGTTTAATAAGCCATATCCAATTTTCTTTTAATATGAATTTTTCCCAAGGTATTAATCCTAATAACCATTGAACAGGTTGAACAAGTATTCCTGAAAACCCGATAGCTATTATCCAGCTTAAAACTTTCTTCATTATATATAAATTTTTTTGAACATTTATTCAATGCAACCACAATCTATTTATTGGTATTTTTCAGTATATCCAAGCGGATTTTTTTAAATTGCTCTGCAAACTCCTCAGCAGATTTACGACTTTTGACAACCTCTACTGTCTCTCTGTTGTATTCTGCTTTCTTAGACCAATTAAAAGAGCCATGTATTACTTTCTCTAAATCTATAATACAGAATTTATGGTGCATAAGATTATTATTATAAGCTCCAAATTTAGGATAGCATAATATATTTAGGGATGATTTATATTGTTCGTACTTACTTTTATTAATCTCATCATCAATTATAATTATTCTAATGTTTAATCCATCTTTTCTTTTTTGAATTAATAAATTATAAATTTCATCTAATGTAAACCAAGCGACTGCTATCCAAATTAAAAATTTAGCATCAGTGATTTCTTTTATAATTTTATTCTTTTGCTCCTCGAAAAGTACTTCTAATTCAGGTATATCATCTTCTTTCTGACTAATATTACCTGGTATAAATTCAAGAGATGTTATTTCTAATCCATAATCTGTCGATTGTAATACCTTATCTATAGCAACACATAGATTTTTAGTTACATTACCATTAATAATATCAAAGACATCTGCTGGAATAGTTATAATGGCATTTGTTTCTGCATATCCCCATCTATTACCCCATTCTCCTGTTTTTGTTAATGATAAATTAAAATTAGATACAATCTTTTGAATCTTAGATTTATCCGGTTTATTATAAGACTTATCAATGTATAATCTTAACCTTTGGATAATCTCATCCATATTTTCAGGGACTTCATTTGTAAAATTGCTCATAATGTATATTTTTTAGCAAAATTACATATAAAAACGCACCCGACAATATTTTGCCGGGTGTTTGTTAACATATTCATTCAAAATAGTTTATTCGTTCTCGTTCCTGTCATTATTGAACGATAGCGAAAGTTGCTGCACCTGTCCGAAGCTGTCAATTACATAAATGTCAATCGTCTGCTGGTCTGTCGATGCCGAGGTGTAATAGAGCCTGAACGTTTCTTTTTCCAGCGGGTACAGGTCATTGGGCAGAAACACCATGCCGTTATCCATTTCCAGCTTTCCTTTGCCGTCCGGCTGGAAATACCTTATCTGATAGGTAGTCGGCTGATAGTAACCCTCACGCACCAGTCGGCAGCGTATCTCGGCGGTTTCCCCGACTTTCAGCCTTTTGGGTACTGGCAACGTTTCGATGCCGAACGGGTACGCCTGCTGAATATCCAAGTTGTCATTACAGGCGGTGACAAGCACAAGGGCGGCCACGATGCAGCAGCCCATGATGATTTTATACATTACATTCTTCATATACATTATTATATAGCGGTCAGTTGATAATGAATTTCAGTCCCAAAGATACTTGCGTGTGGAACTTCCCGATGTCCGAGCCGAACAACGCCCGTTCCCTTGCGTTCAGTAGCAGAGCCACCCGGTCAGTCAGGTAGGCTTCCAGTTCCAGCGTCAGCGCACCGCCGTAGATGAAGCAGTCCTTATCCAGCAATGTAGAGCCGTCCGGCAAGAGCTTTTCGCTTCGGTTGCTTGTTTCGTACCCGGCGAGAGCCGACAAGCCCAATGAAAGGAAAAAAGTCTTTCGCCTGTCCGATAGGAATTTCAGGTAATAGCCGCCCTCTGCGGTGAACTGTTCGACTGGTATTCTCATATCCTTGTAGTCATACTTCTTGTGCAGGTATTCGCCGCCAATCACCCAGCGGTTTGCGTTCTTGGTGTAAACGCTGTACGCTGCCCCGATGTGGTAGGCAAAATCACTGCCAGCGTTCCAATGCACCCCGTCCGTCATGCCCGCCGTGACCTGCAAGCCTTTCATGCCCGGCAGGTATCTTTGTGCGTGTGCCTGAAACGAGGTCAGGCACAGCGCAAAGAGTATCATTATAAAGATATGTTTCTTCATTCCCTACTTGATTTTTAGTTCGTTAATCACTTCTGCGTTCACGATGTCGGCGTTCTCCACCCGGATAACCTGATGCCGCCCGCCGTTCTTCTCGTAGAGTTCCACGACCAGCAGCTTGTCGTCAGGAATGGTGAACTTCGGCAGGGCGTACACCGTGCGCACGGTCGTTTTCCCGGCAATCTCTATCACCTCGTTGTAGCTGCGTACCGCATCCAGCACCGTTTCCTGAATAGCCGTGCGCTTGGGTACTTTCTTATCGACTATCTTAAACTTGATGAAGTCGGTATCGAAAGGCACGTTGGAACTGTTCTTTGTCTGCGTGTGTACGTAGAGCATCCCGTTATAGGTGTAAATCCCCTTGATTAAGAACTGTATGCCGAAACGCTTGCTACCCAAATGGCGCACTTTCCGGTCATTGTTCTTGTAGATGCTCTGCATTATCAGCTTCACCAGCAGCGGGCTTTCATTACCTAATTCCCGGAAATAGATGTTCATGCGTGTATGCGAGAAATCGGACGTATCTTCATTTTCCAAGAAGTCTTTCATTTCGATGTTGAGCATTTCCGGTTCACGGGCGTACTTGGCGTTGAATGAAAAGAAACTGCCGTCCTCGCAGATAACGGAGAAGTTCGTTTCGCCCGGAAAGTCCTCTGTCGTGGCTTTCACCCGGATTACGTTCTCCGCACCGTCCGCCTTGCCCGCTATGATGTGGTTGCTTCCCAAATCGACATAGCGGACGGCGGCGGGGAAGATGATATGCACCGTCTTGGCAAAGGTCACTTCCACGCCGTAGGGCGTAACCATTTGGCGGTACGGTAGTTTCCGGGTAATACCCCGGTACAAGTCGTTGCCAGCCGCATACTTCACGGTGTCAGCGGTTTGTGCGTTTGCCGCACACACGCCCAGCAAGAGGGCGAACAATCCAAAAATCTGTTTCATTGTCAATTGAAATTTTAGTGGTTGATAAAATGGTTATTGTTGTTTGGTGGAAAATCCAGTGTAAGCTGCCCCCTAAAACCAAGCGATTCTGCCCCCTTAAAA
>ENA-OZKN01000182-OZKN01000182.1-human-gut-metagenome-genome-assembly--contig:-NODE-182-length-45850-cov-18.123922_pt1 | contig 45850 bp, 28 predicted proteins | sample MGYA00244827_ERZ653766 | MGnify/ENA primary metagenome ERZ653766 (study PRJEB26926, sample SAMN06165281) | human gut metagenome | biome: ENVO:00009003; feature: ENVO:2100002; material: ENVO:00002003... | reverse complement strand
CGACCGATGAGCTTGAAAGAAAAACAGCGCATGACACAGTTTACTTTACGCCCCCTAAGGATACCATATACTCAAATTACAATTTAACCGATTTCTTCTTCCCACCATATGAAACCGATTTCGTGAATTTCGTCGACTGAACACTCCCTGTTCCATTCTCCTTATCCACCACAACGATATTGAACTTACGTGATTTCAACATACCGGGGAAAGTACCTTCCCGATCTGCGATATTCAACGTCCGGTTTGCATCATCCCAAGTAAACTTAATGGTTGAATAAGCACCTTTTTCATAGTTATAATTATCGTTTTCATCTTCATACAGCACAAATTCGCCATCAGCTCCGGGATAAATGCGTATCTCCAGATTATTCCATTTCTTCTCCGTAGAATACTGTACTTTCGGCCCAAAGGGAACAATGGAACCCGCACGTACATACAATGGAATAATATCGATAGGAACTTCTTTGGTAACCACCTGTCCGCCATTCAATACTTCTCCCGTCCAAAAGTCAAACCATTTGGTTCCCTTAGGAAGATAAACATCCTGTGTTCCTGTCTTGCTAAAATCCTCATACGGATCTTTCCACTGTTCCTTATCAGAGAATACATACATATTCCTGGTTACAGGAGTCACAAGGAATGCCTTTCCGAACATATACTGATTACTGATAGTATGTACTTTCTGATCTTCGTTGAAGTCCATGAACAAGGCACGGAGGAAAGAGCCTGCATTATCAGTCACCTGCCATCCTGTTGAATACAGATACGGCAACAGTGCATAGCGCAGATTTATGTATTTCTCTTCCGAATCATATACCCAGTCACCCTTTTTGCCCAAATTGTAGATTTCCTTTTTCACACCACTTCCATGCGAACGCTGCATGGGCAGGAATGTGCCATATTGAAACCAGCGGGTATACAGTTCATGATAAGCTTTATTTTCAGCCCCACCATGATAAGGCCAGTTAAAGAATCCACCTATATCCGTATTCCAATAAGGTATTCCCGATAGAGAGAAGTTCAAACCTGTAGGAATCTGCTTACGGAATGTTTCCCAATTGCATGTTACATCACCTGACCAGGTATTCGCCGCATAACGCTGTTGTCCGGCAAATGCACAACGAGTCAGCAGATACACGCGTTTATCAGAGGTTACAGCACGCTGATGCTCATAAACTCCCTTGTTACTCATCAACGGGAAAGCATTTACTACGCTACGATAAGTTCCCATCGCTGTCGGAATATCGAAGTCTCTTTCCTGAACATCCAGATGGTCAGGTTCCGTCGAATCTGTCCACCAGGCATCAATTCCTTTACTGAACAGCCCTTTATTCAAGTGCTCCCAATAAATATCACGTGCTTTTTCATTATAGGCATCATAAGCTTTCACTCCCCCGTCTGCAGGCCATGTCTTGAAGTTGAACAGGGCATTGATTTTCTCCAAGTCCTTATAGGGATTCGTATCCGGCCCGAATGAAGCCCAAATGGAGATCATAATCTTCGCATTTTTCTTCTTCACATGATCAATCATCTTCTGAGGATCAGGGAACTCCGGATTATCGAAATTCATAGAGTTCCAGTTAGAGTTCGGTCCCCAATATTGCCAGTCCTGAATAATCCCGTCTAAAGGTACCCCCAGTTCACGGTATTTATCTACAACTTCCATTGTTTCCTGTTGTGATTTGTAACGCTCACGCGATTGCCAGAAACCGAATGTCCACAACGGATACATAGGCGCTTGTCCTGTTAAGTCACGTATCTGCGCTATCACACCATCGGCGTTACCGCCATACATGAAGTAATAGTCCATACATTCTCCCACTTCCGAATCAAAGGACATCTCCTGCGGATTATCGGTATAAGTAGTCGGAGAATAATTATCCCAGAACATTCCATACCCCTTCGTCGACTGAATGATTGGAACACTGGCATGCAATGCACGCTGACGCATGAAATGTTTATGATTGCGCTGATTCAGATCATCAACCTGTTGCTGTCCCAGACCATAGATAGCCTCATCCTTGTCCAGCAAAAAGGCCTGACGCACACTAAAAGTCTGGTTCCCCGCATCATTGAACGGAGTAAACTGAGCACCATAATCTTTCTCGGTAAACAATGCCTTTCCTTGCTTGTCAAAGAAAGAAATCCGTCCGGTCTCCACATTGAAATCAACGCGTACAGCATTGCTTTTCAGGGAAACGGTTTCTCCTTTCTTCTCGGTCGTTACAGACATGCTTTCAGGGCTTTTAACCACAGAAAGGCTTTTCTTTGTAAAGCTACGTCCTTCGGGCGCCTTCACCACACGTACAATTTCAGGGCTGATGAATTGGATCTCAATATCCATTCCCTGCGTAGTACCCGTTATTCCCTGTTTGGTTTGCCGGAAAGTTTGGGCCTCGACAGGTAAGGTCGACAAGAAAGCCGCAGCCACCAGCATACTACTGATTTTTAAATAAAACTTCATGTTCATGGTTTCTTTTTTACTGATTTACAGGTTAATAATTCTGTTATTTAAGATGCAAAATTACCGAAAAAGAGATTCAGGCAAGGGGGCAGTTCGTTGTTTTTTAGGGTACATTTCGTTGTTTTCAAAGATTTAGTGATAGTCGGAGGCGCACAGCTGCAGGAAGAAAAGATAAAAGCAATCAGACAGTTTAACTCTTGTATCTCCGTTCCTTCAACAATACATTTCTCGGATATATTTTGTGCATTTCTGTATGATTATGAATTTGCTCACCACAGATTAACACAGATTTCCACAGAATTTTATTTCTCTGATTTTTAATTAATTAAACTCTGTGAGAATCTGTGTTAATCTGTGGTGAGCAAATTCATTACTATACCATTTTGAATCAACTCTCCCCAGTCATATTAGTCTTATATTGCGAAGGCGTCACCCCAAACGCCTGTTTGAAGTACTTTGTGAAATATTTAGGAGTATTGAAACCAACCATATCAGCCACTTCACCTACCTGATATCCTTTATTCAGTAATTGAGCAGCATGCTTCAAACGAATGGAGCGGATAAAATCAGAAGGAGTCTGGCCGGCAATTGCATTCAATTTACGATATAGTACCGTACGCTCCATCCCAACATCAGCACTCAGCTTCTCTACTGAATATTCGGGATTATCTATATTCTTTTGAATCAATGCGCAGACCTTCTCTATAAACTGTTCATCAATAGAAGTGATGGTAACCTCTCCCGGATTAATATTTATTCCCTGTGAAAAAGATTTCTGACGGGCTTTCTCTTCGTTTATCAGTTTCTGTATTCTCAATAGCAGAATATCCAGATTAAACGGTTTGGATATATACTCATCCGCACCTGATTCGTACCCGAACAATTTACTTTCGTCCGTAGAACGGGCAGTCAGTAATATGACAGGGATATGTGACACCTGTATATTGGACTTGATGCGTTTACATAACTCAAGTCCATCCACTTTCGGCATCATAATATCACTGATTATCAAATCGGGGAACTTTGTAGTGGCAATCCGTTCTCCTTCTTCCCCATCACCGGCTTCCAATACATTATATTTTTTGGAAAGCAGTTCAAACATGTAATGCCGAAATTCTTTGTTATCTTCCACCAGAAGTATAGTGTACTCTTTATCCGTTTGCAAGTCCTGGTTACTTTCTGCATTAGGGTTCAATTCATCTCCGATGAAAGTATCTTCCTCTTCCGGTAACTCCGTATCCACTTCTACATCAGTACGCACAGGTAGATATACAGTAAACAAACTACCTTTATTTACTTCACTCTCCACCTCTATCTTTCCGGAATGCAACTCTACATACTCCTTCACCAGATGAAGACCAATTCCACTACCTATTTTATCTTCTTCCTCTTTCACCTGATAGAAACGTTCAAAAATATGGGAAAGATTCTTTCGTGGAATCCCTGCTCCGGTATCTTTCACGCAAAGACGGAAATACTGTACCCCGTCCGGTTCCCTACAGGTATCAAGAGTTATCGTCACCATACCTCCTGCCGGTGTGAACTTGAATGCATTAGACAATAGATTATTCAGTACCTTTTGTATCTTCTCACGGTCGAAACTTATATATAAATCTTCTGCCATCTTATCATCTATCTCAAAAGAAATCTCTTTTTCCTGAGCCAGATAATCAAAAGAGGACTTTATCGAAGATACAAACTCCGCTATATTCCCCTTAACAAGAAACAGCTTCTCTCCATGAACCTCCAAACGCCTGAAGTCCAGCAATTGATTGACGAGGTTCAGCAGTTCTTTGGAATTACGGTAAATGGATTGTAATCTCTTTTTCAGAGCTATGTCGCCGACTTCCTTAATAAGAGATTCCAATGGGGTTATGATCAGAGTCAGCGGTGTGCGGAATTCATGGCTTATATTGGTAAAGAAGCGGAATTTCATTTGATTCAGTTCTTCTTCCTGAGCTTTTTGCAACTTCCTCTTATTCATTCGCAAATAACTGGAAAGGGCCCAATATATGGAAAGGGCAATCAACAGGCAATAAATGAAATAAGCCAAAGGAGTTTTCCAATACGGGTCCTTTACAATGATTTGTATAGTTGCACAACTGCTTCCCCACTGCTTACTGTTGTTTGCCGCATATACTTCCAGATTATACGTACCCGGAGGAAGATTGGCATAAGAGGCAGTTCCTGTCCCTGTGGGAGAAACTATTTCATGCCACTCCTTATCCAACCCCTTCAGCCGGTAGCGATAGTGAGTCTGTGATCTATTGACATAATTCAGTGCAGAGAAATCAAACGATACAAAGTTCTGGTCATAATTCAAGATAATCTTTTGAGTTACGCTTACAGGTTCGCTCAATAGTATATTGCCATCATAAGCCTTATCCATCTCCACCTTTTTCCCGAAAAGATGAAAGCTCACGAAAAGAGGCTTCATATCCTGTTTCACCGGAGGCAGTTTATTAATCCGGAATTCGTTGAAACCATCAATTCCTCCCATCAGAATCACATCATCCTTCGTTACATATACGGATCTTTCCAGGAATTCCCGTTCTATCACCCCATCACTATGGTTAAAGTTGGAGAAAGAGTATTCTGTTCTTCCTCCTTCCTGAACTACATTCACACAAGATATTCCATAAGAAGTGGTAATCCACATCACGTGGTGACGATCTTCGGATATTGCCTGTATACTATTGTTTACCAGGCCGTTCTCCATATAAAACATTCTGATCTCTTCATTCTTCGGATTCCAGACTATCAGCCCATCCTGTGTGGCAAGCCAAATCAGGTTACGGCTATCTACGTACAAATCAGAATAACGATGGATATCATAGAAATCTTGCCAAGCCTTTTTATCTTTAAACACCGGTGCCGTCAGAACCTGATTTTTATAATCATAGGTAAACAGTCCTAAATTGCAGATTCCTATCAGCATACCCTCTTTATAATTCCTGATCTGCGAAACGGAGTTGATTTGTCGTCCTTCACTTTCCTCTATCTTCTTAAGTTCTCCGGTATCAGGATTCAAAAGACACAGGCCATCTATATATGAACAAATATACAGGTTCTTATCCGGTGCTTCAAATACCTTTGCCACATCACGTACAGGATAACTTCTGCTCTTTCCGTGCTGAATACAAAACAATGCCTCAACCGATGAAAGCCATATCCGCTGCCGGCTATCTTTAGTTAACCCGTTACACCGTAAATTGCGGGGTAATCCTGCCTCAACAGATAATTTGCTTTCAGATAAAGAGTACCGTAAAAGTCCCTGGCGAGTACCTATCAGGATTTCGTCATGAGTATCTTCTACAAAACACGACACGCTAACTTCCCCATTCTGATCGATATTAGGAAAGAACACTTTACCTACATTTTTAAACTTGAAACGATTAGGATGGTAATAACATATTCCCCTGTCCAAAGTCCCGATCCAAGTTCCTCCCTGGTTATCATTAAAGACTGTGCTGACTTCCGTTTTTATCTCTTTACCATCTACAAATTCCAGCGTAGGGATAAATTGTTTGTTTTGTAGCTTTTCATCACATACCCACAGGCCAGCCTGACAGGTTATCCATATATCGTGTTCTTTACCTACAGAAAGCACATTCAACCTATATTCAGTCTCTAATATTACTTCCCACTTACGCAGTTCAATATCGAACCGTAAAGCTTCAGTTTTTCGCCCATTCATCAAATAGTACAAGTACTTCCCCCGGGGGACAACTAACAGGGTAGCAGCCTTATCCTGCTTTTCATCCAATGCATATTCCCGATATAACTCTCGGGATGTTTCCAGATCATAACAGACCATGAGGCTTGAATTGTAGAACAAAAAGACTTGTTGATTTACTACCGCAATATCCAGAAGTTTGTCACGCTCATCTCTGTTCATTGAAACATCCTTCAGAAACTCAACTGTCTTTCCCCCGGCATAATCCCTGTACAACAGTACGTCATCATCCGTCAGCATCCAATAATTACCTGCCTCATCTATAAAGAAGTTCACTAACGCCCCCTTTACGCCATAAGATTTAAACAGATCGTCCAGATGCTGTTCAAAGCGTTCTTCATTAATGTTGATGGCCATTAGTTTATACCAGTCTTTGATATAAATATAGTCCTCATTCACGTAAATGCGGTGGTGTCCGCCATAGTCATTAAGCGGGATTATGTTACTTTTATTATAATGGAAATATTGAAAAGAAGTTCCATCGTAGATGCTGACGATCTCATTAGCATTGATTGCAATACGCCCATCCCGCAACTGAATGATATTGCGTACTCTGTTGCCCGAAAGTCCATCACTGCAATCGATGGGGGTAAACGCATAGTGATCTTGTGCATGAAGCGGGAAGTTAAGCAATAAGACAATAAACAGCAAAAGTCTTATCACTTTGATCGTTGACAATTTCATTGTTATGTTTTCCATATTAGATTATCAGTGATGCAAAGATATAGAAAAAATATATCTGATAAAGATTCCCATAAAAAGAAAACCGTCCCCTCCCCTCACGGGGGTGGAACGGCACAGTCAATAATACATGAAAAAACGCTATTTAGAGAGAGTCTCTACAAATTTTGATGCAAATGTAAGGGAGAGAAAGAAGAGCTGAAAATAAAATCTACGAAAGGGAAGGTTTTGTCGACGGAATAGCCAAATAAGGAAACGCTATATGCTGAGATATTAATCCAACAGCATCATATATCCTACCCCTCTCACTGTCTTTATTTCGACACAGGGTTCATCTTCCAAATACTTTCGTATTTTACTCATAAATACATCCAGACTGCGCGATGCAAAGTAATCATCCTCCGTTTCCCAGAAACGGCTGAGTATAGCGCTTCTATTCACTGTCTCGCCCCTATTCTCATAAAGCAAATGTATAATCTTCGCTTCCCTGATGGTCAACACTCTGATATAACCGGTTTCGTCATTCCGCAAGTTAGCATGTTTGGTGTCCAGCAAATATTTACCCATCCTGCAATGGTCGGTTTCATTACGCGACTTTGCCCCTTCCTTCATTCTGAGCAAAGAGCGAATATGAGCATCCAGTTCATCAGGAACAAAAGGTTTCTTTATGTAGTTGTCCACTCCTATATCGTAGCCTTTCGTCACATCCTTCGGCGAACTCATGGCCGAAGCGAACAGAATAGGCGTATCACCATCCGTTTCACGGATACGCGCCACCATTTCATAACCGTCCATCACCGGCATATCCACATCGGACATAATGATATCCGGATGATGTTCTTTCCATGCCTTCAGCCCTTCAGCACCATTGGTTGCCGTAAAAACTTCATATCCCCCAATAATTTCCTGCAATCCGCTTTTCACAATATAAAGCAAAGTAGGATCGTCTTCTACAACCAATAATCTAATCATAAGTCATTCGTCTTTAATGGTATATATAAGGTGAATTCACTGAATTCCTTTTCTATGCTATTCACTGTCACGCTTCCCTCATGAGCCTCCATCACCTGATAAACGTAATTTAGCCCCAATCCGAAACCTGCTACTTTGCCAAGTCTGGAACGTTTAAAAGCCGAAGCACGTTCAAACTTCTCAAAGATATGTTTCACATCTTTTTCTGAAATACCAATACCGTTATCACGTACTTTAATAAGAGTATGGGTGGCATTATTAAGCGAACTTATACTTATATCAACCGTCTGGTATGAATATTTAATAGCGTTATCTATTAGATTACTGATAGCCTCTTTCAGGTACTCTTCATCACCATGCACCTCTTCTGCCTGCAAATTTAAAGTGAAATGTAGCGGTTTGGCACACTTAGCGGAGAACTTCTCTATTAAGTCTTCTACCATAGGCTTCAACTGAAATGTAATTTTAGCCATTTCCAGTTTATGACTCTCTAACTTAGAAATGGTCAGGACCTTATTTGCCAAATTTAGCAAATGTCCGGTCTCATCCTCAATAATACAAAAATATCGTTCCTTTAGTTGAGGAGTGCTCTCCGTCTTGCCACTATGCAAAAGACTTGTACAAGCCAAAATGGAGCTAAGAGGAGTTTTCATATCATGGATCATAGCATAAGAGAAGTCTTCACGAACTTTAGCTATCTTATCCTGGCGGATGATAATCTTAATCTGGTAGATGATACAGGTGATTACCATTATCATCATGATGGCGGTTGCTATCATTAAGAGACCCATACGCTCAAAGATAGCCCAATAAGGATTCAGCAATACAAGCTGAATACCTTGGGATAAATCTGTTCGTATAGGGATTATATCAGATTTAATAACTCCCCACACAGGTATAGTTTGCACTTTACTCTTTTGATAAATCTTTCCGCTTTTAGGATCAGCCAAACATGAAAGAAATTCACTTTCAAGACCAGCTCTCTTCAACAATTTAAAAGCAAAAAAGTCTATCTCACATAAAGGGACTTCAATCCCTAATTTCCACAAGCCATCATAAAAATAAGTATTTGCCGGTATGGAATCATTTATAGGTCCGGATGAAATTGTCGTCCCCTCAGGCACGCCTAACTTACTAAAATCTGCAATGGCTTCAGTTAATGCTTCATCTAAAATATTATTAGTTTCTCCATATATATTATTTCTAACCAGTATAAAAGTATTATATAGCCATATCGTTTGTAATGACAATATAGCTATTAATCCTAAAGTTGTAAATAATATAATGTGTTTTTTATTCATGTATATTTTTTGCAAAGATAAAAAACATTTGGATAATATTAGATAACATTTAGATAACATTTTCTAAAAAAAAACGCCTATATCTTTGCAACGTCAAACAAAAAACAAAGAAATAACTAAAAATTATAAATTATGAAACAGCTTATAGAAGAATTAACACAAGAAGAAAAAGTGGCAATTTATGGTGGTGCATATAAATGGGTATTTTCTAATGGAGAATGGATTATGGTTAAGACATCAGTTTATTCTGCAAATATTAACCTTCCGATAACAGAACAATAACATAAGCACTGAAAGAAAGCACTTAACTTTGCAACATCAATCAAAACAAGAAAAACAAATTAAAGAAAATGAATCATGAAAAGCAAGAAGTATTTGAATGTTCGGGAAACCAAACAAAGCTCAGGAGATTCCAAGGTCTGTACATTATACAATGTATCGAGTGAATTCTTCAGAACAGAACAAGAAAATATTAACCTAATGATAACAAAGCAATAACATAAGCACTGAAAGAAACCGCTTAACTTTGCAACATCAACAAGAAACAAAAGAAATATTTTACAAACAATTTAATAACTAAAAAAAACAATTATTATGAAGACAAACACAATGAAAGCGCTTAGCGCATACGAACTGAAAAACGTAAATGGCGGATACGGCTGCAATTTTGTAACTAATCCGGATGGCCGCATACACATAGAAGACTTTTATAAAATGCCAGGATTAGATGCCCCATTCGATATTGGCAGACCACCTATCTTTATTTAACAGATAGAAAGCTCTCAAATTAAAGCATTCATCATACAAAATAAAATACAAACACAACACGTACAAAGAAGATATGAGAGCATTGATTTAAAAGAGAATGTATCAACACATATGGAGGCTGTTACAACTGCAGCGAAGAGATCGGTATAATCAGTGTATTTGTAACGCCCCATACTTTTTGAAAATAAACTTAGTATTAACATAAAAACAAATACAATTATGAAAAAGAATGAAAAGTGTATGGTAAAACCATTGAATGAAAAAGAACAAGAAAATGTAAACGGCGGCATATGCATCTGCGGAATGACCGTATATGATGAGACGAATGGCATCCCTCCACATGGTCATTGTCCGGGAAAGCCAGGAATTTTCGAGCAAATATTTATAAATAAAGATTTTATATCCTGCTTCTAAAGAAGAATATAAATGATATGACAACACAACGCACACGGTAAATCATGAAAGCACTAACATTAGAAGAATGTATCAATACGTATGGCGGCTGTTACAACTACAGCGAAGAAACCAGTATAATCAGTGTATTTGTAACGCCCCATACTTTCCAAAAGTATTATTAGTATTAACAAATAAAAATCAAACACAGTTATGAAAAAGAATGAAAATTACATGGTAAAACCATTGAATGAAAAAGAACGGAGAAACGTATCAGGAGGACTCGCTCAAAACGGAAATCGCCTTATCATTAACCCAAGCACAGGTCTCCCCGATGTTTCTAAAGAGTTGGATAGTCTGAAAGATTTCACCAAATGGTATTGATTAGGCAGTTCTATTGAAAATAAACACTATTTTAATAACATAAAAAAACTAAGAATTATGAGAAATTTAAATGAAAATGCAATGATGCAAGAAATGAGTTTGCAAGAAATGAAAGAAGTAAATGGAGGTTTTGAGCCCATTACATGGTTTTTATTAGGATTATTGGCTACCGAATGTTTAGACAGGAATAAAGAAAATGATTTCAACGATGGACGTCAAGCGGCACGAGATTTTTGGGGTAAATAACTAACTGTTTAAATAAGAAAAGATATGGACAATAATTTACTAACAGAGTTAAATGCAGAACAAATTCAGAATGTCGATGGCGGAAGTTTACTTTCTACTATTACAGGTTTTGTTTATGAAACAGTCGTAATCGCAGCAGAAGCAACATGGGATTTCATAAGTGAGCCCAAAATAGGCGGTGATACACTTATGAACTGCATATAAATTTATAAATAACAGATAGGGTATCAAAAAATCGGGAACGATGCATTTTGATACCCTTACACTAAATTAACAAAGATATGAAATATATTTTTTTATTCATAACGATAGCTTTCATAGCTATAATTATTTTATTTTATCAAGAAATGATAGGAACGAAATGGTACATTAATCAATGGGGAACCTACCTTCTATCAGTCCCTACTGTATTTTGTTTACTGATGTTTTATAATCAGCCATACTATTCTTGTAATAAGAGTTGGATAAAATGGTTCACAGGTGGTATTATCATCAATGTTTTATTACTGACAGCAGATCCTAACATCTTTACATTATACAAAACACTATCCACATTAGCCGGAAGTATAATGACATACTTCGCAGCTAACCTTATACAAAAAAGGGTTGAATCTTAATAAGGTATATACAGTTTGAGAAACAACTATGGAAAAGAAATGAAAGAATTATCTTTGTCTGAAATTCAAAATATATCAACAGCGATTATTCCTTAAACTATTGGGGGATGTTGGTTCATTGGCAAATCCTTTACTTCCGTTGCCGAATTAAGCAAAAATGGAATGAATCCTGTACATTTGCACAATTAGGAATAATAATTTCTACATCAGCCTATGAACAGCTGATATAGAAATTATTTCAAAGTTTTAATTATATGACAAACAAAAATATATAATATCAGGAGTTTCAATTGGGATAATAGGATTAATCCTATCACATACGTACCGCCCTTACATATACGAGAATCATATATACGGTTTTCATATTGCCGATACTATCGGGAGCATTGTTTGCGTACCTGCCGCTACCTTATTATTTTATGGATTCACTGATAAATATTCTATCGGGAAGCTCACTCTTATAATCACACTGACATATATATATTCTACGAATTACTGGGGCTTCAGAATATACATGGCACTTTTGATTTGTATGACATCATTGCCATTATTATAAGCGGTATATGCACTTACTTCATTTTAAACTGGCGTTTAAAATGAAGTAAAACATACAATAGAACAATTTCCAAATAGGATTCAAAGAATCACATTAAGCCAACGACTAATATTGCGTTCTTCAGCGCTGAACTCCACACCGAGCTTTATCACTTCGCGTCCATCCGCCTGATAAGGTATCAGGTAGCCTTTTTCGTCAATCTGTTTCAAGGCTTCTTCTGCAGTGCCATTCAATTTGAATTCAAAGACATAGATAAACTTCGGAGTTTTCACAACGGCATCCGCACGGCCTCGGGCACTCTTCACTTCAGCCTCGGTAAACTGCCCCATAAGTTTGAAGACAAGATAGAAAACTACCTGATAATGGCGCTCAGTTTTGGCATTCAGTTCATAAGAGAAATGGGCAAAGAAAGCTTGCAGACGAGTGAGAAAAGAGTCGTAATCCCCGCTTTCAAGTTCATTGATAAACTTGCCTATATAAAAACCCTGATCGTCATTCTTCACTCCGGTATAGAAAGGCACAAGAAAATCCACAAAGCCATAGCGTACTTCATCATTAGGAAACTCCAACAGGTAGTTGCGGAAACGCTCATCAAAACCCTTTATTGTCAGATAACCGCTCTGATAAATCAGCGGAATAGGATTGTTGGAATCTACCCGATACTCGGAGAATACGGAAGCAGGTGCCTCAATGCCATCGAGCAAAGTACGCAAGTCATACTCCGTCTTCTGCAACATTTCAACAAGAAAAGTCGGAGTACCGGTCTGAAACCAATAACTTCCCAGCTCCATATTGCTGAATGCATTCAGAACACTGAACGGATTGAACATGCCTTCTCCTCTCGGGTGGAAATGATAGCCGTCATAGTTTTTGGTTAGTGCATCTACCGTTTCTTCAAACGTCAGATTGTTTATCTCACCAAAATGCTCTATTTCCGGGACAAAGACCTTGCACAACTCCTCTTTCGTAATGCCACACACAGCAGAATAGTAATAATTCATGCTGATATCCTGCAACTGGTTCAAATCACTGAATACGCTGACCTGCGAGAATTTCGTGACTCCCGTAAGGAAGGCGAAACGCAGGTAACGGTCGGCACTTTTCAAAACACCATAAAAGGCTTTCAGAGTTTTACGATAGTCTTCCAGCAGCTCGTCATTACCAAGGGCCTGTAACAGTGGCTTGTCATATTCGTCTACCAGAACAACAACACTGCATCCGGTTTGCTCGCTGGCACGGCGGATGATGCCGGAAAAGCGACCGGGAAGAGTCGCCTCCCTCGTATCTTTTCCATAAATATCCTCCCATATGTTCAAGTTATTATTAAGAATGTCATACAACCGCTCCGATGAATCATACTTTTCCGCATTCAAATCAAGATGCAGCACAGGATGCTTTTTCCATTCTGTCTCCATTTGTTCGATGGCAAGTCCTTCAAAGAGCTCCTTTCTTCCTCCGAAGTAAGCCTCGAAAGTAGAAAGCAACAAACTCTTACCGAAGCGACGGGGACGGCTAAGGAAGTAAGGTTTGCCGGTATTGGCTATCTTCCAAACAAAGGCCGTCTTATCCACATACAGATAATTGCCTGTGCGTATATCTTCAAAGGTTTGTATTCCGATAGGAAGTTTACGAAGCATGTCATTCATTACCATAGTTTTTCCTTTTTAGTGGTTCAAAGTTAATCATTATTTCCGGATAATTCAACTCACGAACTATTTAACATAGCGATAACATTCCTATAACCTATCTTCCGCCGTCAACCCCGTACTTTTGCTTCACAGAAAAAAGAGAAAAGTATAAATCACTAAAAGACAAAAAGATATGCTATTACCAAACGAATGGATAGAAAACAGTTTAGAAACTTACATCTATCAACACACCACAAAGTCCCAGATTATTTATTGGGTAGTTTTATTAGCTATTACGGCAACTATGATCGCACTTCCCTTTATCTATGTAGACATTTCCGTACAAGGCAGTGGAGTAGTGCGCCCCGTAACGGAAAAGACTGAAATTAAATCAGCTATCACGGAACTGGTAGACTCCATTTATGTTCGCGAAGGCGAACAAGTCAGCAAGGGCGATATCCTTCTGCGTTTCCGCACTAACAGTTCCGACTACAAAATCAACTACCAGACTAACCGTCTGAATGATTACGAGGCACATCTTGCCGACCTGGCATATCTGGCAAAAGGCGAGCATCCTGCCACATTCCGCTCTCCGGTTCGCCGGCAGGAGTACACTTACTTCACCAAAAAGAAGAAAGAGCTTGAAACCTCCCTGGCACAAGCGGAAAAAGAGTATAAACGCAACAAGACATTGTTTGAAAAGAAAGTAATTTCAGAAGAAGAATATGACAAATACTACTATCAATATCAAACCCAGCAAAACGAACTGGCGTCATTGACACAGAGTCAACTTAGCACTTGGCAAGCCGACTTGAACAGCTATCGCAATTCACGCAATGAGATGAGTACCAGCCTCAAGCAAGAGGTAAAAGACCAAGACATGTACATCGTCCGCAGTCCGGTAGACGGCACGCTCGACCAATTCTCCGGCATATATCGGGGAAGTAGCATTCAAGCCGGACAATCACTGGCAGTAATCAGCCCCGACTCCACACTCTGCCTCGAAGTATACGTCACTCCCCGGAATATCGGTTTTATGAACATAGGTATGCCGGTCAATATACAAGTGGAATCTTTCAATTATAACGAATGGGGCACACTACCCGGAAAGGTAAAAGAAATCTCCTCCGACTTCCTGACGGACAACCAAGGCAACTCTTTCTATAAAGTGAAATGTGAAATGGAACGAGATTACCTGACACTGAAAAACGGACAGACAGGAAAGCTGAAAAAAGGCATGACCGCCAGTGCACACTTCATGGTGACACGCCGCTCCCTGTTCGATCTGCTTTATCAAAAGATTGACGACTGGGCAAATCCAAGACAATACACCGCTAACGAGATGATAGCAAGAAACAGTAAATAAGTAGTAAATAACAAAATCAAAACAAGATGAAAAAGGGTACCAAGATCAAACAACATGATATCACCGATTGCGGAGCAGCCTGTTTGGCTTCCGTATGCGCCCACTACGGACTGCGCTTCCCGGTATCGCGCATCCGCCAATATGCATTCACCGACCAGAAAGGTACGAATGTATTAGGACTGATAGAAGCCGCCAACAAACTGGGATTGTCCGCTAAAGGCGTCCGCGCACAGTTCGATGCACTGTACACGATTCCCAAGCCAACCATTGCACATGTGCTGGTAAATCACAAACAACTTCAACACTTTGTTGTGATCTACAAAGTGACGAAGACACACATCACATATATGGATCCCGGAGACGGACGGATGCATAAGGTTTTACACGAAGACTTCCGGCACGACTGGACAGGCATACTGGTATTGATGGAACCGGAAGAGACCTTCAAAAAGGGAAATCAGCAGACTAGCATGAGCAAGAAATTCCTTTCATTGATGGCGCCCCACAAGTCCGTAATGCTGCAAGCCGTCTTCGGTGCACTTGTTTTCAGTATTTTGGGATTATCCACTTCTATCTATGTAGGCAAAATCACAGACTATGTACTGGTCGACAAAAACACCAATTTGCTGAATCTGATGGGAGTGATTATGCTCATTATCCTGCTGTTGCGTACCTTCATCGGTGCAATGAAAAGCATTCTGGCACTGAAAACCGGACAAAGAATCGATGCAGCCCTAATCCTGGGATATTACAAACATCTGCTGACCCTGCCTCAACAATTCTTTGACACCATGCGCGTAGGAGAAATCATTTCACGCGTGAACGATGCCGTAAAAATACGTAACTTCATCAACAACGTGTCTCTCGATCTGGTAGTGAATATCATGATATTGGTGTTCTCCCTGTGCCTGATGTTCATTTATTCCTGGAAGCTGGCAGTCATGACCCTGATATCAGCGCCGCTATTCCTGCTCATCTTCTGGGGGTTCAACAAACTGAACCGGAAGTACCAACGCAGCATCATGGAAAGCAGTGCCGATCTGGAATCCCAATTAGTAGAATCCATCAACTCCATTTCAACCATTAAGCGTTTCGGCATCGAAGAGTATGCCAACCTGAAGACAGAAAGTCGTTTTGTACATTTATTGAAGAATACTTACCGAAGTATTTACGGTTCCATCATGGCACAAGGAGGCATCCAATTCGTATCTACAGGAATCACAATCGCTATCTTGTGGCTGGGCAGCATTCTGGTTATCGATCAAGAGATGACACCCGGCACGCTCATGGTATTCTATTCTCTGGTCGGTTACGTCATCTCGCCCATCGGTTCGCTGATATCATCCAACCAGACTATTCAGGACGCATTGATAGCCGCCGACCGCCTGTTTCAGATTATGGATTTGGAAAGAGAGCAGGACAATGAACAAAAGATCATTCTGGAACCGGATATGATGGGCGACATCACCTTTGAGAATGTCTCCTTCAGATATGGTTCGCGCAAGGAAGTATTCGACTCCCTGAATCTGACCATAGAAAAGGGCAAGACTACCGCCGTCATCGGAGAAAGCGGTTCGGGCAAAACAACATTGATTTCCCTTTTGCAGCACATCTATCCCATCCAGTCCGGATGTATCCGCATTGGAGACTATGACATTGCACAGATTGACAACCGCAGCCTCCGCCGCCGGGTGGGCACCGTCCCCCAACAGATTGAACTGTTTGCCGGAACCGTTGTTGAAAACATTGCGCTTGGTGACATGGAACCCGATATGAAACGGATTGGCAGCCTGATGAGGCAGCTCGGCCTGATGGACTTTATAGACAGATTGCCCAACGGCTATATGACTCAAATAGGCGAACATGGCGCAACCCTCTCCGGAGGCGAGCGTCAGAGACTTGCCATAGCCCGCGCCCTGTATAAAGAACCGGAAATCCTGATTTTCGATGAAGCCACTTCCTCACTGGATTCCATAGCCGAACGTTACGTAAAAGAAACACTGGATGCACTGGCCGGGAAAGGCAAGACGGTCATCATCATCGCCCACCGACTGACTACAGTGAGATGTGCCGACAACATTGTAGTAATTGACAAGGGTAAAGTGGCAGAAACCGGCACACACAGCCAGCTCTACGATGCAGGCGGCTCATACTTCAGGCTTTGGAACGAGCAGTTTGCCATGTTCGAATAATCTTAACATAGCGATAACATTTCCATAACATCGTTTGATCTGTCATTGTTCTATTTTTGCAACAACAAAGCAATAGAATCATACAGTAATCAAACGATGTTATTTTTATGAAGAAATTAATGATGATAAGCGTGGCAATCACGACTTTCGCCTTTATCGGCAATGTACAGGCACAAAATAAAAGATGGTCTCTCCAAGAGTGTATTGATCACGTCATCCGGCACAATATTGAAGTAAAACAGAGTCTGAACCGCATTGAAAAACTAAAAGTAGAAAAAAGCACTTTAAAAAACAGCTTCCTGCCCGACCTCAGTGCCGGAACTTCTCAAAAGTTCGACTTCGGACGCTCGCTCAATCGCAGCAATGCATACGAAGACAGCAATACACAAAGTTCTTCCTTCTCCGTAAGCACAGAAATGCCTCTTTTTACCGGTTTCCGGCGGAGCGCATCCGTATCACGCAACAAGTTCGACCTGATGGCAGCCGAAGCTGATAAGGAACTTATAGAAAACGATTTATCGCTAAATGTCACAAGCTGCTATTTCCAGATTCTGCTGAACAAGGAAATCCATAAGATTGCCCAAGAGCAAATCCGCCTGACCCGCGAGCAGGAAGACCGGACATTGCTTCTGATAGAAAACGGCAAAGCACCGCAATCTCAGTTATATGATGTCAAAGCCCAATTGGCAGACGATGAACTGACGGCAACGGAAGCTAAAAACTCGCTCCGTCTCTCCCTACTCGACCTCATACAGCTCATGGAATTGCAAGGCCATGAGGAGTTCGACATAGATTCTCTTGATGAGAACATATCCCGGACAGATACCATCATGCCCCAAACCATCTATGCAGCCGCACTGAACTGTATGCCTCAAATAAAACAGGCCTATTATTCACTGCAAAGCAGTTCAAAAGCCATCAAAGTGGCCAAAGCAGGATACTACCCCACGCTTTCATTGGGTGCAGGTATCAGCACCGGCTATTATCATTCGGGGAACAGTATAAATCCATCCTTCAGGCAACAACTCCAAAATAATATGCAGAAAAGTGTCTATTTATCACTGAGTATCCCTCTTTTCGACCGATTTTCAACCCGGAATGAAGTCCGCGCCGCACGAATAGAAGAGAGTAATGCCCGTCTGTCTCTGGAAAATGAGAAAAAGAATCTATATAAAGAGATCGAAAAAGCTTATACGGATGCAGTGAACGCGTTAGAAAAATATGAATCGACCTCCAAAGCTGTCGTTGCCAATGAAGAGGCGCATCGTTATGCTTTGGAGAAGTATGCTTCCGGCAAGTCAGCCGTATATGAATACAACGAGATAAAAATGAAATTGGCAGAAGCGTTGTCGAAGCAATCACAAGCAAAATATGCATATCTACTAAAAGAGCGGGTATTGGCATTCTACTCATGCAGAGAATCAGCACTAAGCCATTGATTATTACTTTTTGCCCAGTTGGTTTTGTATCTCTACAGTAAGCAATTTGTACCTCCACAGTAAGCATTATCAGGCGTTGACCTTGGTTAACAAGCCTGTCGACCAAGGTTAATCGGCTCGTTAACCAAGGTTGATAAGCCTGTTAACCAAGGTCAACACCCGACGACTCCTAAGGCTGAATAGATATATCCCTCGTTCTCAACAGGATAACACCTGATACGAGATAAATAAATGCCTCGTCCTGATATGGGTTGACTGCGAAAGTGAGAGTAACCCACTTACCCTCACACCGGATTTTTTACTACCACCACACTTAATATCCTAACTATCAACGATTCGCACTAAAAGTGAGGGTAGTGAGAGTAACTTGATCCAACTTTTTATTGAACAGGTGAGTTCCGTTTAAAACCCACATTTCACTCCGGCAGAAAAGTAAACCGTCGGATTGAAATACGGATCATCTTTATCACTGAACATATTGTCTACAAACCCTTTAAGCGTACGTTTAGTCAGATCGCCGGACCTGAGCCAATTGCCTCCTATCCCCAAATACAGGCACGACTTCTTACCTATCCTGTATTCCGGACAGAGATAGGATCGCATCATAACCGAAGCATAGATCATAGACTTTCCCTCTACATCCATCACGGAAGATATTCCATCCATTTCCATTGCCACCAGCCTCAACTTAAACCGATCTCCCAAACGTACCGCCCCGGACACTTCAACACCGGAAGAGAGATTCACATTAACCTCATAATTACCGGAAAGCTGCCAGTTAAGAAAGAACATCGGCATGGCAATAGGTACTCCAAATGAATTCGTCAATCCAGCCCCAACACCTATATCCAGATTTTTCCTACATTTATACACAAAAATCACTCCCCCATTCACCAATACACTCTGCCAGGTAATTGCATCCGGTGCCGAATAAATACCTGCTCCCAAACTGGCTATCATGTACCACTTTTTCGACAAGGGCCGTACATGCGTCAGATTGAGACTGCCACTTAACACCCCATCCGGATGTATATCCAAGGCCATATGTCGATTATTAAGTATCGCGTAAGTTCCTCTTACCGATGCCGACCACATGATAGGCTGTCCCGATGCATTCTGCTTCAGCGAAAAGGGTAGCGTGTATGCTCCGGTGAATTTCAATAAATCACCCGAACCCAATTTATTCCCCGCTTCATCTCTAAAAGAAGAGGCAGGCATATACTCCGTTTTAATAACTCCTTGTGCAAAACCATCGATTGCTGCCACCAAGAGCAACAGAAATAAAAGATAAGAGAATCTTCTCATTGCTAATAAATTAGATTATTTTATTGCAAAGAAAAGAGATTAGCTTGTCCGGTATAAGTCTTTTCCGACGAACTGCACGAAAGACCTGTTGAATTTCATTATCCCAAAGATGGAACAAAAGGAAAAAAGAAGATTATTCGAGGAAAGGTACTCTCACTACAAATTCTGTAGTACTTTCCACGATATCAATTGCTTTATCATACAAGGCGTATTGTTTTTCCAGGTTCCCTAATCCTACACCACCTCTATCTACTGAACTCCGCAATTGCAGATTATTGGAAACCATGATCCCCTCATCGGTAAAGCCTATCCGAATAATAAGCGGATTCTTTAAAGTAGCTATATTATGCTTAATCGCATTTTCTACCAGCAGTTGCAAGCTGACGGGAATGATCAATCTGGTTCCATACAAATCATATTCGTCTATCTCGATGAACAATGTATCTTCAAAGCGAATCTTCTCCAGAAATACATAACTTTCCAGAAAAGCCAGTTCTTCCTTCAAAGTAACCATCGGACGATTGTTTGTCAACAACAGATAACGGTAGACACCTGACAGCTTTTTAGCAAACAGATTGGTCTTTTCCGCATCACTATAGGCCAGTGAAGATAGCACATTCAGACTATTGAACAGGAAATGCGGATTTATCTGGGCTTTCAAGGTTTCATACTGATACTGAATCTTCTCTTTCTCTATAATAGCCAGTTTCTTCTCTGCTTCCATTTGGCTTTGCTGATAAAAGAATATCTCAATCAGAAGAACAATCATGCTATTCCAAAGTACTACCGGCAGAGACATTTTCAGCAGAGCATAATCTTCCGGCCAAGGTTCCTCCAGAATAATAGACAGGATATAATTTGCCGCTATGCCGAAGCAACTCACCCATACGGATGCCAACAATAAATCGATAAAGATTCTCATTGTATTGTTAATGTTGTCCAGCCTCTTATGGACAATAACAATGATGAGAAAGTCAACAATCCCCACAAAGATGCAGGCAGGTAAATTGAGCAGATACTGTGTTTCCAAACTTAAGCTCCGGGGAGCGTCAGAAAGAAGCTCCGCCACATACTGGAATGCAAACAAAGAAATTGCAATGAGCACTATAAAAAGCAGGATATACCATTTATTCTTCATCCCCAAATGTATTTTAAAGCACACCATCCACCCACTTCAGAAAATCAGGAACCCGCACACGACTGATTAAAACCTCGTGCGGACATTCAGGCTGGAAGCTCAACTTCAACCGACTGTTGAAGTACTTGGATATCTTACGGATAGAATTGATATTAGCAATGCAATTGCGGGAAACACGGAAGAAAGTCCTTTCATCCAGCAGTTGCTCTATCTGTTCCAAAGTATAGTCCACAATATAGCGTTTATCTGAAAAGGTGTGCAGAAAGACTACTTTTTCTTCACTGTAGAAGAAAGCGATATCTGAAGTCTCCACATAATGATACGCATCCCCTTTCTGGATAAGGAAACGGTTCTTTTTACAATTACTCATCAATACTTCTTCCAGTTTCCTGTAATCGGTAACGGGAGGTTGCACAACCCTGAACTGTTCAAATTTCCTTAATGCCGCCAGTAAATCATCTTCCTCCACAGGCTTCAGCAGATAGTCCACACTATTCACCTTGAATGCCTGTATGGCATGCTCATCATAGGCAGTAGTAAAAATAACAGGCGTCGTGACCTGTATCTGCTCAAAAATGTCGAAACTGTTTCCATCCGTCAACCGGATATCCAGCAACATCAGATCTACCGGATGATGTTTCAGAAATTGTACGGTCTGCTCCACAGTGGCTGTCCATGCCTCCAACTGATAATCGGGGCGTAACTTCTCCATCATCCGCTTCATCTCTTCGTAAGCGAAACGTTCGTCTTCTACTAACAGGTATTTCATCATCCGGCACTCAATTTATAGGAATCTGCCGTAAAATTACAGATTATCATCCATATCCGGTTACGAAATGATGTATTTCCGATGAAGTGCAGAAATTGAAGGATGAAGTGCAAGTGCAATTACCTGACTTCATCCATCACCACCGAGAATCTATAAGTACCTGACTGCAATGCAAGTGATAGAGCATTCCTTTTTTGTGAATACAGGCTGACTCCTTCCGCCTCTTTCCATGCAGTTTCTCCTTCCTTTAAAGTAGCAGGATGAATGCCGGATAATTTCAGGACAGCAGTAGTATTAGCAGGTATGGTGATTTCCATTTTCAGCACACCGGCTTCCAACGTCCAGTCAGAGACTATTTTCCCATACAGCGAGTTGTAGTATGAACGTACTTGCTTGGGACCGCCTTTTGTAATCCAAGGCTCAATGGAAAACTCCTTATAACCAGCCTCCGGACGGCGGATACCTCCTAAAGCCTCAATAAACCAACTACCGATATACAAATAGGAACTATGCAAACCCGAACCACGACATTGCCAATCTTCAAAGAACGTACCGTTGCCATGCTTCAACATATCTCCCCAGCCGGGAAAATCTTCTTTCGTAGCCATCTCAAAAATCAAATCATTACGATGATTATCTAATAAAGTATGCAACAGGAACGAACCGGCAGTAATGCCTCCCCAGAAATGCCCTTTACGCTTTACCAGCACTTCCTGCTCAAGACGTTTCCAGACTTTTGCCTGCAAATGCTTCGGGGGTAAATCGACCATCAATGCAATAGCAAGATAAGAAGGATAGCCATTCACGTAGCTATTATCGTTCGAATTGAAGAAAGTAGCATGCACCGCCTTACGTACTTTGGATGCCCGGTTCCGATAAGCGGAAGCTGCTGCTCTATTTCCCAACACATCGGCAATCTGTGCAGCAGTTTCAAGACTGTAAATCCAGTGACAATTATTAAAAAATAAAGTTTCCCGAGTATCTCCAAGTGCTTTTCCCTGTTTCTCCATAGCCGACCTTTCCGACCATGCATCCGGCCAAAGCCAATCACCCAGGAAACTCCATTTACCTCCCCAACGTACCAGCATGTCATCCTGCGACTTCGTTTCCACAAAAGAAAGCCAGCGCTGAATGGTGGGAAAACTTTCCGAAAGAATACGTACATCTCCATACTGACGATAAAGCTCCCAAGGCAAGGTAATGCAGAAACCACTCCAGGATGGTCCACCCCCGCCAATGCGGGTAGGAGCGGTATAGGGAACATTCCCTTCGGGATCTTGCACATCACGCCAATCTTCCATCCATTTGTTATAGAAAGCCCCCAATTGATAGTTTCCCAAAGCTGTGCGCGTAGTGGCCAATGCATCTCCCCCGTATCCACAACGTTCACGATGAGGACAATCGACCACATAGTTACCCAGACTGAGATTTTCAAACGTCCACAAGGTAGTACGATAAATGTCATTCAACAAAGGAAGATCACATTCAAATCCACCGCTCCGGCGATAATCCGGACGAATCATCCAACCACGTATCTGGTCTAATTCCGGTTTATACCGAAGACCGGTAATTTGTACCCAGCGTCCGGTCATATAATTAAAACGGTTACAAAAGACTCCTTTCCGTTTGGAGCCAACTTTATAAATGCTATGTATACCATAGCTGCAAGCATCCTTTTCCCTTTCAGAAAATTGGAATACAATTGAATCACCGGGTTGGCCTTGGAGCTGCATCTCAAACCAGCCGGCATAATTGATTCCCATATCAACTCTATAGACTCCGGGACTAACTTCCTGAACAGAAAGTGGTTTAATTTCACCAAGTAACCGATTAGGTTCTGTACGGTCAGATGATACTATAACGTCAGTAGAATAAACCTTTGCCATAGCCCAACCGGAATCATCAAAATCCGGAGTATTCCACCCATCTTTTTCCAAAGCTGCATCATAACATTCTCCTTCAAAGTGATGTGCCTCCCAGTAACCTAACAAGGTATTGGGACTTGCATGGGTCTTCCAGGTATTATCCGAAACAATTCGTAATTTCTTTCCGGAAGATAATGCGATCTCAGCCTGAACCAATGCCATCGGAATAGCCGGTCTATTCTTCTGCTGATAGGCCGGAAAAACAGCCCAGGAAGTACCCAGCCACAAAGCTATAACATTAGTACCTGTTTTCAGGTAGCCCTTGATATCATATGTCATGTAACGGGCACGTGATTTATGATCCGTAACCGAAGGCGAAAGAACAGCATCCCCCACTTTCCGCCCATTGACATACAGTTCATGATAACCTATGGAAGCTACATAAATAACAGCATCCTGTGGAATATCCGACATATTAAATGTTTTACGGAACCAGGGATCTGCCATTACATTATTAACCTTCTTACCTCCCACACTCTGAGATTCCATTTCTGCACTGCCTATCCATTGTGCCGCCCAATCAGCAGCAAATAGTCCCATACGCCAATTTGCAGGATTACTCCATGCTGACCAACGATTATGCTCATCGGAGAAACGGACTTTCCAGAAACATCTTTGTCCGGCAGACAAAGGTACTCCTCCATAAACAATATTCACCGACTCAGCAGAGTTAACACGACCGCTATCCCAAAGATCTCCACGGTCTGCATCAAGTAAATCCCGGGAGCTTGCTACAAGAATCTGATAAGCAGTCTGCTTCCGCCCGCGTGCCGAGGTAGTAGCTCCCATTTTCCAACTCAAACGAGGTTGCAGTATGTCAACACCTAAAGGATTACTAAGATATTCACATTGCAAATCAAAAGGTTGGAGAGTGGCAATATTCGTGAAAGCCGTACTGCCAGTCAGTTCACCCTCCGGAAAAGCAATCTGCACTTCTCTACCATTAAGAGCCAGACAAACCTCCCTCTGACTATAAAGCGGATCTGCAACCCAGATATCGTAACCTGTTCCCTTCTGCTCAAGATAGACAATCACTTGTTTATCAGTAGCCAGTGTAAGTCCCTCCCCTAAATCAATTGTTCCCGGATGATAAAAAACAATAGCATACTGCTGATTCAGCTTAACCGCCTGCACTACAGAACTATTTTGAATAATCTTATAATTCTGGGTAGCCGTAAATGTCCGGAACTCCTCTAAAGATTTGTCAGGAACAACCATATATGCATATTTCCCTTCCTTAGCCTTTACACCATGACTAATCCAGAGATTAAAGATGTCAGCAGAAATCTTTTTCCCACTCCCACTGATATTAATATCCTTCCAAGCTCCGGTTTGTTTCGGATTGCTAACAATTACATCTCCTCCTGAAGGAAATAAATAACCAACTTTATCATGATATACCCAAGCCGGATTCTTTACAGATACATTTTCTCTGTAAACAGATGTAGTTCCTTCCTCTTGGCCAACTACCATTTCGCCTTTAAAAAGGCACTGATTAACAGTTGTAACTACTTCCTCGGGAGCATCTGATGTAATATCTGTCCCTAAGCACAAAAGTACATCATTCATAAAAAAGTAAGACTTCCTGGCCTTTACTCCCTTATAGCAATGCTCATAAGCAATGACTCCATTCTTGCCGTTACTTACCCCACCTCCAAACCGATTTTTTCCGAACAGATATCCTTCAAGACGAGTAGAGTCCTGATGTTGAACAGCCGTAGTCCCCGGTATTTTATTCCAATTCCATACAGGGAAGATACCTTCATATTCTTTCCCGGAAGTAAGGATATTCGTAGCACCAAGCGGCAGGTTATAACCTTTGAGGTTCTCATTATTAAGCATTTCGGTTCCATTAGTCCGTGTAGAAATCACCTTAGCAGAGAGATAATAGCCGGTACCATGCTGGACCATAATGTCCGATTTCCAGAAATACTTATTACCGGGAGCAGGAAAGGGAGCACCGGAAAGATGTTTCTTCCAAGCCGAGTAATCAGCAGCACGATCAGAATCATTCTGCTCCATGTATTCCAGTGTGACAGGAGAAATATTGCTAAGTCCTTCAGGACGTGATATATTACGACCGATTGCACCAAAATCAAACGTTTCCCGATAGCCCAACAACCGATGACCACCCATCAGAAGATTGATAAATATATCTTTTTTCTCTTGTGTAAAATAAGGCTCAAAGGCAGTTCCTTTCACCAGTTGTAAATAATATGCAATATCATCTACATACGATAAACCATACCCGCCGGAATATAATTGCGGACGATGCTGATGGAAACTACCATCCACCTTAATACCTTCGTCACCTTGTTCCGGAACAATCTTAATAGTAGAGGCTATGGACTTGATTCCGATTCGTATCAGCTCAATATTATTTTCAATACATCCTTTATGAATGGTAACGGCAGATACCCATGTACGGTTTTTGCCTTTATGACCTTTATTCCCAGTCAAATCTTGTAGATAAGAAGAATAATGCAATAACTTCTTATCACTAATTTTACCTTTCAGCAGAATCAACGGAACCATGTAGTCTTGGGGAGCACCAATATCACCGAACCACCAGTTTCCGGATTTAGGACGTACTCTATACCAATAATCGATACCTGCAACTATTTGTTTCAACAGTCTTCCTGAATTATAATACTTATTTCCAGGTTTCCGATATGCAATAGCCATTAATTTCAAGCGTTTCAAATGAGAGCCGGCCGGATAAGACGAACCTTCATGCACAGTTACATAATCCAGGTCCGGGAAACTTCCATCCGAACGTAATGCACTCGCATAACCCGCTATTATGTCCTCATCTACTTTCGCTTCCAAATAGGAAGCGACCAGTCGTCTGGTCATTTCGTCCACTTCTTTTTGCGCATCTACTTGCACCTCTTTAGCCTCAGCCAAAGAGCAACAAAGATAAAGCAAACAGAATATTAGTTTCAAACATTTCATAAACATACTCCTATTTATCCAGGTACTTACCATCAGCTACTATCCCTGAGCTATGCACTGTACGAATAAATTTCGCATCAGCAGGAGCGGCACCTTTACATTGATTCAGTTCTGCCCCGACAACATCATCCAAAAAGAATAACGGACGTACATCGGGCTTCATCGCATCAAAACGTACATTATTAAATCTCACATTTCTGGCATGGCGTACATAGAAACCGGCGGCCGGTAATGTATTACCAAACATTCGATTCTCAGGATAGCTTTTAGTCATTTCCGGAACGGGTTTACTAACCATGTCCGAGGTTCCGCCCCCCGGATAGCTGATTTGCACGTTATTGATCGAAACATTTTCTACATAGCTTGTCTCCACACCAGTTATTGAACAGGCTATCAGGCTTTCTGCGGTTGCTACAATGTTGCTGATATTTATATTCTTCAATACACCACCCTCTTTCCGGTAAGTGCGGTGTCTGTCTCCCAAACGGATGAATATGGGAGTCTGGACATCGCGCATAGAAATATTGGAAACGGTGATGCCATCAATAATGCCTCCATCAACCATTTCTATGGCAACACCCGAAATAACGGTAACATCGGCCGAAATATGTTCAAGCTGTTTACTCCAATGACGAATATTATCTTCCGCTGCCCGGCGAACGACACAATTAGAAACCGCAATATTCCGGTATCCTCCATGAGAAGCTGTACCGAATTTGATTGCATTACAATTGCTTGCTGTGACACAATTCGTAACCGTTATGTTCTCGCAAAATTCCGGATGGTCACTCTTGAAACAAATGGCGTCATCTTCCACATCAATGTAGCAATCAGATATAGTCGCATTCTTGGCATCAATATCAAGCCCGTCATTATTATAATTACAATGGCTGAATACCTTTAAACCACGAATAGTGACATCTTCACATTTTTCATAATGCTGCACCCAATAGGCAGAATTACGGAGAGTGACATCGGTCACAACAATGCCCTTGCACTCTACAAAATAAATTATCTTAGGACGTTTCGGTCCGCCGTCCGCATCATTGCCAAATTGAAAAGTTTTATTTCCACCTTGTCCGTCAATCGTTCCGAATCCGGTAATCGAAATATTCTTTTGTCCACGTGCAAACAAAAGTCCGGAAGACTGATTCATACTACCATCCTTGAAGGGAAAGGCATTATCATAATCCGACAAACGTGTACTTCCCAACAATAAAGTGCCAAAATCCAGATGAAGGTTCACATTTGATTTCAATTCAATGGGACGTATCAAATAAGATCCGGATGGTATCAAAACGGTTCCGCCTCCTTTCTTCGAACATTCATCTACGGCTTTCTGTATAATGATTGTATTATCCGTTACCCCATCTCCTTTAGCTCCACGCTTAGTCACATCAATTGTTCCGGCTATAAGGGAAGAGGAAAATAGCAAAGATATTGCAAACAAAACTATATTACATCTATTCATCATGGCATCATTAATTTTAGGGTTTATCATTTAAGGATTTGTATCGGCACAACGCCTCTACATAGTAATAATCAGCATAGGTCAAAGGCATATCCACTTCTGTACCGGAAGGAATATTACCTACCGAATGTTTCAGAATGAATCCTCCGTTAGTTCCTTCCTCTGCCGTATATGCCGGTGAGGATAATGTCTGGAGCATTTTCTCGGCTGCCTTATAATATTTCTTAGCCCGTTCTTCGGATACATACTGAGATAGTTCCAATAATCCAGAACAGTTGATAGCTGCTGCAGAAGCATCACGCAAAGCATCCGGTATACCGGGAGCATTATAGTCCCAGTAAGGAATCAGGTCTTTCGGCATATTAGGATGATTCAGCGTAAATTCTGCTATCTTTATGGCTTGCTCAAGGTATTTCCGCTCTTTTGTAAAACGGTACATCAGTGTATAGCCATATAATCCCCAAGCTTGCCCACGAGCCCAAGCCGACTTTTCAGAAAAGCCCTGTCCACCTTGGTAGTGCTTTATTTCACCGGTTTCCGGGTTATAATTCAGTCCATGATAAAGACTATTGTCTGCCCGGAAATGATTCTTCAAAGTTGTATCGGCATGTTTCACAGCAATATCATAGAATGTGCTGTCTCCTGTGGTCTGAGTAGCCCAAAAAAGCAATTCCAGATTCATCATATTATCAATAATAACAACATAATCATCCGGTTTGCGATTATGGGATTTAATGCAGCCTACCACCGGGCTGAAACGGGAAATCAACGAACGGGCACTGTTCACCATAATATCTTTATACTCAGGTTTCGGAGCAATGCGGTTTGCATTGCCATAACTGCAATACATCATAAAACCGACATCATGCGTATTCACGTTGTATTGTTCCGGTTCCAGCAGCTTCAACATACGCACTCCTTCAGCATATAGCTCCTTGTCTCCTGTATCCTCGTACAGATAGAATAAAGTTCCGGGATAAAAGCCGCTGCACCACCATTCCGAGTTGCTGGTTTTCAGGCGTTGCATATGTTTGTCATACGTTTTAGGAAACTGGTTACTTCCTTGCAATTCACTCCTCATATAGAGATACTGACGAGCAGCATGCTCTAACGCTTTATCAACTTTTACCTTACCCTTGGCGAATAAGTCACCGAAGGGAAAAAAACTAATTAGAATAGTAACAAACAATAATGTACTCTTTTTCATGGTTATATCTTAAATTTATATTCTATTGTTCCACTGCATCCGAAAAAGAAACGACCTGTAGCCTTTCGGCAAACTGCAACGAAGGTAGTTCAGTAGTCACTTTAACCGTAACCGTTTCACCAGGCAAAATATCCATATAATTGTCGGATATGAAATTGTCAATATCCCCTTGGAGCGACAAGAAAACGCCTCTTGCAAACACATCACAAGACAGAGTTACCTCATACCCTCCTTCAGTCGGTACAAAGTCTTTATTAATCCGAGCTGCCGCATAATGCATATCTTTTTGCTTCGCCAAAAAATAATTATTAGTATACTTTTTTCCTGTCTTATCCTCATAAAGAACGTGTACGACGACGTCTTCTTTTTTCTCTCCATTCAATAACCCATCCACAGCTTCCTTCCATACAACTGTACTTGTATTAGCCGGAACAGTTATCTGTTTCTTGAATTCTTTCACCACTCCGTTACCATCCAATCTGAGCACACAGACTGTTAATTTACCAGAAGTACTCTTTAGCCTGTCTGATACCATATATATCTGCAACGTGTTTTCCTTTTCTATTGGCGATACCAGTAAATCAGCGAAAGACTTTACCGTAAAATAATGCTGCGCCTTCCAACGTCCGTAATAGTCGCGACTAGACCAGGATGCCACCGGCCAGCAGTCATTATGCTGCCATACCAACGATCCCATACAATAGGGCATATCCCTCCGATGTGCCTCCATAGCCATTTTCATAGCATCAGCCTGCAAAAGCTGGCTCATATAGGTAAACGAACGGAAATCTTTCGGCTGACGATATTCCGACAAAAGGAAATCATTGATACGCTTATTAGCCGCTGTTCCCCCTCGCTGATGCGACATCATTACCTCCGAAGTCAGATTCCAATCCTCTGATAAAGGTGCATACCGTTTGATCGACTCGAATTCCGGGAATGACTGAAAACCATACTCACTGAAAAAACGGCTTCGCTCATGATTAAATTCGGAAAGGGGTTTCAGCCCTTGCCAAACTGCCCAATAGTGCATATCGCCCACCGTATGATTGCGCGTCCCTTTGTCATCAGAATAAGGAGATGATTTACGGTAACAAGCACCCGGATGGAATTCTTCTACCACAGCCGGCAACGTCACAAAATACTGATTCTTGAACTGTTTCCATATAATATCCGAATAAGCAGGATTCTGTTTGTCATATGTCTTTTTCCAATTCCAGTTGAACCAAGCATCCAAACATTCATTATTCCCACACCAAAGAGCTATACAACTATGGTTACGCAAGCGTCGTACATTATCAATGGCTTCCCTGCGAATGTTTTCCAGCAATTCGCCTTCAGCAGGAAATACGCTGCACGCAAACATAAAGTCCTGCCAGATTAAAATGCCGTATTTATCACACAAATCATAAAAGATATCTTTCTCATAAACTCCACCACCCCACACTCGTAGCATATTCATATTTGCACTGACTGCATCCCGGATCGTTTTTTCATAAATGGAGTCGGTAACACGAGTCAGAAAGTTATCACAAGGAATATAATTCGCACCTTTGGCAAACAAGGGTTTTCCATTTAGTTCAAAATAAAAGCTTTCACCATATTCGTCAGGAGCCGTTACCACTTTCAATGAACGGATACCCAGTTTTTTCTCTGTTACATCTACTTGCTTACCATTCAGTTCCAGTGTTGCTGCAAAGTCGTATAAAAAAGGTTCGCCCAAACCATTAGTCCACCATAACCGTGGCTTCTTCATGGTAAAAGATACCGGAATTTTATTCAAACCTTTATTCAAACGAATCAATTTCCGGCACTCGGTACGCTTATCCGTACGATTAATCACAGCTACCTTTGCTTCTGTCTCCTTATCTGCCAATACTTCCACCGTGACATTCACTATGGCCCGTTGGGCTGTCACCGACTGCTGGTTATAAAAAACATCATTTATACGAGCCTCATCCCATGCTTCCAGACTAACGGTCCTCCAGATACCCGAAGTAACCAAACGAGGTCCCCAGTCCCAACCAAAGTGATAACCCGCTTTACGAACAAACACTCCGATCTTGCGGTTGAGCAAACCTCCATTCTCAGACTGGTCATTCGAACTGCGATACTGGAAAGGAACAGCTTCCCATTTCGGCATAGCTATCTTAATAGGAGAATGCAAATAAACCTGCAATTCATTACCATGCTCTTTTAAGAGAGAACGGACATCCACCTGCCATTCACAAAACATATTATCAGCAGAAAGAATCTTCTTTCCGTTCAATGTTACATCAGCATAAGTATCCAATCCCTCAAAATGCAGCACAATATTCTTCTTTGCCAGCAATTCAGGGGTTACATCAAACGTCGTCCGGTAAATCCAGTCTTCTTTATCCACCCACTGCACACCGCGCTCATTGAGCCTGTAAAAAGGATCATCTATCAGTTTGTTATCCATCAAGTCTGTATGAACTGTTCCAGGAACAGTGGCTTCATACCAGTTAGTACCCCTCGCCTGCCGGAAATTCCATCCTTCATGCAAGTGCTGACGAACAGGCTGCGCATTGATTGCTGTAAACAGAAAGAGCAGATTCAATAAGGCTATCCAAATTCTTGTCTTTACTTTTGTATTCATTTGTTTATTTGTTTACGGTCTACATTCCATCCTTTCACCACTATCACCGGTTTTTCAATTATCTTTTCTGCATTCGTTTCGATAACTACAAATTTACTCTCACCCGGCATCAAAGAAAAGAAATTATCTGTATAAAAAGAAGGGCGAATAGGTTTCAAATCCTGATTGAGGAATTGCAACTGGTTGAAAAAGGCGATAGAACTGGACACATTTTTCACTGTAACATCCACGAAATACTTACCTTCGCTCTTTCTTATCTTATAAGTAGTCTTCAATTTGGCTTTTTTCAATTGAGACAATGTTTCAAAACCTGAAGAAGTAGGCCCGGTCAGCGTTTCCTTACCTTCATACTTATCATTGGAACGCCAGTAAAAATTGGATGAGACTTCCTTGCCTTTCTCATCTTTCAATCTCAACTTAATAAAATGTACCTGTGAAATATCTTCTGGAAAGCGAATGGTCAATACATCATTTGCCACACCATCCAAGGGAAGGTCAACCTTTACTGACTTTTCGAATACCTTTTTACTATTGATATCATAAACCTGAGCCACAACCGTATAACCTTCAAATTCCTGATAATAATCATTCACCACCGATACCGTATTCTTCAGATAATCAAATTGTACATGCAAAGGTTCCAAAGCATTAGCTGTATGATAAAGTGAAGCCGTTGGTTCCAACGACCAATCCCACATACGGGCACAGACCTGACGAACCGGGCAATTATGATACCAGAAAAGTAAACCGGAACAGAAACGGTCACCATAATCAAGTTTATTATAATTCCATACTTCCCAAATACTTTTTGAGTTCATGGCACCCACAAACTGCCCCTTCTGTGCAAACTCATCAATAGAAGAAGATTGCCCATAATTATTAACCAAGTCAGCATACATGGTAGACATCAGATGGAATCCATTCCCATCCAGATAATCCCAAACCTCTTTATTAATAGGCCACAAATCTTTTTCGTCCATCATTTCCCGGAGAATTTCTACCGTAGGAAGTGTCGGAGCACCATATTCGGGATTAAAACCATCCACACGGCTACCTCTCGCAGAAGCCGTGTTTTCATAATGTTGCATCGGATTCACCTGTTTATATGGACTTCCATCATGTACACCTGCACATTCCGATTGCATCTGATAGCCACGTGTCCCATCAAGTAGTTTCAGCAGTTCAGGCGTACCGCTAACTTCGGAACTCTCATTCGACGCTACATAATAGGCCAGAGCCGGATGATTGCGGATACGTTTCACAGTAGAAGCCACGTTGTTTAGGTACACACTCTTATCCTGTGGATGGCGTGTATCTCCCGTCATCCAGAATTCTTGCCAAATCAATAACCCCAGTTCGTCACAAAGCTGGTAAAAGTAATCAGATTCAGCTATACCGCCTCCCCAAAGGCGGATCAAGTTGATACCTGCCTGCCGGGTGTATCTCAACTCAGCATAGGTACGTTCATCCGAAGTTCGTAACATTCCCTCAGGAATCCAGTTTGTGCCGCGGATAAAAATACGTTTACCGTTCACATAGAATACACGTGATCTATCGGGAGTATTTGTATCAGAAGTTATATCACGAATACCAAACCGGGTTTTAACAGAGTCACAGATAGCGCCTTTTACGCTTACTGTCAGTTTCAGTTCATACAAGTTCTGAGGACCTTTATTGACCGGCCACCACAAGCGTGGGTTACGGATAGTAAGTTGAGGGAATTCTTCCGGAGTGAAAGTCACATTTTTTTCCTCACCACGTAATATGCTGAAAGGCTTTTCTACAACAATATTTTCTCCCACTATTTCTCCTCTGACCACTCCGCTAATCGTATCCATCGAATGAAACGGATCAATAACTTCAACGGATATGGTTTCACGAGCGACATCATACCCCGGCTTCTGTAGTTCTGACTTCACAAATGGATGACGCAATGCCAATATCCCTGTGCTATATATAGATATACTTTTCCAAATACCCGTATTGCGGTCACGAATACCATCCATAAAGGTAAAATCCCATCCAATACTCATAAGCATAGTAGTATTCAAACCGATGTTTCCATTACCCCCGTTATGATATTCACCTACAGCTCCCCAAGACTTTGGCATAGTAGTCCCCGGCACATCCACCGGATAGACTTTGACAGCAAGAACATTCTTATTGCCTACTTTTACAAAATCTGTTATATTAATGTAGTCATTAACGAACATTCCATTGATCGTACTCAATAAATTACCATTCACCCATACTTCAGCCCGATAGTTGATGCCATCAGGCTGCAACCATATATTTTTTCCTGAGAAAGAAGCCGGAACCTCAAATTCCGTACGGAACCAATAAGTATAAAACTCACGACCTACTTTTGATATATCCGGTATTTTATTGGACTCTATTTTATTGTTCAGTCCATAATAGGGTTCAGGATACTTCTTATTATATACAAGAGAATTAAGCACGGTTCCCGGAACAATAGCTGACAACCAGTCACTCGTATTATATCCAAGCGACGAAACTTCCTCAGCAGATGCTTTCACGTCACTTACTTTCATCATCTTCCAGCTATATTCTCCCTGATGCATTTCATTCGAGTCCAACCAAATTCTATCGGTTGTTCTTGCATAGTTTGTATTACTGCTCTGTACGGAATATGCGACAGATAAAAATAGAAGCAAAAAAATGGATAACTTATTCATGAACGTCCTTATTAATGTTTTTCTGTAATATGCTTTATTACTGAACTACCGGAATAATCACCAGAAGGGAATACTATATTTATTTGTTCTCCATTCATACTTAATTGGAGAGACTGCTCTTTATATAGAGGATCGGCTACAGCTATTTCATATTGTTTGTCTTTCTTCTCAATGTATATTATAACTTTCTTATTAACTGCTACCACTAAATCATCTGCAAACCGTATTTCACCCGGCTCATAAAAGACGGCAGCATACTGTTTCTTATTCTCATTGGAAATCGCTTGTATCTGTTCAGAGTTAACTATAATCTTAATTTCATTCTCAAACTTCTTATCTGTAAAATAAGAAAGAGGTTTATCAGGCATTATAATATAACAGTAATCCTCATGCTGCGGAGTAGTACCGTGCGAAACCCATAAGCTAAAAATCTCTTTTGTTACTGGTTTATCACTTGCTGTTACTTCAAGTTCTCTCCAAGCACCGGTTTGCTTGGCCTTTCTCAACGTTACACTCTCATTTTGAGGGAAAATATATCCTACATTATCATGGTAAGCCCAATCAATATTTTTGTCGGACAAGTCATTCGTTAACCGGTATGTATGTCCTGATAAGCCATATGTAACTTCACCATTTGCCAAACATTGATTTACTGAAGTACGAACTTCCTGAGTACGAGCCGCCTTAATGCCACTTCCCATGCATACCATAGCATCTCCCATAAAAAAGTAAGCTTTCCGAGCTTCCACACCTTGATAAGCATGTTCATAAGCCATTACACCATTATGAGCATTGCTAACACCTCCACCAAATTGATTCGAACCAAACAAATACCAGCGGAGATCGGCAGTCGACTGATTAGCAACCGCCGTTGTTCCCGGTACCCGTGTCCAATCCCAAACAACAAAGGCGTCATCATATTCATGACCGGTAGTCATTATGTTAGTTGCTCCTAATGGTAGATAATAGCCTTTCAAATTCTGCCCGTTCAGCATTTCCGTACCATTTGTTCGTACGGATATGACTTTGGCAGACATATAATAATCAGAACCATGATGGGTCATAATGTTTGATTTCCAAAAATGTGTATTTCCTGGTACCGGAAAGGCTTCGCCACCAATATGCCGCTTCCATGCCTCATAATTTTCCGCATGAGCGGGATCAACTTCTTTCATTAAATCTAATGTATGCGTGGACATATTGCTCAAGCAATTCGGGCGACATATCCCCCGCCCAATCGTACCAAAATCATATGCCATTCTATATCCGAACATCTGTGTCCCTTTCAAAAAAACATCTGATACCAACTTAATCTTATCCGAAGTGAAGAACTTCATAAAAGATGTTTTATTAGCTAAAGTAATATACTCTGCCAAGTCGGACAGTAGTGACATTCCATATCCCCCCGAATAAAGTTGAGGACGGTGCTGATGAATACTATTATCTCTTTTCATTCCTTCATCATCTTTCTCTTCTACATATATGGTAGAAGCAATGGAAGAAAATCCTTTGGCAATTAACTCATAATCATCTTCTATACAGCCTTTATGTATCAAGACTGCAGATACCCATGTTCTATTCTTTCCTTTATGGGCCATATTATCTGTCTTATCAACCAGATAAGAGGAAAGTCTCGTCACATCTTCTCTTTTCAACTCTTTCTTCAGCAAAAGAAGAGGAATCATATATTGGGAAGGAGCACCGATATCCCGGTACCACCAATTTCCAGAATCTGGATTAACTATCCGGAAATAATCTAACCCAAGAATTATTTTCTTTCGCAATTCCTGCTCATGAAATAATTTATTTCCGGGTTTACTATAAGCCAATGCCATGTTCTTTAATCTCTTGAGATGGCGCTCTGCATCGAAATAGAAAGTCACTGTCTTATAATTAATATCTTTCCAGCTACCATCAGTTTGCATAACAGCCAAATCCTTTTCTGCTTGAGAAACGTCTACCGAATCCGACAAATATTCTTCCAACAATCTATTATATAAAATCTCTATATCTTTCTGTTTCTCTACAGCATAGCCGTATTCTCCCAAAAAGCATAGCACCAGACATATAAGTAGTAACCTTTTCATAATCATTCTTTATCTATAATCATCACCGCTGCGCTCATTGCCGGAACGGAGACTTTAACATATTCATTTTGTGGTTGATATTTCTCTCTCATATTTAGTTGAAAACTTCCATCAGCTTCTACTTCGGCATCGGCAAAACGTATTCCAGATGAAGAAATCGGAGACGGTGCTGTAAGTCTAAGCAACTGAACCGAAGCAGGAGTGTCATTCAGCCGAACTGTGAAGGAAATATCATCATCACTTTTATTTAAAAGTGTAACTTTCAATGTTTTGCCATTGACACAAGCATATACGCTGCTGTTAGGAACAGAAGGTGAAATCACAGAAGGAACAATATTACCACCTTCACTTCCATATTTAAAAGCAAGCATTGCATAATAGATAGGACGAGGAGTAGGAATTCCTTTCTCATCCACTACAATAGGTGCATACTTACTAACACTACCACCATGAAAATTTACTCCCACCCCATTATTCAAAGCCACACTCCACATATAGTCTAACGCCCATAAAGCAGAAGCAAAAACATTGCTCACTCCTATTTTTCCACCTTGAGAGACTGTATTACATTCTGCCATACGATAAGTAATTCCGTGTTTTTGACATAAAAAATTCAATACTTGCAAATAACCTGATAAATGATTATCCGGTTCCAATATAGTTTTCCAATTTACTGTAGCATTCTTACCTGGTGAATTGTAATGATGTCCGGTCATCAAACTTATTCTGGAAGAGTAACTGTTCAAGAAAGACTCAAACCAACGGATATCCCCAGCAACTGCTGGCCCTGCTATAGTAATGTCAGGTAATCTCTCTTTTATCTTCGTATAATGTAGAAACCATTCTTTTTCATAATCGCTTATTGCATAATTTACAGGACGCAGATGTTTGTAATATAAATCAGGTTCATTACCTATCTGAAGAGCATAAAGAGCATTCTTTAATCGTTTTGCTACATATACAGCTTCATCCGAGTTTTTCTCAGGATTATTCTCTCCCAGATTCAGTCCCCAGATAACCTTCCATCCAGTTAAATCTACAAATTTTGAAAAAGTATCTACATCTGTAGTAGTTAAAGAATCCTTCCTCATATAATCAATGCGTGGCATACCTGTCCATGAAATCTTATCACTGCTATTTCCTCCTAATCGTAAGACGCCATTTCCTAAATTCTTCATCATTTGAATCAATACAAGATTATCAGGATGCAGATAACGGGAGTTATCGGTCAACTGAGACATTTCATAGCTAAATCCCAAAAAGTCAGAAGGTATGATGGTATGTAACCGATAATCGGAAAGTACAGTAACAGTAACAGGTACTTCTTTTTCACCTTTTATATCCAGCCCCAATACAACAGGTGTTCGGATAAAAAGGAGTACAACTATAATGAAGTGCAACTTCTTCATATATCTATAATTTTATTATTTTTCGGTAAAAACATCTACAACACTACTTCCTACATAATCGCCCACAGGCAAAGTAAAAATAAGATTGCTACCTTGTTCTGTTATGGTAACCCCGCTCTTCTCTATCATCTTTTTATTTAGAGTTAACGTTACATTTGCTTGTGTATATGTAGGATCTGACACAGCAATAGTATAAGTGTTACCTTTTTTTTCTATAAAGACAATAGAAGGTTTATCAGATGATATCACTAAACCATCGTCCATCTTTGTACTGGCGCTTTTATAAAAAACAAATCCATACTTATTGCCTTCACGTATAGCCTGAACCGAACCATCATTTTGTGCAATATAAAGATCTATTTGCTCAGCTAAATCCCGAAATGCATCTATAGACTTATCTGGTACAACAATATATTGATAACTGGCATTCTCCGGATTAAGTCCGTGATTTATCCAGACACTAAAAACATTCTTATCTATAAGCCCCGATTCTCCTGTAGCATTGATATCTTTCCAAGAACCTGCTTGAGACATATTTTGTATAGTAACATTATCTGTTCCTCTAAAAATATACCCTGTGTTATTATGATATACCCATTTCAATTGCTTCAATTGCATATTACTGTTTGATGATAGTTGCTTTTCTTGCCCATCATTATAAATAACCTCACCATTCAATAAATTCTGTTCTACAGAAGTCAGAACATTATCATTCTGAACATAGGAAATATCACTGCCTATACAGAACATCATATTATCAAAGAAAAAATATGCTTTATTAGCTTGCAATTCATTGTATTTACCCTTATAAGCAATAATTCCATTTACACCATCACTAACGCCTCCACCAAACTCGTTATTACCAATCTGATAACCTTCTAAAGACGTCTTATCCTGATTACCAATAGCAGTTGTACCAGGAATACGAGTCCAATCCCAGACCGGATATATATTATCATACTCCTTACCTGTTGTCATTATATTCGTAGCTCCTAAAGGAAGATTATACCCCTTTATGTTTTCATTATTCAAGGATTCTGTTCCATAAGTACGCTTTGATATTATTTTTGCGGACATATAGAAATTCTCACCATGTTGTGTCATCATATCTGATTTCCAGAAATGTTTGTTCACATTTGCTTTAGGAAAAGCGGTTCCACTATTTATATGATTTATCCATGCTCTATAAATCCCGGCATTGGCAGGATCGCCAACGACCGCCCTTTCCAAGACATCCACAGGAACTGTAGTATACTCAGACGTAGGACGTGATATATTTCGCCCTCTAGTTCCAAAATCGATAGAGTTTCGGAAACTAAGTAAAAGATGTCCCTCTAAAAGTAGTTTCTGAAATATTTCTTTCTTTTCAAGAGTAAATTCATTTGCAAACTGAGTATCAACAGACATTTCCATAAATTTTGAAACGTCATCGGTCAGCGACATTCCATATCCTCCCGAATAAATCTGGGCATGATGTTGATGGAAACTGCCATCTATTTTAATCCCCTCTTTCCCTTGTTCTGAAACAATTGACAATGTGGAAGCAATCGCCTTAAAAGCATGTTGTACTGTTGAATAATTATCCTCAGCACACCCTTTGTGCATTGCGATTTCAGCAATCCACGATAAATTCTTACCACCTCCTATATAACTTTCAATCTTATCTTTCAAATATGCTGCTGCCACAAGCATATTTTCATGTGAAATATGTCCCTTCAACAACAGAAGTGGTATCATATAAGCTTGAGGGGCACCGATATCATTATACCACCAATTATCCGAACAGGAAGGTGCCTTTTTCTTAAAACATAACAACCCCTTTTCTATTTGTTGTAACAATGTAGCATCATTGAAAAATTTGCTTTCAGGATGCTTGTAGTTTAGTGCCATAGCTTTTAATCTGTTAAGATGACCATTCGGTTTCCAGCCATCAGCAGATATTTGATCATTATAGTCAATATCCGTCCATGAACCATCTGCCTGCATTGACTTTGAGAAGCTTTCAATATTCTTATCATCTGGTATATCACTCAAGTAACTAGCAATCAATCGCTCTGTAATTGTATCAAGAGCTTTTTGTTCCTCAGGTGTATTGGTATACTCTATATTATCCTCATTGTAAATTTCGATCTCGGATATTCTATACCCGCCAGTATAGCCTAATCTCCCACGTAAGACCAATTCCACGTAGCGAGCTTCTTCCTTAAAACCCTCAAATGTACTAACTGCTTTTTCTTCTACATCATTCCTGGATATAACACTTACTATTTTATCTTTTTCTTTTCCAAAATTGAGGCTATACGCATTACATCCACGTTCATCAATCCAATGCACTACTATTTTTGATACTTCTTGTACGCTCCCTAAATCAATTAGAATAGAATGTTTATATGAGTCCGCAGATTCCCAATATGTTGTTAAATCACCATCAGTCATTAAATTAGCTTTTTCAGTATTAGAGCCTGAGCCAGTTATGCTATTAATTCTGGTTTCGACGGTCTTTCCTAAAGCCAAATTGATAGCTTCTTCCGTATCAGGGTCCTGATTATCTTCTTCTTTTTCAATCACATCATTATCATGACAGGAAATAACAAAAGAGGAAAACAATAAAAGAATTGCACTTCCTTTCAAAAATTTAGTCAAGTTCACGGCATTAAATGTTAGTTTTTTAATTTTCAAAAATAAAAATCTCTTTAATAAGAAGTTAGTTCAATAATGAACTAACTCCTTACATTGCATAACTATTTAGTTATAATTAGAAATATCCAGGATTCTGTTCTTCCTCATCAGAACCACGAGGATTCAGTCGGTCAATATGCTTTTGAGGAATTGGACGCAATTTGTGATACTCTTGAATATTCTTCATTGCATCAGGATTCCATTTTTTTACATACTCAATTAATTTCTCACAACGCACCAGATCCTCCCATCTTGTATATTCACCTAAAAGCTCACGCCCTCTTTCATCCAACATAAAATCTACAAAATTCATCTTCAGGTCATCTGCCGTCACTTTTATATTTTCATAAGTAGATTCTGTATTTTCCATCTCACCACCTTCTTCTAGCCAATATTGAGGTACCTTTTTCTCGCCAGCTTTCCAGGAAGCACGTTCACGAATAATATTAATCAAATCAGCAGCTAAATTATAGTCCCCCTTACGACCTGCCGCTTCCGCAGCAATCAAATAAGTCTCGCCAAGACGCATACGTACCCATTCACGTACACCTTTTTGTTCATTTGCTGTTTCTCTTAATGGATCCTCGTATTTCAGCAAAATAGGATAATATCTGTTATTTTTACTTGGATCATTCTTATTCCATTGAAAATATTTATACTTATATGTTCTATTTTTGGGAGCATTTAAGCTATAATAGATTGCAGTATCTCCTATAGCCAAGGAAGAAGTCGCTTTATTACAATAATAGGTCCATTTAAAACTCTTATAAAAACGGGAATCATTTTTGCGGTCAAACAACTCAAACATCGTTTTATTGGTAGCACGATGAAAACGATAAGGACGACCATTAGCTATATCACGCATCATACCAGGTTGATCTTCATACCATGACCCCCAATATAAATGAGATTTGTTCCCATCTCCATTATATATCGGATCAAGAGTAAACTGAATAGAAAAGATAACCTCACTATTCCCCATATTGTTAACATCCCACAAATCTGAATAGTTATTTAACAGAGTATATTTAGAACTATCTATCACTCTTCTAGCATAGTAATAAGCACTATCCATATCAGTTGACAATTGCCCACGCTGAGCAGTTATTGCACTACCACGTGTAAGATAAACTTTAGATAATAGGTGAGCAGCGGCATATTTAGTAGCCTTACTTTGATCCGTACCTGTAGCTGATTCCCTGAGATGTTCTGCTGCATATCTTAAATCGCTAACAATTAGCTTATAAACATCTGCAACAGAAGAACGTTTAAAGTCTGTCTGAGGTTCTTGTATTGCTTCAGTGACCAAAGGTATCTTACCAAATTGCTGAACTAAATCGAAATAAAAGTATGCACGAAAGAAATTCATTTCAGCACCATAGCTCTCTTTCTCAGACTCCGATATACTCGCTTCCGGCAGTGCGTCTAAGACAAGATTTGTCACTCCGATAGCTTTATAATGATTCTCCCACAAACTATACAATTTCGATTCTGTTGGTGACAAAGTTGCACTATATAAGTTATACGGATAACTTAATGCTCCCTCTGCACCTGTTATCAGGTCAGTACCTAATTCTGTAAGAACATTAGAGAACTCCCCACCAACTCCAAAACGCATATAAGCATATGTAGCATCAACAGCAGCCAGTATGCCTTGTTCTGTTTTATAAAAATCACTTGTGATACGGGGAACTTCTTTCTCAGAGAGAAAATCATCACAACCAGTATTTGTTAGGGAGGTAAACCCGCAAGCTATCGTAAGAATTATGCCGATACTTTTTCTATATTTTACAGCTTTCATTTTATTCTTATTTTATTAGTTTAAAAAGAAACATTCACACCAAATATCCAACTGCTTACACTCGGTGAAGCATAGGTTGCTGCTCCTTCCGGATCGACTCCTGTATAGTTTGTAAATACAAGAGGATTCTGGGCAGTAACATATAATCGGCAATTAGATAAAGTTGCTTTATTAACCAGATTCTTAGGCAATGTATACCCTAATGTTATCGTTTTTACACGTAAAAAATCCGATTTTTCATAATACAATGAGGACTCATACTCTATATTATCATACAGTCTGTTAGGGCGAGGATAAGCATTAGTCGGATTGTTTGGAGTCCAATAATCAAATTTCACACTATTATTACGATAAGACTGGTGATTCACGCGAACTGCATTTCTCAACATTCCGCCTAAAGTTCCATAAAGAACAACATTCAGGTCAAAACCTTTATAAACAAATGTATTGCTAAGATTAAAAATATGTTTGGGACGTGTTTGTCCAAGGATCATACGATCATTGTCCGCAGTAATTTTATGATTTCCATCAATATCCAGCAATTTAATCATTCCCGGCGCAAATTTGTGACCATTCTTATTATATTGTTCGATTTCTGCAAGATCTTCCGGAGTATCCTGCCAGATACCTATTTTCTTATAATCATAATATACCCCAAGCGCTTCGCCTATAAACCAGCTATTACCTATATCATCTACTTTTCCATTATACAACTCTACTATTTCTTCCTTATTAGTTGAATACATAAAATCTGTAGACCATGTAAAGTCTTTATTTTGTATATTTACAGTAGATAAACTAACTTCAATGCCTTTATTCCTTGTCTTACCAACATTAGTAAGCACACTCGTATAGCCAGAGACAGCAGGTAACTGACGGTCAAGCAGCAAATCATGTGTATTTTGCAGATAAGCATCAACCGTTCCACTCAAACGCCCACGGAAAAAGCTGAAGTCGACACCTACATTCCATTGCCCGGTAGTTTCCCAAGTCAATGTTTTATCCGGCAAGCTGGAGGAGGTATAACCAATAACCATATTTTCTCCATAATTATAATACTTCTTTGATAACAATCTTTTTGTTTGATAAGGATTAATAGAAGTATTGGCAGTTACACCATATCCAAAACGCAATTTCAAATTATCAAGTTTATCAAAATTCTTAAGGAAACTTTCCTCATTTACTCTCCATGCCAATGAAAAAGCAGGGAAAGAAACCCACTTGTGCCCGTCTGCTAAGCGTGAAGAGCCATCATAACGCATTGAGAATGTAGCATAATACCTGCTTTTATAATTGTAATTCAAGCGACCCATGAAAGAAGCAAGGCTCCATACCTGGTTATTACTGTCATATCCTGTTATATCCAATGCTGATGCAATGTCATTAAAAAGCAGATCATCCGAAGGTAAATCCTGAACAGTAGCACTTAAACTTTCAGTTCTATTGCGCTGAATAGATTGCAGCAAGGTAACCCCGATAGAGTGTTTTCCAAACTGCTTATCATAGAATAACAGATTTTCAAATGTATAAGCATAGGTTTGTTGAGTAGCATTCTTTGCCTGATTAGGATTACCTTGTCTTGCATTTGAAGATAAAAAAGAGTAATCCTGACGAGAATGGAAATCAATACCAATATTTGCACGATACTTAAGTCCATCCAACGGAAGCTTGATTTCTCCATAATAACTACCTAAGAAACGGTTAATTTTCAAAGGATTAACCACTGCGTTAGGTTCTAAGTATTGAAGAGGATTCCACCATTGAGAATCACCTCCTGAAGTCATCAATGTAGGAACTCCATCATCATCATACAATCGTCCAAGTGGATTCACACGCCAACAATCCTGGAAGTTAGAACCTCTATTCTGTAATGAATGACTGAAGTGCGACTGTCCGCCTATCTTCAACCAATTAGTTACTTCTGCATCAACACTCAACTTTACTGTATAGCGTGAGTAATCTTGATTCTTATAAATACCTTCATTCTTGAAGTATGTAGTATTAAAAGCAAACTGCATTTTATCACCTCCTCCTCTAATGCCAAGTTGGTGATCAGTCACTATACCTGTACGTTCTACTTCGTTCCACCACAAAGCACCGGAACGTACTTTGCTGGAATCATAATTACCGTTTTCATCATAAGCCATTGCAATAGATTGCCAAGTATAATCATCACCAGTAAACGAGGGTAATGTTTTATCCAGTTCCATATTAGGCAGTGCTGAATCGTATTGTCCAGCTGCTCTATAAGCTTCACGCACATACTCCGCATATTCTGCTCCATCCATTAATTCCAACTTGTTTTGAATGGTCTGAATACCATAATAGCCATTATAGTCAACCTGCACTTTCCCTTTCTTACCTTTCTTCGTTGAGATTATGATAACTCCATTAGCACCTCTGGATCCATAAATAGCAGTAGCTGAGGCATCCTTAAGCACCTCTATTGATTCTATATCACCAGGTGCAAACAAATTAGGAGCTGTTGAAATAGGAATACCATCCACAACATACAACGGATCATTGCCTGCTTTGATAGAACGTGTACCACGAATAAGAATAGACGGAGTAGCTCCCGGAGTCCAACTTGTGTTCTGTATCAATACACCCGGAACTTTACCCTGAATAGCCTCCGCTGCAGATAATGCCGGACTCTGCAAGAGTTTTTCAGAATCAACAGAAGTAACAGAGCCTGTCAAATCACGCTTTTTTACAGTTCCATAGCCTACAACTACAACTTCATCCAATTCTGAGGCAGCCTCAGTTAAAACAACATTCATCACCGTTTGCGTACCAATCTTTTTCTCAAGAACATTGTAACCAATATAGCTAAACTTTAAAGTCGAATTTGATGAAACATTTATTTCAAACTTTCCATCTACATCTGTTATTGTACCATTAGAAGTACCAACTTCCACTACACTGACTCCTATTAACGGTTCATTCTTCTCATCAGTGACTAATCCTTTAATATTTTTCTTTCCCTGACCATAAACCTGTCTCTTATACACATCTGACGCTGCCGACGAAGCTAGAAGTGTA